>ERZ773264.361-NODE-361-length-67048-cov-20.031675_pt1 | contig 67048 bp, 63 predicted proteins | sample MGYA00511910_ERZ773264 | MGnify/ENA primary metagenome ERZ773264 (study PRJEB29015, sample SAMEA2737739) | human gut metagenome | biome: human gut; feature: human-associated habitat; material: faeces | place: China | collected 2012 ...
CGCAGATGCCGTGCCGCAGCCGCCGGAGCGGCGCTTAAGCCGTAAGGCGGGAATTGTGCGGTATTGCCCTTACTCTTTTTCGGCTGCGTCGGTCAGGCCCACGACCAGAACATCCACGCGGGACACGGTGATGCCCGTCATGTTCTGGATCGTCTGCTTGACGTTCTCCTGCACCTTTTCGCACAGGGGCATGACCTTGCTGCCGTACACAACGGTGAGGCGCACCGTGACGGTGGCAATGCCGTCCTCCATGACGACGGTGACCGGCTTCTGCAGGCCGGTGCGGCCCAGAAGCGAGCGGACGTTCTGGCTGGTGCCGGTGGCTACATCGGCAACACCGTCAACCTCCAGCGCGGCCAGACGCGCAATTTTTGCGATAACCTCGGTCGAAATCTGTAAGCTGCCGCCGATGGTATTGTGTACATCCATAGTGTGTACCCTCCCGTTGCAAACGGCCTTGCGGCCATAGTTCTACTAATATAAATCAGTGTACCACAAAACAGCACGGTTTGCAACAGAATGTTCAGTTATTTTACCTCTACAATCGTAATGTCCTGTGCAGTCAGCCCCTTGCACTGGCTCAAAAGTGCGTCGCGGATGCGGGTGACCTCCTCGGCATTCAGGGCATCGCTCTCGGTCATGACGGTCACATTGGCCTTGCTGCCCTCCAGATTCACCACGCAGTCGGTAAAGCCCTTCGACTTGATGAGCGTTTCCAGCTTGGTTTCAAGCGTGATATTGCTGATGCGGTCACTCAGCTGGGTCGTCAGCTGCTCCTTCTCCTCGCTGGTCAGCTTGGTGTCCTTCAGGGACTTTTTCAGGGTGTCCAGCGCCTCATCCCGCGCCTTGCTGCGCGTTAAGCGGGCGGACTCAAAAAACTCGGTGCCGGAATCCTTGTTTACGCTGACGAGCTGGGCCTCGCCGTAGTTCTTGTTGGCGGTTTCCTCAGCGCTCATCATCTGCGTATCGGCCCCGGCAGATGTCTCAAGCACGAGCGGGTCGGTGATCGGCTCAGCGGCCTGGGCCGAGGTCTCCACGGCTTCCCCGGCGGTGTCTGACACGACCAGACTGGGCGGGGCCTCGCGGGAGAAGGACCAGTTCAGGTACACGGCGGCTCCCAGCGCCAGTGTCAGAACGACGGCAGTTGCGCCGCGGCTTTTCAGCTTGGCAGAAAGTTGCTTCATGGTGTTCCTCCCTCTAGTTGGCCGATGCCATTTTTGCAACGGTGATATGATTGGTGCCGATGCCGGTCAGTGCCTGCACCAGGGCGGTGACGCGGCTCTGCACGGCAGCACTGCCGCCGCCCTCGCAGACAACGGCGACGCCGAGCACGCGGGGCGTCTCGACGGTCTCCACAAGGCCGTCCGCCCCGCCGCTGCCCAAAAGCACATGGGTGGAGCTGCCGTCGCTGTCGGTGTCGGTAGCATAGATGCTCTCGCTGCCGGATTCCAGCGTGACCATGACGGCAGTCTTGCCCGCACCCTCCACACGGGAGATCAGTGCGGTCAGGCGGGTCTCCAGCTCTGCGGCATAGTCGGCGGTGCTGCCGGTCTTGGCGGCTGGCGCGGCGCTCTGCGTGCTGCTGTCCGCGGGCAGCCAGGACGAGACCGCCAGCAGCAACAGCCCGGCCAGCCCCATGCAGACCAGCAGGTTTACCCGCTGCTTTTCATCTGCCAGCGCTGCGCGCAGCCGGGCGGCCAGCGGAGCCAGACGTTCCCGGGCGGTCATGGGGCAGCCTCCGCAAAGCGCCAGGGCAGATCCCCCGCATTGACGGCGAGCAGGGCCTCAATGGCGGGCTTGTCGCGCGGGTCCACGGGTGTGATGACACATACGCCATTCTGCCAGCTGACCGCAGCGTTGATTCCGGCGTTCCGCAAGACCTCGCGCACGGCATCCACCGAGGCGGCCAGCGCAAGCTCCCGGCTGTAATCGGAGTAGTCGGCGGCGTCCTGCCCATCGGGCAGGCTGCGCAGCTCCCGCACAAGGCCGTCCCAGTCCAGACCGTGCACCAGCTGCACGCCCACTGTTAAAATATACAGCACCAGCACGGCATTTATGACGGATTTAAAGCCGTTCTCCGGCCAGAAAAGCCGCAGTATGCCCGCCAGCGCGGACAGCACGCAGCATCCCAGCGCTATGTGACGCAGTGAAGTCATCCCAAGCCCCCGTTCCCCGCCAGCAGCAACAGCGCCGTGGACAGAAAGATCATGAAGAAATACAGCACCAGCATGGACCCGCAGAGCCGTGCTCCCTCAAAGTAAAGGCGGCAGAGCTGTGCGCACTGCCTTTGCCCGGTGGCCCCGGCCAGGATGCCCGCGGCGGCAAAGGCCAGCGCGCAGGCAAGGCACTGGAGCAGTACCGGGGCAAACAGCGCGGCCAGCGCCAGCAGCGCCGCCAGGGCCAGAGAACCCTTCAGCAGCTGTACGGCGGCGGCAGCGCCCGTCAGCGCTGCGGCTGCGGCGTCCCCGACAACGGGAATGACACCCTGCAATACTCCCTTGCCGGTCCGCAGGGCCGCACTGTCCGCCGTGGCTGCCAGTACGCTTTGCAGCCCCAGCACAAGGCTGAACAGAGCCCCGCAGCCCTTGAGCAGCCAATGCAGGCAGCGGGAAAACAGCGCGGCGGCATCCCCCATGCCGGGGTTGTCCCACAGGCAGGCCGAGACCGCAAAACAGAAATACAGCTGCATGACAGGCAGAAGCAGCTTTTGGATGACGGCTGAAAGAAACCCGGACATGGCAAAAAACATGCCGCTGTAGACAAGCGCTCCCGACGTCTGCCCGCCCGCGGCGGCCAGGCCGCTGAACACTGGCACAAAGGCGGTCAGATAGGTGCGGCAGTCCTGCGCCGTCGCGGCGACAAGCTCGGTCAGCTGCATGGCAGCGGAAAGGCTCAGCGTGCCAAAGCCGAGCACCGCGAGGATCTCCACATAGGCGCGGTACGGGTCCCCGGCCAGCAGGCCCAGCAGCCCCGCCAGCAGCAGATACCCGGCGGACTGCGCCGCAAGGTGCAGTGCGGGCTGCAAACCCTCGGAGGCCCAGGCACCGACGGTGTCACATAAATCGGAAAAGCGCCAGCGGGCGGTGTCGGATAGGTCAGTGCCGTCTTCGTCCAAGATGTCCCGGACACTTTTGGGCAATTCGCCGGACAGCTCGTCCGCAAACACAGGCGGCGGTACGGCCAGCAAAAGCACTACTGCAAATAGGCCGCAAACGAGCCGAGCAGCGATTGCAGCAGCGGCAGCGCCTGCAACAGCGCCAGCACCCTGCCGCAGAGCTCGATGGCGGTAGCCGCCGCGGAAAGCCCGGCCTCCTTGCAGGTATCGGCGGCAAGCTGCGCCACCAGCGCAATGCCCAGCACCTGCAAAAGCACTGCCGGGCTCTGCCCCTGAAAATACTCGTCCAGCGTGTGCAGCCGGTCGAGCAGAGGCTGGACCTGCCGCACAACGATGGCCAGCAGCCCCGCGGCGGTGCAGACCGAGACGAGGAACGCGAACGCGGGCTGGTCCTTTTTCAGGAGCAGGGTCAACACAGCCGCCACAAGCACCGCGGCGGCCAGCTTGCACAACAGCATCATAGCTCATAGCTCAAACAAGGCTTTGATCAGCACAAACAGGTCACTGATCTGCCGTACCAGCATTGACAGCACGACGATCAGCCCCGCCAGCGTGGTCATCATGGCCTGATCCTCCCGCCCGGAGCGGATGAGCAGCTGATTCAGAACGGCCACGATGATGCCGGTGGCGGCAATTTTAAAAACAAGGTCGATGTCCATAGGGGCCACTCCTTACCACAGCAAAATGGCGGCCAGTGCGCCGAGGCAGCCCCCCAGCCGCGGCCATAGCCGCCGGGCCGTGCGGCAGTGCTCCGCGGCCTCCGCAGACTGCGTCTCACAGCGCGAAGCCAGGCGGTGCAGCGCGGCACAGGCCGTCAGGCGCGGAGCCTCCTCGGCGGCGGAAAGGCTCGACTGCACCTCCTGCCGCAGTGCGTCCGGCATACAGGCAGGCGGTGTCAGCGCGGATAGGCTCTCCCCCGGTGCGGGACAAAAAACGGAAAACGCCGGGTCCTGTGCTGCGCGGCGTAATAGTTCCGGTCCGGTGAGCGCCTGTGCGTCCAGCAGCTCGGCCAGGTATGTAAGCAGGCGGGCAAAGCTGTGCAGCTGGCGGCGGCTGTTCTCGGCGCGGGCAGCGGCGGCAAAGCCGCCGCCCATCCCGGCCAAAAGCAAAAGCAGCGTGCCGAGCAGCCGCAAAAGCAGCGTCACAGCGTCACCCACTGCGCCACCGCACCGGGACGGGAGCGCCCGGACAGGAACGCGGCCTTTGCAAAAGCACCGGTATCCAGCAGCGCGGCCAGCGCCGGCTTTTTGCGCAGTCCCGCCGGGTCGTCACAGTGTACCGTGGCAAAGAATACAACGCCGGAGGCGACCCCCTGTGCGACGGCCTCGGCGTCGCCGGGCGTGCCTAGCTCATCACAGACGATGACCTGCGGGTTCATGCAGCGCAGCGCCATGGCAATCCCCTCGGCCTTGGTGCAGCGGGCGTAGACATCGCACCGAATCTGCGCTGCGCGGGGCAGACTGCCCGCCTCACAGGCCATCAGCTCGCCGCGCTCATCAATGACGCTGACAAGTGCGTCCCCCTCGCAGAGCTTTTGCACAAGAGAGCGCAGCAGAGTGGTCTTGCCGCTGCCCGGCGGGCCGGCCAGCAGCAGCCCGCCGGTGGGGGCAACGGTCAGTGCTTCCAGCTCGGGCGGCAGCGGACAGGTCAGCCAGCGTGCAATGCGCAGATTGAGCGACGTTACGGCGGAAAAGCCGCCCGGCCCGCGGCAGCCCGCTACCCCGATGCGGCAGCCGCCCTGCACGGTGAAATACCCCTGCTTCAGCTCGTCCTCATAGGCGTAGACCGAGCGGCGGCAGAGCTGCAGAAAGCAGTCCCGCAGAGTGTCGGTCTCCAGTGCGGCAGGCAGACCCGTTCCGGGCAGAAATTTGGCCGCGGGGCACAGTCTGCCGCAAATCGTGAACTGTACGGGCTGGCCCAGCCGCAGACGGATCTCCTGAATGTGCGGCGCATAGTGGGCGTCCAGCTTGGCCAGCGGTGTGCGCAGTGCGGGCGGCAGGCTTTCCAGAATGCGGTAGTACTCGTCCATCGTTTCTTCACCTCACACTGCCAGTGTATGAGGGTGCGGCGTGGGGTAGAACAAAAAAAGAGGACATCCCGTGGTGGGATGCCCCCTGAAAGATGTATGCTGTTTTATTGCCCGTTATCCTTGATCAGCTGATACAGCCCGGCCTCGTCCAGTACGGGGATGCCAAGCGTCTGCGCCTTTGTCAGCTTGGAACCTGCGGCCTCACCGGCCACAACATAGCTCGTCTTTTTGCTGACCGAGCCAGCCGCCTTGCCGCCGTTCTGGGTGATGAGCGCCTCGGCCTCCTGACGGGAGAGTGTCGGCAGCGTGCCCGTGACGACAAGCGTCATACCGGCCAGCGCGGTGCCCTTCTTCTCGCCGGTCCATTGCATGTTCACGCCGTCGCGCGCAAGGCGGTTCAGCAGGTCGGTTGTGCCGTCCTTTGCAAAAAATTCCAGCACGCTCTGGGCCATGACTTCGCCGAAGCCGTCGATCTCGCACATCTGCTCGGCAGTGGCCTGGCGCAGGGCGTCCATGCTGCCGAAATGCTCACCCAGCAGCGCGGCGGCCTTATCGCCGATGTTGCGGATGCCAAGGCCGAAAATCAGCTTATCAAGATTGTTGCGCTTCGAGCCTTCGATTGCGTTCAAAAGGTTCTGTGCGCTCTTTTTCTTGAATTTGTCCAGCGTAAGCAGCTGCTCCTCGGTCAGGGTGTACAGGTCAGCTACCGTGGAGACCAGCCCCTTGTCGATGAGCTGTACGGCCACAGCTTCGCCCAGACCGTCAATGGCCATGGCGTTGCGGGACGCAAAGTGGATGAGGTTGCGCAGGCTCTGCGCCGGGCATTCGGGGTTGACGCAGCGCAGGGCTGTTTCGTCCTGTAAATGCACCACGGGTGCGCCGCAGCTCGGGCAGGTCGTGGGCATGGCAAAGGGCTTGCTGCCCGGCAGACGGGCCGATACGCCGATGACCTCCGGGATGATGTCCCCCGCCTTGCGCACCTTGATGGTGTCCCCGATGCCGACGCCTAAGTTTGCGATAATATCGCCGTTGTGCAGGCTTGCGCGGGAAACGCTGGTGCCCGCAAGGAAGATCGGGTCGAACACAGCCGTCGGGGTCAGCACGCCGGTGCGGCCAACGGTGACCTCGATATTGCGCACGACGCTTTCCTTGACCTCGGGCGGATACTTGAACGCAATGGCCCACCGCGGGAACTTGTTCGTGCTGCCCAGGGTGCGGCGGGCGGCCAGGTCGTTGACCTTGATGACCGCACCGTCAATGTCAAATTCCAGCGTGCCGCGGGCCTCGCCGATGGCTTCAATTTCTTTAATAGCATCCTCGATATTCTCAAACACGCTGTACCGCGGAGAGACCGGGAAGCCCAGTGATTTGATATAGTCCAGCGTCTCACGGTGGGTCCTGAAGGTGCGGCCCTCGCACTGCTGCAGGTTAAAGACAAAGATGGACAGCCCGCGCTCCGCAGTGATTTTGGAATCCTTCTGACGCAGTGAGCCTGCCGCCGCGTTGCGGGGGTTCTTGAACGGTGTTTTGTCCTCCAGCTCCTGCTGCTCTTTTAATTTAAAAAACGCCGAGTGCGGCATATATACCTCGCCGCGCACCTCGAGAAAGTCCGGCGCGTCAGGCAGCTCGTGCGGAATGTCCTTAATGGTCATGATGTTCTCGGTCACATCCTCGCCGACGACACCGTCGCCGCGGGTCGAGCCGCGCACCAGCTGGCCCATGCGGTACTCAAGGCTGACAGACAGGCCGTCGATTTTGGCCTCGACGACGTACTCGGGCCGGATGCCTGCCTCCCGCACGCGGGCGTCAAACTCCCGCAGCTCGTCAAACGAGAACGCATCCTGCAGGCTCTCCATCTTGACGGCATGGGTCACCTTGCTGAATTTGCTGCTGGCCGTGCCGCCCACATGCTGCGTGGGTGAGCTGGCCGTGACCAGCTCGGGGTATTCGGCTTCGATCTGCTTGAGCTCACGGTTCAAAGCGTCGTACTCGAAATCCTCCAGCTCGGGGGCGTCCTGGTCGTAGTATAAGCGGTTGCTTTTTTCTATGATGACGCGCAGTTCTTCGGCGCGTTTGCGGGCCTGCTCTAATTCCATATTGCTACACTCCGTTTGTTGGTATCAGCTTAGTATACCACATCTGCGGGGGCAAATTCAATCCAAATCGGAGGCATAGGCGTTCGGAATATCGCCGCAGACGAGCAGGCTTGCCAGCGGATAGTCCGCCGCAACAGTCAGCGTGGCCGTGCTGCCGTCCAAAATCATGTTGACGGTGACGGACAGTTGCAAAACCGCGCTGTACCGTGTGGTATTGATGGAAAGCGACTGCGTTGTCTCGCGTATCTCCCCCTGCACATACCCCTTGGGCTGGATCGACAGCAGCCAGCCGGGGCCAAGGCCGCTCAGCAGTGAATTGTTCGTCAGACTGCCGAACGGGACGGCATAGCAGATCTCCGGCAGAGCGTCCATCTCGGTCTGCACGGCACTGACAAATTGGGTCTGCGCGGCCCCGGCGGCTGCGGCGTCCAGGCTGACAAGCCCGGAGCCCTGCGTAAAAAGCGCGTCGCACAGCGCCGGGGAGCGCGTCAGCTCCGCAGCAACGGCGCGGTTCATGGCCTGCACAGCGGCAGAGCGGGCCTCGTATTCGGCCAGTTCGTGCAGCGTCGGTTTGACGACAGTGTTGACGTAGCGGTTCAGGGACAGCACCCCCGCAGTCAGTACAAGAACGGCCAACAGGCAGAAACCGCGCCGCCGGGCTTGCCGCCTGTCCTTTGCACTGCACCGCCGCATAGTACCACCCCTGCGTATCCTATGCAAAAACGCCCCGGAGCGTTCAGGCTCCGGGGCGTCGGGCGGCTTGGTCAGTGATTATTTGAAGTAGCGGTCCAGCAGGCCCTGCATACCGCGGCCATGGCGGGCCTCGTCCTTCGCCATCTCATGGACGGTGTCGTGGATGGCGTCGAGGTTCAGCTCCTTGGCCTTCTTGGCCAGATCCATCTTGCCGGCGCAGGCACCGCACTCGGCGTCAACGCGCATCTGCAGGTTCTTCTTGGTGCTGTCGGTCAGGACCTCGCCCAGCAGCTCGGCAAACTTGGAGGCGTGCTCGGCCTCCTCAAAGGCGTAGCGCTTCCAGGCCTCGGCGATCTCGGGATAGCCCTCGCGGTCAGCGACACGGCTCATGGCCAGATACATGCCGACCTCGCTGCACTCGCCGTTGAAGTTCTCGCGCAGACCCTGCTTGATCTCCTCGGGAACGTCCTTGGCGATGCCGACGACATGCTCGGTGACGTAGGTGTTGTCCTTCTTCTCAATGAACTTGGATGCCGGGGCCTTGCAGACCGGGCAGAACTCGGGGATGGAACCCTCTGCGATATAACCACAAACGGTGCAAACATACTTAGTCATAAGAATTGCCTCCTGTTATTTTGTAATTGCTCCTAGGACACATTCCTGTGTCGATGGCTTTATTATATGGCATGTACGCATAAATGTCAATAGGCAAAATAAAAATTTTAAGAAAGATTCTTATTTTTAAAACGGACTTCCCCGGCGCTGCTGCCCGGCCTGCTTCGGCAGTGCGGCAAACAGCGCCCGGGACAAAATACAGCTGATGCCGCCCACGATCAGCCCTGCCGCCAGCAGCACCGGCGCGTAGCCCAGTGCCATCGCACTGGAAAGCAGCACGGCGGCCCCGGCCAGCTGCCCCAGATTGTGGGCCAGCGCCGAACCGGCACAGAAGATATACCCGCTGACCGGCAGCTGCAGCAGCACAAGCATGACGGCCAGAGACAGCGCCCCGCCGCACAGCGACAGAAACCCGGCGGTGGCCCCGCGGGTCAGAAAGGCGAACAGCGCCTTTAACACAACCAGCAGCAGCGCCGTGCGGGTGCGCAGAAACAGCAGCGCGTACATGACGACGATGTTGGACAGTCCTAATTTAATAGCCGGCATCAGCCCCAGCAGCGGCGACACGAGCGATTCCAGATAGGACAGCGCGATGGCTAAGGCAAACAGCATCCCGGTCCAGGCTGTCTCCCGGACTTTTTGACTGCGCACAGGCATACCCCCCCCGCAAATTACAATTTTCTTTGACTATACCCTGCCGCGGAGGGATTGTCAAGGCATAAAAAATTTACATATTTTTGTGCCGGTATCGCGGCAGGTTTTGCCAGAAACGCCTTGAAAAAAACAGGAAAATAGTGTATCCTTATAAAAGTATAGGGCAAGCTATGCCCATACGTGAGGAAAATAACCACAGTGTTATAATAAAAGGAGAACCTGACCTATGAAAAAACTGATCCCCGTTATTCTGTGCTGCGCCATGCTGCTGGCCGCCTGCGGCTCCTCCGCAGACTCTGCCCCCGCCGCAAGCGAGAGCACTTCCGCGGCCGCATCTTCCGAGGCAGCCTCCTCTGCGGAAAGCATCATCGGCGGCGCGGACGGCGAGACCGACATCGTCGTGAGCGACGAAGCCAACACCGCAAACCTTGATGCCGCTGTTGCCGCCATCGAGGCTGTGAACCCCATCGCCAACCCCCGTGCGCTGGATGACTTCTCCGTGGAGAATGAGCTGATGCTGACGATGGACAACCTCGTCGGCTACAAGGGCGATGTCACGAACGACCAGGCGGACTGCGGTCTCGTCTTTGTTGCCCAGGCCAAGGACGGCAAGGTCGATGCCGTCAAGGCAGAACTGGAAGCCTACAAGGAGAGCCTGTCCGCCAATGACCTGTACGCCGAGTTTGCCGACAAGGTCGCACTGGCCAAGGATGCCCGCATTGTGACCAACGGCAACTATGTTGCCATCGTCATTGCCGGTATCGCCAACCCCGACTACGCCCCCATCGATACCGCGCTGGAGACTGCGCTGAACTTCTGATTGATCCCTGTACCCTGCAGGCCGCTGCCGTTCGGCAACGGCCTTTTTTGCTAACGATGAAATTCACCGAAAGAAAGGGAGTCCGCCATGGTTTTTAACAGTGTGGTGTTCCTGTTCTGCTTCCTGCCGCTTTCCCTGCTGCTGTATTATCTGGTGCCGGGCCGCGCCAAAAATGCAGTGCTGCTGGCAGAAAGCCTCATCTTCTACTGCTGGACCGGTGTTGCGTTCCTGCCGCTGATCGCTGTGCTGATCGTCTTTAACTACCTGTGGGCGCTGCTGACAGCGCGGGCGAAGGCCAAACTGCGCGGTCTGCTGCCGCTGGCAGCGGTGCTCGTCAATTTGGGCGTGCTGGTGTACTTCAAGTATGCCAACTTCCTGATTGACACGGTCAACCAGGTCGCGCATCTGGGGCTGGCGGCGCTGAACATCGGCACGGTGCTGCCGCTGGGCATCAGCTACTACATTTTCAAGATCATCAGCTATGAGGTCGACGTCTGCACCGGCAAGATCGCGCCGGAGAAAAACTTCATCACGTTTGCAGTGTATGTGCTTTTCTTCCCGCAGCTGATCGTCGGGCCTATCGTCAAATACCGCGAGATGGCCGACCAGCTGCACGACGGTGCGAACCGCTGCACGCCGGCAAGGGCCGAGCACGGCGCAGAGCTGTTTGTGTTCGGCCTTGCGAAGAAGGTCATTCTGGCGGACTCCATCGGCGCACTCTGGACCGACATCATCGGCGCGGGCGGCGTTGGGCTGACGAATGTCTCGACCCCGCTGGCGTGGCTGGGCATCATCGCCTACAGTTTACAGCTCTACTTTGATTTTGCGGGCTACAGCGAGATGAGCAACGGCCTGGCCGCACTGCTCGGCTTTGACTGTCCGGCCAACTTCAACCTGCCGTATATCTCGGGCAGCATCACCGAGTTCTGGCGGCGCTGGCATATTACGCTGTCGGGCTGGTTCCGGGATTACATCTACATTCCCCTGGGCGGCAACCGCAAGGGCCAGGTGCGCCAGCTGCTCAATATGTTCCTGGTCTGGGCTGCTACCGGCATCTGGCACGGGGCCAGCTGGAACTTTATTGCCTGGGGCCTTTACTACTTTGTGCTGCTCACGATTGAAAAAAACTTCCTGCTGAAATATCTCAAAAAGGGCAAGGTCTGGCCGCATATCTATACGCTGTTCTTTGTGGTGCTGGGCTGGGGCATCTTTACGGCCAACCAGCCCGGCGCACCGCTGGGTCTGCTGCTGCAAAAGCTGTTTGTGCCCCAGGGCGGCATTTCGCCCGTGTACTACCTGCGCAATTACGGTGTGCTGCTGGTGCTGGGCTGTGTCTGCTCGTCCGCGCTGCCGCACTGGCTGTGGGAGAAAATCAGCAAAAATACTGTGGCAAAGCTCCTTATGTTTGCCCTGCTGACCGCGCTGTGCGTCTGCTACGTAGTGGCCGCCACGAACGCTACCGCACTGTACGCGAATTTCTGAGAGGAGGAACGGACAAATGTCAAAGGTTGTGTACCGTAAAAACGGCGGCAGGCGCCGTGCGGGGTATCCGCTGCTGGTGCTCTGCGCTGTGCTGCTGTTCGGGTTCTCCCTCGTCAATATTGTGTGGCCCAAGCGCACGCAGCTCGAGCTGGAAAACCGCAAGGCCGCACAGCTCCCGGCGTTCAGCGTGAGCGCACTGCTGGACGGCAGCTGGCAGAGCGGCTTTGCCCGCTGGATGCAGGATCAGTTTTCCCTGCGTGACGCAGCGGTCAACACCCAGCGCGCGGCGGACGAGGTGCTGTTCCGGAAGGCGGAGGAGGGCGGCATTCTGCTGGGTAAGGACCGCTGGATGTTCACAAAGCTGTTCACGGTGGACGACGCCACCCGGAAGCAGCTTGCCAAGAACGTACAGGCCGTCAGCGAGTTTGCCGCGAACCACCCGGGCAAGGTCACCTTCCTGCTGGCCCCGTCGGCCAGCGTCATCTACCCGGAGAAGCTGCCCGCAGGCGCACCGATGGTGGATGAAAACGCGATGCTCGATGATATTTTTGCCAAAGTCGGCCAGAGCGCCGATGTCATCGACCTGCGCGGGACGTTCACAGACCTGAAGGACGAATACCTGTATTTCAAGACCGACCACCACTGGACGCCCAACGGCGCGTACCGTGCCTATGAGCAGTTCTGCAGCCTCAAGGGCCTGACGACGTTTGACCGCGCCGCGCATGAGCCAATCACGGTGACGGATTTCCAGGGCACCCACTACTCGGCCACGCGGCTGTGGAACGTCGAAAACGATGAAATCACCTACTACCCGCTCGACAGCCTGATGACGATCTACAAAATCACGGGCGAGGCCGCCTACGAGCCGGAAACGACGGAAAACATCGTGAATATGCAGAAGTTTAACACCCGCGATAAGTACGCCGCCTTTTTGGACGGCAACAACGGTTATTCTACGATCGAGGGCCGAGGCACAGGCAGTATTCTGGTGGTCAAGGACAGCTACGCGAACAGCTTTGTGCCCTACCTGACCGAGAATTACGCGAAAATCGGTGTGGTGGATTTCCGCAACTTCAAGTACGGCTTGGATTCCACAATTGAAAAAGAGGGCTATGACGAGGTGCTGGTGCTCTACAACTTCCAGACCTTTATCGCAGACACGAATCTGATCTATATTTCCCGTCCGTCAACGCTCTCCTGACAGAAATAAGCGATGCCCGGTCAGAAATGGCCGGGCATTTTCTGTGCCTATTCCAATAGGATTTCCAGCCGCGGCACGGGCAGAGCACTGCCGGGCCCGCACAGATTGACGTGCCAGAATTGCAGATGGAAAAAATCAGCGGCATCGTCTGCGGTCAGGGCCGAGAACGCCTGCTGCAATTCGGTGCAGAGCAGTGCCTGCCAATCCTCGTTGTACGCCCCCAGCGGCTGAAAATCCGTATCCCTCAGATGGAGCTGCACGGTGGTATCCTCCGCCGTGACGTTGACCCGGGTGTCACAGACGGCCTGCCCGCCCGCAAAGGCCGTAAAGAAGCGGCCCGTCTGCCCGCAGAGCGCCGCGGCCAGCTGAGCCTGCAAGCCGGAGACGTACACGGAAGCTCCGTCTGCTGCCAGCAGCGCAAAGTCATACCCGCTGTCAGCGCGGTAGGCGGGCACTGCACAGCCGTCCGCCTGGGTAAAAAGCTGCTGTAAGCCGCAGTGCAGGTCGTATTCCCTTTCCACGGCCTTCATGTCCTCATACAGGGAGGCCGCGTCCGCGGCCCAGCTGTGGTCGGCGGTGTCCAGCACAAAAACCGAAAGCTCCGGCGCGGGCTGGGCCTTGTCGTAGAGCAGCGTGCCAAGTGTCTGCGCGTCGGCCCAATCACAGCCCGGCGGCAGTGCGGCCAGGTCGAGCAGCCCGTAGTAGAGCCGGCCCGGCAGAGCGTCTTCGGCTAGGTGGAGCGCCTGCGCGGCGGTGTCCCCGCGGGCAGACACGGTTTTGTACTGCACGCCGTCACTCTCTGCGTTCTGATCGGCCAGCAGCAGACAGGCGGAGTATGCCCCCTGCTGCCGCGCAAAAAACACAGCGCGGACGATCTCCCGCTCGGAGAGCGCCTGCCCGCAGCCGCAAAGCAGCAGCGCGGCGCAAACGGTCAGCAGCGCCTTAGCCTTCGGTACAGACATGCGGCGGCACCTCCTATCCAGGTCAAGCCTACAAAACTCCAGGTCAGCACATTGCGCAGCGAGAGGGCCGCATCTAAATCGAGCTTGCGCAGCACCGCGCACAAAAGCCAGACGCCGCCCGGATACAGAGGAAACCGATCTAACCCGGCGGCGCTGTCCTCGGCCTTGTTCTGCCCGCCCAGCAGCCGCACCAGCGCATAAAGGTAGAGAGCCAGCTTGACCGTGACGGCCATGACCCACAGAATAAATTGCAGCCACTCGAGCCGGTTGAAAATCGACAGTGCTCCGCATCGCGCGGCGGCGTGCACCGGGTCGATGCGCAGCGGCATGGCCGCGCCGTAGAACAATTCCAGAATCAGGTGCATCCCCACGTCAAACGCCAGTGCCCACGCGGCCAGCCGCAGCAGCGTATGGCGGCCACGCTTGTCCTGCTCGGGCCAGAGCGCGGGCAGCAGGTATTCCGGGTAGAGCGTCAGCTGGTCTCTGACGGCGGCGAGAAAATCGCCCTGTGTCAGTGCGGCAGTTTGCAGATTGACGATGCACAGCCGCGAAAGCACCGATGCCAGCATGGCGACGGTTGCCAGTACCAGCAGACAGAGCACGGCATAGGCCGTCTGGGACAGCGCCGAAACGCGCCGCAGATAGACAACAGGCAGCACAACGAGCAGACAGACCGAAGTCAGCGTGACCGCGCCGGGATAGAGCCGGTCCGCCAGCTGCCAGAGCCGCAGCAGCTCCAGTACCGATGTGTAGACGAGCAGTGCGCCGAACAGCAGCTTGTACACGGGGTCGGCGGCCAGCCGCCAGCTGCGGGCAAACAGCCAGCCGACGCCCGCCAGCAGCGGCGCACAGACCACCGCACTGAAAAGCCCGGCGCGCGGCCAGTAGGCGGTCTGACTGCGCAGCAGCACATTGACGAGCAGACTGACGAGCAGTGCGGCGAAAAGACTGGAGCATTCACGCTTCATGGCGGCTGATCACCTCCCCGGATTTAGCAAGGCGGCTCCAGATGCTGCGCACAAAGCCGTCCCGCACGCTGGCCCGGCCCGGCGGCATGAGCGGGTAGAGATAGTCGTACCCGAACGGCTCACTGCCGCAGGCCATCGCCAGAATCGTCAGTGCGGCGCAGGCCATCCCCGGCACGCCGAAGCACCCGGCCAGCACGATGACGGCAAAGCGGAACAGGATCGACTGCTCATACAGCGACGGCACAGCCAGCGTGGCAATCGTCGCCGCAGCGGCCATCGTTAAAACCGGCACGCTGACGATGCCCGCGCTGACGGCGGTCTCGCCGATGATGAGCGCGCCGACCAGGCTGACCGTGTGGCTGATAGACTGCGGCGCACGCAGCCCGGCCTCGCGGACGATTTCTAAAAGCAGCGTCACGCAGAGCATTTCCAGCATTGGCGGCAGCGGCGTGGATGCCTCGCCCTGTGCCAGCTTGGTCAAAAGTCGGATAGGGATGATCTCCGGCGCAAAGGCCACCGCCATGACGTAGAGCCCCGGCCCGAACACGGCCAGCAGGAAGGCGAGATACTTTAAAATGCGGATAAGCCCGGCAAACACCGCGCCCGAGGCGTAGTCGTCGAGGCACTCGAAGTGCTCGGCAAAAAAGCTGGGTACAATGAGCGCATACGGACAGCCCGCTACAAGAACGACGGCCTTGCCCTCACACAGGCGGGCACAGGCCGTGGCGGGGCGTTCGGTGTAGGCAGCTGCCGGGAAAAGATTCAGCTTGTCCTGCTTGAGGAACGACGCAAAGTAGGCACTGTCCAGCAGAACGGGAATCTCCACCTGCTCCAGCCGCTCCCGCAGAGCGTCGATGGTTTCCTTTGGGGCCAGGGTACTGTCGTAGCACAGACAGTATTCGGTCTTGGCACGGGTCCTGGCGGTGGAGATTTCTGCCACAAGCGTTCCGGTGCGGAACTGCCGCCGCAGCAGCGAAATGTTATTGCGCAGCAGCTCGGTGAATGCCTCCTGCGGGCCGCGCAGGTTGCCCTCGCTCATCGGCGTCGAGATCGAGCGCTGGGGCATCTCCTGCGTCGAAAACGCGACGCCGCGCCGCACGCCGTCGATGAGCAAAACGGACAGTCCGTTGGAGAGCAGCTCCACCAGCGCGGTGCGATCCTCCACCGCGTCAGGCTCGGCGGGGACGCGGCTCTGGGTCAGCAGATAGTCGCACAGCCCCTCCCCGCCGCCCAACATGGCGGGATCGCGGTCCAGCATGTCCAACGCCATGCGGCAGAGCTTTTCCGGCGAGGACAGCCCTGTGAACATGACGATAGCGCACGGGATACCGGCAAGCATCAGGCGCTTGGTATAAAAATCGTCGGAACGGCCAAACATTTCCTCCAGAAGCGCAAGGTTGGCATCCAGCGAGCGGTACAGCGGTTTCTGCGTCATGGTTCTCCCCCTCTCTCACGCAGGATAGTGTGGCCGCCTTTGCGGGAATTTATGAGGAGGTGCCGGGATGATTTCTTCGGTTGTGCGCACGGTGCTGGTATATCTGGCTGTGGTGGTGGCCATGCGGCTGATGGGCAAGCGCCAGCTGGGAGAGCTGCAGCCCGCCGAGCTGGTGACGACGCTGCTGATCTCCAACGTCGCATCCATCTGCATCGACGAGCCGGATCTACCGCTCTCGGCCAGCCTGGTGCCGATTTTCTTAATCACGGCTCTTGAAATTCTGAACTCCACGCTGGTTTGGTTTTGCCCGAAATATGCCCAGATGCTTTTGGGAAAGCCGGTGACGATCATCCGCAACGGGGAAATTTTGCAGGACGAACTGGCACAGCTGCGCATCACGGCATCCGACCTGGCCGAGGCCCTGCGCGGCAAGGACATCTTTTCCCCCAAGGATGTTTACTGGGGCGTGATCGAGCCGAACGGCAGCATCACAGCGGCCCCAATGCCGCAGGACGGCGGCGAGCCGCCTATGCTGCCGCTGCTCATCGATAAGGCAGTTTACAAGGAAAACCTTGCGTTCTTCGGCATGGATACGGCAGCGCTGGATGCACTGCTGCGCCGTGAGCAGACGACCCGCGAGGCGGTTCTGCTGCTGCTCTACAACGGCAAAAAATCCATCCTGATACAGAAAAAGGCCGCCCCGAAAGGGGCGGCCTGAAAAGGTGTGCGTATGAAGCGAAATTGGTATGCCGCAATCATTCTGCTGGCTCTGTGCGTGCTGCTGTTCCGGGCGGGGCAGTATGTGGACCGCACCACAGCCGGAATGCAGCGGCAGCTTGAAGCAGCCTACGCTCTGGCGGAGCAGGGCGACTACCCTGCCGCACGCCGCGCGTACAGCCGTGCGGCCAACCGGGCACTGCGCAGCACTCAGGTCCTGGGCCTGCTTGTGCGCCGCAATATTCTGGATCAGCTCAACCAGACGCTGGCCGTGCTGCCGCCCTGTGCCGAGGCCGACAGCCTGGCAGACCTCGAGATGGAGACGCAGCGCGCCTGCACCCAGATCGAACAGGTGCGGCAATCATTTTTCAGCGGATTTTGAGCGGCTGTCCAGCATATCCTTCAGTTCTTCCATAAAGGTGTTGACATCGCTGAACTGACGGTAGACGGAGGCAAAGCGCACGTAGGCGACATCGTCCATCTGCTTGAGCTCCTGCATGGCCAGATCGCCGATATGGATGGAGGAAACCTCGCGGTCATAGGAGTTGAGCAGCTGCTGCTCAATGCGGTCCACAGCGGCATCCAGCTGGGTGTAGCTGACGGGGCGCTTCTCGCAGGCGCGCAGCATGCCGTTCAGCAGCTTCTGGCGGTCAAAGACCTCGCGGGAGCGATCCTTCTTCACGACCATCAGCGGGACCGTCTCAACGATCTCGTAGGTGGTAAAGCGCTTTTTGCAGTTCAGGCACTCGCGGCGGCGGCGGATCTTTTCACCGTCCTCCGTCGGGCGGGAGTCGATGACCTTGGAGTCAACTTCACCGCAATAGGGGCATTTCATATCGGGTTCCCTCCTTTTCTACAAGCTCAGGCCTTCTTGGCAGCCTTCTTCTTGTTCTTCCAGTCGACCCACAGCGGCGTGGCAATGCAGATCGTGCTGTAGACGCCGCTGACCATGCCGAACAGCAGCGGGAACGCGAAGGAGTAGATGCTGTCCAGACGGTAGATGACCGAGACCACGCAGACAACGCCCAGGGCAAGGCAGGTCGTGATGGAGGTCATCAGAGAACGGGCAAAGCTCTGGTTGACGGACAGGTTGACCAGCTCGGCCAGGCTCATCTGCTTCTTGCCGTACAGGGCGCTGTTCTCGCGGATACGGTCATAGATAACGACGGTATCGTTGATGGAGTAGCCCAGGATGGTCAGCAGGGCAGCAATAAAGTTGCCGTTCAGGGGAATGCGCAGGAGGACAAAGACGCCGAAGACGACGAACATGTCGTGCAGCAAAGCCACAATGGCGGTAGAACCGGCCTTGAGGCCGCCGATCTTGCGGAAGCGGTAGGCCACGTAGAGCAGGATCAGCACGCAGGCCGCAACCAGCGCGACGACGCTCTTGAGCAGGAACTCCTTACCGATGGTGGCATCGACGTTGCTGACCTCGTTCTGGACGAAGTTGTTGTCGGGGTACTGCTCATTCAGGGCAGCCAGCAGGTTGTCGAGCTGCTCGGTGGTCAGCGTGTCACTGCCGGGCAGGGTAACAGTCAGGGTCTGGTTGCCGGAAATATCAGAGCCGGTCTGCAGGGTCAGATTGGACTTGCCCAGCTCGGTGCCGATGGTAGACTTCAGGTCGTTCAGGTCAGCGTCGCCCTCATAGGCCAGCGTGATCATGGAACCGCCCTTGAACTCGACATCCATCTTGACGCCGAAGATGCCGCAGAATACAAGCACGACAGCGATCAGCGCACAGGAGAAGGTGTAGAACTTCTTGCGGTTGCCGATGAAGTTGATGGACGGGGTCTTGAAGTCGGCACCGCCCTCCTTCTTGCCGCCGAACAGCCATGCCTTGCGCAGAGGCTTGAAGTGGACAGCGCCGCGAATCATAACGCGGGTCGCCCAGACGCCAAAGACAAAGTTCAGCAGAACGCTGGTCAGCAGGGTGAAGCCAAAGGAATAGATCGTACCGGCAGTGGAAGGTCCGAACCAGTAGAAGATCGGATTAAAGACCTTGGCCCAGAAACCGTCCGTCGGGCCAAAGGCGCCCATCAGGATGGCGGCGACGATGACGATGGTCACGTTGCCGTCGATGATGGGGGTCAGGCCCATCTTGAAGCCGCTTTTGACAGCGCCCTCGAGGGTCTTGTTCTTGGACAGCTCCTCCTTGATGCGCTCGGCGGTGATAACGTTGGCGTCAACACCCATGCCGATGCCGAGGATAATACCGGCAATGCCGGGCAGCGTCAGCGTGGAGCCGGGGAAAACCGTGAAATAGCCGGACACAACAGCCAGCGTGGCGGCGGCCTGGCCCATCAGGGAGATGACCGCGATGGTGCCGGGCAGACGGTAGCGCACGATCATCAGGATCGCGACCAGAATGAAGGCAATGATACCGGCCTGCACCATGACGTCCAGGCTCTTGGCACCCAGGGACGGGCTGATGGTGGAGTAGCTCTCAGCGGACAGGGCAAACGGCAGAGAGCCGGAGTTGATCTGGTTCGCCAGCGTGGAGGCGCTGTCCTGATCGAAGTTGCCCTTGATGATGGCCTCACCGCCGGTGATGGCCTCGTTGACCGTGGCGGTGGAGATGTTATTGTCATCCAGCCAGATGGAGATCGTGCCGTTGCTGGCTGCCAGCTCGGTGGTGGCCGTGGCAAAGGCAGATGCGCCCGCAGAGTTGAACTTCAGCTGGACGACCCAGCCTTCGGTCTCGTTGTAGGCAGCGCTTGCGGAAGCCACGTCGTCACCGCTCAGGATCTCCTCACCCGTGGCGGACGAGCCCTTGCGGAACACCATCTTGGCGGTGGTGCCGATCTCGTCGATTGCGGTCTGCGGGTTGAAGTCCGCCTCATCATTCTTCCACGGGAAACGCACGATGATACGATTCTTGTTGTTGTCAACGTAGCTCTCGTAGTCGGTGATGCCGAGGCCGACAAGGCGGTCCTCGATAACCGTTTTGGCTGCGGTCATCTGGGCATCGGTGGCCTCCACATCGTCGGCAGGCATGAACGTAACGTCCACGCCGCCGCGGATGTCGATGCCGAAGCGGATGTCAGATGCGCCCTTGACGTAGACATTCTTGGTGTCGCCGTAGGTATAGCTCACACCAAAGATGGCCGTCAGGGAGAACAGCACGATCAAAATTGCCACGACGAACAACGGCCATGACTTCCCTTTTCTGTTCATAGAAACCTCCAAAAAACTTGCCCGCACCGGCGGGCGGGATTATATTTTACTGCTGGTCGGCCAGCAGCTTTTCAACAACTGCCAGGCGCACACAGACGCAGAGCAGTGCAGAAGCAGTTTCGACCTCGGTCAGGCTCGGGTAGGTCGGCGCGATACGCAGATGCGAGTCATCGGGATCCTTGTGGTAGGGGTAGGCAGAGCCGGCACCCGTCAGGGTCAGGCCGCAGTCCTTGCACAGCTGGGCTACGCGCTTGGCGCAGCCGGGCATGACGTACAAGCTGATGAAGTAACCGCCCTTCGGGTTCGTCCAGTGGGCGATGTTGCCGCAGGGGGGCAGCTCCTCGGCAAAGGTGGTCTTGACGGCGTCAAAGCAGGGCACCAGGCGGCGGCGATGCTTGGCCATGTGGGCCAGGACACCGGCCTTATTCTTGAGAAAACGGACATGGCGCAGCTGGTTCATCTTGTCGTAGCTGATGATCATCGTCGAGAAGCGCTTGCACATGTACTTCATCGAGTTCTCGCTGCAAGCGATGGCGGAGATGCCCGCGCCCGGGAAGGTGATCTTGCTCGTGGAGGTGAACATAAAGACACGGTCCTCATTGCCGTACTTCTTGGCTTCGTTCAGCAAAACCGGCGTCTCGATGATCTCATCGGTCAGGTGGTGGACGATGTACGCCTCATCCCAGAAGATCTTGAAATCGGGGGCAGCGGTCTTGAGCGCGGCAAAGCGGCGGATCGTCTCGTCGCTGTAGGTGTAGCCGTCGGGGTTGGAGTACTGCGGCACACACCAGATACCCTTGATGGTGTCATCCTCGGCGACGAGCTTTTCAATCATGTCCATGTCGGGGCCGTCGGGGCTCATGGGCACGGAGATCAGCTCAAAGCCCATCTCCTCGGTGATGGCAAAGTGGCGGTCATAGCCGGGCACGGGGCAGAGAAACTTGCGGTGCTCGACCTGGCCCCAGGGCTTCGGGGAATCCTGGAAACCGAACATCATGCCGATGGCGACCAGGTTGTACATCAGCTGCAGGCTGGAGTTGCCGCCCACGAAAACCTCGCCGGGCTGCACGCCGAACACATCGGCAAACAGTGCGCGGGCCTCGGGCAGACCCTCCAGCTCACCGTAGTTGCGGGTGTCAAATCCGTTGTCGGTGATGTAGTTGTCCATCTTGAGCAGGTCCATGGCCAGATCCATCTGGTGAGGGCCGGGCTTGCCGCGGGCCATGTTCAGCTTCAGATTCATACCCTGAAACTTCTTGTACTGGGCCTCCAGCGCGGTCTTTTCAGCGGTGAGTTCGTCGTGATTCATTGCAAAGTAATCAGCCATAAGTACGATCCCCCTAAATAAAATATATACGTTTCCCTTCATAACCCTGCGCGTGCCATCCTCTATCTTGGCACAACCACAGGCGTACACTACATTATATACGATTTATCTGAAATAAACAAGCACTTTTTGCCAGATAGTGCGCTTTTTTATGCAGAAAAATACAAAAAAGCACATCTGCACCAAAAAACAGATGTGCTTTTGCAAAAAACAAAGAAAAAACGACTGGACCGTAAGCCGGGTTCTGTATCAAACGACGATCTATCTTGTCCTTGCGTCGCCGCAAGGCTCACGCCATCACCGGGACGCGCGAGACTCCGCATAATGTCCCATACGGATGTTGCTTCGAGCAGGGTTTACATAGCCGCAAAGTCGCCAGTGCGCTGGTGAGCTCTTACCTCGCCTTTCCATCCTTACCGCTTTCGCGGCGGTTTCTTTCTGTTGCACTATCCCTGGGGTCACCCCCGGCTGCCGTTAGCAGTTACTCTGTCTCTGTGAAGCCCGGACTTTCCTCAGGCAGCCCTTGCGGGCTGTCCCGCCGCCGTATGTTCCACTCGTTTTCTAAAAGAGTATAGCATACTTCCGCCCTGTTGGCAAGGCATTTTATAAAAGCAGCCGCAAAATCAGCAGGGCCGTCACGCCGGGCAATCCCAAAACGCCCGCGCAGAACGCCGTAAAGCGATTCAGCGGCAGCGCAATGCCGGTCACCGGCTCCAACAGGCCCAGCAGGGCCAGCGCGCCCAGACCGCAGACGGCCCCTGCCAGCAGACTGCGCATTCCGTGCCGCTGGCGGGCGGCACAGCGCAGTACGGCGATGGCGCACACAGCTGCGAGCAGACAGGGCCAATATTCGGTCATGGCTCCTCCCCTTCCGCCCGCAGTGTGCGAAGCAGCGCCCGGCAGCGGCACATCAGCGCGGCGTGCTGGTAGGTCAGCTGGTCAATATAAAATGGGTCCTGCGCCTCCGTGAAGGCGCGCTCGTTCGAGCGCAGTGCCTGCAAGGTCGTTTCCAGCTCGGCCCTGGCGGCGCGGCGCTCACGCTCCTGCCTGGAAATGCGTCTGAACATAACTCCTCCGTCACAGCAGAATGCAGATCAGCCCGTCGCAGCCCTCGTTGATGATGCGCTCAAGCGTCTGCTGCAGGCGGCTGCGTGCCTCCTGCGGCATGTGCAGCAGCTTTGCCTGCACGCCCTCGCTGACCAGCTCGTTCAGGCTCTTGCCAAAAATATTCGTACTCCACAGCTTGCCGGGGTCGGTCTCAAAGTCCGCCAGCAGGCTTTTGATGAGCTCCTCCCCCTGCTGCTCACTGCCGACGGTGGGTGAAAGCTCGGTGTGGATGTTGGCGCGCATGATGTGCAGGCTGGGGGCACTGGCCGACAGCCGCACGCCGTACTGCCCGCCCTGCCTGACGATTTCGGGTTCTTCCAATGTCAATTCATCAATGCCCGGCATGACGATGCCGTAGCCCGTGGCCTCGACCTGGTCAAGGGCGGATTTGATCTTGTCATAGGCGCGCTTGGCCCGGGCCAGGCTGACGACGCAGGGCAAAAGGCTTGCCTCGTCCACGATGTCCAGCCCGGTCTGTTCACCGAGGATCTTATAGAAAATATCCGGGGCGACGGCAGCGGTGATGCTGACACTGCCGCTGGCCAAATCCATGCCGGTCAGGCTGGCGGCGGTGATGTATTCACACCCCAGCTGAGGGCGCTTGCCTGCAAGGTCGGCCATCCGGTGCACCGAGGCAGCAAAATCCAGCATGGACGTGTAGACCGCGCTTTGCAGCCAGTGCCCGCTTTCGAGCATCGTGACCCAGGCGGGCATCTGCACGGCGATCTCGCGGATCGGGAACTCGTACAAAAGCGTTTGCAGCAGCTTGTCGAGGGTCTCGACGGTCATCGTCGTGCAGTTCAGCGGAAGGACCGCGTGGCCGTAGGTCTCGGCCAGCTCGGCGGCAAGGTGCTGTGCGTCGTCGCTGTCCGGCTCGGCGCAGTTCAGCAGGATGATATACGGCTTGCCGATGCCGTCCAGCTCTGCGATGATACGGCGCTCGGCGTCGAGATACGCCTCCCGCGGCAGGTCGGCAACGGAGCCGTCCGTCGTTACGACGAGGCCCACCGTGGCGTGCTCCCGGATGACGCAGCGGGTGCCGGTTTCGGCGGCCAGGTCAAACGGGACCTCGTGGTCGAACCAGGGACTCTTGACCAGGCGCGGAGCCTCGTTTTCCTCATGGCCGAGCGCGCCGTCCACCATGTAGCCGACGCAGTCGATGAGCCGCGCCTTGAAGCTGCCGCCGCCCGAAAGCTCGAGTTTGACGGCTTTCTCGGGGATGAACTTCGGCTCCGTTGTCATGATGGTGCGCCCGGCGGCGGATTGGGGCAGCTCGTCATGGGCGCGGGCACGACGGGCCTCGTTCTTGATGCGCGGCAGCAGCATCAGCTCGGCAAACCGCTTGATAAAGGTGCTTTTGCCGCTGCGCACCGGGCCGACGACGCCGAGATAGATGTCCCCACCGGTGCGCTGTGCAATGTTTTGGTAGATTTGATCCTGTGTCACGGATGTGTCCCTCCTTTACAGCGCTGCGGGGATCAGCAGACAGGCGGTGTCCGTCGTAAGCTCCTGCGGCGGGTCACCGTTGGTGTCCAGATGGTTGGCGGCGGCCAGGTCACGGGCGCGGGCATGGTAGCGCCTGGCAATGTCAAAGATGCGCTCCCCCTGCCGTGCGTAGTAAATATAGAGGGCCGGGCCGTCGCTGTCATCGTATTCCTCGCCCAGCTCCACGCCGCAGAGCGCGTCAAAGCTCTGCGTCTGGAACAGGGCACCGCTGATCTCGATCTCTAAATCGACCCGCAGCCGTGTACCGTTTTTGCTGCTGGCGACCCGCGCGACGGAGGCCCCGACACTTGGCCATGCGCCGTCAGTGCTGCCGGGCCAGAGGCCGTCAGGCTGCCAGGTAAACGCCTTGTCGTAGCATGTCAGCTCACCGCGGGCATCGCTGATGAACACATGCGCAGTCCCCTTGCCCAGTAGTTTTAAATGTGTTTCAGCCTGTGCGGCGCACAGGGCGCCCAGCGTTACAAAGCAGCCGAGAACAGTGCCCTCGGCGTCGGGCAGGTCGTCGTCAAGCGTGACCGGGATACGCCCGGTCAAATCCGCGGTTTTCTGCAAAAGGCGGCAGACCGTCTGCACGGTCTGGGTCTTACAGAGCGTGGAGTAGGCGTCGGCCACGACGGTGTGCTGCACGCTGCGCCAGACCTCGACGCGCAGCTTCCAGGTCACCGAGAGGGACGCTTCCCCTGCGCCGTCGACTGCGCTCAGTGTGCAGGCCAGCACCTCGCCGCGCACAAGGGCTGTGTCGTCCTCGGTCACGCCGGGCAGCTCCAGCGTCTGCTGCACGGCAAGATCCTTGCTGCGCACGGTCAGCTCGCCGGTGTCGGTGTTCTGGCTGCATATTTGAATTTGCAGCGTCCCCTGCACACTGACCTGCCCGGTGGCCGGCGCTGCGCTGCCGGCAGCAAAGCTGCCGGTGATGTCCAGCACGCTTTCCCCGGTGCCGGGCAGCGCCGCAGCGGTCTCGGCAGTCAACGTTTTTTCCTCGGTCACGGCGCATTGCAGGCCCTGCATCGTGCGGGTGTACTGCTCAATGCCGCAGTCGGCCAGTGCGGTCAGCAGCTCGGACTCCCGCCGCACGGCCACTGCGGCGCAGAGGATGTACGCGCCGCGCAGGTCGATGCGGTGCTCACTGACGGCGCGGCAGTTGCAGTATTCCGGCTCGCCCCAGACCTGGGCCGGGCCGTCGGCGTACTGCCCGGCGGGCAGCTCGACCAGTTTTTCAAAGGCAAATTTCTGCTCGGTGCGCAAAAGGCGCGTGCCGGGCTCCTCGCTCTGGTAGTAGACGGTGCAGCGCAGATAGCCCTCGCTCTGCCAGCGCCCGCCGGACACACGGTTCTGCAGCACAACGGGCGTGATCAGGCACTTGACGATCTTGAATACGGCGGGCAGGTAGTCGGGAATCAGAATCTCCGTTTCCACGGGAAGCTCCAGCCGTGTTTCCCAGCGTCCGCCGTAGGATGCGATGGTGTCTTTGAACACCTTGAGTTCCATATTGCTTGCCCCTTTCCGGTTATGTTCTGGGGCATTATATGCGGCAGGGCAAAAAAATAGCCCCTGCCCGGAACAGGCAGGGGAAAAATTTGGATTCAGACTTTGAAGGCTGCGCGTAAGATCCAACGGAAGGCGCGCGGGCAGCGAACTACGACCACATGCATGGCATACACCTCACTTTCCGTGTTTGTGTACGCCATACTATGCCGGGCAGTGCTGCGGTGTTACGCATCGTCGCGGGTCAGCACAACGAGACCGCAGCCGCCGGAGCAGTGCAGCTGTGCGGTGTCCGCGATAAACTCATTGCTGACGCCGAGCGGATAGTCCGCGGTCAGCACGGCGTTTTCCAGAGGGTAGAACGCGCCGCGGATGCAGACGCCGGTCAGCCGGCCCTCCATCGGGAAAAGGGAGAGATACTTCCAGTCCCTGCGCTGCAAAATAAGCCCGCGGCCCGGCACAAGATACCGCAGCTCGCTGCGCTCGTTGGCCAGCAGGACGTTCACGCCGTTTTTGGCAAGATACAGCCCGGTGGCAAGGTTGGCCAGCGTGTGCTCCAGCCGTGCCCCGCCCAGAGCGCCCAGCAGGGTGATCTCGTCATAGCCGTGCTCCAGCAGCCAATGGGCGGCGTACTGGGTATCGGTATCGTCCTTCACATGGGGCAGCACAATGGTCTCGTGCTCGGTTTTGGGCTGCGGGGCGGAGTCAAAGTCACCGACGATGAGGTCGGGACGCAGGCCAAGCCGTTCGGCATTGCGGTAGCCCGCGTCGCAGGCCACAACAAAATCACCGGGCTGCACATAACGGCACAGTGCGGTGGAAACCGGCACGGCGGAAAGAATCACGGCACGCCTGCTCATTTCTCCCACTCCTTCCGTGCGCTGGCTTCCTCATACATGGCAAGGTAGCTTGCATAGCGCGTTTTGCTGATGGTTCCGGCCTCGACAGCCTCACGCACAGCACAACCGGTCTCACTGCGGTGGGAGCAGCCCGTAAAGCGGCACTGCCCGAAATAGGGTCCGAACTCCGGAAAAGTGTGCTGCAGATCATCCTTCGGGATGCGGCAGAGCTTCTGCGCCTCCAGGCTGGCAAAGCCCGGCGTATCAGCCAGACGCCCTCCGCAAATCTCAAAAATTTCGACCTCGCGGGTCGTGTGCCGCCCGCGGCCCAGCTTTTGGCTGATCTGCCCGGTCTCGCGGTGCAGATAGGGGGCCAGCGTGTTGAGCAGCGTCGATTTGCCGACGCCGGAGTTGCCGCAGAAGGCACAGAGATGCCCTTCAATATAGCTCTTGACCTCGTCAAGGCCCTCGCCGGTCTCATAGTTCAGCTGCACCAGCGGGATGCCGCTGCCCGCGTAGGCGGTGCGCAGCATATCGGCAGCGGCCAAATCAGATTTTGTCACAACAAGCACGGGCTGCACATCCTTGTAGATGGCAGCGGCGGCCAGCTGGTCCAGCACCAACGTACTGGGTACGGGCTGGGTCGTGCTGGTAACGATGAACAGAATATCCAGATTGGCAATCGGCGGACGAATAAAGACGTTTTTGCGCGGTAAAATCTCATCGATCATTGTGCCGTCGTCGGACAGGGTGACGTTGTCTCCCGCCACCGGCGTGATGCCGCGCTTGCGGAAGATGCCGCGCGCCTTGCACTCGACGACGCCGTCCGGCGTCTTTACATAGTAGAAGCCGCCGATGCCCTTTGTAATATACGCCATGACTTCCCCCACATCAGGCAATGGGGTTGCCTTGTGCGTCGCACCGCTGGCCGTTCTCGTTCCACATGGTACCGTCGGTCAGCTGATGGATCTGGTGACTGCCGTCAGCACTCGGCCACCAGCTCTCCTGCACGGTGATGGTACCGTCCTCGTTCACAGTGGGTTCGACTGGCTCGGGGGTGGCGACGACCTCGGGCACGCCGGTGGACACCACGAGTGTGATAACGCTCGACTTACGGACCGTGGAACCGGCATCGGGGCTCTGGCTCAGTACCGTGCCCGCGGGCTGTTCGCTGGCCTGCTCGATCGTGCGGATGGACAGGTTCAGCCCCTTGACCTCATTGCGGGCTTCCTCGATGGTCTTGCCGGTCAGGCTCGGGACCTGGCTCTCCTTGCTGACCTCGGAGCGGCTGACGTACAGGATGACCGTGGAGTCACCCTCAACGGTCTCCCCGGCGGCGGGCTGGGTGTAGACAACAGCGCCGTTGGCCACGGAGTTGTCGGACATGGGCTTCTTGGTCACGCGCAGACCCATATCCTTCAGGGTCTGCTCGGCATCCTCGGCCACCATGTTCTTCGTCTCGGGGATCGTGACGTACTGGGTGCCCAGGCTGACGGTCAGCACGATGCGCTGCTTCTCCTTGACGGTACGCCCGGCCTTGGGGGTCTGGCGGATGATCGTGCCCGCGGGTTCACTGGAATACTCCTCCGGGAATTCGGCGCGCAGCAGGTTGTTGTAGTCGGTGGCGAGGAACTCGTCCTTTGTCATGCCCACAAAGCTGATGACCTGCACATCGGCACGGTTAGAGAACAGCAGGTTGCTGGAATTGGTGAAGATCAGATAGATCAGGATGGCAGCGCCGATGACAAACGCCACGGCCATGCCGAAGAAGATCGGCAGCAGGGAAAAGCCCTTGGATGCCTTTTTCTTCTTCTTTTGGGCAGATTTGCTGCGGCCCGGGTTCGAGGTGCCGACACGACGGGCGTCACCCGTGTGGATGCTGGTGGATTTCGGGCTGGACTTTGTGTTGCTTACCACGCGGTTGATGTTCCTTTCCGGGTTGTCCTCGGCACTGCGGTACTCATACGCAAACTGGATGGACGGGTTACGCTTGAATTCCTCGATAGCGGCCAGCATCTCCTGGGCGCTCTGGTAGCGCTTGTCGGGGTCCTTTTCCATGGCTTTCTCGGCAATCTGGCGCAGTCCTGCCGGGGTCTGGGGTGCGATTTCGGCCAGCGGCTTCGGCTTCTCCGAGATCTGCATGATGGCGATGGACACTGCACCGTCGCCGTCAAACGGCAGGCGGCCCGACAGCATCTCGTACAGCATGACGCCGACAGAGTAGATGTCGGTGCGGGCGTCGGTGCGCTCACCCTTGGCCTGCTCGGGGCTGATGTAGTGCACCGAGCCGATGGCCTTGTCGCTGACGGTCTGGCTCTGTGCGCGGGAGAAGCGTGCGATGCCGAAGTCCATCATCTTGATGGAGCCATCTGCCAGCAGCATGATGTTCTGCGGCTTGACGTCGCGGTGAATGATGCCCTTGGAGTGGGCGTGCTGCAGAGCACTCAAAATCTGGGTGGCAAAGTGCACGGTCTCCTTCCAGGTCAGGGCGCCGCCGCGCTGCTTGAGATATTCCTTTAAAGTGATGCCGTCCACATATTCCATGACGATGTATTGCAATTTGTCGGTGACAGAGACGTCATAGACCTTGACGATGTTGGGATGGCTCAGAATGGAGATTGCCTTCGACTCGTTCTTGAAGCGGCGGACCAGATCCTCATTGTCCAGAAATTCGTCTTTTAATACCTTGACGGCGATCTGGTTGCCCGTTTTTAAATCAGTGCCGCGGTAGACATTGGCCATGCCGCCGACACCCACGAGACTTTCAATTGAGTAGCGGCCATCCAGCCGTTTGCCGATCAGATTATCCATTGTTGACCTCCGTAGCTTCCACGCCCATGAGCAGGACCGTAATGTTATCCTGACCGCCCGCCTGCAGGGCGCGGTCTACCAAAATGCTGGTTGCATCAAAAAAAGGAACCTCGCGCAGTACCTGCGCAATGTCATCGTCCGCGACCATGTTCGTCAGGCCGTCGGTGCACAGCAGCAGGATGTCCCCCGTCTCGATTTCGCAGCGGTTGTACTCCGGCACAATGTTGGCCGAGACGCCGAGCGCGCGGGTGATGAGGTTCTTCTGCGGGTGGACGGCAGCCTGCTCCCGCGTGATCTGGCCGCTGTCGACGAGCTGCTGCACCATTGAGTGGTCGCGGGTGATCTGCCGCAGCCCGCCTGCGTGGAACAGGTAGGCGCGGGAATCCCCGGCGTGCACCACATGGGCCATGCCGCGGCTGGCGTAGGCGCAGACGCCGGTGGTACCCATGCCCTGCATCTCGGGGTCAGAGGTGGACTTTTCATACACGGCGCGGTTCGTGATGTCGAACCCGCGCATGATGAAAGTCTTTTCCATGCCAGGCTGCAGGGCCTTCATGTGGCGGGCAAAATACTGCTGCATGGTGTCGGTGGCAATGCGTGCAGCAATGCGCCCGCCGTTGACACCGCCCATGCCGTCGCAGACGATGCCCCAGGCGGTGCCGCCTGCCAGCTGCTGCGCACAGTAATTGTCCTGGTTTTCCTGCCGGCAGCTGCCGATGTCTGTGATCGCGGCAATCTTCATTCGGGTTGGTTCCTTTCCGCTGCTCCGTTGCGGAGCAAGACTCATTTTCCCTGCGCGTCCTCGCGGCGCAGCTGGCCGCAGGCGGCGCTGATGTCGGTACCCAGACGGCGGCGCACCGTGGCGTTGACGCCCAGTGCCTCCAGCTCCTTCTGGAAGCGGTGCACATTGGCATCGTCGGTGGCAGAATAAGGGCTGCCGTCCACGGGGTTGATGGGAATCAGGTTGACGTGCGCGCCCATGCCCTTGATGAGGTTGGCGAGCTTCTGCGCCATCTCACTGCTGTCATTGACACCGCGCACCATCGAATACTCAAAGCTGATGCGGCGGCCCGTCTCTTTCTGGTAGCGGCGGCAGGCCGGGATCAGCTGCTCCAGCGGGAACGCATCGTTGACCGGCATCATGCCGGAACGGGTCTTATTGTCCGGCGCATGGAGCGAGACAGACAGTGTCAGCTGCAGATGGCGCTTCGCCAGCTCGTCGATCTTGGGCACAAGGCCGCAAGTCGACAGGCTGATGTTGCGCATACCGATGTTGACGCCCTCCGGGCAGGAGATGATCTCCAGAAAGTCCATCACATTATTAAAATTGTGCAGCGGCTCACCGATGCCCATCAAAACAATGTGGGAGACGCGCTCGCCGGTGTCCTTCTGTGCGGTGTAAATTTCCGCCGCGATCTCCCCTGCCGTCAGGTCGCGCACGCGGCCCGCCTGGGTGGAGGCGCAGAACCGGCAGCCCATCGCGCAGCCCACCTGGGTGGACACACAGACAGTATTGCCGTATTTGTAGCGCATGAGCACAGTCTCGATGCAGTTGCCGTCGGCCAGCTGCAAAAGATACTTGACCGTACCGTCCCTGGACTGCTGGCGGCGGCGGATGACGGGGGCTGCAATCGTGCACTGCTCCTCCAGCTGGGCCAGCAGCGCCTTGGGCTGGTCGGTCATCTGGGAGAACTCCGTCACAAGCTTCTGGTGCAGCCATTTAAAAATCTGCTTGGCGCGGAATTTTGGCTGACCCAGTCCCACGATGTAGGCCGTCAGCGCGTCAAGCGTCAGGTCGGAAATGCAGATTTTTTCGCCCATGCGGGGTCACCTCCTTTTATAAGAACGAGTTTACAGTCAGTTTCGTTCCAGGATGGCGGCAAAAAAACCGTCCGTCCCGGTTCTGTGGGGCAAAAACAGTGTGCCCAGCGGCGTGATGTCCGCCCCCGGCAGCGCCGTCTTTGGCAGTACAACGTGAAAATCAGGATTGGCGGAGAGGAATTTCTCCACCTGGGCCTGATTCTCCTTATCATTCACTGTACAGGTAGAATACACCAAACGGCCATTTTCGGCAAGTGAATCTGCACCGTTTTGCAGGATTTTTTGCTGGGCAGCGAGCAGATTCTCTATCCCGTCCAAATCCTTGTAACGAATGTCCGGCTTTTTGGCGATAACGCCCAAACCCGAGCAGGGCACATCGCAGAGCACACGGTCAAACGTTGGCCAGTCGGAATTGTGCTGTGTGGCGTCATTTTCAACCGCTACGGCACAGGTGATGCCGCAGCGGTCAAACGCCTGCTGCAAAAGCGGCACGCGGGCGGGCACAAACTCGCCGCTGACAAGCTGGCCTTTGTCCTGCATGGCCTCGGCCAACGTCAGGCTTTTGCCGCCCGGCGCGGCGCAGAGATCGAGCACCTGCTGCCCCGGCTGTGCGTCAACGCAGAGCGCGGCAAACTGGCTGGCAAGCCCCTGCACATGGAAAAGCCCTTTTTTGAATGCCGCGCTCGCGGCGGGCGAACCGGCAAACTCCACGACCAGCGCCCCCGGCCAGGGGCCGGGCGTCACGGTATGGCCCTCCTGCTGCAAAAGCGCGGTCAGGTCGGTATCGTTCGTGCGCAGTGTGTTGACGCGGATCGTCGTCTTAGGCTTTTCATAAAATGCGGCGGCCAGGGGGAACGCCTCCGCCCCGAACTGCGCATAGAAAAGCTCGGCCACCGGGCGGGACAGGCAGTAGTAAATCGAGAGCCGGTCCAGAGGATCGGCAAAATCGGCCTCGGAGACATCGGCGGCCGCGGCGCGGCGCAGCACGGCGTTGACCATGCCTGCGGCACTGGATTTTCCCAGTGCCCGCGTCAGCTTGACCGATTCATTCACAGCGGCGGGCAGCGGTACATTCATGTACAGTGCCTGTGCCAGTCCCGCCCGCAGCACGGCGCGCACCGGCGCGTCCAGCTTGGCGACGGGCTTTTTTGTAAACTGATTTATACGATAGTCCAGCAGCGGCAGACGCTCGAGCGTTGTGTAAAAAATGCGCGCGGCAAAGGCGGCGTCGCGGCTGTCCAGCGGCGGCGTGCATTTTTTCAGCTCGGCGTCCAGCACAAGGTTGGCGTAGCCTGCCTGCTCCTGATGGATCAGGGCCTTGACGGCGAGACGGCGCGGCGTCACAGGCTGTCCCCCGCTTTCAGGCGGCGGCCCGCGGCCCAGGCCGTGCCCGCCATCGGCTTGCCGCCCTCGGGCGTGACAGTCAGCAGCGCGACTGCGCCGTTTTCAGCGGCAATCGTCAGCGGCTTCAGGGCCAGCACGGTGCCGGGGGCTGCGTGCTGCGGGTTTTCGGCCAGGCGGCTTTCCAACACCTTGATGCGCTTGCCGTCCAGCGCGAACCACGCCACGGGCCACGGGTTCATGCCGCGCACCCAGTTGTGGATGTGGGCGGCATCCTGCGTAAAGTCGAACTGTGCCATGTCCTTCGTCAGCGGCGGGGCCATGGTGGCAGCAGCGTTATCCTGCTTGCGCGGGGTCAACTCCCCTGCCTCGATTTTTTCCAGCGCGGTGACCAGCGTTCCGGCACCCACGGCGCTGACGCGGTCAAACAATTCACCGCTCGTCTCCTCGGGGCTAATGGTGACCGGCTCCACCATCAGGATGTCGCCGGTGTCCAGCCCTTCGTCCAACTGCATGATGGTCACGCCGGTGCCCTCGTCACCGTTGAGCACGGCCCACTGGATGGGCGCGGAGCCGCGGTATTTGGGCAGCAGCGAGACATGCAGATTGATACAGCCGTACTTCGCCACATGCAGAAGCTGCGGCGGGATGATGCAGCCGTAGGCCACAACGACGATGATGTCGGGCGCCAACTCTTTGATAAGCTCATCGGACGAGCCGTCCCGCAGCGTGCGGGGCTGGTAGACCGAAAGACCGTGCTCAACAGCCAGCTGCTTGACCGGCGGCGCGGTCAGGATCTGCTTGCGGCCCACGGGCTTGTCGCGGCGGGTAAAGACACCGCAGACCTCGTGCCCGGCGTCCAGCAGGGCGGCCAGGCTTTCAGCGGCGATGTCAGGAGTTCCCATAAACAGGATGCGCATAAATTTTAGTCCTCGTTTTCCTCGGGGTAGTCGTCCTCATAGAAATGCTCGGCCAGGTCCATGATGGTGATGCCGTCCAGATGGTTGTTCTCATGCTGGATGCAGCGGGCGAGCATGTCATCGGCCTCCAGTTCAAACCACTCGCCGTGGCGGTCCTGTGCCTTGACCTTGACGTGCTTCGAGCGCTTGATCGCGCCGTTATGTCCCGGGAAGGACAGGCAGCCTTCGTACAGCTCGACCTGCTCGTCGCTCAGCTCGAGGATCTCGGGGTTGATGAACTCAATGAACTTGTACTCGTAGTTCGCGGGAACCTCCTCGGGCAGGTCGCGGTCATCTAGGCAGATGAACAGGCGGCGCATCATGCCCACCTGCGGGCCGGCCAGACCCAGGCCGTTCGCGGCCAGCAGGGTCTCCTTCATATCGTCAAGCAGAGTGCCCAGACGATCATCAAACTTGGTAACGGGGCGGCAGACTTTCTTCAGGATCGGGTCGCCGTCCTGCACAATGGTACGCAGTGCCATAAAAATAACCTCCAAATGTTATAAATCACCGTCAGAATTGAAATCGAGGATCACGGACGCCTTCTGCGGCAGCTTTTCGGCGTCGTAGGCGTCCAGTGTCTCGTGCAAAAGCGCGCGGAACGCCGCGTCATTGCGGCATTTCAGCGTCAGCTTGTAGCGAAATTTGTTGTTGAGCATCGTAATGTTCATCGGCGCGGGGCCTAAAATGCGCAGCGGGATATTGGGCTTTTGTGCGGCGTGCTGACCCAGCAGTGCGCCAAACCGCTGGGCTGCGATGAACACGGCCCCTTCCTGGTCACCGATGAAGCCGACGACCACGAACGAGCAGAACGGCGGGTACAGACTGAACCGGCGGAAAGTGATTTCTTCCCGGTAGAAGCCCTTGTAGTCCTGCGCGGCGGCCAGCTGCAAAACGGGGTGGTCAGGCACGGATGTCTGGATCAGCGCCCGCCCGGGCAGTGCGGCGCGCCCGCCGCGGCCCACGACCTGGGTGATAAGGCTGAACACGCTCTCGTATGCGCGGAAGCCCTGCCCGAACAGCAGCGAGTCAATGCCTAAAACGCCGACGAGCGTGACCTTTTCAAAGTCAAGGCCCTTGGCGACCATCTGGGTTCCCAGCAGAATATCATATTCGTGCCGCGCAAACTGTGCAAGCATCGTCTCGTGCGCGTCCTTGCGGGAGGTGGAATCCTGATCCATCCGCAGGATGCGCGCACCGGGCAGCAGCTCGGCCAGCTCCTCCTCCACCCGCTGGGTGCCGAAGCCGCTGTAGCTGATTTTGCCGCCGCACTCGGGGCAGGTCTGCGGCAGCGGGTGTACCGTGTGGCCGCAGTGGTGGCACAACAGTGCCTGCTGCGGCTTGTGGTAGACGAGCGGCACGCTGCAATTCGGACATTTCAGCACATGGCCGCAGGTGGTGCACATGCCGATGGTGCGGTAGCCGCGGCGGTTGAGCAGCAGAATGCTCTGCTCGCCGTTGTCGAGGTTTTCCTGCAGCTCCCGCGCCAACCGTACGCTGACCTCGCGCGGGTTGCCTGCGGCCAGTTCAGCGCGCATGTCGATGAAATCGACGCTGGGCAGAGGCCGCCCGCCGTAGCGGTGGGTCAGCTGCACCAGCTGCAGCTTGCCGCTCTCGGCGGCGTGGTAGGTCTCGGTCAGTGGTGTGGCCGAGGCAAACAGCAGCAGGGCGTTTTCCATGACCGCGCGCTTTTTGGCAACATCGTGGGCGTCAAAGCGCGGGGCGGACTCGCTCTGGTAGGTGTGCTCCTGTTCCTCATCCATGATGATAAGGCCAAGGTTTTGCAGCGGTGCAAACACTGCACTGCGCGTACCTACGACAATATCGGCGTTTCCCTGCTGGATCATCCGCCACTGCAAAAGGCGCTCGGTATTGTTGAGCGCCGAATGCTGCACGGCCAGACGGCTGCCGAAGGTGGACTTGAGCCGCCGTATCATCTGCGGTGTCAGGCTGATCTCCGGCACCAGGACCAGTGCGCGGCGGCCCAGCTCCAGCGTGCGCTGGATAAGCCGCAGAAACACAATGGTCTTGCCGCTGCCGGTTACGCCGTGCAGCAGTGCCGCGTGGGGTCTGGCATCCTCCAGATTCGGCAGCAGATCGTTAAAAACCTGCTGCTGTTCAGGGGACAGCTCCAGCGGCTGCGGGTCAAACGGGATGGCCGCAAACAGGTCGATGGCCTTGTCCTGCTCGGCGGCGGTCAGCACGCCCTTTTTGACAAGGCCGTCCAGCGTTGCCCGGGAAATACCAACCTCGTCGAGCTGCCGCGCGGTCAGCGGGCCGTTTTGCAGGGCGGCGACAGCGGCCAGTTGGCGCGGGCCGGGCTTTGGCTTTTCCGGCAGCGCCCCCGCCAGCGTGTACAGGCGCTCCGTAGAGCGGGTCAGGCGGCCTTGCATGACGTGCCTGCCGTCCACGACAGCGGGTCGGTACTGTGCGCCATACGGGATGACTGCCTTGACGGCCTCGAACCAGGTGCAGAAGGTGCGCTCTTTTAAAAAGCGCACAAGCTCCAGAAGGTCCGGCGTCAGGCGGGCATCCTCGGGGGCGGCATCGTAGAGCGTTTTCAGCCCCTTGGGGGCGTCGCTCTCGTCCACCTCCCCGACAGCCAGCACAACGGCCATCCGGGCCTTGCTGCCCCGGCCAAACGGCACCAGCACCATGCTGCCGGGAAAGACCCTCCCGGCCAGCTCCGCGGGGATGCGGTAGGAGTACAGCTTGTCAAAGTGGATGTTCGCGTCGTTGACGGCAGCCTGGGCCAGCAGCAGGCTCATTCGTCGCTGCCGTGCTGCAGCTTGAACTGGATGATGGAATAAATGCTCTCGGCGCAGGAGTCGACCTCAATGTTGACGACATGCTCGTCGTAGTTGACCGAGTTTGCAATCTCTGCCTCGGCACGCTTCAGGCGGCGCTGGATGGTCTCCTCATCCTCGGTGCCGCGGCAGCGCAGACGGCGCTCGAGCTCCTGCATATCCGGGGGCAGCACAAAGATGGTCGTTGCACCGGGGTACATCTTCTTGATGTTGCCTGCGCCCTCGACCTCGATGACGAGGATGACCGGGATGCCCAGCTTCATGCGGCCCTCGATCTCGCTGCGCAGCGTGCCGTAGTAGTTCTCGCAGTATTTTGTGTGCTCGACGATCTGGTCATGTGCCAGATGATCCTCAAAATCAGCTACAGACATGAAGTGGTAGTTGATGCCGTCCTTTTCACCCTCACGCGGGGTGCGGGTCGTGGCGGAGACGGTGTGCTGAATTTCAGGGTGCTTTTTCAGCAGAGCGGCAACAACGGTATCCTTGCCGGTGCCGGAAGGGCCGGAGACAACAAACAGATATTTTTCACCTTTCATCGTTACTTCCTCTTTTCTTCAGTTTCTTCGTTGGCACGCCCGGTCAGGCTTTCCAGCGGGATGCCGGACAAAATCACATGGTCAGAGTCCATGATGAGCACGGCCTGGGTGCGCCGCCCGTAGCTGGCATCGATCAGTGCACCCTTCTCGCGGGCATCCTGCACCAGACGCTTGATAGGCGCAGAATCCGGGCTGACGATGCCGATGATGCGGTCGGCATTGACCATGTTGCCAAAGCCAATGTTCAGCAGCTTCATGGCGAACCTCCGTTACTCGATGTTCTGAATCTGCTCGCGAATTTTTTCGATTTCGGATTTCAGCTCGACGACCAGCCGCGTGATGGCTACGTCTTGGCACTTGGAGCCAATCGTGTTGGACTCGCGGTTCAACTCCTGCGTCAAAAAGTCGAGCTTGCGGCCAATCGGCTCGTCCAGCTCGAGGATCTCGCGGTACTGCGCCACATGGCTGTGCAGACGGACGGTTTCCTCGTCGATGGCGGTCTTGTCCGCAAAAATCGCAGCCTCGGTCACAAGGCGTCCCTCGTCGATGCTGCGATCCCCCAGCAGCTCCTGCAGGCGGGCGTAGAGCTTATCGCTGTAGGCCTGCACGCGGCCCGCGCTGTTCTCCTCGATTTTGGCGACGAGCGTTTCAATCGTGGTCAGGCGGCCTGCAACATCGGCCTTCATCTTCTCGCCTTCGACGGCGCGCATTGCGACAAAGGCGTCCACGGCCTGCTCGGCCACTGTCCTGACGTCCTCCCACAGCTCGTCCTCATTCGTCGGGGCGGCAGTCTGGGTCAGCACGTCCGGGAAGCGGGACAGCATCCCGACGGAGACGTCGTTTTTTAGATCCATCCGCTCGGCCATCGCATTCAGCGCGGCGCGGTAGCCCTCGGCCAGCTGCCAGTTGACGGTGACGACGGTATCCGCCGCCGTGACGGTCTGGATGGAAAGGCTCAGCTCTACCTTGCCGCGGCTGACCTTGGAGGCGACGAGCTTTTTCAGCTTGTCCTCCAGAAATGCGCAGGAGCGCGGCAGGCGCGAGGAGTACTCAAAAAAGCGCGCGTTGACGCTGCGAAGTTCAACCTTGATGTCACGGCCATGCAGCAGCGCACCGGCACGGCCATATCCTGTCATGCTCAAAACCATAACCTACACCTCATAAACACATATATTTTATATTTTACTATTTTTGGGCGCAAGATGCAAGGCTGACGCCGGGATTTTGCAATATTTCACGCAGTTTTTGTGGCGCGGTAAACAAAAACCGCCCCCGCGGCAGAGCGGGAGCGGCAATTCTTTTACTTAGACGGGGTGAGACTTGCTTTCGTAGTCGGCGTGCAGAGCATCGACACCCTGCAGACGGGCGTTGCGCTTCTCAAAGAACTTGGGCGCGACCTGCGGGAACATGGCGTAGGTCAGAACGTCCTCCTCCTGGATGGCGTACTTGGAGGCCTCGGCCTTCAGCTTCTCCATCTCGGGCTCAAGGGTGTCGGCAAAGCGGCAGGTGATCGGCTGCTCGCCCTTCAGGATGAAGTCACTGAACTCCTTCTTAATGGGCGCGGGGGTCTTGCCGTAATCGCCGTGGACCAGGCCCTTGAACTCCTTGGTGACCATCTTGTAGCGCTCACCCATGATGACGTTAAAGACGGCCTGGGTACCAACGATCTGGCTGGTCGGGGTGACCAGCGGCGGATAACCGGCATCCTCACGGACGCGGGGAATCTCCTCCAGAACGTCCTGGAGCTTGTCCTCCTTACCGGCGTCCTTCAGCTGCTTGAGCATGTTGGAGAACATGCCGCCCGGAACCTGATACAGCAGGGTGTTGGCATCAACGCCCAAAGACTTCTGGTTGATCTGGCCGTTGGCGATGTACTTCTCGCGCAGCTTGTTGAAGTAAGCGCGGACGACATTCAGCTGGTTCAGATCCAGACCGGTGTCGTAGTCGGTGCCCTGCAGGGCGGCGACCAGGCTTTCGGTGGGCATGTGAGAAGTGCCCAGAGCCAGAGGGCTCATAGCGGTATCGACGATGTCGGCACCAGCCTCGATGCCCTTCAGGATGGACATGGAAGCCAGACCTGCGGTGTAGTGGCTGTGGATGTCCACGGGAATCTTGACGGTCTTTTTCAGCTCGGAGACCAGCTCATAGCAGGTGTAGGGCTTGAGCAGGCCGGCCATATCCTTGATGCAGATGGAGTCAGCGCCCATCTCCTCGAGAGTCTTGGCATAGTTGGCGAAGTACTCGTTGTTATGTACCGGGCTCAGGGTGTAGCTGATGCAGGCCTGAACATGGGCACCCTCCTTGTTGGCTGCCTTGATGGCAGTCTGCAGGTTGCGGGGGTCGTTCAGCGCGTCAAAGATACGGATGACGTCGATGCCGTTGGCAACGGACTTCTGGACGAAGTACTCGACGGCGTCATCAGCGTAGGGACGGTAGCCCAGCATATTCTGGCCGCGGAACAGCATCTGCAGCTTCTGGTGGGGCAGTTCCTTGCGCAGGATGCGCAGACGCTCCCAGGGGTCCTCGTCCAGGAAGCGGATGCAGGAGTCGAACGTAGCGCCGCCCCAGCACTCAACGGAGAAATACGGGATCTTGTCCATTTCGGGCAGGATGGGGCGCATCTCGTCCATGGTCATACGGGTGGCCAGCAGAGACTGATGGGCGTCACGCAGGACGACCTCAGTAATCTTAATGGGTTTCTTAGCCAATGTGATTCACCCGGCCTTTCTATTAGTTCATGGTGATGAGCAGGTCGCCGGAGTTGACAACGTCGCCCTTGCGCACATTGACGCTGGCAATGGTGCCGTCCTGCGGAGCGCTGATCTCGTTCTCCATCTTCATGGCCTCGAGGATCAGCAGGGTGTCGCCAGCCTTGACGGAGTCACCGGCCTTGACCTTGACATCCAGGATATTGCCGGGCATGGGAGCCGTGACGGAGACGGCACCGGCGGCACCGGCAGGAGCGGCAGCAGGTGCAGGAGCAGCGGCGGGAGCCGGAGCGGCTGCGGGGGCAGCAACAGGAGCAGCAGCGGCAGCGGGAGCGCCGGTGCCTTCCTCAACGGTGACATTATAAGCAACGCCGTTAACGGTAACGATCAGGTTTTTCATGGAAAAGTCCTCCCTATTTCAAGGTTGATGATTACAGCGTGATATTGCCGTGCTTCTTAGCCAGGCGCACAGTACGCTTGCTGGCCAGCATATCCAGAGCCTGAGCGACAGCGCCGCGGGCGGTGGCAGCATCGGCAATGGTGTCAGCAGCACCGTTGGCCACAGCGGCATTGGCGCTGCAGACCTCCTTGGCGTAGGCGGCAGCCTTGGCCTTGGTGGCGTTGACGATGTTATCGGAAGCGAAGATCTCGTCCTTGTACAGAACGGTGACAGCGGCCTCGGGAGCCAGCGGGGCTACGGTGCAGCCCTGCACGGCAACACGCCAGTCGGCGCAGGCGGCAAAGACCGTGTAGGCAGGGCCGACGGCCTCACCGGCCAGTACGGCGACCTTGACGGTGGTAGCCTCGGCGTAGACACCGGCCATACGGGCAGCCTGACGGATGCCGCCAGCCTGATCGTCGCCCTCGCTCTTGCCGAAGCCCTCGGTGTTGACGACGGTCACAACGGGGATGCTGTAGGCATCGCACAGACGAACGAAGCGGGCAGCCTTGGCGGTGCACTTGTGGCACAGAGCGGCCTTCTCGGTGGCCAGGATACCAACGGTGCTGCCGTTGATGGTAGCCAACGCGGTGACGATGTTCTTGCCGTAGCCTGCGTACAGCTCCACAGTGCTGCCCTCATCGGCCAGAGCGGCGATCGCGTCAGCCGCGGAGTACTTGACGAGGTCAAGAACCTTGGAGGGAGCGGCAAAGTCGAACAGCGCAGGACCGGCCAGATTGTTGGCGGGCAGCAGGGCGACGATGGAGGCGGCCTGCTTGGCGGCGGCAACGGCGTCCGCAGCGGTAACGGCGGCGACACCGGCCTTGGCGGCAAACGCGGCAGAGCCGGCGTTTGCAACCTTGTCCTCAGCGTTGAACGGAGCGTTCAGGAACAGCTCGGCATCCTCTGCCATGACACAGACGTCCGCGGCAGCGGCGTTGATGGCGTTGGTACCGGCGCAGGTACCGGTGACAACGGCGACCTGAGGCACAACGCCGGAAACGCGCGCGATCTCTGCGGTCAGGCGGGCGTTGGCGTTGAGCAGATCAAGACCGCCCTCGAGCTTGGCACCCGTGGAATCATAGAACGTAACAACCGGTGCGCCGGTCTCGGCGGCCATCTCCAGCACGCGGATATTCTTTTCAATATCCTGCACGCCGACGGGAGAACCGTCCTCAAACACGACGTAGGCGTTCTGGCCGTTTGCACAGCCGTAAGCAGCACTCACTGCGCCGTCGGTAAACAGCGGCGAGTAGGTGCCGTCATCAAAAAATGCTGCAAGGATCTCTGCCTTGCCGGGCTTATTTGCTGCCATACAGTTTCCTCCTATGGTAAAGCTGACTGTTTTTTATAAAAATACTTTACAAAAAATCCGCCATTTAATTGAATTATACTACGTTCGCGACGTTTCCACAAGTGGAATTTTGCACATTTTTCAGAATTTCCTGCAATTTTAGTCAGAATTTGTGCGCTTTTTAAGGGGGCCGGGACGGCGGGCCGGGCTGGCAGCACGGCTCTCCCCTTTGCCGGCAGATTTCATGGCTGCGTTGCGCAGGGCATTGATCTCGCTCTTTTTCAGCTCACGGTACTCGCCGGGCTGCAGCATACCGAGCTTGACGGGACCTTCGGCGCTGCGGCGCAGGCGCACGACCTGCAGGCCGACAGCGGAGCACATGCGGCGGATCTGGCGGTTGCGGCCCTCGTGCAGGGTGATCTCCAGCACACTGCGGCCCGGCTCATCGACCACGACGTGGATGACGCAGGGCCTGGTCTTGACGCCGTCATCCAGCACAACGCCGGACGACATCTCGATGATCTGCTGCTCAGTGGCGCGGGGATTGACCGTGACGCGGTACAGCTTGCCGACACCGCCGGACGGGTGGGTCAGCATATTGATGAATGCGCCGTCATCGGTCATGAGCAGCAGCCCCTCGCTGTCCTTGTCCAGGCGACCCACCGGGCGCAGCATGGCGGGCACATCGGAAACAAGATCCATGACGGTCTTGCGGCCACGGTCGTCAGAGCGGGTCGTCAGATAGCCGCGGGGCTTGTGCAGCATGATGTAGGTGTACTGGCGCTTGCGCACGATGCGCTGTGTCTGCCCGTCGATCATGACCTTGTCATAGTCGGGGTCCATCTTATCGCCCAGGGTGACCGGGTGGCCGTTGACCTTGACCTTGCCCGCCGCGATCAGGCGCTCGGCCTCGCGGCGGGAGCAGATGCCCTGGTCGGCCAGTACCTTTTGAATACGTTGTTCTGCCATTAAAATTTATACTCCTTATTCGGCGGGTGCGTCAGCACCCGGCTTTTCTTTCTTGATGAGCGCAGCGACCTTGTCTACCAGCTCCGGCAGCGAGGCTATAACGTTGTCAACGGCGGAGACCTTCTCCACCAGCTGGACGGTGCGCACATTGCCGTTGGAAACGACGAGGAATGCCACCGGCGTGACCGAGACGCCTGCGCCGCTGCCGCCGCCGAACATCTGCTTGTTGGAGCTGGGGCCGACGTCGGAACCGCCGGACACAAACCCGAAGGTGACGCGGGAGACCGGGATGATGGTGGTGTCATCCACATGGATCGGGTCGCCAATGATGGTCTCGGCGTTGACCATGTCGCGGATTTTCTCGATGGTGACGCCCATCAGACCTTGAATAGGATGTTCAGCCATTGTAAGTTCCTCCTTTTATCGAAAAAAGAAATCGTTTATGCCTTTGCAGCGGGCTGCAGCTGCGGGTCCTTCCACAGACGGTGCAGCAGCCGGATGACGAGCCAGAGCAGCACGGCGGCGCAGGACGTCAGACGGAAAGAGACGATACGCTCCCCTGCGCGCTCACCAGTGAAATCCGGCTCGAGCCAGAGGCGGTCACTCTGTACGCGGATGTACTGCTGGACCAGAGCCAGCAGATTGTTGGCAAGCGCCATTTCGGCGCCGAACAGCTCGGCGGTGGCGCTGGCCTCGTCGGCGGTCACAGTCCAGAAGATGTCCAGCCCGGACACCCGCACCGAACGCAGCAGGCGGCGCCCCAGCCAGCCTGTGTGGCCCAGCATGCACCGGGCAAATGCCATCGGGTCATTGGACAGCAGCTGCATAGCGGCGTCGATGCGCGCCGAGATGCCGAACGGCAGACCGCTCTTTTTCGCGCTGCCCTCAGCATCGGCGCTTTCAGTGGGGACACTGTCAGCAGGCTTCGGCGCTTCGGGCTTTCCCTGCGCCGCGGGCTGCCGGGCGACGGTCTGTGCGGGCTTTGCGGCGGGCTTGTCCGGCTTGACGTCCACGGTGACGGACGCCTGTTCGCCGTCCGCCGTCTTGCGCACGGTCTGCCCGGGCGGTGCGGCGGAGGCGGGCTTTTTCAGTGCTTCCGGCTGGCCCCTGCGCGGCCAGAGCGTGAAGTGCAGCGGTCCGTAGCAGGCCGTGGCCCGCACGCTGCCCGGGCGGTACGCAAACTGAACGCCCAGCGGTATCAGCAGGGCAACGAGCAGCAGCAAGAGCACCGCCAGCAGCACCCAGCCGATCAGTCGGAGAAGGAACAACAGAATGGCCATAAGCAATCACTTCCATTCCAGCTGACCGTCGTCGCCTTCCGTCTCCTCCGGCTCGGCGCTCTCGGCAGCCTCGCCGTGAAGCGGCGGCAGGTCGGCCAGACTGCCGAGGCCAAAGACGCGCAGAAATGTGTCCGTGACCTGGAAGGCTACCGGCTTGCCGGGCAGGTCCAGGCGGCCCGCCTCCTCGATCAGTCCCTTGTCCAACAGCTTGGTGACGGTGGACGACGAGTCAACGCCGCGGACCTGCTCGATAAAGCTGCGGGAGACGGGCTGATTGTAGGCAATGACGGCCAGTACCTCCAGTGCGGCGGGCGAAAGCGGCGCGTTGCGGCGGGTGTCCAGAATGCGCTTGACCATCTCGCCGTAGTACGGGCGGGTCGTCATCTGCCAGCGGTCAGGCTCGAAGTACAGGATGATCATGCCGCTCTCCTGCTCATCGTAGCGCTTTTGCAGCTTTTGCAAAAGTGTGGTGACCTCGTCGGCGTCCAGCCGCAGGGCGTCGGCCAGGCGGGCGGTCTCCACAGGCTCGGCGTGGGCAAACAGCATGGCTTCAAGAGAGCCGAGCTCCTGTCGTTCTGTCATGGCGTTTTGTCCTTTCTTCTGCGGTGTGTGCGGTCCAGCTGCAAGGTGCCGCTGTCGTCGACCTTGACGCGTCCAGCGCGGATGAGCTCGAGCAGCGCCAGGAAGGTCGCTACGTTTGTGCTGCGGCTTTCCTCGTGGCTGAACAGCTGGCCCATTTTTTGCAGGCTGCCCTTGAGCAAGCCGCGCAGCATGTGGGAGACGCGGCTGGCGACGGAGACAAACGGCGCGGTGACGAGCGGCTCAAATTTTTCCTGCGTGGGCTTTTTCTTGCGGGTGCTGCGGCCCATCAGATTGAACCACGCCTGCACGAGCCAGTTCGGGTCATGGCGGCGGGTGTATTCGGCAGCGCCGACCAGCGGCATCGGCTCACGGGCCACGGTGTACAGGTCACGGGCACGGCTGCCCAGCTGGGCGGCCACCTCCTTGCAGGCGCTGTACTCGATCAAGCGCCCCGTCAGCTCGGCCTTCATGCGCTCGGCCTCGGGGCTGCGCGGCAGCAGCAGGGCGCTTTTCATCTGCACCAGATGCGCCGCCATGTCGATGAACTCGCTGGAAATCTCCATCCGGTCCTGCTGCATCTCCCGGATGGCAGCGGTGTACTGCTCGATCAGCTCCATGATGTTGACATCATAGAGGTTCATTTTATTTTTGCCCACCAAGTACAGCAGCAAATCCAGCGGGCCCTCAAAATCTTCTATTTTAAATGTCAGAACTTCCGGCAAAAACTCAATACCCCCAAAGCAGCTCCACAAAGCCTGTCAGGTGCAGCATCAGCCGCCACATACCGTTGACAAGCCAGGACAGCGGCGCGTCCAGCAGACCCAAAAACACCAGTGCCAGCACGGCCAGCATAATATATCGCTCATATTTCATCGCCCTGAAATAGAGCCGCTGCGGCAAAAACAAAAGCGCAATGCGGCTGCCGTCAAACGGCGGCACCGGCAGCAGATTGAAAACCGCCAGGCTCAGATTCATGGCTACCATATAATATAGGAACATCGTCAGCACGGGCACGGCGTCCCCCAGTCCGCTGTACCAGCACAGCTTGTACAGGATCATCGACACCCACGCCAGCAGCAGATTGCTGGCAGGCCCTGCGGCGGCGGACAGCGCCATGCCGACCTTGGGGTTCTTATAGTTGTACGGGTTGATCGAGACGGGCTTGGCCCAGCCGACGCCTCCCACCAGCATGCACAGGGCACCCAGCGGGTCAAAGTGGCGCAGCGGATTCATCGAGAGACGCCCGGCGCGCACGGCAGTGTCATCACCCAGCAGGTGGCTGGCCAGCGCGTGGGCCGACTCGTGAAACGGGATGGTGATGAGCACGACAACAGCGCGCAGCAGATACTGCACGATCACCGCGGGAGACAACAATCCGTTCAAAAGGTAACACCACCCCATTAAAAGCTTAGTCTATTATATCGTAGAAATGGCGGCAAGACAAGCCCTGTAGGCACCGAAAACACAATATTTAGCGCCTGAATCAAACAAAAACGCAAAATTATGAAAAAAATCAAAATTTTTTCTGTCAAAACACTTGCATTTTCGCGTAGTATACGCTATACTATTAAAGCTATTGAAAAGGAGGTGCAAGCAATTATGGCCAAATGTTCTTGCTGTGGCAAGGGTGTCACGTTCGGTATCAAGGTTTCTCACTCTCATCGTCGGAGCAACCGTACCTGGAACCCCAATGTCAAGCGCGTGAAGGCGATCGTGGACGGTTCCCCGAAGTATATCTACGCCTGCACCCGCTGCCTGCGCTCTGGTAAAGTTACCCGCGCGGTCTGATTGGAAGGAAAAAATGCCGGTCACATCGTGTGACCGGCTTTTTCTCTTTTACGCTTGCTTTTTTAGGAGGTGGGTCTATGCTCCCCCGTGACCCTGTAATGCTGTTGAGCTATGTAAACACCCAACTGCGGGACCGCGACGCCAGTCTGGACGCGCTGTGTGACCGTGAGGAGACTGACCGTGACGCGCTGTGTGCGGCCCTGCGCGAGATCGGCTATGAGTATGACGCTGCACAGAATCGCTTTGTGTGACGCCGGTTCGAGTGAAGTTTGAGAGAGGAAGTTGAAGTACCCGATGAATTTTATCTTTGTCAGCCCGCATTTTCCCAAGACCTACTGGAATTTCTGTGACCGTCTGCACCGCAACGGCGTCAATGTGCTGGGCATCGGTGATGCTCCGTTTGACGAGATTCCCTGGGAATTAAAGCAGTGCCTGACTGAGTATTACCGCGTGAATGATCTTGGCAATTACGACGAGATGCTCCGCGCTGTCGCGTACTTTACCTTCCACTATGGCAAGATCGACTGGATCGAGTCCAACAACGAGTATTGGCTGGAGATGGACGCCCAGCTGCGCACGGATTTCAACATCAATACCGGTGCGAAGAATGACTTCATCGAGCGCATCAAGTACAAGAGCAAAATGAAGGAAAGCTACATCGCTGCGGGTGTACCGGTGGCGCGCTACCATATTGTCAGCACACTGGCCGAGGCCCGCGCCTTTATCAAGGAGGTCGGCTATCCGGTCATCGTCAAGCCGGATAACGGCTGCGGTGCTGAGGCAACCTACAAGCTGCGCAATTTCACCGAGCTGAAAGAATTCTACGCCGAGCCGCATAACGTCCGGTACATTATGGAGGAGTACATCAACGGCACCATCGTCAGCTTTGACGGTGTGGCCGACAGCCATTGCGTGCCGCTGTTCTACACCTCCAACGTGTTCCCCACCCCGCTGCTGGACATCGTCAGTCAGAACGGCGACCTCTCCTACTGGACGCAGAAGTCCGTGCCCGCTGCGCTGAAGGATGTGGGCTTCCGCACCATCAAGGCGTTCGGCGCAAAGAGCCGCTTCTTCCACTGCGAGTTCTTCCGGTTGAATGAGGACAAGCCGGGTCTTGGCAAAAAGGGCGACTACGTCGCGCTGGAGGTCAACATGCGACCCGCAGGCGGCTACACGCCCGATATGATCAACTATGCGAACTCGGTGGACTGCTACCAGATCTGGGCGGACATGGTCTGCTACGACGAGGTACGCAACGCCGAGTTGGACGGCCCGAAGTATTTCTGCGTCTACGCAGGCCGCCGCGACTGCCATGAGTACAAGCACACCCATGCGCAGATCATGGCCAAGTACGGCTCCCGTATGCGGATGTGTGAGCGCATTCCCCAGGCGCTGCGCCTGGACATGGGCGACTGGATGTACACGGCCGTTGTGCGCTCTACCGCGGAGCGCGATGCGTTTATCCGGTACGTACAGGAGCAGGCGTAACGAAAAGCCTTCCCCCTCGGGGGAAGCCTTTTACTTATATAAAACAGGAGCCTGACCGGCTGTGGTCAGGCTCCTGTTGGTTTATTTCAGCTTCACGCTCTTGTGGTATACGGCCATTGAAATGCCCGCCGTGATGACCTCGGTCACCCAGAAGGCGTTCCAGATGCCGTCGGCACCCAGCAGGCGGCAGAACAGCCAGGCCAGCGGCATGATGACAACGATGTAACGGCACAGCGAGATGACCAGTGACTGCACGCCCATGCCGAGACCCTCCAGCGAGCCGGAGGCGACGACTGAAATCGTCGAGACGATGAAACCTACGCAGATGATGCGCAGGGCCGACGTGCCGATGACGATGGTCTCGGCGTTCGAGCTGAAAAGCCCGATCAGCTGGCCGGACAGCGCCAGACAGAGCACCGTGCCCGCGGCCATGATGGCGGCACACATACCCATGGACGTGCGGTAGAGCTTTTTGACGCGGTCATACTCCCCCGCGCCGTAGTTGTAGCCGATGATGGGGCGCAGGCCCTGCACAATGCCGTTGGCGGGCAGGTACAGGAAGGTCTGCAATTTATAGTAGATACCCAGCACGACGACATAACTTTGAGAGTAGACGGCCAGCAGCGAGTTCAGGAAGGTGATGAGCACCGAGGGCAGTGCCAGATTCAGGATGGCCGGTACGCCGATGGAATAGAGCTGCAGGGCCATTTTGGCGTCCGGCTTCAGGCAGCCGGAGCGCAGCCTGACCGGGATAGGGCTGACGAAGTAGACGATCAGATAGAAGATGACAGGGACCATCTGGCCGATGCCGGTAGCCAGCGCCGCACCGGCAATGCCCATTTTGGGGAACGGGCCGATGCCGAAAATCAACAGCGGGTCCAGAATGATGTTGCAGACCGAGCCGCCCATCAGGCCGATCATCGTAATGTTCATCCGGCCCACCGCCTGAAAGATCTTCTCAAACGACATGGCGGCCATGATGACGACGGCGAACATAAAGGCAACGCGGGAGTAGGTCACGCCCATGGCAATGACGGTCTCGTCGCTGGTGAAGGAGCGCAGGAACCGCGGCATGATGGCGGTGCAGACGATGGAAATCACGACGCCGTGGATCAGCGAAAGCACCATGCCGTGGGTGGCGGCCATGTCAGCCTTTTCTTTGTTGCCTGCACCGAGATGCAGCGAGATCAGCGCGGCAATGCCGATGCTGAAGCCGATGGCAATCGCGTTGATGAGGTTCTGCACCGGGTAGACGAGGGACAGCGCAGTCATGGCTTCCTCACTGATGCGGGCGACAAAGAGGCTGTCCACGATGTTGTACAGTGCATTGACCAGCATCGAAACGACCATGGGCAGGGCCATTGAGGTCAGCAGCGGAAAAATCGGCTTTTCTTTCATGAAGGTATCGTTCACGGGCTCCTCCTTTTGACACAACAAAAACCACACAACGCTTTCCCGGAAAGAAAGCGCTGTGTGGCGAAAAGTAGTATCAGAACTGTAAAAATCCACACCTTGTTTTAGGTGTTTCTATTATACAAACCAGCGCGGAATTTGTCAAGCCGCTTGCAACAGCTGCGCAAAAACGGTACAATAAAGACAAAAATCGTATTGCGAGGGAAAAGACATGAAAAAGCTATTGGTCTCCGGCGCGGGCGGCTTTGTGGGGGCACGCATCATGACCCAACTGGCGGGGCGATACGAGCTGTGCGCCTTCCCCAAAGGAATGCCGGCCGCAGCAGATGAGCAGACCGTGGCCGACTGGGTGCGGCGCGAGCAGCCGGACGTGATCGTACACACGGCGGCGCTCTCCGACACGGGCTACAGCGAAAAGTACCCGGACGAGTCCTACCGCGCCAACGTTCTGCTGCCGTGCTGGATGGCGGCTGCAGCGCAAAAAAGCGGCGCAAAGCTGGTTGCGTTCAGCTCTGACCAGGTCTACACGGGCCTTACTGAGCACGGGCCGTTTGACGAGGATACACCGCTCTCCCCCGCCAACGTCTATGGCCGCCACAAGCAGGAGATGGAGCAGCGCGTGCTGGATATTTTGCCCGATGCCGTGCTGCTGCGGGCGGCCTGGATGTACGACCTGCCCGGGTATGGCCTGCCGATCCGCGGTAACTTCCTGCTGAACCTGCTGACCGCCGCTATGCGGCAGGAGACGCTGCGGTTTTCGGCGCGGGACTACCGCGGCATCACCTATGTGCGGGAGACCGTGGAGCGGCTGACCCAAGCCATGGAACTGCCGGGCGGTGTGTACAACTTTGGCAGCGAGAACGACTGCGACATGGTCACGACGGCCCGACGAGCCTGTGCGCTGCTGGACATCCACCCCGTCGTAGAGGCGGCAAACTGGCCGCGCAGCCTGCTGATGGACGGCGGCAGGTTGCGTGCGGCAGCGGGTGTCGGCTTTGACGATACCCTGACGGGTGTACAGCGCTGTCTGCGGGATTACGGTCTGCTGAAATAAAGCTGCAATAAAAAAACCTGTACCGGCAAAAGCGGTACAGGAATTTTTTTACATCTCGCCGCGTCCGGCCATGGCACGGTACAGCGTCGTCTCATCGGCGTATTCCAGACTCGAGCCGACGGGCAGGCCATAGGCCAGGCGGGTCGTTTTGATGCCCAGAGGTTTGATGAGTTTGGCGATATACATCGCTGTGGCCTCGCCCTCCACCGTCGGGCTGGTGGCCATGATGACCTCTTTGACGGTGTCATTCAGACGGGCCAGCAGCTCCTTGATGCAGAGCTGATCTGCACCGATGCCATCCATCGGCGAAATCAAGCCGTGCAGCACATGGTACAGGCCGTTGTACTCGTGGGTGCGCTCAATCGACTTGATGTCGCGCGGGCCCTCGACCACGCAGATGATGCTGCGGTCACGCTTCTGGGAGGCGCAGATCTTGCAGACATCGCCGGTGGTGTAGTCCTGGCAGATGCGGCAGCGGTGCAGGTCACTTTTGGCGTGCTCAATCGCCTTGGCCAGCTCCATGGCCTGCTTGGGCGGCATCGACATGACCTGATAGGCCATACGCACCGCACTTTTGCGGCCAATACCGGGAAACTGGGCAAACTGGTCGATCAGATTTTCCAGCGGCTCAACATTGTTGTTGAACATAGGCAGCCTCTTAGCCCAGACCGGGGATGTTCAGACCGCCGGTCATCTTGGACATCTCCTCCTCGGAGTCCTTGTCAACGGCAGCGGAGGCGCTGTTGACGGCGGCGGCAATCAGATCTTCAAGCATTTCAATATCATCGGGATCCACTGCCTCGGGCTTGATCTTGACGGCGGTGATCTCGTGCTTGCCGTTCATCGTGACAGTGACCATCTCACCGCTGGCGGTGCCGGTGTACTCCTTGGCTTCGAGCTCCTCCTGCTTGGCGCGGATGTCGTCCTGCATCTTCTGGACCTGACGCATCATGGCGTTGGGATCGGGTCGGCCATAGCCCTTGGGCAGTCTTGCTTTCATGGTTGTATCCTCCAAAAATAATTATTTATCAACGATTTTCAAATCGACACCAAGCGCCTGCATCGTGTGCAGGGTCTCGTCCAGGCTGACGGCAGCGGTGGTGTCGTCGGTCTTTGGCTCCTCATAGGGGCCGATACTGTACTTGGTGCGCGATACACGGTAGATAGTTTCCTTAAGACGCTTGCTGACCTCCCGGTTATTGCGGATATAATCGCGGAAGGCGTCGCTGCACTCAAACAGCACGCGCTTGCCGTCACAGTAGGCCCGGGTGCCGCGCAAAAAGGAGATGAGCATTGCATCATTCTCCTCCAAATCGGCCAGCACGGCGGGCCAGAAGGCGAACGGCTCCAGCGGGCCTGCCTGCCGCGGCGGCTCGGCCTTACGCGGGGCCGGGGCAGCGGGTGCTGGCGGTACCGACGCGGGAGTTTGCTGCGGGGCGGGCTTCAGCTCCGGCTGCAGGAACGGCGGGTCATCATCAATGGGCGGCGGTACATCATCCGGTGCAGCGGCGGGAACGCTCTGCGGCTGTACCACGGGCGGCACTACAGAGGGTGCAGCCTGTACCGGCGGCGCTGCTGTGTAGGCGCGCGGCGCGCTGGCGAATGCCTGAGGCGCGGCGGGTGCTGCCGGGGCGGGCTGCTGGATGATAACAGGTGCAGCGGCAGTCTCGGGCTGAGTCAGCGAGAAAATCGCCAACTCCAGCTCAATGCGCTGGTCAGTGCCGCGGCTCATTTTCTCAAGCGCCGAGCCGAACGCATTGACCGCACGGATGGCCTCCCGCTGCGGGAAGTCCCTGCGCTGGGTGTAGGCGGCCTCCTCCTCCGGCGAGATGCCGGTCAGAAGTGACGTACCGCCCGGCAGCGCGCAGAGCATCAGATTGCGGTAATGCCCGGCAAGCTCCATGCAGAGGCGGCGCATATCGACGCTCTGCTGGCGCAGCTCGGCGATTTTTTCCAGTGCAGTGACGGAGTCCCCTGCCGCGATGGCGTCGCTGATCTCAAACAGGTAGCCCCTATCCGTGACACCGGCCATACGGCGGACGAGCGCCTCGTCCACGTGGTTGTCGACACCGGCGCAGGTGTCCAGAATGGACAGCGCGTCACGCATGGCACCGTCGGCCAGACGGCCAATCAACTGTGCGGCGTTCTCGTCCAGCTCGATCTTCTCCTGCCCGGCCACGTAGAGCAGCCGCCCGGCAATGTCATCCGCCGTGATGCGGGTGAAGTCATACCGCTGGCAGCGGCTCAAAATCGTGACGGGAACCTTCTGCACCTCGGTGGTGGCTAAGATAAAGATGACGTGCTCGGGCGGTTCCTCCATCGTTTTGAGCAGCGCATTGAACGCCGCGGTGGAGAGCATGTGCACCTCGTCGATGATGTAGACCTTGTACTTGCAGACCGACGGCAGATAGGCTACCTCGTCGCGCAGGTCGCGGATGTCGTCAACGCCGTTGTTCGACGCGGCATCCATCTCGATGATGTCCATGACGGAACCGGAATCAATGCCCTTACAAATTTCACACTCGCCGCAGGGGTCGGGGCTGGAAGTGTCCAGACAGTTGACCGCCTTGGCAAAGATCTTGGCGCAGGTCGTCTTGCCGGTGCCGCGGGTGCCGGTGAACAGATACGCATGGCCGATGCGCCCGGCAGAAATCTGGTTCTGCAGGGCCGTGACGATGGCCGTCTGGCCAACCACGTCCGCAAAGCGCTGGGGACGCCATTTTCGATACAGGGCACGGTACATCGGCTCACCTCCTGCAAAGCTACAAAAAACAGCGGGCAGAGCACGCGGCTGCGCTGCTTTGCGTACAGATGCAGGCTTGACCGCGGCACTGGGCAAGCGCCGCTTAATGCTGCTCGGTTCCCCGCCTGACATGGTTCACAGGCTGCCCATGCGCGGGACCTGCATCTGTACGCGAAACAGCGCAATTCAGCCCTGTCCGCTTTTAGTATTATACAATAAGTTTGGAATAAATGCAAGCGTTATCTTATATTTCGGGCATCTCGGACATCAATCTTCCTGCAGGCGCTGGACCATCTTGTAAAGGGCCTCGGTGCTGTTGAAGTTCTGCGGCATGATTTCGGATGCGGGGATCGAAATGTCGTATTCCTCATTCAGGGCCGAGATAATCTGCAGAATGTCGAAAGAGTCCAGGATGCCGTCATCGATCAGCGTTGTACAGGTGGAAAAGTCCACGTCCTCTTTGATTTCGCTTAAAATTTCCAGTAAACGTTCCATTGGTATTTCTCCTTTTCAAATTATCTTACACAGCGGGTGTATTGATGGGATAGGTCGGCGTTTCGCTGCGTACCGGGTGCGGCGTGCCGTTCTGCCACAGAATGACCTGCGGCAGGTCGCGGCTCAAAAACAGACCAAGTCCTTCCGTAACAGAGTAGGCACCGGTGTTTTCAAAAACAAGCAGGTCGCCGGGGCATAGTCCGGCCAGCGGCATACTGCGCACAAGAACATCGTTCGTAGTACAAAGGCTGCCGCAAAGTGTCCAGTCCTGTACGGAAGCTGCCCGGGCAGCAAAATGGCGCAGATGCGGGCGTTTCATACCCATGATCTGACCAAGATAATTCAGGTGGTTCATTCCACCGTCCACAATGCAGTAGTGCTGCCCGCCGTGGTCCTTACAGTCCATGGCGGTGGTCAGGTAATAACCGCATTCGGCTGTGTAAAAGCGGCCCATCTCAACGGTCAGATGGACCCAGCTGCTGACTTCGCGCAGTGCTGGCGCAAGGTCTTTGGCCGGGGACAGTGTGTCGGTAAAATCGTCGCCGTCAAAATACGGCACCGCCAGCCCTGGGCCGTATTCCAGTTCCGGCAGACGCAGGCCGAAGGTCTGCTCAATTTCAGCGTACAGTTCCCGCAGCATGGCCAGCTCTTTTTGCTGATTGACCAGCTTTTTGCGCTGGGTCCCGACAAAGTAGTGAATGCCGATAAACTCCAGATCAGGTGTTTCCCTGCGATGCGCCAATGCGGTGAAAAGATCCTCCTTTGACATGCCGAACTGACTGCCCGCGTTCAGCCGCAGCACCACGGGCAGCCGCTTGGCGGCCTTGCGTGCAGCATCCTGCAGATAGCGGACCTGCAGCAGAGATTCCGCTGTGCAGGTGCCGACGCCGTCGGCCACGGCGCGGGCAATATCCACGGGCGTCTTATTAACACCCGAATAGATAACACGTGCATCCGCAGCATGCAGGCTCTCGCAGAGCGAAAGCTCTCCGGGACTGCATACTTCCAGCCGCGCAGTGACCTGCATCATGGCAGGCAGCAGAAATGGGTTGGCTTTGATGGAATAGCAAAGGTCGATTTCCCTGCCCCAGATTGCCTGAATAGCGCGCACGCGGGCCTGCAAAGCGTCAGTGTCAAAGACAAACGTCGGTGTGCCGTAGGTGGCAGCAATTTTTTGTAAAGAAGCGTCGGTCATTTATGGGCTCCTTTTTTCGTCAGGGCAGCCAGTGCCGTGCGGTCAATTTTGCCGTTTTTATTCAGGGGCATCTCGTCCAGCTGCACAGCAGTATTCGGCTGCATAAAAGGCGGCAGACTTTCTTTCAGCGCAGCCAGCAGGGCGGCTTTCTCACAGCTGCCCGTGTAAAACAGGTGGAGCCGCTGGCGTTCGGCATCAAACGTGCAGCAGGCACGGGTCACAGCGTCGCAGCGCATAGCGGCGGCTTCAATTTCGCCAAGCTCTACGCGGTGTCCCATGTGCTTGATCTGGAAATCCCGGCGGCCAATATAATACAGGCTGCCGCTTTCGTCGTAGCGGGCCAGATCACCGGTGCGGTAAATACGCTCATACCAGTTGGTGTTCAGCGGATTCTGGGTAAAGGCCTGCGCTGTGCGCACAGGGTCAGCATAGTAGCCGAGGGCAAGCGCCGTACCGGAAACGCAGATCTCCCCTGCCTGCCCGGGCACGGTGACAAGGGCGTCGTTCTCGTCCAGCAGAAAGACCTTCTCGTTGGGAAACGCGCGTCCGATGGGCAGCGCCTCATCCGGGGCAAAATCGCGGTCCGGCAAAATGGCGTAGGTGCAGTTGCAGGTAATCTCTGTCGGGCCGTAGAGGTTCACAAACCGGGCGTGCGGCAGAGCGGACTTCCACTTCATCAGGTGCTTGATGGGCATGACTTCGCCGCTGAACAATACCTGCCGTACATGGGAAGGTATACGGTAGCTGAAGCCGTTCATGATGGAGACAAAGCACATGGCACTGACGGCCCAGACAAGTATGGTGACCTCATGGTCTGCCAGATAGTCCATGAGTTTTGTGGGCTGACTAAAATAAGCGCGCGGGATGATCTGTACCTTAGCCCCCGTGTACAGTGCCGTGTACAGGTCTTTGACCGAAACGTCAAAGTCAAAGGGAGCCTGATTGCCCAGAATATCGTTTTGTGTGATGCCGAAAATTTCGGCAAACTGCGGGATAAAATCCAGCACCGAGCGGTGGCTGACGGTGACGCCTTTTGGCACACCGGTGCTTCCGCTTGTGAAGTTGATATACAGAGGGTCAACGTCCACAGCCTGACGGCGGCGGGCTGCCAGCAGGGCAGCGTCCGCAGGTGCGGCCAGCAGATCGTCAAGCCGGATGATTTGCCCGCTGTACCCCAGCGCGGCGGCTGCGGCAGCGTGGGTCTCGTCCGTAACAAGAAGTGCAGGGGTCAAAGTATCCAATACCTGCAAAGTGCGGGCAGCGGGCTGGCGGGTGTCAAGCACTGAGTAGCAGCACCCCGCGTAGACTGTGCCAAGCATGGCAGCAAAGGCGGAAACGGATTTTTCCAGGTAAAATGCCACCGGGCGGCGCGGCATCGTGCGGGACGCCAGAAAGCTGCCGGCGCGGCGGGCCGTGTCGGCCAGCTGTGCCCAGGTACAGTCTGTCTTGTCATCCCCCACAGCGGGGGCATCCGGGCAGCGGGCGGACGTGGCTTCAAGCCAGTCCAGAATGTTTGTTTGCATAGAAAGCTCTTTTCTTAAAAGTTGGCATAGAGGAAACCAACGGTTTCATTGACGCAGATAAAGCTGAGGAGTACCATGAAAATAACAAGATAGTATAAACCCCAGCGCAGCGCAAGCGGCAGCCGCTGTACCTCTGCGTAAGGGTCGCGGCCTTGTTCTTTCAGCACACTATGGGCAAAGACCAGAAGGGTACTGATGATGACAAGCCCCCAGGCCGGGCCGGAGACTGCCGCGAAAGCGCCGGGTGCATTCAAGGCCAATGCGGACAAATTGAAATCCGTAAAGGTGTTGCGCAGGTAGATACACCCCTGCACAAACTCATTGCGGTCAAAGTACCAGCCAATGTTGACGATGATAAAGGTCCGTACGATGCGAAAAACGTGCCAGCCACGGCTTTCGGTAGGAATGTGCAGCGCCGTGTTGAGCTTTTTGAAAGCGGGCTCCAGCAGGTCAGCCAGCGCAATGACAAGACCGTTATACAGACCCCAGGCGAGGTAGTGCGCCTGCGGGCCGTGCCAGATGCCGACCACAGCAAACACAAGCAGGTTGGCGACTGCAGCGGGCAGCACACGGCCAAAATGCTTGCCCCAATGCGATGTGGCCCACTTGCCGAAGCGCTGCATCGGCTTGGTCAGTGCAAAGGGATAGAACAGGTAATCACGCATCCACGCACCCAGCGAAATATGCCAGCGCCGCCAGAAATCCCCCAGCGAGGTAGAAAAATACGGCTGCCGGAAGTTGGGCATCATCTCAATGCCGTACAGCTGCGCAACACCCAATACCATATCAATGCCGCCGGAAAAATCTGCATACTGCTGCAGCGAGTACAGCAAAATGGCCAGCAGTGCCATAGAACCGGCCAGCTTGGGGTCATTACCGTCGAGGATTGCGGCAATCGTCGGGGCGGTCAGGTTTGCGATGGCATATTTCTTCATTGCGCCGAACAGAAACAGGAACAGTGCACGCTTGGTACGCTCCCAGTTCCAGATGTGACGGGCGGTGAGCTGCGGGGCCATCTCTCCGTAGCGGTTGATGGGGCCCTGGATCAGCTGCGGGAAAAAGCTGATGAAAAGCAGAAAGCGGACGTAGTTTTTCTCTGCTGGGTGCCGACCACGGTAGCAGTCAATCAGATAACCGACGGCCTGAAACGTGTAAAAGCTGATGCCAAGCGGCATGACCAGCCCCAGTGAGGACGGCGCTGTGGCCGAAAATGCACCGGAGAGCAGCTCCGCAAAATAGGACCAGTATTTGAAGTAGCCAAGCACAAGAAAGTTGGCAGTCAGCACAGCAGCAACAAGACATTTTTTGCGGCGCACCGCCTGTGCTTTGATGGCCTTTTTTTCGTCCTTGGATATGCCCGGAGCCTTTCGCCGCGCGGCGAAATCGGCATCCAGCTTTGCCAGCTGCAAGCCGCCGAGCCAGATCGTTAACGCAGTGAAAAGCAGAAAAACAAGGCCCTTCCAGCCGCTGGCGGCAAAAAACAGCAGGCTCAACCCCAGCAGGCAGATCCATTGGCAGCGGCTGAAAACAGTATAATATAAAATGAGTCCAACGCTGACCAGCAGGAAGAAACTCAGGGAATAGATTTCCACACTACACCATCCACAAAATCAAAAATCGACAGAACATTCATAATATCGCTCAAAATCGGCGGAAGAACCAACAATACGGGCATTCACGCGGAACTGGTAGGTGCCGTGCTCCGCCGCTGCGTACTCGGTCCAGGAGCGGGTAGAATACGCGGAAACCCGGCTGTATTCGCTCTCTCCCGGCGCTTTGACCCAGAACTCGTATTCAGCCTGTACGGACGGACCGTGGTAGGAACCGGCCAGCAGCAAAATCTTGTCCGGGTGAACCTCCGGCGTCAGGTAGACGTTGGTGATATAGTTTACGGCGGCCAGATATTCTGACGGTGTCTCGAACAACGATTCCACATCCTGCCCGGCGTCCAGCATAGCAAGAAACTTTGCCATGCTCAGACTGAACGCATGCCCGCCGGCAGCATTCATGTGGGTGAAATCCTTGTGATAGTCGGGCTCTTTGTTCTCAAACAGCTCCGGCTTTGCAAGGTTAAAGTCATAATAGGAAGCCCCATACTGTGCTGCCAGCTGCTTGAAGTAGGCGTAGTCGTCAAAATACGTCTCGTAGCTCACAATATCCAGCGTGGTCTTGGGCGCGCTGATGAGCAAAAGACGCGTGCCGTTCTCCTGACAGAGCTGCAGCATGGAGGTCAACTCCTCAATGTGCTGCGCGCTAAAGTCGTGGGCGTTCTGGTTCCAGGTGTTCACCGCGCCGACAGTGTCAAAGTTGATGACTGCGGTATCCTCCGGCTGGGCATGGGCCGCACAGCGCCGGTGCGGCAAACGATTCAGTACGGCATTCCATTTCTGTTGGATCGTAGCGGGCCAGTCGGTGGGCCAGCTGCCGCTCTGCCAGGGAAAAAGCGCATTCAGGGAATCTGCACCTGTAAAGTTATCACGGCTGGTCATGTAGCGCAGCAGGTCAGCGGGCTTATCCTTCCAGGAATCCGTCTGCAGCTCTGCATATAAAAAAGCCTTTTGGGCTTTGGCATAGGGTTTGCCTGTCATGTTGGTCAGATCCATGACAAGGATCACATACCGGGGAGAATGCTCCCGAAGCAGGGTCTCCAGCGCAATCTGCGACATATCCAAGCTTTGGGCGTTTGTTGCCATCAGTGCAACGGTCTCCCCTGTTGCGGCGGCGAGTTCTTCTTCGGGCAAGGCGCAGGATGCCAGCGAAGAGCCAATGACGGCAATGCCAATGGACTGCTTCTGGTGGTAGCTGCGCCACATGTCAAGGCTGGAACCGTTATCGGGCGGCATAAAGCCGCAGAAAATCAGATTTATAATCAGAAAAATCGCGGTGAACGCTGCGATTTTGGCTATGTGCTTCAAAAGATACGCTCCTAAAACAGACAAATAAAGGAAAATGTCCAAAAACAGTAAACACAACTATTATACATCAATTGGAACTTCCCTGCAATGGTGATTTGCTGACAAAGGTAAGATTTTACAATTGCGCAAAAAGCCGCGTTTTTTCGTGAAACGCGGCTCTATGCAATCAGCCTAAAAGCTGCTTGGCCAAATCAGCGCTGGCCTTGGCATCCTTGCAGTAGTAGTCGGCACCGATGTCCCGGGCGTAGTCGGGCGTCAGCACCGCGCCGCCGACCATGACCTTACAGTCAAGGTGCGCGGCATGCAGGGCCTCGATCGTGGCCTGCATATTGGGGACGGTGGTCGTCATCAGGGCCGACAGGCCGACGAGCTTTGCACCGGTCTGGCGCACGGCCTCTACGACACGCTCGGGGTCAACGTCGCGCCCGAGGTCGAGCACGTCATAGCCGTAGTTTTCGAGGATGACACGGACAATGTTCTTGCCAATGTCATGCACGTCGCCCTTGACTGTGGCAATGACGATCTTGCCCTTGCTGCCCTGCGCCTGGCCGGAGGCGGCAATTTTGGCTTTGATGGCCTCGAACGCAGCCTGCGCGGCGGTGGCGGCCTGCAAAAGCTGCGGCAGGAATACCGTGCCTTTCTCAAAGCCGTCGCCCACGGCGTCCAGTGCGGGGATCAGCGAGACATTCACTACGTCCAGCGGTTCGCGCATTGTCAGCGCGGCGTCCGCGGCGGCGCGGGCCTCGGCCTTCAGGCCGCGGCGCACAGCCTCAAACAGGGCGTCCCCGCCCGGTGCGGCGGCGCCGACCTCGGCCACGGTGGCAGCGGACTTGCTCGTCTGCGTCGTCTGGATCTGCACATCGGCATAGGCGGCAACGTAGTCGGTGCTCTGTAAATCCTGCGAGGTCAGCACGCGGTAGGCGCGCACAGCAGCCATCATTTCCGGCGTGTTGGGATTCATGATGGCAAGGTCGAGCCCGGCAGACATGGCCATCGTCAAAAACGTTGTGTTCAGGTAGCCGCGGCACGGCAGGCCGAAGCTGATGTTCGACACGCCCAGCACAGTGCGCACGCCCAGCTCACGCTTGCAGCGGGACAGGGCCTCCAGCGTCTGGACGGCACCCTCCTGCTGGGCGCTGGCGGTCAGCGTCAGGCAGTCAATGTAGATGTCCTCATTCGGGATACCGGCGGCGTTGGCAGCGGCGACAATGCGTTGAGCAATCGCAAAGCGGCCTTCGGCTGTCGGCGGGATACCTCCCTTGTCCAGCGCCAGGCCGACGACGGCGGCGCCGTACTTTTTGCAGAGCGGCAGAATCTTTTCCAACGTCTCCGGCTCACCGTTGACCGAGTTGACGATAGGCTTGCCGTTGTAGATGCGCAGCGCACGGGACAGGGCCTCTGGATTCGAGGAGTCGAGCTGCAGCGGCAGGTCGGTGACGGCCTGCAAATCCTTGACAAGCTGCTCCAGCGTGGCGGCCTCGTCGATGCCGGGCAGGCCCGCGTTGACGTCGAGCACCTGCGCACCGGCCTCGGCCTGGGCCACAGCCTGAGTGCAGGGGTAGGCGCTGTCGCCGTCCCGCAGGGCCTGCTGCAGCCGCTTTTTGCCGGTGGGATTGATGCGCTCCCCCACCACAGTGATGCCGTTGACCTCCACAAAGCGGACCGGCGTGCACAGACAGCTGCGGCGGATGGGGATCTTGTCAGCCGGGGTCAGCGGGCTGAAGGTCTCATGCAGCCTGGCAATAAACGCGGGCGTCGTGCCGCAGCAGCCGCCGACCATCGAAACGCCGATGGCGGCGTACTCCTTCATCTCGGCGGCAAATTCATCCGGGTCGAGATTGTAGCTGCCGTCGGGGTTCGGCAGACCGGCGTTCGGCTTGACAAAGACCGGAACACCTGCGGGCACGCTGCGGCAGAGGCGCTGCGCGAAGGGCAGAATCTCCTTGGGGCCGAGCGAGCAGTTGATGCCCACGGCGTCCGCGCCGAGACCCGCTGCCGTGACGGCGTAGCTTTCGACGGTGCAGCCCGTGAAGGTGCGCCCGCGGCTCTCAAAGCTCATTGAGGTGAAAACAGGCAGATCGCAGTTTTCCCTGGCGGCGAGGATAGCGGCCTTCAGCTCATACAGATCGGTCATCGTCTCCAAAAAGACGAGGTCAGCCCCCGCCGCCGCACCGGCGCGGATGACCTGTGCAAACTCATTGTAGGCATCCTCAAACGCCAGCGTGCCCGCGGGAACGAGCAGCTCACCCAGAGGGCCGATGTCCAGCGCCACACACGCGCCGGTGGTATCGGCGGCCTTGCGCGCACAGGCGATGGAAGCGGAAACGACCTCCTCCACTGTGTGGCCGCAGCCGGTCAGCTTCTTGGCGTTGGCACCAAAGGTATTTGCCAGCAGAATATCCGCGCCCGCGTTGGCGTAGTCAGTGTGGATGGCCGTTAAAACCTCCGGCATTTCCAGCGCGGCGAGCTCGGGCTTCTGCCCGGGCTGCAGACCGCGCGCCTGCAGCTGGGTGCCCATGCCGCCGTCCAGAAAAACAAACCGCTTGCGGTCAAAAACTTCACGAATCTGCATACGCTTCTCCCCTATCAGTCTTGTGTGAAACAGGTCGTGCCGCGCTTGCGGAACGAGCAGGTCTCCTTTAAATGGCAGGTCGCACAGCCTGCGCGGGTGCCGGTCACGGGATGGTCGGCAATGCCTAAAATGGCGGTGGTACTCTTGCGGGGGGTCAAAAGGTGCTGGGGTGTCACGGCCAGGCCGCAGCCGCGCACCGTGTCCGCCGCAAGGCAGAGCGCGTCGTTCAGCTCCAGCGGGCAGTCACCGTAGCCCGGCGCGTAGCGCCCGGTCATAAAGACGCCCTGCGCCTCGATTTGAGCGCGTATTTCGTTCTCCAGTTCGTCACAGACCTGTTCCAAAAGCACTGAGGCCAGCGCGTCCGCTGCGGCGGCCAGGGCAATGTCAGTCAGTTCCATGCGGCGCAAAAGCTTGTCCACTTCGGCCCCGAGGGTCGCTGCCAGCAGAAGGACCTCGTTGCAGCCCTGCAGATGGCGCGTCAGGTCGCTGCCGCAGTTTTCCAGCGGCAGGGCGGTACGCGGCAGACGGCGGTACACCGCACGCGGCGCAGCAGCGGTCAGCACGGTCTGCTCGGCCTTGTCCAGCAGGGCCGCGGTGGCGGCATCGGGCGTCCAGCCGGACGCACCCATGTAGCGCAGCGCCGTGGCGCGGTCAATGGCGGCGGGCTTGCGGCACTCCATTACAGCAGATCCCTGATGCCGTCGTAGACCTTCGCGGCCACGGCGGCGTCATTCATTGCGTACAGGTGGATGCCGTCTGCGCCGCCCTCAATGAGGTCGCGCAGCTGCCTGACGGCGTAGTCGATACCGGCGTCGTACAGGCCGGCCGGGTCGTCCTGATAGCGGGAGATCATGCGGGTGAACTCAGACGGCAGGCTGGCCGAAGAAAGCGAAACGGTGCGCTCGATCTGGCTGCGCTTGACGATGGGCATGACACCGGCAGAGACCGGCAGCGTGATGCCTGCGCGGCGTGCCAGATTCAGAAAGCGGTAAAAGTGCATGTTGTCAAAGAAAAGCTGGGTCAGCAGGTGCTCGGCACCGGCGGCCTGCTTGATGCGCAGGTTCTCAACGTCATGCAGCAGGCTGTCGGCCTCGGGGTGGCCCTCCGGGTAGCAGGCACCGTGAACGGAAAATTCCGGCTTCTTCCATTTGATAAAGGACGTCAGGTCGCTGGCGTGTTTGAAGTCGGGGCTCTCCGGGCGGGACGGGCTGCGGTCCCCGCGCAGGGCCAGCACATCCCGGACGCCGACAGATTCCAGCTGATCCAAAATCTCCGCTGCACGGGTCTCGTCGTTGCCCATGCAGATCAGGTGCGCCAGCGTGGGGACATGCAGCTCGTTCTGAATGTAGTCGGCTACCTCCGCGGTGGAGACGCCGCCCGCAGAGCCGCCCGCACCGAAGGTGACGCTGATGAAGCCGGGGTCCATGGCCTGCATCTGGCGCAGGGTGTCCTTGAGCTTATCCATCTGGGTGGTCTGTTTCGGCGGGAAGCATTCGATAGAGAAAACGCATCGTTTGGCTTTGAACTGTTCCGTAATCGTCATTTTCTACTCCTTATTTTTACGCCGCAAAATCGGCGGAGTCCGCGGAAGTTTCCACGTTGAGGGTGTCGTTCTGCCAGATAAAGGTGAGGCTGCCCTCCAGGTCAGTGCGCCATACCTCGGCACCGACCTCTGCGTAATTTTGCAGGGCAGCGCGGTGCGGATGGCCGTAATCGTTGTGCAGCCCGCAGCTGACGGCCACGGCCTCGGGCCGGACTGCCTGCATAAAGGTCAGGCTGTTGGAGGTGTAGGACCCGTGATGTCCCGCCTTGAAAAGAGTGGCATGCAGGGTCGGGCCGTAGGTATCGACCAGGCGCTGCTCGGCGTCTGCCTCTGCGTCGCCGGTATCGAGAAAGCGGAAATCGCCCGCCGTGAACAGCGTGCAGAGCGAGGCATCGTTGACGCTGTCGGCATCCTCGCTGCCGCCCTGCAAAATTTGCAGCTTACCGCTGCCAAGCGGGAATTCCTCCCCGGCTTCTGCTGTGAGAATTTCTGCTCCGCTGTCGGCGGCCAGCTCTGCGAGATGGCGCGGCCAGTCGGCGGTCTCATCTGCCGTGGGCTGCCACAGCGGCAGCAGCAGGGTCTTGACCGGGAGGGTGCGCAGCACCGCGCGGGCGTTGCCGGTGTGGTCTGCGTGGGGATGGGTCAGCACAAGATACTCAAGCGACGGCACACCCAGCACGTCCAGGTCATAGAGCAGCGCGTCCTCAGCCTCGACGGGGCCGGTGTCGATCAGGCAGTACGCGCCGTCATGACAAAGCAGCACGGCATCGCCCTGCCCGACATCCAGCACATACACGACGGTGCTGCCGTCCGCAGTCTGCGGAGCGCTTTCCTCGGTTTGGAGCGGTACGCCGAGCACAGCGCGCAGCTGCTGCCAGCCGGGAACGCTGCCCCTGCCGCCCAAGAGCTGGACGACAAACGCGGCAAGCACCAACAAGCAGACGGCAACCGCCGCGGCCAGGCGGGCAAAGCGCTTACCCGTCATACTGGCCGTTCAGCTTGCGCTCCTCCCACTCGGCCTTGGTCACAAGCACGGCGCGGGGCTTGGCACCCTCATAGGGGCCGATGATCTTTTCCTGCTCCATCTGGTCCATGATGCGGGCGGCGCGGGCGTAGCCCAGCTTGCAGCGGCGCTGCAAAAGGCTGGTGCTGGCCTGTCCGGCCTCAATAACGCACTCAACAGCCTGCTCAAACATGGCGTCCAGTGCACCGCCGCCGTCTCCGTCATCGTCGCCGCCCTTCTTGCTGCCCTTTTCGGCAACGGCGCGGCGCTCCATTTCGGCAATCATTTCTTCATCGTACTGGGCGGTGGAGGTGGACTTGATAAAGCTCAGCACCGCGCCGATCTCCTCATCGGTCACAAAGGTGCCCTGCACACGCACGGGCTTGGACGCGCCGACGGGCAGGAAGAGCATATCACCGTTGCCCAGCAGTTTTTCGGCACCGCCGCTGTCCAGAATGGTGCGGCTGTCGATCTGGCTGGAAACGGCAAAGGCGATACGGCTGGGAATGTTGGCCTTGATAAGGCCGGTGATGACGTCCACGCTGGGACGCTGGGTAGCAACGATCAGGTGGATGCCGGCGGCGCGGGCCTTCTGCGCGATGCGGCAGATATAGTCCTCGACCTCCTTGCCCGCGACCATCATCAGGTCAGCCAACTCGTCAATGACGATGGCGATATAGGGCAGGTGCTCCATGCCGGTCTGGGCGGCCAGCTTGTTGTAGGCCTTGATCTCGCGGACGTTGTTCTCGGCAAAGAGCTTGTAGCGGCGCTCCATCTCGGCCACGCTGGCCCCCAGCGCACCGGCAGCCTTGCGTGGCTCGGTGACGACGGGCATCAGCAGGTGCGGAATGCCGTTGTACTCGGCCAGCTCGACGACCTTCGGGTCGATCAAAATGAGCTTGACATCCTCAGGGCCGGAGCGGAACAGGAAGCTGATGATAATGGAGTTGACGCAGACGGATTTACCGCTGCCGGTGGAACCGGCAATCAGCAGGTGGGGCATCTTGCAGAGATCTGCGACCTGCGCCGTACCGGCAATGTCCTTGCCGAGGGCCATCGTCAGCGGGCTGCGCATGTTGATATAATTCTGGGATTCAAAGACTGCGCGGATGTTGACGGTGGAGCGGATCTTGTTCGGGACCTCGATGCCGACGGCGGGCTTGCCGGGGATGGGCGCTTCAATGCGCACACCCGCGGTGGCCAGGTTCAGGGCGATGTCGTCGGCCAGGCTTGTGATGCGGCTGACTTTGATACCGGCCTGGGGCTGCAGCTCATACCGGGTGACGGACGGGCCGCGGCAGATGTCGAGCATCGTCGTCTTGACGCCGAAGCTGTCCAGCGTGTTGACCAGAATGTCCGCGTTTTTCTTCATTTCGCGGGCGGCCCCGGCCTCGTCGTCGGGGCGCGTGGCGTTAAAGAGATTCAGCGACGGATAGCAGTAGGGCTCCGGCGGCTGCTCCTCCGAGGTGGGCAGACGCATGGCGTTGGGGTCAGCCTTGGCTGCACAGGGCGGCGTATGGATGGGCGCACCGGCAGAGTTGCCGACAGCGGTGCTGACCTGCACGCGGGCAGCCTCCCCCTGCCGGGGCACAGTGAAGCTGCTCTGGGTCGTTTCCGCCGCAGGGCGGGTCATGGCAGGGGCAGACTGGTACGGCTGCGGGGCGGCAGCCGGTGCGGCGGTGTAGGAATCGGCTGCCGGAGCCGGAGCCTCGACAACAGGCTGGGCAGGGGCGGCGGGTGTCTCGGCCAGCATATCATCCAGCATTTCGGAGACAGAGCGCCCGGACTGCCAGGCAGCGCTGACCGCACTGCCGGTATCACTGAAGCTGCCGCCCAGTGTCGGGATCGGTGCGGAAACAGCGGGGGCCTCCGGTGCGGCGGGCACAGCTGCGGGGGCGGGCGTACCCAGCGGCGCAGCGTCTGCGGCCATCTGTGCAGCAAGATCAGCCGGAGAAAGGACCATCGTATCGCCCTGCACACGGCCTGTCATATCCAGCTGCGGCAGCTCGACAGGGATCGGCTCGGGCTCGTCCTCCACGGGAATGAGAGGCGTGTCAAATTTGGGCTCCTGCGGGACAGGCGTCAGCGGGGTCTCAAACTCGGTAGGCTGCGGCAGGTCCAGTGTCGTCTCGGCACTGACCTCCTGCGGCGTATAGTAAGGCGCGTGGCCGCTGACGGCGCGGTTGATGAGCGCATCCAGCTCGTCCTGCGGCGCGGGGGACGCCTGTGCAGCGGGCGCGGGCGTGACCGGGGTCAGCGGGGTACTGTACACCGGCGCGGCAGGCTCTGAGGAAGGCTGCAATTGCAGCTCAAAATCCTCCTTCGGTGCGGGAGCAGGCTGGGGCTGGGTGTGGCGCAGTGTGCTGTTGGCCCGGTTGGACAGCGGATCCATGCCGAACGTGCCGCCCGGGCCGATGCTGACCGGCTCCAGCGGGTCAGCGCTGACGGCCTTTTGGCGGGCACTTTCCCCTGCACTGGGGCCAAGATCCACGTCAAACGACGCATGGGTCTGGGCGGCGGGCTTGGCGGCAAACGGTGCCTCGGGCACAGCAGGTGCCACGGGGGGCGTGTAGGCGGCCTGCCGCTGCGGGGCGGGCGGGGTCTGCTTCGGGAAACGGCTCGTGTCCGCGATGACGTCGTAAACCGGATGGTGCGGGCGGCTGCTGTCCGGCAGCGCACCGGTCAGATTCTCGACGCTCTCCTCCTCGGGCTCCTGCTCAAACAGGCGGGTGTCGTAGGCGGTCTCGGCTGCGGCGCGCTCCTCGCGCTTGGCCTGCAGGATCTTGTACTGGCCGTCTACAAACAGAACGACGTCCGCGGGGGTGATGGCAAAGAAGAACATCAGCCCCAGCAGGAAGATGAGCAGCATGATAATGTTGGAGGCGGGACGCCCGAACAGCGCCAGCAGCGTGGCACCGATGGGCGCACCGAGGACGCCGCCCTCCCAGAAGTAGGTGCCGCCGCGGGTAAAGAGCATCTTGACGATCTCCCCGACCTTGAGGTTCTCAATATTGAGTTTGGAGAAGATGACCGGCACGCTGGCGCAGAGCACGCCCATCAGCGATACCTTGCCCGCAAACAGCGCGACGCGGTAGCCGGTGGCCAGCAGGTAGGCCAGGTACAGCAGGAACGGTCCGACCAGATAGGTCGTGATACCGAAAACGCCAAAGTACCAGCTGCGCAGCGTGCGCCAAAGATTCTGCCCGGGCACAAGCACGAGCGCAACGCAAAGCAGACCCAGCCCCACCAGCAGGATGCTGCGGGCCAGGTTCGGGGTCTCGGCGCGGCGCTGGGCACGGCGGGACGGCTGACGGCTGCGGGAGGCCGCACTGCTGCGCGCAGATGCGGAGCGCCCGGTGCTGCTGCGGCCCGTGCCGCGGGCGGAGGCGGTGCCCTTTTTGCCGGAGGAGTTCTTTGTTGATTTTTTACCGGAACGAGATTGTGCCATGTTACAGTGTTTCCCTCTCTTATTTCTCTGAACGCTTCTTTAGGCAATACCGCATAATTCCCGCCTTACGGCTTAAGCACCGCTCCGGCGGCTGCG
>ERZ773264.372-NODE-372-length-65941-cov-36.748429_pt1 | contig 65941 bp, 62 predicted proteins | sample MGYA00511910_ERZ773264 | MGnify/ENA primary metagenome ERZ773264 (study PRJEB29015, sample SAMEA2737739) | human gut metagenome | biome: human gut; feature: human-associated habitat; material: faeces | place: China | collected 2012 ...
CGAAATCGCTGAAACCCGCATAAACACTGGCTTTTTTAAGCAACTCGATTTATTCAAACTCAATCGTTCCCGGTGGCTTACTTGTCAGGTCATAGAATACCCTATTAACTCCACGCACCTCATTTATAATTCTACTCATAACTGTCTGGAGTACCTCAAATGGTATTTCGGCACTTTCGGCTGTCATAAAGTCAATTGTATTGACTGCACGAAGTGCAACTGCGTAGTCATAAGTTCTTTCATCACCCATAACACCAACTGAACGCATATTAGTGAGGGCTGCAAAGTACTGGTTTGGCATCCAGGCTGGTGCCTTGCCATTTTCTTTCTTGTAGGCTTCTACTGCCTTGTCTACTTCTTCACGGTAGATGTAATCGGCATCCTGTACAATACGAACCTTGTCGCCTGTTACTTCGCCGATAATTCTTATTCCAAGTCCTGGACCTGGGAATGGCTGACGGAACACAAGATGTTCTGGTATGCCAAGTTCAAGACCAGCCTTACGTACTTCATCCTTGAATAAATCACGGAGTGGCTCAATAATCTCCTTGAAATCAACGAAATCTGGAAGACCACCTACATTGTGATGTGACTTGATTACCGCTGATTCACCGCCAAGTCCACTCTCTACAACGTCTGGATATATAGTTCCCTGTGCAAGGAAGTCAACTGCACCAATCTTCTTGGCTTCTTCCTCAAACACACGGATGAACTCTTCACCGATTATCTTTCTCTTAGCCTCTGGTTCAGTAACACCTGCAAGCTTAGAGTAATATCTTTCCTGTGCATTTACCCTTATAAAGTTAAGGTCAAACTGTCCTTCTGGACCAAATACATTTTCAACCTCATCGCCCTCGTTCTTACGAAGAAGACCATGGTCTACGAATACGCATGTAAGCTGCTTTCCGATAGCTCTTGAAAGAAGACCTGCAGCCACTGATGAATCAACTCCACCAGAAAGTGCAAGTAATACCTTACCATCGCCAACCTTTTCACGTATTTCCTTAATAGTATTCTCTACAAATGCATCCATTTTCCAGGTTCCAGCACATCCGCATACTCCACGCACAAAATTGTGAAGCATCTTTGTACCTTCCTGTGTATGAAGAACTTCTGGATGGAACTGGATTGCATAGAGGTTCTTTTCTGAACACTCTGCTGCTGCCACTGGACAGTCTGCTGTATGTGCAATTATCTTAAATCCTGGAGCAACCTGTGAAATGTAGTCAAAATGGCTCATCCACACGATAGTCTTTTCTGAAACATCTCCAAATAAAGCACTGCTCTTATCAACAAATGTCTCTGTCTTTCCATACTCTCTTACTGGAGCTTTCTCAACCTTGCCGCCAAGAACGTGCTGCATAAGCTGAGCACCATAACATAATCCAAGCACTGGAACACCAAGTTCAAAAAGCTCTTTAGTACAAGTAGGTGAACCTTCTTCATAGCAGCTATTCGGACCACCTGTAAGGATAATTCCTTTAGGGTTCATCGCCTTAATCTGCTCAAGAGGTGTTTTGTAAGAATATATCTCACAATATACGTTACATTCACGGACACGACGTGCAACTAACTGATTGTACTGTCCGCCAAAGTCAATAACTATAACCTTTTCCTGATTCATATTGTCCCTTTCCTAATCATAAGTTTGCGTTGAAGATATATTTTATATGCATTTCTATACTTTAATCAGCCAATCATAAAAAATATCCTGACACAATGTGCATATATAAATAATATACACATATATAACATACACATATATAACATACGCATATATAACATATACATATACATATACATATACATATACATATATAATATTATAATATATACATATAACACACATATATTAATTGGATATTTTAGATAACAATTTATGTATAGCAATTTACTGCTTTTATTGTCTTATATTTTCTCCTATTACTTTCAAAGTATATATCAGTATATATAACACATCTACAACTCATATATACATTTATTATAGTAAACAAGCGGTATAATGACAAGCATATTCTTCAATCTTTATTACAATCCCATACAACACAACCTCCTATTATTAATCTGTTGTATGCTTATACCGCTTAATTTCAGATTTATACAGCTTTATATTTCCATAAGGAACTCGTCTACATATTTCCTCATATCGTCAAATTCTGCATTAACCTCAGGTACATCAGACTTAAAATCCAGCAGTTTATATACATAACCTTGTTCCTTGGCCTGTCTATAACTTTCTTTATACACAAGTTCAAAAAGCAGTGATATATGTCCTACTATATGGTCAACTGCACTCCTTCTTACACTTTTAAGTACTGTTTCCTTCTTATAAAAGCTCTCAAGTACCTCTTTGGTTATAACTCCATTCTTAAGCTCCTCTGTTGTTACATCATATATAATCTCCATAGGAATATCTGCATTTACCTTAAATATGTCAACCTTATCTGCATCACGCAGTATATCACAAAACATACGCTGTCTTTCAGTGAGGTCTTCTTTTACACGATACTTATTATGCTGTCTTATTGCCATTTCAAGAAGTCCTGTATCTTTATTGTGGTGCTCATTATTTTTTATTATCTGCTCAGCTTCTTCATTCCCTGAACGTGCAAGCTCATATTCTTCATAATATCCTTCTGCAAACTTCCTTATAAGACCTTCCTTAAATAGCAGGTCTGCACCGAATTCTGCATGGTCTACTGACTGGGCATCATTAAATGTACCGAAACGCCTTATCTGCTCAAATCTTCCTATATCGTGTAACATTCCAAGAAGCCATGCAATATCCACATCTGGTTCACTTAAGCCTAATGATTCTGCAATTCTTTGACACATTCCTGCTACTCTGTAGGTATGATCTATTTTAAGTTTTATCTTTTCATCTGATGGGTCGTAATTTCTTACATACTCTGCAAATGTATTGATTACATTTTTCCTGTTAATAACTGGTTTGTTAATACTTTCCACAACATCAATAAGTCCATTAAGGTCAGCACATACCATATATGTAAGTTTCCTGATATCATCATCTATTGCTATTGTATCAGGAATATGAACAACTCTCATATCTGCCGCATATCCAGCCTTAATGCCATTAATGCTGTCCTCAACTACTACTGCCTCTGACGGATTTACGCCTATTGCCTTAGCCGCACGAAGGAATATATCTGGTTCTGGCTTTCCATGTTCGACTTCATCTCCATATACAACCGCATCAAGATAATCCCACACTCCTATTTCATGAAGTGTTTTCTCAGCACTTTCACGCCTTGTTGATGTAGCAACTGCACACTTTAATCCATTATTTCTTATATATTCAAATATATCCTTTACGCCCTTTTTAACAGGAATACCTTCTGTTTCCCTTATCTTGTATACATGCTGTGTTCTAAGCTCCTTCGCTTCCCAATAATCTATCACACCCTTGTAATAATCATCAAAGAACTTGCAGCAAAGCTCTGCCGGAGCACCCTTAAAGCTGTCTATAAGCCACATAGGCATATCCACTCCAAGCTGCCCTGCCGCCCATAGCCAGCCCTCATTAGACTGTCTTTCTGAATCTATAAGAACGCCATCCATATCAAATATAATGCCTGATACCATTTTTCTTCTCCTAGTAATCAAATGTCGTATTTTTACACTTTATATTATTTAAAGTAACTATAAAAGATATGTTTTTATAATTTATAACACTGACCAGCACCTGCAATTTTCAAATTTGCCAATTTAGAGATTTTAAACATCTTCTATCATTGAACTTTCATCCACAATGCCGTCATCTGCACCATCCTTATAAATACTTCTTAACATACTGTCCCGTATAAGACTTCTTAACCCTGGCAACCTCTTCTGGTGTACCCTTTGCAATAACTGTACCACCTCTGTCGCCACCTTCTGGTCCCATATCTATAATATAATCGGCTGTTTTGATAACATCAAGATTATGCTCAATAACAACAACAGTGTTACCGCCCTCTGCAAGCTTATGAAGTATATCAACAAGCTTGTGGACATCGGCAAAATGAAGTCCTGTTGTAGGTTCATCAAGAATATATATAGTCTTTCCTGTACTTCTTTTAGAAAGCTCTGTAGCAAGCTTTATTCTCTGTGCCTCTCCTCCTGAAAGCTCTGTAGATGGCTGTCCTAACTTAATATATGAAAGTCCAACGTCATTAAGAGTTTCTATTTTTCTTCTGACTGATGGCACATTTTCAAAGAAATCAACTGCATCCTCAACTGTCATATCAAGCACATCATATATGCTCTTTCCCTTATACTTAACTTCAAGTGTTTCTCTGTTATAACGCTTTCCGTCACACACTTCACAAGGCACGTATACATCAGGCAGGAAATGCATTTCTATCTTGATAATACCATCTCCGGAACAAGCCTCACAACGTCCTCCCTTTACATTAAAGCTGAAACGTCCTTTGTTATAACCTCTTTCCTTAGCATCTGTTGTTGAAGCAAAAAGATCCCTTATCATATCAAATACACCTGTATATGTCGCAGGATTAGAACGTGGAGTTCTTCCTATTGGCGACTGGTCAATATCTATAACCTTATCAAGCTGCTCGATTCCTGTAATATCATCATGGTCACCAGCGATACATCTTGCACGGTTTAAAGACTTAGCAAGGTGCTTATACAGAATTTCATTCACTAGGGAACTCTTTCCTGAACCCGATACACCTGTTACACATGTAAATACTCCAAGTGGTATATCAACATCAATATTTTTAAGATTATTCTCCCTTGCACCCTTAACAGTTATCCAGCCTGTCGGCTTTCTTCTCTTCGCCGGCACTGGAATCTTGATTCTTCCGCTAAGATATGCACCTGTAAGCGAATCCTTGCATGCCATAATATCAGCTGCTGTTCCTGTCGCAACGACTTCTCCACCATTACGTCCGGCACCCGGTCCTATATCAACAATATAATCTGCGGCACGCATAGTATCTTCATCGTGTTCAACCACAATAACTGAGTTACCAAGGTCACGCAAATGTATAAGTGTCCCAAGCAGCTTGTCGTTATCTCTCTGGTGAAGTCCGATACTTGGCTCATCAAGTATATAAGCCACACCAACAAGTCCTGAACCTATCTGTGTCGCAAGTCTTATTCTCTGTGCCTCTCCTCCTGAAAGCGTACCTGTAGCTCTTGATAATGAAAGATAATCAAGTCCTACATCCATAAGAAACTGTATTCTTGCCTTAATCTCCTTAAGTATCTCTGCACCGATAAACTTCTGTCTGTCTGTAAGCTCAAGCTCATCTAAGAACTTCTTTAACTTAACAATAGACATATCTGTAATCTGATATATATTCTTATCTGCTATAGTAACAGCAAGAGATGATGACTTTAATCTCTGTCCGTGGCAGGATTTACAAGGTCTTATGCGCATGAATTCCTCATACTGCTGCTTTGCACTGTCTGAGTAAGTTTCCCTGTATCTTTTCTCCATATTATGGATAAGGCCTTCAAATGCTATATCGTATTCTCCAACGCCTCTCTGGCCTTTGTAATGCACTTTAACACTCCTGCCATTAGTACCATTTATAATCATATTCTTAATATCATCTGGATAATCCTTAAATGGTGTTGATAAACTGAAGTTATATTCCTTTGCAAGTGCACTCATAATAGCCCTTGAAAAGCTGCCCTCATCCTTTACAGACTGCCATCCCATACCAACTATAGCTCCCTCATCGATGCTTAATGAATCATCTGGTATAAGAAGCTCTGCATCAAAATTCATTGTATAACCAAGTCCGTAACAATCAGGACACGCACCAAATGGATTGTTGAACGAAAAGCTTCTTGGCTCTATCTCATCTATGCTTATGCCACAATCCGGACACGAAAAGCTCTGTGAAAAGTTAATCGGCTCACCATCTATAACATCAACTGTCATAAGTCCCTCTGCAAGCTTAAGTGCTGTTTCTATTGAGTCTGTAAGTCTTTTGTTAATTCCATCTTTAACTACAAGACGGTCAACAACAATTTCTATATTATGCTTCTTGTTCTTATCAAGATTTATCTCATCTGTAAGCTCATACATATTGCCATCAGCAATAACTCTTACATAACCACTCTTTTTAGCCTGTTCAAAAAGCTTCTTATGTTCACCTTTTCTTCCTCTTACAACTGGAGCTAATATCTGTATCTTTGTTCTTTCTGGAAGCTCCATAATAGTATCAACCATCTGGTCTACAGTCTGCTTGTTGATTACTTTGCCACACTTTGGACAATGTGGTGTACCTATTCTTGCATATAATAATCTGAAATAATCATATATCTCTGTAACAGTTCCAACTGTTGAACGTGGATTTCTGTTAGTTGACTTCTGGTCTATGGAAATAGCTGGTGAAAGTCCTTCTATGCTCTCTACCGCCGGCTTTTCCATCTGTCCTAAGAATTGCCTTGCATATGAAGATAATGACTCCATATATCTTCTCTGGCCTTCTGCATATATAGTGTCAAAGGCAAGACTTGACTTACCAGAACCAGACAGACCCGTAAGTACTACAAGACTGTCCCTTGGTATATCTACATCAATATTTTTAAGATTATGCTCACTTGCACCTCTTATTCTTATATAATTCCTGTAATCGCCTTTTTCCATATTCTATTTTCTCCGTTATTTCTTCTTTCTTAATCCTTAATCATCTCAATTACATAATGCTTTTTCTGTAAACAGCAACTGCTTTTTATAATTATGACACATACATCATATAATACTGTAATGATAATATCTGCCTGTCATTTCTGACTGCGTAATATTGCTTTTGAACTTATAGCTTCACCTGGTATAATAGCTATTAATTCTATCTGCCTGACTTCTTATCCTCATAAATATACTTATTAATCTCGATCATCTTATCACGAAGCATAGCCGCCTGTTCAAAGTCAAGCTCTGCTGCAGCCTTACGCATATTTTTCTCAATCTGCTTCTTAACCTTTTCAAGATCTTTAATGCTCATAGATTCATAATCTACATCAAGCCTTCCATTTGAATTATCTGCTTCTGCTGCCTTAGATATACTTATAAGATCTCTTACTGCCTTCTTTATAGTCTGAGGGGTTATTCCGTGTGCCTCATTGTACTCCTGCTGTATCTTTCTACGTCTTTCCGTCTCAGATATAGCCTTTTCCATAGACTCTGTTATAGTATCTGCATACATAATAACGTGTCCCTCTGCATTTCTTGCTGCTCGTCCTATCGTCTGGATAAGTGAAGTCTCTGTTCTTAAGAAGCCTTCTTTGTCCGCATCAAGAATAGCCACAAGACTTATCTCCGGAATATCAAGTCCCTCTCTAAGCAGATTGATACCAACAAGCACATCGAATCCGTCAAGTCGCATATCCCTTATAATCTTCTGTCGCTCTAGTGTATCAATATCCGCATGAAGATACTTGACTCTTATGCCGACTTCCTTAAGATAATCTGTGAGATCCTCTGCCATACGCTTGGTAAGTGTAGTTACAAGTATCTTGTTCTTTTTCTCAACTTCCTTATTAATCTCACTTATAAGATCATCTATCTGACCCTCTATTGGTCTGACTGTTATCTCTGGATCAAGAAGTCCTGTAGGTCTTATAATCTGCTCTGCCCTCATAAGCTCGTGTTCTTCCTCATACCTGCTAGGCGTAGCAGATACGAAAAGCATCTGTGATATCTTGCCCTCAAACTCCTGAAAATTAAGCGGTCTGTTATCCTTCGCTGAAGGAAGCCTGAAGCCATAGTCTACAAGTGTCGTCTTTCTTGCCTGATCGCCTGCATACATTCCCCTTATCTGTGGAATAGTAATATGTGACTCATCGACAATAATCATAAAATCATCTGGAAAATAGTCCATAAGCGTATATGGTGGACACCCTGCCGGAAGCCCTGCTAAATGTCTTGAATAATTCTCAATACCTGAACAGAAGCCTGTTTCCTGCATCATCTCTATATCAAAGTTCGTTCGTTCTTCTATTCTCTGCGCCTCAAGAAGCTTATCCTCACTCTTAAAATACTCTATTCTCTCTGCAAGCTCTTTCTTTATATTCTCAATCGCCTTTTCCATCTTCTCTTTTTCAACAACATAATGTGAATTAGGAAATATAGCAACATGGTCAAGGTTACACCTAACCTCACCAGTAAGAGAATCAATCTCGCTTATCCTGTCTATCTCATCTCCAAAGAACTCAACCCTCACAGCATCTCCACTGGAAGCTGACGGATATATCTCTACAACATCTCCCCTTACCCTGAATGTTCCTCGCTTAAAATCCTGGTCATTGCGCATATACTGTATATCTATAAGCTTTCTTATCATTTCATCCCTGTCTTTTTCCATACCTGGACGAAGAGATATAACCATATTCTTATAATCAATAGGCGCACCAAGACCATATATACACGAAACTGACGCTACTATAATAACATCATCTCTCTCTGACAATGCCGCTGTTGCTGAATGTCTTAACTTATCTATCTCGTCATTAATCGAAGAATCCTTGGCTATATAAGTATCGCTCTGTGGCACATAAGCTTCTGGCTGATAATAATCATAATAAGAAACAAAATACTCTACTGCATTCTCAGGAAAGAACTCTTTCATCTCGCTATATAACTGTGCCGCCAATGTCTTATTATGACTGATAATAAGTGTTGGCTTCTGTACATGCTGGATAATGTTTGCCATAGTAAATGTCTTACCAGAGCCTGTAACACCGACAAGTGTCTCGAACTGATTACCCTCTTCAAATCCCTGCACAAGCTTCTCTATTGCATAGGGCTGATCTCCTGTCGGGTTATAAGGAGCGTGTAACTTGAATTCCATAACAATTCTCCCTTCGTTAATCTATAGTAAAATAGTCAACAACAATATTATTTAATAGTATTTACCTTATATATTGATTTTACTACAAATAAATGCCTTTGTCTATCAAAAATAGAACATTTGTTTTATTTTGTGATAAAAATTACCTGACTGCTGATACACAACAAATTTCAACAAACTGCCAATCTGCATATCAGCCATCAGGCTTACTGTAATTTATATATTTTCCATTTGCATATATTTAATTAATCTGTGCTTCCACATTCTTAATTGCCGCATCAAGCTGGGTATCAACATCTGCATCAGTACCATATTCCACTACTATATCCGGAGTAACACCTTTTCCGTGTATATCCTGTCCCTTTGGTGTGAAATACTTGGCAATCGTGAACTTTATTGCACTTCCATCTGTAAGTGGTTTAACTGTCTGCACAATTCCTTTACCATATGTCTGGGTCCCGATTATCGTTCCTTTGCCATAATCCTGTATAGCACCTGCAAATATCTCTGAGGCACTGGCACTATTGCCATTTACAAGGACTGCAAGTGGCAGATTGAACTCATCATTATCCTGACCTTTATACTCTTTTCTATTGCCCTGCTTATCCTCTGTATACACAATAAGTCCGTCAGAAAGCATATATTTAAGCATACCTACAACTGTATCAAGCAATCCACCTGGATTGTTTCTTATATCAATTACAAGTCCTTTCATCCCCTGTGACTGCAAATCTTCAACAGCCGCCTTGAACTGCTTTGTTGTTACCTCCTCAAACTGTGATATCGAAAGATAACCAATATTATTATCAAGAAGTGTATATGACACTGTCTTTGCTTCAACAGCATCTCTTACCACGGAAAATGTCAGTCGCTCAGTTCCACGAATGACCTCAAGCGTGACAGATGTACCCTTGTCGCCTTTAATAAGTGCAACGGCTGATGAAAGCTCCATATCTGTTATGTCCCTGCCATCAACATTTACAACCCTGTCGCCACTCCTGAGTCCAGCCTGATAACCTGCCCCATTATCATATACATCTACAAGAAGAACACCACCTTCACCGCTAAGCTGGCAGACTGCTCCTATGCCATAGAACTTGCCATTTGTTGACTCCTTTAAGGCTTTATATTCATCCGCTGTATAATACATAGTATACTTGTCACCATATGAACTAAGGTACGCCTTGTAAATGTTATCTTTGGCGGTTTCATCATCTACATCACCAAAATAAAAGGATTCAAGCACAGAATCAATTGCATTAAGCTTGCCTTCTACCTCACTTCCAATTCCGTCTGAATCTGTGACTGCATCAGATTGTATATATACATCTCCATTAACACCTATATGAATGTAGCCTTTAGCTATACACACTGCTGCCACACTTAATATTAGAAGTATAACAGCCATAAATGCTGATACAGCACCGATAATCATTCCACTTGCAAAGCCTTGTGATTTCTTCTTTCTTGGCGGCTGTGCATTTCTTCTTAAATCATTCATTCCATACAAATCACCAATATTTCCACGATTATCCGAAGCACTATTATTAATTCTGTTTCTGTCATTATCTGCATTAACATTATTAATTACATTAATGTTATCACCAGCATTAAAATCATCACTATTGACATTATCATTTGAATAAATGTTGTTATTTTGATTGTCCATACCTATATGCCTCTGCATTTATTAAATTTTTATTTGCTTAAGTAGTTCCAAGGTGAAACATAACTTCCGTTATATCTTACATCAAAATGTAGATGAACTCCGTCAGAATCACCAGTTGTTCCCATAAGTGCTATCTTCTGTCCCTTAGTTACATGTGTTCCTGCACTGACAAGAAGCTTTGAAGCATGCAGATATCTTGTATACAATCCACCACCATGATTAATCATAATATAATTACCCGCTGATGAACTAAATGTCGCAATTACCACATCACCATCATACGCCGCATATATAGCATCACCCGCAACGCCTCTGTTAAGTGCACCGATATCAATTCCCTTATGCGGAGAGCTTCTGCCCTCTGTATCACCATAAGGTGAGGTTATCCTTGTTGACTCTGTAGGCCACTTGAACTTTCCACCATCATATTTTACAACATTGGCACTTCCACTATTCTCCTTGGCCTTAATCTCTGCCTCTATCTTGGCAATATATTCGTCCTGAGCCTTTATATCAGCTTCTATCTTAGCTTTATAATTCTCCTGCTGCTGCTTATTCTTCTGTAATGAAGCCATTTCACTCTTCTTGGTTGACTCAAGCAGTGAAAGTGAAGCTCTCTTATCTTCAAGCTCCTCCTGCTTGGTTACAAGTGTCTCCCTGTCCGTTTCTAACTGTGCTTTGGCGACAGTTATATAAGTAACAGTAGCATTATATTTTTCAAGCATTTCCCTGTCATACTGTGAGATTTTTGTAATATATTCCGCCTTATTAAGCATATCACCCATACTCTGGGAATTCATAAGCAATGCAAAATATGTTTCATCATTATGTTCATACATAAACTGAATTCTAAGCTTCATTGAACTATACTGTTCTTCTGCCTCTATCTCTGCCTGTGCAAGCTTTTCTTCTGTATCCGCTATCTCAGCCTCTATCTGCTCAACCTGCTCATTAACCTCATTAAGCTCGCCATCAACACTGGACATCTGTGCATCAAGCTGGGCAATATAAGCTATCATATCATCGTTCTGTGCCTTTAAGTCTTCAATTATTTTCTCTGTCTGTTCATACTGGCTCTGCAAATCTTTTTTCTTGCTGTTAGCATCATTGAGATTCTGCTTATCATCTCCATATACATCATAATATGACACTGCAAAATATGGTATTACAAGCACAAGTACCATCAACAATGGAATAAGCCTTTTTGCTAATGCTCTCCTCATACAACTCCTCCATTCAGCCAAACCATTTATAAAATGCATACAAACAGCCGCTTAACAATAGCATAACAATCTATACTGTCAGATACCATTTTTATTTTTAAATAGGACTTCCACATATCATATACAATCACATAATATAATCTTCATATATAATACATAATCATATAATTCAATGCAGCAGTCCTATGTCTGGCTAATATTATCTGCTATACATTAGCATGCTTTCTTACGGCAAAGAAGCTTCCTAATGCACCTATTCCGATACCAAGAAGAATTCCTACTGGAACCAGTATTCTGAATACATCATTAACCGGCATAAATGCAAGAATATTCTGAAGTATCGAGAACTTATTCATAACAAAATTAATAATATTCTCATATACAAATCTAAGAATAACTATTGGAATAATTGAACCAACAAGTCCAATTACAATACCTTCTACGAAGAATGGTGCATTAACAAATGCATCTGTAGCACCTATATACTTCATAATAGAAATCTCCTCTTTACGGACAGTAATACCTATTACAATTGTGTTAGTAATAAGGAATATAGATACTGCAAGAAGAATAACTATAATTGCTATTGTTATGTAACTAACAAGTCTTGCGGCACTGGCAAGTCCACTTGCTGTTGCCTCTGAACGGTTAACCTGTCTTATGCCATCAAGATTTTCAAGGTATGTTACAAGTGTAGCCTGACTTGAAGCTTCATTAAGATATATCTCATATGATGAAGAATTAGCAAGAGGATTATCATCCTTGAAACCTTCTGCAAGTTCTGGGTAATCTTTAAAATACTCAGCCTTGTAATTCTCCCACGCTTCATCAGCTGATGTATAATGAATTCTTGACACTTCATTACGCTGGCTTATCGTATCGCCAAGCTTCTTAATATCTGCGTCTGTAAGTCCTTCATCGAAAAATACTGTTACGCATACTTCATTCTCAGCCTTATGAATCATATACTGAAAATTGGATACAAGTGCATAGAATACACCAAAAAGGAATATACACGCTGTAATTGTTGCTATAGACGCAAGAGAGAACAATCTATTACGATAGATGTTCTTTAATCCGTCTTTAATATGATAAAATAACGATCTAATCTTCATAGAAATAACCACCTTTTTCCAAATCACTGATAATCTTGCCTTCGCTCATAGTAATAGTTCTCTTCTTCATCTGCTGAACTATCTCCATATTATGAGTAACAACAAGTACTGTTGTTCCCTGCTTGTTAACCTGATCTAATATCTTCATAATCTCATTAGAATTAGCTGGGTCAAGGTTACCTGTAGGCTCATCGCACAATAATATAGCTGGCTTATTAACCAGTGCTCTGGCTATGGCAACTCTCTGCTGTTCACCACCTGATAACTCATTAGGAAATGACTTATACTTATCAAGAAGTCCTACCATTGAAAGCATAGCAAGAACCCTGCTCTTAATCTTCTTATTAGGAGCTTCGACAACTTTCTGTGCAAATGCAATATTATCGTATATATTACGATCTGGTAAAAGTCTGAAATCCTGAAATACAACACCGATATCTCTTCTAAGATATGGTAACTTCTTTCTTGTAAGTTTATTAAGGTACTTTTTATTAACGTATATCTTACCCGATGTTGGGTCAAGTTCCTTAAGAAGAAGCTTTATAAGAGTTGACTTACCTGAACCACTCTTACCTACTATAAACACGAATTCTCCTTTCTGAACGTGAAGATTAATTCCGTTCAAAGCAGGAACTCCAGATGTATACGTTTTGGTAACATCTTCCATTATAATCATTATTAATATTCCTCCAAATTAGTATGTATCTTTACTTTCCATATATTTCATATATTTAACTACCATAAGTGCAATCTTAAATGTTATTGCATCATCAAACACTCTCAAATCAAGGCCTGTAGTCTTCTGAAGCTTATCTAGTCTGTATACAAGAGTATTTCTGTGGATATATAACTGTCTTGATGTCTCTGATACATTAAGGCTGTTATCAAAGAACTTGTTAATTGTTGACAATGTCTCCTCATCTAAATCATCTGGTGACTTTCCGTCAAATATCTCTCTTATGAACATCTGACAAAGCGGAAGTGGAAGCTGATATATTAAACGTCCAATACCAAGTCTGTTATATGCAACAACATTCTTGTCACTATAGAATATCTTGCCTACATCAAGAGCCATATTAGCTTCCTTGTAAGAACGTGATACTTCTCTTATATCATTAACAATAGTACCATAAGCAATATGGGCAGAACTCATAGCCTCTGTATTTAACATATCTATAATAACTTCTGCTGTTTTATCAAGGTCTTCGTAAGTTTCATTACTCTTAACCTCTCTGACAAGTATTATACTCTTCTCGTCAACTGCTGTAATAAAATCCCTTGTTCTTGAAGCAAATAAAGTTCTTATTGTCTCTAATGCATTAGTATCTTTCTCGTGCTTAGTCTCAATAATATACACAACTCTCTTTACATCTGTATCAATATGAAGCTTCTCGGCTCTTGTATACATATCAACCCTTAGAAGATTATCAAGAAGAAGATTCTTTATAAAGTTATCCTTATCAAATCTTTCCTTATAAGCAACTAAAAGATTCTGTATCTGAAATGCTGCAAGCTTTCCTAACATAAATACATCATCAGTTGTTCCCTTAGCCAATATTATATACTCAAGATTGCCATCTTCAACAACCTTAAAGAACTGATATCCATTAACCACCTGACTATCTGCTGGTGAATCTATAAATACAAGTGCATCTGCTGTACATTCAGCAACATTATCAAATGTCTTAGCTACAACCTTGCCCTCTGCATCAATAACACATAAATCAACTCGTGATATTTCTTTTAACCCATCAACGGTTGTCTGTAAAATCTGATTTGAAATCATATTATACTCCATTCCTTCGCATCTTTTTGACATTTACTATATCATTGTAAAGCAAAATGACAAAAAAAAAAAGAGGAAATGTATAGAAATTATACACTTCCTCTAAATTTTATAAAATAATTATATTTAAATAATACAAATATCTAATTATGTATAGTAATTAGTGAGTAATTACCATTTCTGTTTCCTTATCAAATACATGAAGTCTTGCAACATCCATAGCGAATTCAACTTCATCACCTGGACGAGCTGTTGTTCTAGGATTAACCTTAGCTGTACATGTAACATCACCGATTTCATAGTGAAGGTTAACTTCAGCACCAAGTAATTCATATACTCTGATTGTTGACTTAAACTTAGTATCCTGATGAGCAGCGATAAATTCTGGATCATCTTTAACGTCTTCTGGACGGATACCAACTACAACTGTCTTTCCAACATAACCTTCATCGATAAGCTTCTTGCTCTTTTCAGCTGGAAGTTTGATAATAACTTCTTCGCTCATCTTAAGAACTGCCTGTGAACCTTCCTGAGCTACTGTAGCATCGATAAGATTCATCTGAGGTGAACCAATGAAACCAGCAACGAAAATGTTGTTAGGTGTATTGTAAAGGTTCTGAGGTGTATCTACCTGCTGTATAATACCATCCTTAAGAACTACGATTCTTGTACCAAGTGTCATAGCCTCTGTCTGGTCATGTGTAACGTAGATGATTGTTGTCTGTAATCTCTTATGAAGCTTAGAAATCTCAACACGCATCTGAACTCTTAACTTAGCATCAAGATTTGAAAGAGGCTCATCCATAAGGAATACCTTAGGACTACGAACGATAGCACGTCCCATAGCAACTCTCTGTCTCTGACCACCTGAAAGAGCCTTTGGCTTACGATCAAGTAAGTGCTCGATATCAAGAATCTTAGCAGCTTCATGAACTGACTTATCTATTTCATCCTTAGGTACCTTTCTTAACTTAAGACCAAATGCCATATTGTCATATACTGACATATGTGGATATAACGCATAATTCTGGAATACCATAGCGATATCTCTATCCTTAGGCTCTACATCATTAACGAGCTTGTCTCCGATCCATAATTCACCAGAACTGATTTCTTCAAGACCAGCGATCATACGAAGAGTTGTAGACTTACCACAACCAGATGGTCCTACGAAGATAATAAATTCCTGATCTGCGATTTCAAGGTTGAAATCTTTAACAGCTACAAAGCCGTTAGGATATACTTTACAAACATTTTTAAGTGATAAACTTGCCATTGAAAACTTTCCTCCTAAAATATAAAAAGCGTATGCACGCTTTCTGATATTGCTTATTCTACACTAAATGCCTGTCCTTGGCTATATGGTAATTAGCCAAATATCGCAGTTGCTTTTTTATCACTTTTACCATAATTATTAAATTGATGTGTATTTTGCACAAATTTACTCAATCAATCTTCACTAACATCACCAAAACTCTTGACTTTCATATGCCATCTTATAATAAATTCAGCTATAAAAGTTGTTATAACAATCGCCAGAATTGCATACATCGTAACCCTTATTCCAAATACAAACGCCCCTGCTATTATTATAAGAGCATCAATTATATTCATAATTACAACCACACTTAAATATCTGCTTCTTTCAACAATCAGACCAGCAAGCAGATCCGTTCCCCCCGTCGTAATCTCAGTCCTTAATACCATTCCAATACCAACACCTGCCATTATGCCTCCAATTATGGCAGTCTTTAAATAACTTACATCTACTCTTATATCCGCTGGAAGTACTGCCATAAAAAATGTAAGCAGCACATCAGCAGCAAGCGTATCTTTAATATAATCTATGCCTTTTTTGCAGTATGCCCATATGAATAAAGGAATATCAAGCATAATATTAGTTAACCATATCGGTATGCCAGATTGTGGAAGCCACCCCGACTTCCAGCTTTCCTTTGCAATTAATGACAATCTTCTTATTATGATACTTATTCCTGATATTCCGCCTGTAACCATTCCAGCAGAATCATATATGCTTTTATATGCAATTGCCATAAGAAATGTTCCTGTGATTATATATATCCATTTTAAATTAATATTTTTAATATTCTCTTTTATTATCATTATCCATATTTCCTGGTCTATGTCTTATTATCTTTATTATCCAGCCTCCCTGCTTATTGTCCTGTTACTATTTTTTGCAGTATCTTTATATATATTCAGCTATTTACCCTTGCATTATGGCTGTTATGTGCTTATAATTATATTAATCTATTAATTATTCCAAAGAAGAGAGGATTTATATATGGACATAGCTGGATTATCTACTAACTTAAGTACAATTAATGTAGTGAATGATGTTCAGGTTGCTGTGCTCAGACAATCTCTTGACACTCTTGAGACATCAGGAGATAGTCTTACTAAGATGATGGAAGCATCTGTTAATCCTGAATTAGGACAGAATATTGATATTCGTATATAACAGAATATTTCTTACTCCTTTTATCTAATACATTAAACCAATAATACGCCGTCAATTATCTTTATTGATAACTGACGGCGTATTATTCTGCATACGAATTATGTTCATTATTAATTATCTTAACTCATTGAATTTCTCAATTAAAATATTTCACTTACAATCATATATATAACAACTGCAATAACTGTAACGATTGCTGGAACTGTCATAATCTTCTGCTGAGAAACTGACTGTTCTGACGCAGCATTTTCTTGCACTCTGAAAGATTTCACATCATTAACGATATATTCCCATCTTCCATTATGCTGTGCCATTTTCTTAATGCACAGATACACAAGCGACATAAATCCAATCGATACTCCAAGAAGCATAGCAAGTGTCAGTAACATAGAAATTGACGAACTCTGTACTACTGTTTCACCAGCCGCTTCCTGCATTGTATCATAAGTACCTGTAATCTTAAGAAGCTGTATAATCGTAATTGAATAAGTATTAATCGCAAAATGTGCAAGCACTGATGACCATATAGAACCTGTAGCCTCTACCAAAAACGCAAATACAACACCAATGACAAACGCATAACAGAACTGGTTAATATTAAGGTGGAATAATCCAAACACAAGACCACTCATAAGAGCTCCCTTTAATACTCCGCATTTTCTATACGTTCCATAAAACAAGCCTCTGAATATGAATTCTTCAACAAGTGCTGGTATAACTGCCATAAGTATAATCTGTACCACAAATGGATATGTTAGCAACGTCTGTGATGCCGCTTCAAGATAATTCTTTGAAAAAAGCATTGAAACGTTGTTAATAAACAGCACCATAGGTATCATCATATAACCCGCAAGTATAGAAACAATTACATCTTTAAATGCAATTATATGATATTGCATATCACGCTTTATGCTTATTCCCATAACAGCAATATATATAAGCCCTATTACAATAATGACTGCCTCGCTGATAACGTAAGACACCCAGCCTGGTATATGAATACCCAGCTGATTAATTGCCACAACCATCAGCAATGATACTAATGATGAAAGAAATACATACGAAACAATCAATACCGGCATAAAACAATTAATCTTTTTTACTTCCATGCGATAGCTTCCACTTCAAGTAATACATCTTTAGGAAGTCTTGCAACTTCTACACAAGAACGAGCTGGAAATGGTTCTTTGAAGTACTTCTTATAAATTTCATTAATCTTTCCAAAATCATTCATTTCTTTAATAAATACTGTTGTCTTTACAATATTCTCAACCTTTGAACCTGACTCTTCTACAAGATTGCAAAGATTTTTAAAAGCCTGTTCTGCCTGAGCCTCTACTCCGCCCTCAGCAATTTCTCCTGTTGCTGGAATAACCGGAATAACACCTGATGTATACACCATTCCATTAATCTCAATAGCCTGTGAGTATGGTCCAATTGCACTTGGAGCTTTGTCTGTACTAATAACTTTCTGCATATTATCCTCCTTCTAATGCCTTCGCATATATAAAAGTTGATGTGTAACTGTGCATATCTAATCTGAAATTACACATATATCATTCACATCAGGTTAAATTGTATAACAATAGTTATCTTTATTCAAGAAATATTGTTTTAGAACTATTATTATTTTAAAACTATTATTATTTTAAAACTATTGAATTCTCTGTAATAACAACCTTTTCCTGCTTTAAAAGTCTTCCTACTGCTCTCTTAAAAGCATTTTTACTCATATTAAAATACTTCTTTATAACCTCCGGATCTGCCTTATCTGTAAATCCAAGACTTCCGCCAAGTTCAACTATCTTATTATAGATAAGTGTTGAATCTTCGTCCATCTGTATATAAGCTTTCTGATGTATACTTATTGTTATTTTATTATCTTCCCTTACCTTTATAACTCTTCCGTGGACTACATCTCCGATTTTGATATCATCTGACATTTCATTTCTTGTTATAAATCCGTAGTATTTATCATCAATAGCCACATATATTCCGTGTTCTGGCTTAATTCCAATAACAGTTCCTGATACAGCGCTATCCTTTACATACTTATCTGTAGTCTGAAGATATCTGCTTACCTTCATTGTTGCTGCAAGTCTGTTGCTCCTGTCTATGTATAAAGCTACAAGGTATTCATCACCCATATTAACGTGTGTTGTCTGTTCCCTGTAAGGAAGCAGTAAATTCTTCTCAAGTCCCCAGTCAAGAAATGCACCTATACTGCTTACCTCTGACACTTTAAGTCTTGCAAGTCCGCCTAACTCAATCTTAGGTGTGTTAGTTGTAGCTATAAGCCTGTCGCTTGAATCCCTGTATACAAATACCGTAAGTGCATCTCCTATCTCTATATCTTCAGGCACCTGCTTCTTTGGAAGAAGCACCTTATCATCTTCTGTCCCAAGATATACACCGAAATCAGTCTTCTTTATTATATTAAGACATTGCGTTTTACCCAATTGTATCATAACTACCTCCTTTAATTATTATAACCCACGATGAATACTTTTCGGGCAGCCGCAGTGCAAACCTGCCCGAAAGTATATTCAATAAAAATTTCTATAGGAATTTCCTGTTAAACAAAAAACCCTCGCAATAAATGCGAGGGTACAAGCTGGGCTTGAGGGATTCGAACCCCCGAAATGCTGGAATCAGAATCCAGTGCCTTACCACTTGGCGAAAGCCCATTGTCGTGACAACAAAATGAATTATATACTATCATTTTACAAAATGCAAGTGTTTTTTTGAATTTTTTTTAAAAATTTTGAATTTTTTTATCTGTGATTAAATTAAGTGCCTTAAAAAGCATATAATACCGCCTTTAACGCCTTACAATCCGTACCGTTCCATCTGTGTCAGTTCCAAGATTTGGAGAATCTACAAAGAACTTATATTGTTCAAGAACTTCATCTTTCTTCATATCTGTAAGCGCTTTACTAACATTAATATCTTCATAATCCCTAGTCGCACCCTCAAGATTGAATTCATTCCCTTTCTTGAAGTCAAATGTAAAATTCTTAGGATCAGAATGTCTTGGTGTTTTATCAGCTTCCTTAACCTGTTCGTCATCTGCATATACATCATCTACAGACTTATCACTGGCAGCTTCTGCATTATCAAGCTTTGAATTAATGCCGGATGACGAAACATTAGTGTCTGTATCCTGATTATCTTTTATAACAGTTATGTCATTATTATAATTAACACTTTTAATACTATAACTTCCTGCTCCTATAACAGTCATAACCAGACCCCTTTCCTAATCATTTTTTACTACATACGATTGATATATCGGGCAAGCTTTATACTTTGTTAACCCATGATTATAGGAAATCCCTCTTTATATTCTTTAATAATAAATGGATTTTCCTTTGCATAATTATATATAACCTCACCTAAGCCGTTATTCACAAGCTCTTTTAACTCCTCTGACGGCTCTCTTCCTATCAAAGGACAAGTTGGTGTAAGTGCTATTACAAGCCTGTCGCCTTTTCTCATTATTCTAAGAGGCCATATCTTACAATCAAATGGTTTGTCCTCTTGTGAAAGAATACATCCCTTATGTTCATCAAGGTAATCACAAGCTGCTTCTTCCTCACTATCCTGTGTACAATATTTGTGTAAAAGCTTCATCTGCCCATACTCTCCCTGCATCTGAAAATCTGATTTGACACCATATTCATTATCCTTTGATAATTTTTCACACTCATTTTTAGGAAATAAAGGTGTTTCCCAAAGACTGCACCTTCTAAACGAACAGCAAAAACGGCATTTTGCACAAGTTTCTTTTGATAATACCTTTGACAGCATATTGTATATTACTCCTCATTCTTACGCATACATTATCCTACACGCATTTTATTTCACTCTCACACCATATTTTTTAAGCATAAACTTAGGATGATATGACTCCTTCGCCTTTCTTAAACCTGGTATGTTAATATCTTCTTCCCTGTTAATAAATTTAACATCTTTAAGCGTTGAAGCATACATCTGGTTAATCGCGGCAAATCCACCATTAACAGCATATTCCCCGACTGCCTTCTCAAAATGTATATCGACCGCAGCATCATTAATATATGATGCTATTGTCATAGCCACAGGAACATTATTCGCATAAATAATTCCACCAGAAAGCGACAATTCTTCAAAATTATCAACTGCTTCCCTTATTGCCTCATATTCCTTCATTGCAGAAGTGTCGTCCTGCTGTAAGCGGTCATAATACCACTCATCTTCTATAAGCATAACATCATCAAGATTACCATTTCCTATTTCACAGAACATATAATCCTCATATGTCCTTTTAAATTTTGAAACGTGGTTCTTCTTCTTATGATATATTCTTCCGCTAAGCAGTGAAAGTTCTGGCTGTCCATATATGTAATCATAATCGCCTGCATCTGACGAACTCTCTGTCCTGCCTGCAAATGTATTCTCTAATATTTCTTTCTGTTCCTCTGTCACAAAACAGAACTCCAATGGTCTGTTCATTTCCTTGGCATCCTGTTCTATTGCATAAAGCGCGGATAACACATCTTTTCTTCCCAATGGAAAGGTATACCCTTTTCTATTGCCAAGCCCCTCATAATATCTTATGAGTAAATCCTTATAATATGTCACTTTTATATTATATTTGCTTCTTAACAGGTATATATTGGCAAATGCCGCGTCACTCCCTATATATTGTGACTCTTTTACGCACTTTTCTATCCATTCTTTATCACTAAGCTTTGGAGTATTCCAATCTAACATACACATCTCCATTTCTAAAGCACATATGGCTTATGATAATTATCTGACATTCTAGCACACACATTTATAATAAACAACTATTCCCTATATAAATTATGTGTTAAACCTCTGTAAAATCCCCATAAAATTAACTTTTCTTTTTTATTTGACATATAGCTTATTGTATATCATACTATACTTATAGTATATAATATAGTATATTTCCTGCTATATTACATACCATTAGATAGTACAGCTTAGCGTCATATCAACAACCAATTTTTGATAATAACGGAAAGCTTACTTTGCCAAGCTTTCCATTATCTGTTATTTAATACAATTTTTATTGAAATAATCTACCTAAAATATTATATTGTATTGAAAGACTATATCGAAAGGAGATGTCTTTTCCTTAAAGACACAGAATATGAACAAAAAAAATATTATTTTAATTCTTGTAGGAATATTAATTATTTCTATGCGTTTCAACGTAACATTTGGTCATATTAATATTGATGTAACTAATGACTGCGTTGGTTTTCTCTTAATTATAATTGGCGTACTTCCAATGATTAACCGTAACTCCAGATTCAAAAAATCCGGCATTGTTGCTATTGTCGGCTTTATTGCTTCTGTCATCGCACAGGTCATCAACTTTATTGACTGGCAGGAAGCTGCTGGCTCAATGCTTACTATTTCACTTGGAATAACTGTAATATTTGCAATCTATTTTACTTATTATTTTACAGAAGCACTTATTATGGAATCTAATATTCAGGAGAAATCTGCTGTAACACGTAATTATCAAATGACCTGGCTTATTTTATCGGCTGCTGTATTTGCACATTTTATGATATTTGGTTCAACAATTTCTTTATATTCAATACTTGTTGAAGCTCTCGTTGGAATATGTGCTTTATACTACTGCTTCACAGTTTACAGCTCAAGCAAACAGCTTTATGAAGATTAATTTTATGAAGATTAATAATGCATTTTTAACAAATTCACTATGCACTAGAAGCGTGCGCAGAAATGAGGCTTAATTATGAAAAAACTCGAAATAATTATACGTCCAGAAAGACTTGACGATTTAAAGGTAATTCTTAACAATAACAACGCTCACGGGCTTATGATTACTAATATAATGGGTTACGGAAGCCAGAAAGGACATAAGCAGGTATACAACGGCGTTGACTTCGGCGGCAACCTGCTGCCTAAAGTAAAGGTTGAATCTATTGTATCTGATGAAACCTACGAACAAATCATTGACCAGATTATCGAAGAAATCAACACTGGTGTATATGGCGATGGCAAAATCTTCGTCTATGAAGTAACTGATGCCATTCGTATTCGTACTGGCGAACGTGGAGAAGATGCTCTTTAGGACTGTCCTGACTATAATAAATAAGAGCTGGAAGCATACCTCCAGCTCTTATTTATTATAGAAGTTTGAATTTACAGACTTTTTTCATAATCTTGAAAGTTCACTATTCACTTTCCTTCTTTATCATTCCCTACTATGCCTTCCGTTACTTTATCCATAAAATCGTCCAGCATGGTATCCATCTTATCTTTAATATAGTCATAATTGATTGTATCTGATAATTTATGACTTTCAATATTTTTAATTTCTTTTGCTATCATATCACTACAGCTTCTTTTCTCGTATTGCCACGAAACCTGTAATCTATCACCATCCAAGTCAAGATTTGCTGTCATATATGGCAGTTCTTTCCCTCCATTGGTACTTCTTTCGTCATAATTCTCTATCATATGTTCTAATGTACCCTTTGCTTTTTCATAATATGATGGGTCTTCTTGTATTTTCCTAATTACACTTACATCTATGGATATACTTTTTTCACCCTGATACCCATATTTGTTTCCAACTCTTGAATCAATATTATTAAAGAAAAAATTCTCCTCATCACTTTTATCTTCAAGCACATAATTGGCTTCTGGAAATTCTGAACACAACATTTCATATATTGTCATTATGTCATTGTTTCCTGCCGTTGAATTTATCTCTACACTATCTGTTTTCTGCTGGTAGATTTTATCAAATTCCAGCTCACTATTAGTTTTACTATTACTAATTCCACTGTAACTAGTCAATGTATTAAAACTGCCTATTCCGCCTACTGACATAATACCACTCCTTTTACTTATAATTATTATAATTATAATAATCTTGTACATTATTTGTGTAATGTGCATATATTGGCTGTGTATATGGAACAGAATATACATCTCCACAACGACTACACATAAATGCTGCTATTAAACTCTTTAATACTCTCTTTTTCATAATTATCTACCTCTCTTCCTTGTCTTCTCCTACTATACCTTCCGTTACTTTATCCATAAAATCGTCCAGCATTGTGTCCATCTTATCTTTAATATAGTCATAGTTGATTGTATCTGATAATTTTAGACTTTCTAACTTTTTAACTTCTCTTTCTACCATTTCCTGACAACCCTTATTAGTATGCTGCCACGATGACTGCATTCTATCATTTTCATAACTAAGATATCCTGTTGTATATGGCAAATCTGAACCACCATGAGTTCGTTGTTCATCATATTGCTCAATCACACATTTTAAAGTCACCTTAGCTTCTACATAATAAGATGGGTCTTCTTGTATTTTCTTAATTACACTCACATCTATAAATACATTCTTTTTACTCGGATTTCCAAAATCTTTTCCTATTCGTGTATCAACATTATTAAAAAATAGATTTTTTTCATCACTTCTATCTTCCAATATGTAATTAGCTTCTGGAAATTCTGAACACAACATTTCATATATTGTCATTATGTCATTGTTTCCTGCCGTTGAATTTATCTCTACACTATCTGTTTTCTGCTGGTAGATTTTATCAAATTCCAGCTCACTATTAGTTTTACTATTACTAATTCCACTGTAACTAGTCAATGTATTAAAACTGCCTATTCCGCCTACTGACATAATACCACTCCTTTTACTTATAATTATTATAATTATAATAATCTTGCACATTATTAATATAATGTGCATATATTGGCTGTATATATTCCTTGTTATATACAGTACTGCAACGACTGCACATAAAATAATATACGTCCCCAGTGTACATATATGTGTGTGACTCACCTTCCGGAACTGTCCTTCCACAAAATCTGCAATACTTTCCTGCTAATATAACCTCTGTATAAGAGTATTCATGCGATTTATACCCATAACTTGTATTATATGTATGACAGTTATCACATGCTAATCTCTTTGCCTCATAAGGTGCTGCAAATGTCGAAACACTTGTTGCTACAATTACAACCATACACATAAATGCTGCTATTAAACTCTTTAATACTCTCTTTTTCATAATTATCTACCTCTCTTCTTTATCTTCTCCTACTATACCTTCCGTTACTTTATCCATAAAATCGTCCAGCATAGTATCCATCTTATCTTTAATATAGTCATAATTGATTGCATCTGATAATTTAGGACTCTCCAGCTTTTTAACTTCTTTTGCCACAGCTTCCTGACAACACTTACTATCATACCTCCATCCAGCTTGTATTCTACCATTTTCATAATCAAGCTCACCAGTAGTATATGGCAAATCTGAACCACCGTGGGTTCGTGCCTCATCATAATGTTCAATTATTTGTTGCAAATCCAACTTGGCTTCTACATAATAAGACGGGTCTTCTTGTATTTTCTTAATTACACTCACATCTATAAATACATTCTTTTTACTCGGATTTCCAAAATCTTTTCCTATTCGTGTATCAACATTATTAAAAAATAGATTTTTTTCATCACTTCTATCTTCCAATATGTAATTAGCTTCTGGAAATTCTGAACACAACATTTCATATATTGTCATTATGTCATTGTTTCCTGCCGTTGAATTTATCTCTACACTATCTGTTTTCTGCTGGTAGATTTTATCAAATTCCAGCTCACTATTAGCTTTACTGCTATTAACTCCACTGTAACTAGTCAATGCACTAAAACTGCCTATTCCACCTACTGCCATTGAACTTCCTCCTACATTTTTCTAAGTTTTTTAACTGACTTTGTCATTTTATCTTGTTCACAAGCTGGATTATAACACTTTATATGCCTTTATTTAGGGCAACGATATTTTTGGTAGATAATTCGACATAATTTGCACATATTAGCTACATAAATGTATTAAAATGCTGCTTTTAAACTCATTATTAATGCAGTCTATTTTATAAGTTCCATTATATTTCTTTACAATTTTATCAATATTACTTATGCCATATCCGTGATTACTTCCCTTGGTGCTGATAATTTTATTATTTTTATAGGTTACTGAATTTTCTAAGCACGAATTACTAACATATATGTATAATATTCCCGTCTTATATTCAATTCGTATATTTATGCTTGGTGCTTGCGTTAAAATCGTGCTTTGGACTGAATTATCCAGAAGATTTCCCAATATAATATTCAAATCATATGAACTTATATCCAGCTTATCCGGCACAGCAATCTTTGTTTCATATTGGATTTTATTTTCTTTGAATTTACATATATAATAATTAATTATTCCGTCCATTATCTGATTTCCAGAATTGATATATGATGTATTATCGTACACATCATTTTCCAAAGAATTAAGATATTTTTTCACCTCTGCATAATTATTATCCGTCACAAGATATGTAAGTTCCCTTATGTGATGCTTCATATCGTGTTTAATTGCTCTTATATTTCGTTCATTCTGTATATTGTTCTGCATTCTCAGCTCATACACATCCATTTGCTTCTTTAATGCTTCCATTTCCTGCTGTAATGAATACTGTTCTATCATAGAAAGATAAAAGAAATACAAAATGACATTTATCAATAAAATTATAAAACTAATCTCTATTACCGTTATATATGCTATCCCCTTATCAATTGATAAAATATATTCAGAAGCAATACTCATAGCTGAAATTATAAGCAGAAAATACCATTTTCCTGCGAATTCATCCTGTATTCCGCCTTTATATATTTTCTTTATAATCAATATGACTACATAAAATATCAACAAAGACATAATCATACCTATAACTTCGTTATTTCTGTTTTCTACCGTAACTCCTAATATAAAAGAACATATTATGTCTATTGCACAGCATATTCCAAAGTTCATACACGATAATAAGAATTTCTTTTTTAGAGAACCGCTATATACATTGGCAATAGCAAATATTGTCACAAATGTTATTATCATATTTAATATTACGTTATTAAACGTAATATAAACCAGCACTGTTGCAACAAACAGAATTCCACTAACCAGATATTTGTGCAGACTATTATTCTTATCAAAAAACACTTGAAAATACTGTACAATAAGTATTGTCCTTACTAATTCCACAAAAACTGATATTATATAATTGTATGTCATAATTTATCCCTCTAACTCACTAAAATATATTCACGCTTTATTCTATTAATCAGCTATTATATTCTAATATTTTCTCATTAAAATAATTGCGGTATGCCCTGCTTATCCCCAGCTCTTTTCCATCATCCATAACCACATAACTGACGTGACATTCCCTCATATGCTTTAAATTTATAATATAAGATTTGCCAATTTCCACAAAATTTAATGGCAGCTTTTTTATTTCATTTTTTAATTGTCCCACATATTGTATTGACTGATTATCCACAAGATTGATAATTATATGCCGTCCCCTGCTCTCAAAATACTTAATATCCATCATCATAACCATATTGGTCTTTCCATACACACAATACTTAAAATGCTTGTTATCCTGCTTATAATATCCACACATTTCATCTATTAAGTTCTCAATTTCATTCTTATCAAATGGCTTTACCACAAAATCATATGGATGTATCTTGAATAATTCCATAGCATATTCTGTCATTGACGATATGTATACAATATTCATTGACATATTTTTCATATAATTTCTTATATATTTACCAAGTTCAATGCCATTGCTGTCCAAAAGCTCTATATCAAGAAACAAAATATCAATCTTCACCCCATTAGATATATCCTTTTTCAACGCTTCACCTGAGTTCCACACATATATTTCAGCTTCATCATCTTTACATTCAAAAATTTCATTAATGTAATTCTCCAATTCTGAACACGTCAACTGTTCATCGTCACATATCCCTATCCTGTATATCATATTTCTCCCCTCTTTCCTGTATCCTATTACTTATATTCCCTAATATAAGCAATCCCGCTACTATAGCAATACACAAAACTACAATTAATCCGTAGTCCGTTTTTGATAATACAATAAAAATAGCATATAAAAATAACTCTATTATTAAAATAACTCTTATTTTCTTCTTTAAATAGTTCTTTTCTTCATAATTCATTTTATTATTTATATTATCGACAGGTGCCAACATTAAAATAATTACCAAAGCAAAAATTAGCATAACAATTTGCACACTAATGGTAACTTTCAAATTTTTTATTAACATTAACTGTAGAAAATATATTATTATTGATGCCACAATACATTTATTATGATTTTTCATATGATATCCGCCACAATATTGTCTTAATGGCAATAATAACATCAAAAATACCACTCCTTTTTTTAACATTCCCATATACACTGCAATAGCAACAGCAGCTACCACCCCTATAATTATATTAATCAGCATACCTCCGCCATATTTTATAACTTCCCTGTACTCTTCCTCCGTTAATTCTCCATCTTTATTATTCAAGCTTTATTCCCTCCATATATAAATAATGGAAGGCTCATATATCAAGCCTTCCATATATCATTTCATAATATTACATTTTTATTTTCTTTCCATATCAAATACATATCTGATAAAATCAGCTGCATTTTCCGGATTTCTTGCTGACTGAACAATTCCATAGCAAGGTCTTTCCATTGTAAGGTCTGTATCCTGTATTCTTGGTGCATCAGATAAATCTACTGCTACTGCACGGGTTTCACCATCTCTTTGTGTATGGTATATTATATAATCTGATAATTGCTCCATTTCTTCATCTGTAAAAAGTTCTGTTAAATCATAGAAGAAGCAGCTCGTATCAAAGCAGAAGTGGTCTATATTTTCATATTCTGACATATACCCATCAAGGTTATTAGTCTGCGACAAAACATATATCTTCTCATTGCTTATCTGTGGATCCTGGTCGAAAAGCTTTTCTTCAAGCGTATAGCTGTAATCTATATGTATACGCTGTTTCTTGCCGTCTATTCCAAGATAATTAGTAAAACCTGTTGTCAATAAATCATCATCTGTATCGTATCCTGTAATCTTGCCGTCACATACCGCAATATCACATACTCCTTCATAATTATTTCTTCTGTAAGCATTTATAAATGACAATACCACAAGAACAACAGCTATAACCGCCGCAATTGGAATTCTGTAATATTCCCATATATATTGCAGCTTGCCTGTAAACGTAAGTGTTAAGAACTTCTTACGCTGTTCTTTCACCTCATCTTTAATAGAATTACCCTCTGCCATATAGCCTCCTAATACATTACATTTCATTAAACAGCCAGAAACACTGTGGCTTTGCTTTTTATTAATTACTCTTTAATTAATCAACATTTGTTAGTTTATCATACCTTAACGCTTAAAAAAACAGCTTTTATAAACATTTAAGAAATATGCATTAAAAATTCTTTGCTTTTTGTTACATATATAAGTATAATCTGATTTAGTCACTTTCATTATGAATGTAGAATGGAGATATATTATGCGTGGTTTTGGATTAGATGGTAAATTTTTCAGGGGACTCACGAAAGCTGGTGATTTCCTTATACTTGGATTAATAACAGTTATATTCTGTATCCCTGTTATCACAATAGGTGCTTCACTTACAGCTGCATTTTATGCTGGAATGAAGCTTGTTAAAGATGAAGAAAATTATGTGTTTAAAGATTTCTGGAAGTCTTTTAAGACTAATTTTGTCCAGGGATTATTGGTCGAACTTATCATGGGAGTTATCGGACTACTTTTATTCTTTGATATAAGGGCCTGTGCCTACTGGGCATTCTCATCTGGTTCAATGGCTGGTACTATTTTTATGTATGCTATCGCAGGCTGTGCTCTTGTATGGGCTGGTGTTCTTTTATATTCATTTGCAGTGCTTTCAAGATATGATGATAAAGCAATTACAATTGTTAAGAATTCACTTATATTATGCGTTCATCACCTGCCACAGACATTTATTATGATGATTGCAACATACGGACTTATCCTCTTTTCTTTAAAGTATTTTACTGCATTTATAGTAACTATACCGCTTATTATTTATGTTGACTCATTCATATTCACAAGAATATTTAAGTCATTAGAGAACACTAATGATGAGCGGGCCAGAGAAGCTGAAAAAGAAAAAGCTGAAAAAATAGAAACGGCTAAACAACATAAAGCCATTGATGACAATGTTGACAACACTGCTGTTACTTTAAATGATAATCAGTCAGATGATAGTAACAACTAATTAAACTCACATATATAAATATTCATACCGTCAATGTCCTGTGCATACACTTTAAAGCCAAGCTTGTGTATAAGCGATATTGACGGTTTATTATTCTTATCTATGCAGGAATATAATTTATCTATGCCTAATTCTTCCTTAGCATATTCAATAATTGCACTGCATACTTCGTATGCTATCCCCATATTCTGATAAGGCTTTCCTGTAAGATAACCTATTTCCTGAACATTTTCCCCATCAATGCTTCTATTCTCAATTCCCATACGTCCAACAAGCCTGCCTGTATCTTTAGAATATACCAGCCACATTCCGTACTCAAAGAATCTATACATATTATTAATGTAATTTCTTACAAATTCTTTTTCCTTCTCTAATTCATACAAAGGTTCTATAAACTCACAATCTGCAAGTGTGTCATACAATTCGTACAATTCATCAAGGTCATCAAGACTTTCTTCTCTCACAATAAACCTCTCTGTTTCAAGAATAAATGCCGGAAGCCCCTTTTTTCTTGCATACACCTTCTGACAGTAATAATAATCTATCTCCTCTGGTTCATATATCACATAAGGTGCAGTTCCCACATAATCACACCCAACTCCAATATCTTCCCTTATAATAACTTCCATACCAGCCACATCTCTATTCCCCACACAACGTGTACTTATAACTATATCCGTATCCCTGTCATACCCCTCAGAATTATCAAAAATAACCTCAGCCTTTCCTTCCATATTCTCTATAATAGTCCGTTTTTCCTCATCACCTATAATCCTGTCACAATCAAATATATACACTCTTTCCATAACTCACGTATAATCCTCCCAATTGACTTTTACAATAATCCCCATTACAATACATAATATTATCACAGATAATTACAAAACGACCACTATCGCTAACCAGCTGTGAAATAAAAATACATTACAAGCTGGGTACTTTTGAAACCGTCGGCACTAAGCGGCTGTCCTTTAGCCGCTTAGTACCGCTACGGTTTCAAGTAGCGCAAGCGTGCCCAGCAGTAATATATTTTTATCTCACAACGTCCGTTAGTCATATTTGCTTTCGTCTTGCAATTATCCCACACACTACATTATTTTGGAGGTTAATTATGTCTAATCAGAACCCTATTGTAACATTTACAATGGAAAATGGCGACGTTATGAAAGCAGAACTTTATCCAGACGTTGCACCTAATACAGTAAACAATTTTATAAGTCTTGTTAAGAAAGGTTTCTATGACGGACTTATTTTCCACAGAGTTATCGCTGGATTTATGATTCAGGGCGGCGACCCAGAAGGCTCAGGCATGGGTGGTCCTGGATACTCAATCAAGGGTGAATTCAACTACAATGGTGTTGAAAATAATCTTAAGCACTCAAGAGGTGTCCTTTCTATGGCACGTGCACAGCACCCGGATTCAGCTGGTTCCCAGTTCTTTATTATGCACGCTGATGCACCTCACCTTGACGGTCAGTATGCCGCTTTTGGTAAACTTGTTGAAGGTGAAGATGTATTAGACAGCATTGCTTCAATTGATACTGACTGGAGTGACAGACCTAGAACTCCTCAGGTTATGAAGACTGTTACTGTTGATACTTTTGGTGTAGATTACGCTGAACCAGAAACACTCTAATAGTATAATAAAAGCCCGGTATGCTTAATCACAATCATAAATATGATTGCTTTAATCATACCGGGCTTATTTTAAAATCCGACCTATATAAAAAATTTACATAACCTTATTTTATCCTATAGGTCTTATACAATTTTTAAATATATATCTTCTTAGAAGTGTCCGCCTGAACTTCCAGAGTTACCACCGCCAGAGCTTCCACCACTTGAACTGCTCTTTTCAATATGTCTTTTAGTAATTGTTGTATTGATAAATACATCTCTTCTGTCATTCATCTTATATCCGTGGTTCTTAGTATATTCTGTACTATTCACTGTCATCTTTGACCTGGCACTGCTCATCATTGCCAATACTGCAATAACTGCTACCACAAGTGAGATTAAAATCTTAACTGGCATATAATATGTAAGTCTTGATAACATATTTACATTAAGCTTTCTCTCAATTCCGTTTATGTATTTCTTACAGCCTGCATAATAATCGCCTTCAGCAAGCTTATCCTCCGCACTTTCCCTGATTGAATCCAGACTTGACTGTGAAATGCTGCTCCTTGCTCTTCCTGATGTTACAATTCTGTCTGCTCTTGAAGTCATATCTATTCCATATACAACAGCCTCGCAGTCAGTTCCTGTTTCCTCATAACCATACTGTTCTTCAAGTATTGAACGAAGATAATTATCCATAGGACTATAATCTAAATTCTTGTTCATAGTTATGATAACAATATCAAGCTGACAGTTCTTAGATGCCTTCCTGCACATATCTGTAAGCTTCTGTTCTTCCTCACTTGTCAGAATTCCAGCATCATCTATTACATAGGTCTTATTATCTGTACCCGCATACGCACTCTGTGTTCCTGTTAATACAAACATCATAACCATAACAGCTAATACTGCCATTACAGCCACTTTTAACCAGTTAAAATGTCTTTTTAAATCTACACACATCATATAAACAACAGCCCTCCTATCATTGTAATAATAAGTGTAAGCACAAAAATTCCAATACCATATGTAACGGCTTTTCCTGCACTTATAGGTCTGTCTGCTACTATTTTACCAGTCTGTCCATTAAGATAAAAATGGAATTCCTTATTATTGTATCTGAAATTGAGCATCCACACTGGCAAAAGTGCATATTCGCTGCCCCTGCCATTCATACTTATGCTGTTATTCCTTACTATGACACTTGAATATCCAGTAATTGAATCCCTTGCAATCTGTGTTATGTATGAGTCTGCTCTCTTCTTGGCACGACTCTGTATTTCATCAGCTGTATAATTATATTTTTCTGATAGGTAACCTGATAAGTATGGCATTGCAAAGTCTGTAATCTCGCTGTAATTATAAGGCTCTAACATATCCATCTGTTCATCTGGCATTTTCTCTGAGGCATCGGCCGGAATTCTCTGAAATTCTGCTGATACATCTCTATACACATCAAAATGGTCTGTATATGTATATTCTGTATCACCACGTCTTGTTGTTCTTACCTTATTAGCATTGGCACTCATCATAGTTCTTGCTGAATAATCATACAGCCAGAATGGAACATACACACCACTAATCTTCTCAATTGTACTTTTTCTTGATAATTCCTTTGGTGTAAGCATTCCTTTTTTCAGCCATTTCTTATATATATCTACCGCCTGATCTTTGTTAATCTTAAATGGAATTATTGACTTTGGCCTGAAGCTTCCTTTAAGTCTGTCCTCAACCAATGTGGGATTACCACAATATGAACAAAATGTAGCTGATGTATATTCATCTGCAACAAGTTCTGCTCCACAGCTCTGACAATGATATATCTTCATATTATTATTATCTGCATCATTATCCTGTTCACTGTTATTAAATCCATAATCACTATTATCTGATGTACTTCCACTTACTTCTTCCATTAAAGAAGCATATTCATCTTCATATGTCTTAACATCTATACTTGTACCACACCTCTTACATTCAAGCTTCTGCAATTCACTTGAGAATTCCATTGCCGCTCCACAATTAGGACACTTGTATATAATTGGCATATCTTACCTCCATTAATTTATGTAATATTATATATGTTCATAATTTGTTCATATTACATTCAATAAGTTTTAACATTATGAACATTCTTTCTTCACTTTTAATCAATATACTTTTAAATATAGAAAATATATCAGACAAGCTGATATATACTAATAAAGCTTATTGACTTTTATAGTTCTTCATAAATATGAGTTGTTAATCATAATGTACAACTCTCCTCCCTCTTTCGATGCCACCCTTAACGGGGTGGCATTTTACGTATTGTGATTATTGACATCATCACTAACTAATACGAAAGAGTTCATTCTCATAAATATCAAGGAATAAGAACCTTATCTTTATATACTTAATCTTCTAACTTAATCTTTTGCATTGATCTCTTATTATTAATCTTCTATATTACAAAGAATGAAACAATAAGAACAATTATTCCTGCAGCTATCATAATGATTCCAGTTTTCTTGTTCTTCTCATTAGTGGCTTTATCAACCTTAACGCTGTCCCTTAAATCATAGAACAGGTTAAAATTCTTCTTGGCTGTTATGTACTTTGAAAAACCCATAAACGCTACAACAGCACCTACTACAAACATCATAAAACCTATAAATGGAAGATATGAATCTCCCCTGTTACCCTCAATATTATAAAAATCCACATCTGCGGCTATAATATTGGCTAAATAAATAAATTTCCCCATAAATTTCTTTCTCCTTTCGGGTTCTGTATTCCTTTTTTAGATTATACTTCTTTTTAGTATCAATAACAACTTAAATATATTGATTTTATTTTTCAAATTCGCACTATTTGACACTATTTTCTTTGCATTTTATTAGCTTTAATGTATAATGGATAATAAGAGTGGGCATTAAGCAAAGCTATGTCCATATTACATAGTAGGAGGTTAATATTTATGTTAGTTTCAGCAAAAGAAATGTTAGAAAAAGCCAGAGATGGCAAATATGCTGTTGGGCAGTTCAATATCAATAATCTTGAGTGGACTAAAGCGATTCTTCTTACAGCTCAGGAGATGAACTCACCAGTTATCCTCGGTGTATCGTGTGGTGCTGGTAAATATATGACAGGATTTAAGACCGTAGCAAGTATGGTAAGTTCAATGATAGATGATCTTAAGATTACTGTTCCTGTTGCACTTCACCTTGACCATGGAACATATGAAGCTTGTTATGACTGCATTGATGCAGGATTTTCATCAATTATGTTTGATGGTTCCCACTATCCAATTGAAGAGAATATTGAAAAGACTAAAGAACTTGTTAAAATCTGCAAAGAGAAGGGTCTTTCACTTGAAGCAGAAGTTGGTTCAATCGGTGGTGAAGAAGACGGCGTTATCGGTATGGGGGAGTGTGCTGACCCTAATGAATGTAAATCAATTGCTGACCTCGGTGTAACAATGCTTGCTGCTGGTATCGGTAATATCCACGGTAAATATCCTGCTAACTGGCCAGGTCTTAGCTTTGAAACACTTGCCGCTGTTAAAGAAAAGGTTGGCAATATGCCATTAGTATTACATGGTGGTACAGGTATTCCTGAAGATATGATTAAGAAAGCGATCTCTTTAGGTGTTGCTAAGATTAATGTTAATACAGAATGCCAGCTTGCATTTGCTGCTGCAACAAGAAAATATATTGAAGAAGGCAAAGACCTTGAGGGAAAGGGATTTGACCCAAGAAAGCTCCTTGCTCCTGGTAGTGAAGCTATTAAAGAGACTGTTCGCGAAAAGATTAACTTATTCGGTTCAGCTGGAAAGGCATAATTAGCATTACACACAACACACAAGGACTATAATACTATGAATACAACTAACAATAATGATGATTTATTGAATGATGATCCAGAACAATCATCTCGTAGAAATATAACTAAATCAGATGATATGCCCGATTATGAATTAGAAGATCCTGATGATATTCTGAATGATGATGTTGATGATTTTATAGATGAGGATATGGATTATTCAGACAGTAATTCTCCATATGATGAGAATGATGCTGATGCAGTATTTGACAGACAGGAGAAAGATAAAAAGCGTTCTAATATAATAAGACGTATTATTCTTTTAATATCAGTTGCTGTCTTTATATTTGCCGCATACAATCTTATCAACATATTCCTTGCATATCACAAGGCTGATGTAATATATAATGACATTGAACAGAATGTTCTTGATGAAGATTCCCACACTAATGTAATTATCGGTGATGAGGAAGAGGAAGTTGAAGTTCCATTTAAGTATAACCATCAGGCACTTCTTAATATTAATTCTGATGGACTTGGATATATATACATTCCATCTATTGGATGCAGGCTTCCAATGGTTCAGGGTAATGATAATGATTATTACCTTACACATACATTTGACAAGCAATCCAGTGCTAATGGCTGTCTGTTTGAAGATTCCCGCATTAATAGTGGACTTTCTTCAAACCATGTGATTATATACGGACACAATATGCGAAATGGTGCGATGTTTGGCAAGCTTAAAAGTTATGAGAATTCATCGTTCTATAATGGTTCTGGCAACAATGTATTCTATATATACACTGGTAATGTCATTAAACAATATAAAATCTTTAGCTGCTACATAAGTGAAGCTGTAAGTGATACATATACCTTTAACTTCCCTTCTCTTGCTTCTATGCAAAGTTATGCAGCAGATATGAAAGCCAAATCTTTGTATGATACAGGGGTTGATATTTCATCAGCAAGTCAGGTAGTTACTCTTTCTACTTGTACTGATAACGGTGAGAAACGCTTTATCGTACACGGAATGTATATTGGAGAAGCCTCATTAGAGTAGAATTTACTTGAAATTGACTTAGATAATTAATAATTTTAATTTTTTTAATATTTTTTAAAAAAGAACTTGCATTATTATTAATTTTGAGTTATTTTAATTAAAGACGACAGGTAGTTGTCGCTAATCAAATAAGGTAGAACAAAGGCGTTCATATTATACATCTTAATAATGTATATGTGTACGCCTTTTTTAGTTTTACTAATAGAATAATAATCTATGAAAAGGAAGGATGAAAAAGTTATGAGCGAAAAATTCAATGTAGCTGACATCTTCGGCGAGAACGTGTTCAACGACACAGTTATGAAAGAACGTTTACCAAAAAACGTATACAAAAATCTTAAGTTAGCAATAGCAGGTGTACAGGAATTAAATATTACCGATGCTGATGTTATAGCTAATGCAATGAAGAATTGGGCTATCGAAAAAGGCGCAACTCATTACACACACTGGTTCCAGCCTTTGACAGGAACTACTGCTGAAAAGCATGATTCATTTATTTCAGCACCTAATGAAAACGGAAAGGTTCTTATGGAATTCTCTGGTAAAGAATTAATAAAGGGCGAGCCAGATGCTTCATCATTCCCTTCAGGTGGTCTTCGTGCTACATTCGAGGCAAGAGGATATACAGCATGGGATTGCACATCACCTGCCTTCGTTCGTGAAGGTGCACAAGGTGCAACACTTTGTATCCCTACTGCTTTCTGTTCTTATACAGGAGAAGCTCTTGATCAAAAGACACCTCTTCTTCGTTCAATGGATGCTGTTAACGAGCAGGCTTTAAGAATATTAAAATTATTTGGCAACACAACATCTAAGAAGGTTACTCCTTCTGTTGGTGCTGAACAGGAATACTTTATAGTAGATAGAGAAAAATATCTTCAGAGAAAGGATCTTATCTTCTCTGGACGTACATTATTCGGTGCTATGCCACCAAAGGGACAGGAACTTGATGATCACTACTTCGGTTCTATCCGTGAAAGAATTGCTGCATTTATGAAGGATATCAACGAAGAATTATGGAAGCTCGGCGTATCTGCCAAGACTCAGCATAATGAAGTTGCTCCAGCACAGCATGAATTAGCTCCTATATATGCACAGTGCAATATTGCTACTGATAACAACCAGCTTATGATGGAGGTTATGAAGAAAGTTGCTTACAGACATGGTCTTGTATGCCTTCTCCACGAGAAGCCATTTGCCGGAGTTAATGGTTCTGGTAAGCACAATAACTGGTCAATCACAACTGATGATGGTATCAACCTTCTCGAACCTGGCAAGACACCTCACGAAAATATCCAGTTCTTACTTGTACTCGGTGCTGTTATGAAGGCTGTTGATAAACACGCTGATCTTTTAAGAGAATCTGCTTCTGACGTTGGTAATGACCACAGACTTGGAGCTAATGAGGCACCTCCAGCTATTATCTCTATGTTCCTTGGTGAGCAGCTTGAGGATGTTGTTATGCAGCTTATTGATAAGGGTGATGCAACAAGCTCTATCCAGAAGGGTAAGTTAAAGACAGGTGCTTCTACACTTCCTGACCTTAACAAGGATGCTACTGATAGAAACAGAACTTCACCATTTGCATTTACTGGTAATAAGTTTGAATTCCGTATGGTAGGTTCATCAGATTCAATTGCTCCTGCTAACGTAGTTCTTAACACAATCGTTGCAGAAAGCTTTAAGGAAATCGCTGACCAGCTTGATGGAGTAGAAAACTTCGATATGGCTGTTCATGATCTTATCAAGAAGCTCTTTACTGACCATCATAGAATCGTATTTAATGGTAATGGTTACTCAGATGCATGGGTAGAAGAAGCTGAAAGAAGAGGTCTTCCAAATATCAGATCTATGGTTGATGCTATTCCTGCCCTTACTACTCCTAAGGCCGTTAAGCTTTTTGAAAGCTTTGGTGTATTTACAGAGGCTGAATTAAAGTCAAGAGCTGAGATTAAGTATGAAGCTTATGCAAAGGCTATAAACATTGAAGCTAAGACAATGATTGATATGGCTGGAAAGCAGATTATTCCTTCAGTTATTTCTTACACAACAGAGCTTGCTAACTCAGTTCTTACTGTTAAGGAAGCTGGTGCTGATGCTTCTGTTCAGGCTGATTTACTTGCAGAAGTTTCTGGTTACTTAAAGGATATGAAGGCTGCTTATACTAAGCTTATTGATGTTACAGCTAAGGCTGCTGATGTTACTGACATTACAGAACAGGCTAAGTACTTCAGAGATGAAGTTAAGACAACTATGGACGAATTAAGAGCTCCTGCTGATAAGCTTGAAATGATCGTTGATAAGGAATTCTGGCCATTCCCAAGCTATGGTGATCTTTTATTTGAAGTTTAATTAATCTTAATTTAATTAATATCAACTGCATATTTAATACTTAATAAGCAAGTACTTATTTTAATATATATGTTTAATTTATAACATATTTAATTATTAATAAGTACTTGCTTTATAATATGTATTTATCTTAATAATAAAGGATTATAGACTTATAAGACAAAAATGGAGTGTCACAGGAAACAATTCATACAATACGCAGATAACTGATATACTGTTAATACCTGCATAAAGTATCGATTATGTTTCATATGACACTCCATTTTATTAATTATTCACTATCTGATACTGCTTCACCTGTATCCGTACTGTCTCCGTCCGATGATGGGATATCTGGCAGCTCTCCCTGTGCTTCTGTATTATCAGCTACACCCTCAGGGTCATACTCTCCCCCCTCTTTATCCCAGAGTGAATCGTATTCCTTCTGCTTTTTCTTCATTGATGCCATAATCATCTGTGCCTGCTTGGCTCTTGCATACATTTTATCGTCATATTCCATAACCTTCTTTTCATCGGTATATGGAACTTTATCACCGGCACACATTCTTGCAATTGTCGTCATTATCTTGCCGATTGTTGCACCAAGTCCTGTCTCAGGGTCAGCAAGTGCTTTGTCGTTTTCTGTATTTGCTGCTGCACACCACTGCTCCCTAAGCGAGTTAAGAACATTCTCATACTTGTCAAAATCATCAGTTGCTTCCTTATATGAAAGTTCAAGCTCTGCTGCCTTTTGTATCCATTCTTCATCATTGGTACGCTCAGCCTTTTCCTTTGTTTTTTTATATTGCTTATATATGCTGGTCTTCTTGTCCTGTAATTCATTGCGATATGCCTGATAATTTGGTATAGCCTCTCCTAATTTCATACCATTATCCTCCTCATATAATACTTTTGTACCATTTAACTTTTATTACATTTAGAATATCGGCATTTTATATCAACATATATACCTTTATATCTGATAATTATTAAAATTATTTATTAAACGCCACTATACGCACTATAGCCGCCGTCTACTGGCAACACAATACCATTTACAAATCCAGCCGCATCATCACTTGCAAGGAATAATGCCGCTCCGATAAGTTCCTCTGGATTACCAATTCTTCCCATTGGAGTTCCTGCAACTATCTTTCTTGCTCTGTCAGTGTATGTACCATCTTCATTAAATAATAATGCGTGATTTTGTTCAGCCGCATAAAATCCCGGTGCAATTGCATTACATCTTATTCCGCTTTCTCCAAAATGGACTGCCAGCCACTGTGTAAGGTTAAGTATTGCACTCTTGGCATTGCCGTAAGCCATTACCTTTGTAAGTGGTAAAATTGATGTAACAGAGGCTATATTAATAATGCTTCCGCTTCTCTTTTCAACCATATCCTTAGTAAATACCTGTATCGGAAGAAGTGTTCCCATATAATTAAGATCCATAACATCTCTTATATTATCCTCATCAAGATTCCAGAAAGAGTAATCATTTTCTCCTTTTTCTTTCTTTAACATCTCTATTGATGTAATAGCACCCGGCTGATTGCCGCCAGCTCCATTGATAAGAATATCACAGCTTCCAAGCTCACTCTTAATTATTTCATAAGTTTTATTAAGTTCTTCCTTATCAATTACATTACAGCTATACCCCTTAACAACAATGTCTTTGCTGTATTCTGTCTTAGCATTGTTAATAAGCTCATCTGTGACATTATTAAGCTTATCCTTATTACGTCCGATTATTGCAACCTTCGCACCGCTTACAGCAAGTCCATACGCCATTGCTGAACATAGTGTTCCACTTCCCCCTGTTACAATTGCAGTCTTGCCTGTCAAATCTACTTTAAATGGAATTTTCATAGTTTTATTACCTCCTACTAATAATCAGATTATTATGCTTTAAGGGATATGCTCAAAAATACGTTTATGCCTGCATAATAAGACATTTTAATTAATGCCCCGCCCCAATTATTATATTGAAAGTGTGTAGTCTTTCAACCTCCTGCGGCATAACTTATATTCTGGGCAGTACTTTTCAACTTCACACCAGAATGATTGCGAATGATTCATATATTTTCTATGCGAAAGCTCATGCACCACTACATAATCCAACAATTCTTCCGGCATATAATACAAATTGTAATTAAAATTAACATTTCCCTTGGAACTACAGCTTCCCCAGCGTGTCTTCTGATTGCGTATTGTAACCCTTCCAACAGTCACATTCATAATCTTACTGTAATATTCTACTTTTCTTATAAATGTGTCCCTTATTACAGCACGTTCCTTAGATGTGAGCGTATCAAAAGCCTTTGCATTGGTAGGAATTTTTTCTTCTTTTCTTTCCTTCATCAACTGCTGTTTGCTCTCAATCCAAGACATATGCTTGTCAATAAATATATCAAGCTCCTTCTTCGTTATCCTGTTAGGTGCTCTTAATATAACACTTCCATCTGTATGGACTTCTATTGAAACTGTTCTGCGTCTTGATTTTATAATCTGTATATCCATATTTCCCATCAAAACAGGTTCCCTTCAATCATTTTCTTCTGTTTTTGCTGTAATTTAGAAGCTCCCATCTATTTTACTGTGGGTAATGAAGTCTTTCTGGTACTGGGTTATCGAGAACTTCTTCCTTATACTTCTTCATATATATCTTTGCAAGTGTGAGGTTATTATCAAGGTAATTACCGCAGTCCCTTGGTGAATATCCTGGTATCTCACCCTCATAATTCAGTACGAAATCAGCAGCTTCCCTTAACACATCAATTATATCCTCCGACTCAAGGTCACCTGCAAATATTACATAAAATCCTGTACGGCAACCCATTGGTCCAAAATATATAGTCTTGTCTGCCCATACCTTATGGTTCCTTAAAAATGTTGCTACAAGGTGTTCTATTGTATGAATACCTGCTGTATCCATAGGTGCTTCTACATTAGGTCTTGTAAATCTTAAATCAAATGTTGTAAGAACTACTTCTCCCTGATAATCTTTTCTTGATACATATGCTCCTGTAAGTAAATCCAAGTGATTAACTGTAAAACTTGCTATCTTATTCATAATATTCCTTTCCTGTCTTTATGACTAACTTTAGTTTATTTTATTGAAACCATTCTACGGTTTTCATCTGTTGCTGTTATTTTTAAACATTTTATGCCTGCAATAAATTTGCTGAGTGTAGAATAACCATACTCCTTAACCTTAAAATTAGGATAATTCATATGGATTTTCTGTCCTAATGCTCCAAGTTCCACTGCATTTTCTGAACTCTTTACATAATTCACTGCATACTCCATAACCTGCTCTTTCATATTCTTGTCTTCCTTAAGTCTGACAAGAACCGTGTTATTGAACTTCTTTAATTCAAGACTTTCCATTTCCTCAAGAAATGTAGACAATGAACTGTAACCGTAATTTCTTACATCGAAATCAGAATATTTCTTCTGTAAACGGCTTCCAAGCTCACCAAGCCCTGTCTGCCTGCCTTTATTGTCGTTCTCCTGAATAATCTCAATAATTGCATTTTCTATCTTAGACTGCTTAATAATATTGCTTCTTTCTGTCTTCTTAACCGGCTTACTATCTGGCTCATCTTCGTGTGCCTGTTCACGAAGAAGCTCAAGGTCTGTAAATACCGAACAAGCGGCCCTGAATGAACGTGGTGTCTTGCTCTCACCCATACCGATAACGTCCATTCCCGACTCTCTAAGCCTGCTTGCAAGCCTTGTAAAATCGCCATCAGAAGATACGATACAGAAGCCGTCAACATTATTCGTATAAAGAATATCCATAGCATCAATTATAAGCGTTGAGTCTGTTGCATTCTTGCCTACTGTATTACAAAACTGCTGTATAGGTGTTATGGAGTTCTCCATAAGCTCTTTCTTCCATTTGCTTGCCTGTGTACTTGTCCAGTCGCCATATATTCTTTTATAAGTTATTACGCCATACTTTGTCATTTCATCAAGAATGTCCGAAATATATTTTGATGAAATATTATCTGAGTCGATAAGTACAGCGTATCTCTTATCATCCATTCACTCACTTCCTTCCAGGCATATCTTTCTAATAAATATATCGAAATATCTGCCACTATTAATTATATTTTATATAAAACTACATCTGATGTCTTACAATCTTGTATTCATCATTGCTCTGATAATATGGACATTCTTTATACTCAGATGTAAGAAGCCTTGCATAATCATCCTCGTCCATATCTACATCACACACGAACTGCTCCGTTTCTTCATCATATACCATATTATTGCAATAATCACAATTATAATGAGCTACCGCCATTGTTACCTCTTTCCTGTCTGTTCAATACTTCATTCATACTTCCAAGCCTGTAACCATCCAAATCAAGGGATACATACTTAAATCCAAGTGCGTGAAGCTTCTCTGATACTTTATCCTTTATTCCGTTTTCAATAAACTTCTGTATATCTGCTGGTCTTAATTCAATTCTTGCAATTCCATCCTGTAATCTTACCCTGAACTGCTCAAATCCCAGACTTCTTATATAACATTCTGCACTGTAAATCATATCAAGCTTGTCTTTATTAATAACCTCACCATACGCAAATCTTGAAGCAAGGCACGCACACGATGGTTTATTCCACGTCTTTAAGCCTAACATACAAGATAATTCCCTGATTTCAGCCTTGGTAAGACCTGCCTCTTTTAAAGGACTTCTTACTCCTAGTTCCTTTATGGCTCTCATACCAGGTCTGTAATCACCGTCATCATCAACATTTGTTCCCTCTGCAATTACACTAATGCCTCTCTCACCTACAAGATTCTGCACATTAGTAAATATCGCTTTCTTACAAATGTAACATCTGTCTGGTGGATTATTCTCAAAGCCCGGAATCGATAATACATCTGCCTTATATATAAGATGTTCTATATTCTCAGCCTTGCAGAAATCATCAGCTTCTTTAAGTTCATCATCTGTAACAAGAATTGAACTTATCGTAACTGCAACAGCATTTTCTCCTAATACATCTTTTGCAACTTTGGTTAAAAATGTCGAGTCAACCCCGCCAGAAAACGCGATTGCTATTTTACCACAGTCCTTAATAATTGACTTTAACTTTTCATATTTGGCTAAAGTGTTCTCACTTATATCGGCTTCATCTATATCCGATTTGTTCAATGACATTATTTGAGCACTACCTGTTTTATCTAATTCAATTGTTTCATCAGTGTGATATTCACTTAACTGTCCGCTTGAGTTTATGTCTGATTTATTCAATTCTTTAGATGTATTCTCTGAATTATCAACCTCTGCGTTACCAGCATACTTATCATCTGTTATATCATATTCATCTAAGAAGCTGTGTCGCTGCCCCTTCTTCTTGTAAGCAATTACCGTATCAATATTAACATTTTCTACACTTCTGAATATGTTCTTTTCTATATACGGACTTACCTTGGTCAGATCTTTTATAAGCTGCTTAATCTCTGCCCTCTTAGAACCTTTTCCTGTACCACCACAGGAAGCACATCCCTCTGTAAATCGACAGGCACACTGTATGAACTCAAGATTATTATATTCTTTCCAGTGAATAATATCAGCTTCTCTTATAAGATACATAGGTCTTATAAGCTCCATTCCCTCAAAATTCGTACTATGAAGCTTAGGCATCATTGTCTGAACCTGTGCACCATAAAGCATACCCATAAGAATTGTTTCTATCACATCATCATAATGATGTCCAAGAGCAATCTTATTACAACCAAGTTCCTTTGCCTTGCTGTAAAGATATCCTCTCCTCATTCTTGCACACAAATAACAAGGCGACTCTGTAATATCTACTACAGTATCAAATATCTCTGTCTTAAATACTGTAATTGGAATATCTAATATCTTTGCATTGTTAAGTATTACATTGTAGTTAAGGTCATTATAACCCGGATTCATAACTAAGAATACAAGTTCAAAATTATTCTTTCCGTGACGTTTCAACTCCTGAAAAAGCTTCGCCATAAGCATTGAATCTTTACCGCCTGATATACAGACAGCTATCTTATCGCCGTCCTGAATAAGATCATATTCATTAAGAGCCTGTGTGAACTTTCTCCATATTGGCTTGCGGAACTTCTTTACTATGCTCCGCTCAATCTCTTTAACATTTTCTTCTGAAGTATTATTGCCGCTTTCTTTATCCTGCTCAAGATATTTATTAAACTTCCATCTTAGATATGCGACAAATCCACCATCAAGGCTGTAAGCTTCATAGCCCATCTCATCAAGTATATCTTCTATTTCTTCACTTTTCTGTCCAGTGTAGCAAAGAATATATATTGGTGTATCCTTTGAATACTTTGCCTCAAATTCTTCCTTATTATCTTCAAGAACTTTTATCATATCTTCCCAGTAATAATGTATGGAAGCTTCTATGGTCTCTTTCTCATACTCCTCTAATGCTCTTACATCAAAAAGGATTTTATCTCTATTGTCATCATAATATTGCTGTACTGTTCTCATATTTTTTCTTTCTACTTACTCTGATTATTATTACACATAAATTTACATTATAACAAATGAAATTGTAACCACCACACATTGATTATCATCTGTTTATTATAAAATAAATGTACAATGCACAATATATTTTATCATACTCTGTAAAGCTGCAACAATATTATTTTGTGTGATATTTTATTGTGCCTTTTATATAATAGGAAATTCTATTAGAAGCTCCTTTACATAAAAAATGTACCCGCAAATGCTTAACATTGTTTGTGTCTTGCATTTACAGGTACTCCTTTTTCTATATTATATTCTTTATCGCCTTGACCATTCTTAATATTCTGTCACGCTGGTTATCATCCAACTCCATCCATACGTTCTGCATAACGTAATATCTTCTGTCATACATATTAAGATACATTGATGGTCTGCATTTGTACAAATTATACATCTGAACAAGAGTATCTGCATCAGGATACATAATCTCTTTTTCGTATTTTCTGTACTTCTTTCTTGTCAGTCCCAGCTTTTCAGACATAACCTCCTGTGAATAATGCGTTTCGTGCCTTACATATTCAAGCATTGAAAAATCATCCCACTGCTTCAACATAAAATCAAACATTCTATCATTCTGCGTATCATTGTCTTTATTCTTAGTGTCATTAACACGATAATATTTTATACATTCAGCAACCATACGCATAGTCATATCTTTAAGTTCTTCACTTTCACAGTCACTTATAAGCTCGTCCAAATCTTTAGTATCAATATCGTCTCTCTTTCCCGAAACCAGCTCATCAATGTCCATTCCAATTTCCTGCAATTTTTTTAAATTATCATACGAAATCATTATCAGTCCATTTTCTCTTTTAGAATAGTCATTCTGTGATATTCCCAGCTCTTTTCCGATATCTGCCTGATTATAGCCAAGTCTTTTTCTATATACTCTCATTCTATTGCAAAAATCTTCGTAACGGGTATTGTTCATTTACCTTAACCTCTTAGCTATGCTATTACTAAAGATTTTATGATAGTTACGATTGACCCAAATAGGTCTATTTCGGAATATGAGCTTATATTCTGTAAATATTATGGCTAATTATTTAAAATATATACCCCGATAATTAAATTTGTTTAATTTCATAATCAAATAAACTTATAATATTCTATATTTTTAACAATAAATCATATGGCAATTTTTTTATTTTTCTTTGAATTTGCGATTAATATATAATGTAAATATACCGACAATATAGTATAATATAAAAAATATAAAAACCTTAATTGGAGGATTTAATTATGAGGATTCAGGATTTTTGTGATATGGTCAAATTTGAAGAGATTATGTCTAACTGGGCAAAGAGTACCGGGCTGGCAACTGTTGCTGTAGGTGCAGACGGCAAGTACATAAGCGAATGTTATAATTTCACTGAATTCTGCATCAATCTTACCAGAGGAAGTGCTGAAGGCCGCAAGAGATGTGAGCAATGTGACCGTGACGGTAAGGGTGTTTATCCTTGTCATGCAGGATTAGTTGATTTCGGTATTCCTATTACTCTTGATGATGGAACTGTTCTTGGAAGTATTATCGGCGGACAGGTTCTTCCTGAGAACCCAGATGAAGAAAAGTTCAAGGCAACAGCACGTGAACTCGGAATTAATGAAGATAAGTACATCAATGCTCTAAAAAAAGTAAACGTGCGTACTAAAGAGGAGATTGACGCTTCTGCCAATCTGCTGGGCGATGTTATCAATATGTTTGTCCGTGCAAGCTACACTGCCCACCAGAACTCAACTATTCTAAATGAACTTACAACAGGAATTAGTGCCGCCGCAAGCCAGCTTGCTACAGCCAACGACAAGGTCAAATTAATAGACGGATTCAGCAAACGACAGAATATACTTGCACTTAATGCTTCCATTGAAGCTGCAAGAGCCGGTGATGCTGGAAAAGGCTTTGCTGTAGTTGCTGAAGAAGTACAGAAGCTTGCCAAAGGTATGGGCGAAGCCAGCAGTGCAATTACGAAAGCACTCAACACAGCCACTAAAACAATTACTGCACTTGATAGAACTAACAAACAGTAATAATTAATGGGCAAAAATAATATGCCCTATTTCAATGATGTATTTAATTAAAAAGATTAAACAGCCGTCAACCATTTAATTTCAAAGGCTGGCGGCTGTTCTATCAACACATCTTGTCCTACAAGTCTATTAACAGTCTTTACTCTCTATCTCACCCGTAAATCCTGCATTTTCTATCATCTTAATAGTATCATCTATTCCCTGTCCGTCTGCTGTTAAATAACCTGAAGCAAATATCGAATCTACAACTTTAAATAATGTTGGCTCAATTCCCTTAAAGTATACTTCACGTCCAGCCGCACATCTTATGTCTGACTTAGGAACTAATAGTCTTGCAAGGCATAACACCTTAAGACAATACTGTGGTGTAAGTCCTGATATATCTCTGTCTGCAAGCCTTGTTCCTTTTATTGGAAGAAGAAAATTAATTGGCACTGACTCTGGATTGATTTCCTTTACGTCCATAAGCATATCTACAACATCTTCCCTGTTCTCGCCCATTCCGATAATACCGCCACAGCACATCTCAAAACCTATTCTTTTTAACATTCTTATATTATTAATTCTCTGGTCATATGTATGTGTTGTGCATATATTTGGGTAAAATCTACGGCTGCTGTTAAGGTTATGGTTAATTCTATTAAGTCCTGCTTCCTTAAGCATTAAAGCCTGCTTTTCTGTAAGAAATCCAATAGAACAGCATATCTGGGTATCGTTCTTCTTCATCTTTCTTATACGTCCGGCTAAATCTTCTATCTCAGCATCTGTAAAGCTTATACCGCTAAGTCCAATACAATGTCTCGCAAGATGTTTATTATCTACAAGGTCATTATCTCCATACAACTTCTCGTCTGATACTCTTTTATATTTCTCTATCTGAGCCTGTGACTCACACGACTGAGCACAGTAAGCACAATTCTGCGAACAATTACCGCTTCTGACATTAGTAAGAAGCTGTATGCTTACTTTCTTTCCTTTATATTTAAGTCTTAACGCATACGCTGTTTCAATAAGCTTGTCAAGACATACATCATCACAATTAAGAATTGCAAGTGCCTCATCTTTGGTTAATTCGTGTGTTTCGTCCCAATTATCTAATAATTTCCCAACATCAATATTTTCTGTAACATTCTGCATAACGCCTATACTTTACTCCGTTCCTGCACACTAATTGAATTAATACTAACTCTGGTAAAATTGATAATTCTATCAATAAACAGCCTTATCCTTTAACCCTCGTGCATACGCATAAGTATAGTTATTCAGCTTGTTAATGTCAACCCAATTATATTTAATGTTGACATTTCCCTGTTGCAATTACACGCTATTAAAATGTAATATTTTAATAATACTACTATTAAAAGTCATCATATTCTAATATAGAACATTATATACCTATATAAATATCATTACTTAATTAATCTACTCAGCCTAACATCTAAGAAATCTTCTGAAACACTGGCTCTTTCTTCTTGGTAGACAAATATGTAATTACATCTTTTCTTGTTATAATTCCTATAAATACACCTCTGTCGTCTACAACTGGAACAAAATTCTGATTAGATATTCTTTCAATCAATGCTTCCATCGATGTATCCACATTAACACTTGGATAATTACGTCTGAAATAAAGCTCGTTAACTCTCTGCTTTTCTAATTCCTTTATATCAACTTCCATTGCGTTATTCTGTTTAATTCTACATATATGCCAAAGGAAATCACCTTCCGTGATTGTCCCAACATAATGCTCATTCTCATCAAGAACAGGAATGGCAGAATAGCCATAATAATTCATCTTCTGTAATCCCTGTCTTATTGTGTCATCATTGTAAATATATGCTACCTTGCACTTTGGTTGTAAAAAAAACGATATATTCATACTTCTCTCCATTCTTACCCACTAAAAGTTGTTGTATAGTTATTAACACATCTTGTTATTATATTGTAGCATATAAGAATAGTTTCACATATGTATTTTGTACATTTTTCATATATTTTTCATTATTTGGTATATCTATTCTTCCCTGCAGCTTATGCTGTACATTGCAGTCTGTTTTCCCATATCTCATTATATATAACATTCTGTTAATTCCTTTTCTTACATTCGTTATTTATTTCTATTGTGTTGTCAGCTGTCTATATGCACATTTAAAATCGTTTTTTCCTGCACACTGTACCACACAAAGCTGCAACAAAAATCTAAAAATCCAAAAATATAAAAATATAAAAATATAAAAATATAAAAATATAAAAATATAAAAATATAAAATTTATTATAACACAAAATAAATAATAAAACAGAATTCTAAGATAACTAACAAAACATCCGGACAGGTCCTATCAAGCGACCTGGCCGGATGTCTGTTTTATATAATATCAGGAAAAAAGTCTTGTTATTTTATACTAAATCAGTCCCATAAGCTTTGGTACTCCAAGTGACAGCGCTGGAATAAATGTAATAAGCATAAGTAATATAATTAAACCAATAAAATAAGGTATAAGCTTAGGTGTTACTTTCTCGATTGATACATTTTCTATACCGCAGCCTACGAATAATACAGAACCAACAGGTGGTGTAATATTACCAAGACACATATTGAATATAAGCATTACACCAAACTGGATATCTGTCATTCCAAAGCTCTGTGCGATAGGAAGGAAGATAGGTGTAAATATAAGTATAGCTGGTGTAATATCCATAAACATACCAACAACCAGAAGTATAATATTCATTAATAAGAATATTACAACCTTATTAGTTGAAATACTTAATAATCCGTTACTTATGGCTGCTGGTATTCCAGAATAAGCCATAACGAATGACATAGCTGATGATGCTGATATAAGGAAAAGAATTACTCCTGACACCTTAGCTGATTTCTTAAGTATCTCTACAAATGTCTTAAAATTCATGCTCTTGTATATGATAGAAAGTATGAGGCAATACAGAACTGCAACACCAGCACCTTCTGTTGCTGTAAATATACCTGATACAATACCACCAATAACAATTATTATAAGAAGTAATGATGGAATCGCATCAACAAATATCTTTAAAATACTTACTGACTTATCTCTTCCAACAGCCTTTATACCTAGCTTCTTAGCACCAAGGAAGGCGACTATCATACATACAACACCCATCAATATTCCAGGTACATAGCCTGCCATAAACAATGTCGATATAGATACACCACCTGCAACTGTTGAATATACAATGAATGCCGATGTAGGTGGAATAAGAAGTCCTGTTGGTGCTGAGGCTATGTTAGCTGCTGCCGCATAAGCAGGATCATACTTCTGCTCTTTTTCAATGGGACTCATACATCCTCCTATTGCAGAAGCTGCTGCTACTGATGAACCAGATAATGCACCAAAGAGCATATTTGCAAGAATATTAGCCTGTGCAAGGTTTCCTGGAATCTTTCCGACGAATATCTGTGCAAAGTTAATAAGTCTCTTGGCTATACCACCATTATTCATAATATTACCTGCAAGGATGAATAATGGAACTGCTAAAAGCGAAAAGCTTTCAACACCCGAATTCATTTTCTGCATGGTTATGAATGTTATCTGATCCCATGACAGCGTTGACATGGCAGTTACAATTGACGAAGCAATAATACTTACTGAAATAGGAACACCTAAAAACAGAAGTACACCGAATACAACAAATAATATTACTGTAGTTACTGCAATACTCATATTTACCTCCTATTCTACCTTAACACCGGTTAAGTCTTCATATATATTAATAATCTGTGCAACTACTATAAAGATACCTGAAACAGGGGATACCACATATACAAGTGTTCTTGGAATACCAAGAAGTGCTGAATACTCTGCCCTTGCTGACATTGCCAGCTTAAATCCACCAATTACAAACACGAACACTGCAAGTAAAAGAATAATTACATCTATAACCAGTAATAATATTTTTCGTTTATTACCTGTGAGCTTATCTTTAATAATAGTGAGTGACATATGGTCTCTTGTAAAGAAAGCATATGCAGCACCTATAAAGGCTGTCCACATAAGTGAGTATTTAACAAGTTCTTCTGTAAATGCCGCTGGTTTGCCAAGCACATATCTTGTAAACACCTGCCATAATACTAACGAAGTCATAAACACAAGCAGAACAACACTTGCTGCTGATAATATCTTATTCATAACATTTTTAACTTTAACAAGTATATTAATCATAGTTACTCTCCTTTCCTTATCTCATCTATTCTGTCAAGTAAAGCTGCAACACCTGTATACTTATTTCTATACTCGGTAACAAGACCTGCTGTTGCACTTCTGAATGCTTCCTTATCTACATCATAAATAAATTCAACACCCATATCCTTTGCCTGTGCTACTGCCTCATCTATTGCCTTGTCCCACATAACCTTATGAGACTGTGTAGCATCCTTTGCACACTGCAGTATAATCTTCTGATCATCCGGCTCTATATTATTCCATACCTTTGAGCTCATAACCATAACATCAGGTATCATGGCATGCTCATCAACCGAATACACCTTACATATCTCACCATGCTTACCTGTTGTAAGCGCTGTTTCATTGTTCTCTGTTCCATCTATAATACCTGTTGAAAGGGATGTATATATGTCGCCATAGGACATTGCTACCGGTGTTCCACCAAGTGCTGTAAGCATATCCGTCTGTGACTTCATATCCTGGACACGTATCTTTATTCCTTTAAGATCCTCTGGCTTACGTATAGGCTTATCTTTTGTGTAGAATGAACGGGAGCCTGATGTAAAGTATGTTAAGGTTACGAATCCATCATCTTCTGATGACAGGAAGAAATCCTGCATTTTATCAGAATCCATTATTTTATAAAACTCATCAATATTACTAAATATATAAGGAAGACCAAATGTATTATAAGCATCATTATATGTTGCAAGACCTGGTGCTGATACCTTTGTCATAGCAATAACACCTGCCTGAAGCTGCTCAAGATTCTCTGTCTCTGAACCAAGCTGTCCATTAGGGAATATCTTGATTATTATTCTTCCGTTAGTCTTCTGCTTAACCTCTTCTGCGAACTGCAGCATAGCTATATGTACTGTATGGCTTTCTGACAAACCATGTGCCAGCGTTAATACCATAGGATTTTCTGCAGTAGCTTCCTTACTGTTTGATGCGCTATTTGTTCCACAGCCTGTCAGCCCAAATGAACATATAAGTGTAACTGTAAGCAAAACAGCAATATATTTTTTCATTTTTTTCAACATATTATACCTCATTTCTGTGCACTCATTTTTTATATGTCAGCTCCAGGTCATGTGCACAATAACCTGAAGTTGTGCATTGCACTATTTCTCTTGCTCGTAACAGCCTGCTTTTGCCTGATGCTATTACATTCCAATCATATCAAAGACTTCAAATGATATAAGCACCTGATGGTTTTTCTTTGGATTAGGATACTTTACCTGCACTGATTTCTTAGTCTGGCTGTAATACCATCCAATGTCACTTTCCTCGTATTTTCTTCTATGAAGGAAATGTGGCACTTCCTTTCCATCAAGCTGTACATAGAATGGTGCTTTCTCCCTATGTATCACATCAAGTTCCATTGTTTCTGCTGTGTTCTCATAACTACCTTCATATTCAAAATCGATATATGTCTTTGCACCAGCTTTAACACTAATATCAGTTTTTAAGTAGCTGCCATTCTTATAATCATTAGTTTTTCCATCATCATCATATATAGTGAATGAAGAATCTATATCAGGTGCCATTATTATATGAAGTGAATCAACCTTATCATTCATAAGATTGTTAAGCTCATTACCAGCCATCGGAATAATAGCCCCACTCTTTATAAACATTGGAATTGAACTTATATCCACAGGTACTTTTATAGTCTGGCCGCCTTCATATTCGTTTCTGGTATAATAATCATAAAAACGTATATTTTTATCTCCTGTATCAGGTAAATATACCTCTCTTATCTCTGCACCCTTTTCTACAACATTTGCTACAAGTAATGAATCGCCCCACATAAAATCCACGCCTTCATTATATGTATTACTATCGTTCTGAAATACCATAAACATTGGCTGCATAATAGGAAGCCCTGTCTTATGTGCCCTGTATTCAAGCGAATAAAGATAAGGAGACATAGAATATCTAAGTTTAATTGCAGTTCTAATATAATCCTTCATGCCACTATACATCCATGGCTCCGTAACTGTATTATCAGTATTTACTGAATGTATTGAAAATCTTGGCATGAACACACCATTCTGCACCCATCTTACAAAAAGCTCAGGCTCTGGTGACTCTCCATAGAATCCACCTACATCACAGCCGTGATTTGCAACGCCAGAAAGTCCCATGCCAAGTATAGTTGCTATGTTATACTTTAATGCATCCCAGCATGTAAGATTATCGCCTGCCCACACCTGTGCATATCTTTGTATACCTGCGTGTCCCGAACGGCATACTGAAAATGGTCTTATATTCTCATTATATTCCGTTACTGCCTCATTAGAGAGCTGGCACATGATATTACTCATTACCGGCTTTAGCTCACCAATAGTACTTCCTTTACCTTCAAAATACACTCTTGCATCCTTATCAACCATAGAATCATATTCACAGTTATCATTCCATACTGATTCACAGCCATACTTTATAAGTCCCTCTTTCAGGTATTCTTTCCAGTATTCTCTTGTCTGCTCTTTGGTGAAATCTACAAATATTCCAGTTCCACCCCACCATGTACCTTTACCGGGTTCATCCTTTATGCTGTCATATACAAACATATCCTTTTTCTTCATATCCTCCAGATACGGATGAACCAGGAGCATTCCAGGTTTGACATTAGGTGAAACAACTATGCCCTTTTCCTTCATTTTTGCAAACCATTCTTCTGGATTCTTGAATCTTTTATGATTCCAGGTAAAGCTGCATCTTTTAATCCCCTGCTCTGTCTCTACTGCACAATATCCTGATGAAAGCTGGAAACCATCTACAGGAATTCCTTCTTCTCTGGTAGTATCTATAAATTCAAGTATCGCATCATCACAATCCTTAGGAAGCTCTGGATAATACATTGAAGAACCAAGATATCCAAGTGCTGCCTTTGGAAGAAGTATTGACTTGCCTGTAAGATCTGTATATCTGCTTATTACTTCTCCTATTGAAGGTCCTGCTATAAGAAAGAGATCTATATCTCCGGCATCTGATCTGAAGCTTGAGTAACGATGCCAGTAATTTCTCTTTTCACGTCCCATATTAAAGTCACATTCTGCTGTTGTATGATAGAAATATCCAACTGCCTTATGGGTTGAGCCTGAAAGCTTTATATAAAATGGGATATGCTTATACAACGAATCTGTTTCCTTAGGATTGTAGCCCATTGCATCACCAGGAGCCATATTCATATACTTTTCAGCCTTATTAATATCTCCCCCTTTCTCGCCAAAGCCATAAAAGTAGTCATCTGACTCTATCTGGCTTGTATGTATCCGCCTTTTATTTGAATCCTCTCTATATGCAAGATCTGTAATATCTGCATGTAATAATGTTCCATCTTTATCATATACACATATACGGAATGGATTCTTTTCAATTTCTATACGAAGCTTACTTCCGCAAATAACTGCCTTGTCAGCTCCATCCACAAGCTCTGAGTATGCCACTTCAACTCTTTTTCTATAGCCCTTTAAAAACTCATCTGTTCTTGAGTCCCATGCTGTCATAGCAAGGCTATATGAAGCTTCATCCCAGTCTCCATCAAAGCCGGCTCTTATTCTGATTATTTCATCTGTGAGAAACCATATTCTTATTTCTACCGAATCTGTAATAACCGAATAATAGTTAGTGTTATAGGTTACATTTCCTGCCTTATAACATATTCTCATACTATTTTTTATCTCCTTTCAGTAATCTGATAATCTCTTGTTTATGTTTTGTTTATAATTAATTTATACAACTATTCAATAATTAAAACTATACAGATATTGACAGAATAAGATGGTTTTTTTACATTTCTTGCACTTTCAAGCTTTTAGTTGTATACTACTTATAATATATTAAATATAACTATACAGTTGTGAAATGTATAAATATTGCTTTATATAAACAATTATTACACGGTTAATATATCTGGGAATATGTTAAGAGCAGCTTTAGAACAGCTCTTAATAAGCATAGAATTGGAGAAGATTATTATGATAGATGTAGCACAGAACCTTATGTCACTTGGTGAATCCATAGCTGCAGCACATACGGCCAGCGTCAACGATAATATGATACGTTCGCACTATCACGATTATTATGAATTGTATTTTTTAGATAATGGTGAAAGATATCACTATATAGACGATAAATTGTATAAAACCGAGGCTGGTGATTGTATTATATTCCCACCTCAGACTATGCATCGTTCCTACAGTGAACAAGGATGCACATTTTCAAGGATTGTACTTTATTTCAGGCCGGACATAATTTCATCAGATGCCCTGAGGCAGAAGCTTGCAGACTCATACTGTGTATACAAGTCTGATACGGAATCATTAAAAATGTTAAGAAGGCTTATGTACTATTTTCTTGAAGCCCAAAACTCAGCCTCAGCATACAAGCAGGAACAGATGGAAGCACTTGTGAATCTTATAATTATTATAGTTATTGAAATGAAAGAGAGCACCATTGGTATTGAAAGACATAATAGAACATCGCAGATTATTAACTATATCAACAACAACTATGAACATGACATATCACTTGATGTTCTTGCAGATATGTTTCATATAAGTACTTACTATCTTTGTCGTGAATTTAAGAAAAATACTAACCGTACTGTTGTTGACTATATAAAACACACGCGCATAATGAACGCAGAACGTTTATTCAAGGAAACTGATAAAAATGTCACCGAGGTTGCAACGCTGACCGGATTTTCCAACCTCACACACTTCAACCGCGTTTTTAAAGAAATAGCCGGAGTAAATCCTTCGCAGTATAAGAAGTTACATGCAAAGAATTAATTACTCCTGATTAAAAAGCCTGTCATATGACTGTTCGAAATCATCTAGTAATTTATTTATTTTTTCCCGGTCATATAAACCTTGTACCTTCCAAAACATAAGTATGCTGTTGAATTCCTCTTCCCTTTTATCTATAAATCCAATACACAAATGTCCATTATACATTGCACTATCCGTTTCCTGGCAGGCAAAGCAGCCGGTATCTTCATTCAGTCTTGAACAATCTCCACAGGTAAGCTCCTTTTTTTCAGGAATATAATGGCAGCTATCTTCAACATTTACAACAAACCATTCGCCTTGCGGATATGAACATATTGCAGTTCCTGTTTCCTCTGTATTGGATACATTAGTTTTATATTTACAATTATTGCACTTCAATTCATCCACCCTTTGCTTCCTCCTCGTAAATAAATATTCCATCAAAAATCCTGTAAAACATTATAACACAAAATTTTTGTCTTATACAAAAAGCTGGAACTCAGATTCTATAAATGAACCAGAATTCCAGCAATTTATTATTTTACTCCATTTTAAATTTTATCTGTAAACTTATTTTTCTTACCAAATACTATTACTCCTGCTCCTCCTATTACAAACATAAGAAGCCATGCTAATGTACGTTTGTCATCTCCCGTACCAGGAGTCTGTTCTTTTACTGCTTCTGCCTTAGCTTCTTTATACGTATCGGTCGCAGGTGTTATATCGGCTGGTGGTGTTACATCTGCCGGTGGTGTTACATCTGCCGGTGGCGTTACATCTGCCGGTGGCGTTACATCTGCCGGTGGTGTTACATCTGCCGGTGGTGTTACATCTGCCGGTGGCGTTACATCTGCCGGTGGCGTTACATCTGCCGGTGGTGTTACATCTGCCGGTGGTGTTGTATCTTTAAGCTTTGCAATAACAGTCTGTGATTTTTCAATTTCAACAAGCCCATCCTGCCTGATGTAATATCTGTCACAAGCATTACAATACCAGTATTCAATATTTCCTTCATCTGTCATAGTAGCTTCCTTTGCCGCTACTAAATGAAAGTCTTCATGTATACTCATATTGTAAGTGCCATATTCTTCACCACATATTGTACACAACGCTTTTTTCAAACAGGTTGCATTTCCTCCTGTATGTCCACACTGATAATTACAAACTTTGCACACACCATTTTCCCAATCATGTGCTTCACTTACTGATACTTCCTTATCGCAGCAGTCATATTTTTTCTGATGTGTTTCTGCTGTCTGTTCCCACACTTCATTGCCGTTATGATTTGCAGGGTTTAATGTGCCGTATTCTGCATTACATTCTGTGCAGACGGCTCTCTTTTTACATGTTGCCTCTCCTCCCGCACAGTTTGCTGTTTCTACTTTTGTACATCCTGCAGTTATACATTTGCGGGTATGCGTACCATTACCGTTTGACTTCCACTCATCATATATATGTTCTGCCTTTGCTGCTGTAACAACCTCACCACATTCACATATTACAGGCGTTGTACAATCGCCATCATCTGTACCGCTATGTTTTGTTTTTTTTGTTGTTACCGTACAGCCGTCATTCTCGCACACCTTCCAATGACTAGTATCGTCTTTTGTCCAGTTGGCACTAAACCTATGACTTGTCTGTGCCGGAAATGTTTGCTGGCAGACAGAGCAGGTCGATTCCTTTGTGCAGTCGCTGTTATTTATTGTGTGGTCTGCATTTACTGTAATAGACAGATAAATGCTATATCCTTCACTATCTGTCAATGCTATTGTCTGTGTGCTATCTGCCGCAGATACAGTATAAGCACCGTCAGCATCAGGTATAAGTATTTTATTTCCTGCCATTACCTGTGTATAATCAGGAGAAGTCACTTTAAACTTTGCGTTCTTACAGTACACTCCATTATTTTTAATTCCGTCTACTACTGTATCTGGATCTATCGCTTCATAATAATATGTAACTGTCTGTGTATCTGATGTATACACACCCCTTTTATTGCCTGTTTGACTTAAAAAAGCATATCCTGATGGAATCTTAATATTATCAGGCACCGCATAATTCGTTCCATGTGTACCCTGAAGTGTAATCGATTCACGTAGTTTCTGCCCACTATCTTTTATCACATAATTAACAATTACTTTTCCTTTGTCTGAGGTTACAGCCACATTCTCAAAGCTATTCCTGTCTACAAGAAGCATTGTAGTATACGCAGGAACATTTACAACTGAGCCAGACACTTCACCAAGCGATGTAACTCCTGCACTTTCGCCGTTAGCAATAACAACCCAGTCTGTGGCAGCTCTTGTCTGAACCGGAATTGTGATTTCTTTTGCCACATCTGAATCATTATTTAATACTGCCATAGTGTCCCATTCATCAGCTTTGGTACCTGTAAGCACATAAGCTTCCGAATCTGTTATTTCCTGACTATTCGCAAGCGGTGAAAATGCTTTTCGTATCTGCATAAGTCCTCTGTAATATGAGACTACATCTGCGTAATTTGCCGAATCCTTCCATTCAAGGCAACTGCTGCCTGTTTCTTTAACGCTGTTACACATTTCCTCTCCGCCATCCATAAACAATGTTCCCGGCGTGGCATATTTCATTGCTGCTTTCTGCTTATAGATTTTTACGGCTTTTTCATTTCTATCGCCATAAGTACCACCTGTTGTACCAATAATTTCATCATAAACTGAAGTCTTATTCTGCCTTTCTTCTTTGGTATAATTATCTCCCCAGATAACCAGATTTTCATCTTCCTCTGCCAATGATTTCTTTATATCATCCAGCCATTTATTTACTTGAGATGTACCTCTGTATTTCATATTTACACAGTCAATCAAATCCAGCGAAAATCCATCCACATGATATTCCTCTGCCCAATATTTCATGGAATTAACCATATAAATACGGTACATCTTGCGCTCTGTGGCAAACTCATTGCCATATCCAGTATTTGTTGTATACCTGCCTCCGGAATTATTTATTCTGTAAAAAAAGCCCGGAACTGACTTTTCAAGAGAATTTTCCTCTGAAGCATGCGTATAAGGCATCTCCATCACAACAGAAAATCCTGCACTATGGAGTGCCTGAATCATCTCTTTACATTCTTTTATTACAGTCTTGCAGTCCGACGGATTGGAAGCATAACTGGTCTCAGGTGCATTATAATTTAAAATCTCATATTCACTATCAGCCTCATAATCCGCAAACGGTGCAAGCTGTACTGTCGTAACACCGAGCTCTTTCAAATAATCGATACCTGATACAAGCTCTCCCGCACTATTTACTTTTGCACCCTTTTGCGTAAATGCACTATACTTTCCACCAGCCGTCATACCCGATTCAGCATCTGATGAAAAATCCTTGACACTTATCCTGTAAACAGTATTGGCTTTTGTTGAATCAACATATACGTGCCTGTCGTTATCCCAACCTTCAGGTGATATTGTAGAAGTGTCTGTAATATATGAATACTTTCCATCTTCACTGACAGCAACCGAATATGGATCCTGAATATTATATGTTTGTGTTTGATTGCTGTCCTTATTATAAGCAGCTGTTGTGGTAATCGTATAATCATAATATAAGTCACCCCAATCACCTAAAAGCGTTATAGTCCATATACCATTCCATTCTTTACTGCTAGACACCTTCTCTAATGTATAAGATCCTATCTTACAGGCATTACTAGCATTACCCGCACCTGCTTCATAAATATTAACTTTTACACCTGTTGCCGCAGGGGCCCATATATTAAATTCTGTTGCATCCTTTGTATATGTCACTCCAAGCTGACTACCCTTACGCGTATCCCCCCCCATTTATCAACATATGTTCCATCATAGGCATATTCATCATCAATATTTGCTGCCGCCTGGCTATATGAGCTCTCAACAATCGTAGGTATCATTTTGCTGTTATCTGCTGAAAAACCAGTCACAGCACTGCTTGAAAATACCATTCCGATAGATAATACTACCGCAGCAAGCTTTTTTAAGTTTGAATACCTCATAAACTCTTCCTCCTTTTATCGCACTTCTCGTATTTTTGACAACATTTTTACAATATTTTTAACATTATAAAACACTATAATAATTGATTCGTAAAACTATTATAAAAATACGTTGTATCTTACTTACATCATATTATACAATAAAAGGCATTTAAAAAAATGCCATCTGCGTGAAATGACATTTTTTCGACACGAACGATATAGAATTCTCCCTTTATAAAAATTATCAAACAAAAGAAGACGTTCTGCGTCAGTAGGCAGAACGTCTTAATAACGAACTTAATGATATCCGAAGAAATGATGATCCTTCCTTATCGGTTTTTTATGGTATATGACATAAAACGCAATCACACAGATAAAAACTGATAACAACGAACCGGCTGCTGTTGCAAGTCCCATCGGTAACAATGTTGTCTTAAATAGCCTTGATGTCAGATAAACTCCCGGAATACGAACCAGTACAATTGCCAGAATGTTATGTAAGAATGACAATCCGGATTTTCCACAAGCACAGAAATAACCGCTGAAGCTAAAATGAATACCTGCAAAAATGCAGTCAAAAATATAGCCTCGCAAATACTGACTGCCAAGCCTTATCACATCTGCTCCAGCTGATGTATTTCCATCGGTAAATAAAGCGACTATCAATCCGGCTGTAAATTGAATTGTAATAGTTGCCAATATTCCGAATACAACTGCAATCAACACAGCATACCTCAGTGTTGCAATTGCTCTTTCTGGTTTATTTGCTCCGATATTCTGTGCCCCAAGAGCTGAAACAGTTGATAACATAGAAGACGGAACCAGAAACAGAAAGCTTATAATTTTCTCTACAATGCCGACGGCCGCTGCATCGTTTAATCCTCTCTGGTTTGCAATAATCGTTATCACAATAAAAGCAACCTGAATCAGGCCATCCTGCACAGCAATTGGAATACCGATATATAATATTTTCCCCATTACCTCACGATAAGGTTTGAAATCTTTCTTACTTAGCACAACACTTTTTCTTTTTATAATAACAATCACTGATACCAACACACTGATTGCCTGTGAAATAGTCGTTCCAAGTGCAGCACCCGCAGGACCAAGTTTAAGTGCTCCCATAAAAACATAATCAAATACAATATTTGCAATACATGCCACGGCTATAAAATACATCGGACTTTTACTGTCTCCCATACCTCTGAAAATGGCGCTGATGATGTTATACGCCGTGATAAATGGAATACCAATAAAACAGATTGTCAGATATATGGCCGTACCATTTACAGCCTCCGCAGGGGTAGACATTACTGATACAATGGGGTGTACCAGCATAAGCAACAATGCCATTCCAACGATAGCAACTCCCATGAATAAAACTATGGTATTACCAACTGCCTTAGATGCCTGTTTTTTATTATCAGATCCAATTGCCTGTGCAATACTTACTGTTGTTCCCATCGCAAGACCTACAATCATAACAGTAATCATATGCATGATCTGCGAACCGACAGATACCGCAGTTGTGCTTGCTACACCATCATATTGCCCAATAATAAACAAATCTGCCATTCCATAAAGTGTCTGCAAAAAATAGGAAAGCAGATATGGAAGGGAAAACAAAATTACATTTTTGAATACACTTCCAGTTGTAAGATTTTTTTCCACAGCATTTTCCTCTTTCTTATCTGATATGAGCATATCATAAACTCTATATCGGTTGTAGAGTCAATAAACATTTGCAAATTTTATAATTTAATTCTGTATGCAAAGTAGATTGCGATAGCTGTACGCATTATTTCCACCACAATGCTGATGGTATCCCAACAATATTTTCCAAAGACTTACTGCTGTTAATGTTGAAACAATATGAACTGTTTCTGGATTAGTTCCAGTACACCTGCAAAAATTACAAAGTCAACACAAAAGGAGCGGACATTGCACAATACTTTACAATTTATCATTTACAATTTTTGATTTCTCTTGACGTCATATAAGTTCCTACTAATATTACCAATACTGATATAACTGCAATAATACTGGAAATAAAATCTCTGATACCATCTCCAGTCACACTAAAATGAAGAGACTATGTTGCTGATTTTCTGTATTTTTCTAGCATTACCTATTGTCCTCCTGTTTTTACAGATATATCACATCATATAATTATCACTTCTGGTTATTTACTGTATTCCATAATTATCTTCTCACAGCTGGCATATCCAAGCTGTGAACTATTCAGGCACAACGTATAATTACTGGCTTTCCCCCATTTCTGCTCCGTGTAAAAGTTATAATTTGTCATACGTCTTTTATCTGTGTCTGCCATCATTTTGACAGCTTCCTTCTCTTCAACATTATATAAGCTCATGATGCGCTGTGTTTTTTCCGGCATATCCCCATGTCTGTATATAGACGGAATTTTGGGGATCATCCTCAATCTTTTCTCTAATATTTCTAATATGGCTCATAACAATGTTGTAATCACCGACATAGGGTTCTTTCCACACAATGTCATATATCTGTTCCTTACTAAATACTCTGCCTGGATTTCTTGCTAATAAATGCAGAATTTGAAATTCTACACATGTAGCCTTAACTTCTTTATTTTCTCGATATATCATTCGTTTTGAAACATCTATTTCCATTCCTTCAAAAACTAATTTTGTGCAAAAATTCTCTTTTAACATCTGCGTTTTATTTTCAAAACCATCCAAAACTGACATAACTGCATTTAATAGTTCGTCCTCATTTTCCTCAAGGGAAAGTAATAATAATTTAGCTATAATCTTCCCTCCTTAGTTTGTTATTCATAAACTTCCGCCTAAAACATTATTCATCGGAGCAATTACAAGTAATTTAATGTCCTGAATCGGCATATCCAAGCGTATCTATATATTCTTCTAAGCAAATTCCTTGAGAATATATTTTCGATGCAGCTTCTTTCCCGACATATCTGTAATGCCAAGGTTCATTTATAACACCTGTTATATCTGTCTTATTTGAGGGATAACGCTTTATAAACCCATATATATGAGCATTTTCCGCAAGCCAATTATAAACATCATCACTTGAACTTTTTGTAGTATCTGCATTTATATCGACTGCAATGCCAAGCTGATGTTCACTTGTTCCGGGAATCGCCACCCATTGCTCTGCAAGTTTTTTTGCTTCTGACTTTGATTTTCCCTCATTTTCATATGCTTCTATTTTTTCGTCCATTAGTTGTTGCTGTTCTTCCTGTGTCCTATATCCCTCTCTGACAAATAAACTATACCCTTGTGCTCTTGCGTCATCGAACATTTCCTGCAACTCTGGGTAAATTCTGGAATCAACCTTTTTACCGTTTGATAATTCTGTAAGCTGTACTTTATAATCAGCAGGAATATAATTATCACGATTTACAAGAATCAGATTCCAGCCATTATCTTCATTGGCTATATGATGTATCGTGTTGCTATGAAAGTGTACAGTAAAAGATGAATGAGGAATCTTTCCCGCCACCACACATAATATTGCTATAAATAACAGGATAAACAGTCTTTTTTCTTTGGATTTTCTTCGTTTGGCAGCTCGTTTCACTTATTTTATCTCCACCTTTTGGTATACCCTGTACAGTATAGGTTGAAAAATCAAGCATATCACCGCATATACAGGAACAATAACGGTTGCTATTGTAGTTACTTTACTTCCCAATGTTATAAGTCCAGCTTCTTTGATATCTAAATAAATTTCTAATAACTGGTCTGGGAAGAACGAGCATAATCCAGGCAATGTAATAATTTTACTTAAAAATGGAAACGCACATAACACAATGAATGGTACAATAACCGCAGTTGGAGTAGAGTGTGTGAGTGCTGATACAATCATTGCAAGTGTAGCGGCAAATACAGTTCCTATATATCCACCCAAAACAATAAAAATGTATGCCTGTAAAAAAGTAATATTATAAACACTTCTCCATAAATCTAACTGGATTGGGCAGTTTGCACCTCCTGCACCTAATACAAAAAGTACAATAAACGTATATAGAAATACAAACATCAGATAAAATCCCGTAGTAATACAAAAACCTGCTCCTACCTTTGCGGAAATCCCCCTGCTTCTTCCAAATCGTGCAGAGAAAAAAATGGAATCTGCTTTTGACTGAAATTCATCCGAAAATATCCCGGATACCAGAAAACCGATTACTAAAGCCAGCATCAGAATAAATGTTGATATATTTTGCAGTAATGCAGCCCAACCGTCCATATATTCATAGTAAAAAGGTGTTTTCAGTTCTTCATATTTCTGGATCATAAAATCTTTTTCTACCTGCGTAAATGTTTCTTTTCCAGAATCAAGCCATTCTTTTAAAGTAGAAATCCTTCTTTCATAGATTGTTCCAACTTCATCATCCGAAACATGATCCACAGCATAATAATTATAATCTCTGTAGTCGCTGAATGCATAAATAATGACATCCATAATGCCCGCTATGCCCTGCTTTTTCGCATATGCCTTATTTTGTTCCGTAATATCGTCCGACAATGCCTCTTTCGAACTGTTAATTGTCCTGTTTTCTTCAAGAGCCTTACTTAAAGTATCTTCCGTCAGGTAACCTTTCCATTCATTTTTCGCTTCTCTTAAATCTCTTGCAGCCGAAATTCCAACGGAATGATTTCCTTTTTCATCAACATATTCCACCCTGTTAATCGTTAAAACACTGGTTATAACAAGTATTACAAATAATACAATAACAGCCATTCTATTTTTTGATTTAGAAAACACTTTTTTTATTTCATAACGCAGCATTTTCATCACCTGCTTTCTCTCCAAAATAATATAAAAATACATCTTCCAATGACGCTTCTACACGCATTGCATTCTCACCCGGTTTTTCGTGAGAAATGATTCGCAGCATAACCTGATTCGTTTCTGATTTCATATTAGAAATTTTATATTTTTCCATAAAATTCGGAACCATATTTTTAGGTACAAGACATTCCCATACTGTCTCCGACATAGAATTTATCAATTCGTCAATGCTTCCTTTGTGCAGAATTTTTCCGTCTTTCATCAACCAAATTTCATTTGCAATATACTCGATGTCTGAAACGATATGTGTAGATAATAACACCAGTCTGTCTTCTGAAAGTTCACTGATCAAATTGCGAAATCTGATTCTTTCATTTGGATCAAGTCCTGCTGTTGGTTCATCAAGTATTAAAATCTTA
>ERZ773264.376-NODE-376-length-65554-cov-5.599795_pt1 | contig 65554 bp, 63 predicted proteins | sample MGYA00511910_ERZ773264 | MGnify/ENA primary metagenome ERZ773264 (study PRJEB29015, sample SAMEA2737739) | human gut metagenome | biome: human gut; feature: human-associated habitat; material: faeces | place: China | collected 2012 ...
GACCTACTCCCTTTCCAGGGGAGCCCCTTCAGCCACTTGGGTACTTCTCCAAGCAACAGCTTACAGGTGATTCATTATTTAAAAACGGAGAAGGTGGGATTCGAACCCACGGTCCCTTTCGGAATCACCGGTTTTCAAGACCGGCTCCTTAAACCACTCGGACACCTCTCCAGTTGTTTGCTTCGTTCCGTTTCCGTAACGCGCTCAATTATAATATCATTGTTGTTTACATATGTCAACAATATTTTTCAACTTTTTTTATTTTTTCAACTTTTTTTATTTTTTTATTTTTCGTGAAGTGAAAAGTTTATTTCCACTTTGAAGTGGGTAAAGTGGATTTTAGTCTTACACTTATTTCCACTTCCCTAAATGTGGCATTTAGTCTTACACTTAATATATGCCTGACAGCCATTGGAAAGTCAGGTTTATATGAGTATTAATAATTCTTTTTCACATTTAACATTATATGAAAGACGCATCATTCTTACCGGCATTACCAGCGATTCTTCAAAAACGGCCATTGCTCAAACCATTGGCAAGGAAATTAAACTTCACCGCTCCCTTTCATATAAATGCAACATGCCCTTGGAATGCACAAATTACCACAAGTGTGTTTATGGCAGGGAATGCACCACTGACTGTCCTGAGCGCATTTCCTTTAAATGTTCCCACAGAGACAGGTCTCCCGGGAAATTTCAAAAAAGGAATCCAATGTCTATAAAAAGAGAGCCGACAGAAAATATCTCCGTGGTCGCACCTATAAGGATTACAAAGCATATATGGATAAAAATCCTGATGCTTTTGTCATTCATAAAATAGAAAAAGATAAGGTTATTTAAAAAACTTACCTTCTCAAAAATAACATTTCACAGATGGCTGTCAGTATAAATATTACACACCTTAGAAATGGAATTTAGTCCTACACTTTTAAAATGTTCGTCTAAAGACCACTTGTTTGCCATGCAATAAAATATAAATAATCCTTTAAAATTCTACCTCTGTTGCAATTAGTGTAACAGTAATTGCAACAAAATGCCAAGAAAAGTGACATTTGCTCATTTCTGTAAGAGCAAATGCCACTTTATAAATCTCAATTTTCAAAGTGGGAATAAACTTTTCACTTCATCTTATTTATTTTTAACAATTTCTAATCATTTATACATGCTTATTTTGCATTAGGCACTCGCATAGTATTATATCTTCCGGTGTTGTTATTTTTATATTATCATATGCACCTTCTACAAAATGAACTTTAGCATTCCCATATTTTTCTACTACCATTGCATCGTCTGTAATTAATGCATTGTCACTTCTTTCTATATTCTCATAAGCCTCTCTTATTAATTTATCTTCGAACGCCTGTGGTGTTTGTGTTATCCAAATTTGATTCCTAGGTGGAGTATCTATTACAATTCCTTTTTCATCAACTATTTTGATAGTATCTTTTACCGGTACTCCAGCTACGCATGCTTTGTATTTTATCGCTCCATTAATACAATTATCAATTATTTGCTGATTTATTAAAGGTCTTGCGCCATCATGAATCAGAACATAATCGCATTTTGTTTCTTTTAATCCATTATATACAGAATTGTACCTTTCTTTTCCCCCTTCAATTATACTTGATACTTTTGTTAAATTGTATTTTTTTATTATATTTTTGCAATAATCTACATCCTCTTTAGATGTTACCAATATTATTTCATCTACCATGCTCTTCTGAAAAGCATTTAAAGCAAACCATATCACTGGTTTGCCTTTTATTGTCATAAACTGTTTTTTTGTTTTGCTTTTCATTCTACTTCCACTACCTGCAGCAAGAACAATAGCGTTTACTTTCATATTTTTCTCCTAATATCAATGGTTTTAATTTTTCTACTATAATTAACTGTGCACACTAAATACAAATATGGTTATAACTATTACTGTTATATATAGTCTTGTTACACAATTAATTTTATTTTTTCAAAATCAAACTATCTTTCACCTAATTTCAAGTTAGGTATTGCATTTAAATCCCATCCATCTCTTTTTCCATTTATGTATTCGTAGTATGCAGCTGATCCAATCATAACCGCATTATCAGTGCACAAAATTGGTGACGGATGATAAAATTCTATATTTTCTTCTTTACATTTTTGCTCAAAAGCTGCTCTAATAGCTGTATTTGATGCCACTCCACCTGCGATAGCCAATTTATTCATGCCACTTTCTTTAACAGCCATCATTGCATGTGTCAACAATGTATCTACTACTGCATTTTGAAACGATGCTGCTATGTCTGCCGGTACTATTTTCTCTTTCTTCATTTCCGCCATATTAATCTGATTTAATACTGATGATTTTAAGCCACTAAAGCTAAAATCATAGGCGTTATCTGTTATTTTTGCCCTTGGAAACTCATAAGCATGAGGATTTCCCTCTTTTGATATTTTATCAATTTTAGGTCCACCCGGATATCCTAAACCGATTGCTCTTGCCACTTTATCAAAAGCTTCTCCTGCTGCATCGTCTCTGGTTTTCCCTAAAATTGTATATTTACCATAATCTTCTACTTTTACAAGGTGTGTATGTCCTCCTGAAACAACCAGACAAATAAATGGTGGTTCTAACTCTTTATTTTCTACGTAATTTGCACAAATATGTCCTTCTATATGATGTACTCCAACAAGAGGGATATTTTTTGCAAAACTAATAGCTTTTGCTTCAGCCACTCCAACTAACAGTGCTCCAACTAATCCGGGTCCATATGTTACACCTATAGCATCAATATCATCTAATGTGCTTCCTGCCTTTTCTAAAGCCTCCTCAATAACATAATTAATATTCTCAATATGTTTTCTGGAGGCAATTTCAGGCACAACTCCACCATATAGTGTATGAAGATCTATTTGAGATGAAATTACATTTGACAATGCTTCTCTTCCATTCACAACAACTGCTGCCGCTGTTTCATCACAAGAACTTTCTATAGCTAATATCTTTACTTCTTTCACTTTTATACCTCGTTATTCTTCTTCAAATTTCAAATCGACTGACATTCCATCCTTGCCTGCTTTAGCATTCGGGAATATTTTTGTGACTGTATCCATGTAAAGCTGTGGTTTTACAAGTGACGGACTATAGTGAGTAAGCCACATTTCATTCGGATTTGCTTCTTTTGCAATAGTAGCTGCTTCCTTAAAAGTCATATGCTTATATTCTCTAGCTTTTGCTTCTTTATCAGGTTCTCCATACATGCCTTCGCAAATAAACAAATCGGCTCCTGTTGCTGCTTCAACAATCGCTTGAACAGGTCTTGTATCAGTTGTATAAGTAACCTTAAGACCCTTTCTTCTTTCACCCATAACCATATCCGGAGTATATTTTTTATCTTCATAAATTATTGTTTCTCCTTTTTGGAGCAATCCCCAACATTTAACGGGTAAATTAAGTTCTTTTGCTTTTTCCGGATTAAATCTTCCTTTTCTGTCTATTTCAATTGAATATCCAAAACATGTTACATTATGCTTTACCTTAAACGCGTTGATTTTGTATTCTCCAATATCAATTATTTGTCTGTCGCCGCTTAATTCAATAAAATTAATTTCAAATGGCAATTCTTGAGCTATCATTCTCAAAGCCTTAACAACTTTTTCAAGACCTCTTGGTCCTATCATAGTTAACGGTTCTGTTCTTTCTGCATTTCCCATAGTCAGCAACAATCCCGGCAATCCACTTATATGATCTGCGTGAAAATGTGTTATGCAAATAACATCTATAGGTTTAAACGACCAGCCTTTTTGCTTAATAGCTACCTGTGTGCCTTCCCCACAGTCTATCAATATATTACTTCCATTATATCTGCACATTAAAGCTGTAAGCCATCTTCTTGGAAGCGGCATCATTCCTCCTGTGCCTAACAAACATACATCCAGCATAAATTTCTCCACTTTCTATAAAAAAATTTTTATTAATAATTCTTTTAATGCTCTTGTTAACTCTATGTTGTATAATAGCACAAAGACTTTTTTATGAAAAGGATGTAATTTTTTATACCTGTTCTAACATATAGTAATCATCCTCTACTGAAATATATTCTGTAACGTCAACCGGATATTTAAATAACGTAGCTATCGAATCATAACATTCTTCACATAAATCCATTGTATGCATCTGTAAATCCTTATTAGAAAAATAACCCCATTTTCCCTGTAATCTAATTATTCCTTCCGTAACTATTCCATTTGTCATCTGCATTTTCTTTCCACATTTATGACAAAAAATTTCATATTTACCTTTGCTATTCATCTTTTTCATATTTTTAATCCTTTCTTTTGATGCAATCATCATATTATTTTTTTCGACAAAAAAATAGTGGAAACCTTTGGCATTCCACTATCTAGAAGTATATTTATATCTTTAATAGCATTATAATTGCATCTTCTACCGGATGTTTATAGTATTTTTTTCGTTTTGTAATACTTTGAAATCCAATTTTTTTATATAAAAATATTGCAGCTTCATTACTTTCTCTAACTTCAAGCATTATTTCCTTAATTTGTTCACTTTTAGCATCTTTAATAGCCTCTTTTAGCAACTGCTTAGCCACACCTTTTTTTCTCTTATCTTTTTTTACAGCTACATTCGTAATATCAGCGGAATTCATAACCTTATAAACGCCACAATATCCTATAACCCCTTCTTCCTCTATAGCGACATAAAATGCAGTATTATCTAATTCTAGCGAATCTTTAAATGCTTTTTGTGACCACGGAACAGAAAATATGCTCTCTTCAATCTCCGCTACCTGGGCTATATGCTTTTCGCTCATCTTTTCTATTTTTACCATATTACCCTTATCCTTTATCTCTATAAAACCAAATTATGAAAACTGTTTTATTTTTTCTTCCTTCTTTTGCTTTTCAAGCATTTCCCTTTCAGCCTGTGAAAGTCTCAAATAATCAGGTCTATGTTCACTAGCCTCCTCTATTTTTCCATTTTTATAATATATTCGTGCCAAAGCTGCAAGTGACGATGCTCTTTGTCTGTTCATATGGCATGGGGCATATAAATGCTCAGTTTTCATTTTTTCATCTATAAATTCTCTATATGCAGGCACTCCATCTCCCAAGAACATTACTGTTTTTCCTATCTTATCTAGCTCATCAATCAAATCCTCTACAGAAATTGCGCACTGTTCTTTTAATATTTTCATATGTGTCTGTTCAAAGTAATATATTCCAGTGTATACCTGTTGACGTCTTGCATCCATAATCGGACAAATAATATAATTGCTGGAATAAAAATTATATGCCATAGCATCAATTGTCGGTACATTTATTATCGGCTTATTAAGCGCTAATCCAAATCCTTTTGCTGTAGCGCTTCCTATACGTAGTCCGGTAAACGAACCCGGTCCTCCTGTTATTGCTATAGCGTCTATAGTTTCCATGTCCAATTCTATCATTTTGCTAATTTCATCTATCATTGGCAACAATGTCTGCGAATGTGTCTTTTTAAAATTTATTGTATATTCTGCCGTTAATATATCATCTGTTACCACTGCAACTGATGCCACTAACGAAGAACTGTCTATTGCTAATATTCTCATCTTTATTCCACCGTTATCTTTCTATAATCTAATCCTTTTTCTAAATTCTTTTCTATCAAAACTGTTGATGCATTGTCAGGAATCAGTTCACTTATGAGTTTCGACCATTCTATCAGACATACTCCTTCTCCAAAGAAATAATCCTCATATCCTAATTCATACATTTCCTCAGGGTCACCAATTCTATATACATCAAAATGATACAACGGAATCCTGCCTTCTTCATATATTTGTACAATTGTAAAAGTTGGACTATTTACGCATTCTTTTATGCCAAGTCCGCTTGCAAATCCCTGTGTAAAAACAGTCTTTCCAACACCTAAATCACCATTTAGGCAAATTATTTGTCCTGCTTTCGCAGATTGTCCTAACTTTCTCCCAATCTCAAAAGTTTCATCAGGCGAATTTGTTTCATATATCATAAATTTTATTCCTCTTTTCTTTTATGGCAAAACATATTGTAATGCCAGAGTCAAAAGGTCTAAGCCCATATGAGCTTTTCCTACACAACAAAAACATTTGCATAACAAACAGCAAATATTTGTCAAAACAAAAAGATATTGTTTATAATCACCACATAATTATAAACAATATCTTTTTACATTTCAATTTATTTATTTCTAGAGTTTTTTTATAAATGTGCTTATTCTCTTATATAATATTCCTGTTACAATTCCAACTATTATTCCTTTAAATACATTAAATGGTGCTACTGCAACCCAAACAAAGCTCCATTTATCTTTAATTATCGGATTTACTTTTGCTCCTTCTTCTATAATTGCTTCTAACGGCATAAACTTTTCATAAAACGGTAGCATTACATAATAATTAAGAATTGCGCCTGCAACTGCCATTAACACAATACCAACTACTATCCCTATGAATGCTCCCTTTTTAGATTTCTTAAATTTATATATTATTCCCGCCGGAACAACAAGGCAACATCCTATGCAAAAATTTGCCAATTCTCCAACATAACCTGTTGTTGTCCCTTTAAATAATATTTTAAGCACAATCTTTATAGCTTCCATAATTATTCCTGATACAGGTCCCATAATAAATGTTCCTATCAAAATAGGTATCTCACTAAAATCAAGCTTATAAAAAGACGGCGCTATAAACACTACCGGAATTTCTATAAGGACCATGAGTATTGCAGCAATAGCCGCGAAAATAGCCATCAACGCTAAATTTTTTGTTGTAAATAATTTTTTCATTTAATTTTACTTCCTTTCTGAAAATTAATATATTATTTATACAGAGCAAAGAAAAAAAGCACCTGGTTCAGGTGCTTTTCATGAGATTATTAATATCATAATTATTAATCTTATTACTTCTCTCATCCAGACTTTACTGTCGGCTATGGAATCACACCATATCATGCCTTTCGGCTCGCTGGCTTATATGCATTGCATAAATACAGCCGGTAGGGAATTTCACCCTGCCCTGAAGAATTATATTTAATATACGGTTAAAAATATTATTAACACGGTTTTATTCCGCATCATATACTCTATTTACTGGTTAATGCCAATGAATCTCTTGTAGATTGCCTTTATTGCTACTTCAAAATCTTCTTCTTCAACACCAACGATAATGTTAAGTTCTGAAGAACCCTGGTCAATCATCTTAATATTTACTCTTGCATCAGCTAATGCTGAGAATAAAATTGCTGCAGTTCCTCTTGCACTCTTCATTCCTCTACCAACTACTGCTATAAGTGCAAGATTGCTTTCGATATAAATCTGATCAGGATGTACTCTGCTCTTAATCTCGTCAATAATAGCTGTTTCCTTGCCTGCTAATGCTTCAGTTGCAATTACAACGCTCATTGTATCTACACCTGATGGCATATGTTCAAAACTTACATTACTCTTTTCTAATGCACGTAATACGTTTTTACCAAATCCGATTTCGCTATTCATCTTATCTTTTTCTATATTAATTACAGACATGCCTTTCTTACCTGCAATACCCGTAATAATATGATCGCAATGTTCAGCTGACTCAGAAACAATCATTGTTCCTCTATCTTCCGGCTGATTTGTATTTTTGATGTTTACAGGAATACCTGCTGCTCTAACAGGGAATATAGCATCTTCATGCAATACTGTTGCTCCCATATATGCTAATTCACGTAATTCTCTATATGTGATAGTCTTGATAGGTTCCGGATTGTTAACTATTCTAGGATCACAAATAAGACATCCGCTAACATCTGTCCAGTTTTCGTATAATTTAGCTTTAGTTGCTCTAGCAACTATTGATCCCGTTACATCAGAACCACCTCTTGAAAATGTCTTTATTGTTCCATTTGGCATAGATCCATAAAATCCAGGTATTACTGCCTTGTTTGTCTTAGCAAGCTTTGGTGCCAATTTTGCTTCTGTCTTAGTCCAGTCAAAATTACCCTGATCATCAAAGAAGATATATTTTCCTGCATCGATAAAATCAAATCCTAAATATTTTGCTAATACTTTACTGTTGAGATATTCTCCACGGCTTGCAGCGTAATCACGGCCTGCCATATGAGCAAATGCGCCTTTAATTATCTCAAAATCTTCATCAAGGCTAAAATCTTTTAATCCTAAGTCTGCAATAATATTGTTATATCTGTCTTTAATCATCTGAAAATATTCGTCAAAATTTTCGCTTTCAGATGCTAATTCATAGCACTTATATAACATATCTGTAACTTTAACATCTTCAATAAATCTTTTTCCAGGTGCAGATGCAACTACAAATCTTCTTTCCGGATCAGACAATATTATGTCTGCAACCTTTTTAAACTGTTTTGCATCAGCAAGTGAACTTCCACCAAATTTAACAACCTTTGTTTCTTCCATTTTCTTTCAATCCTCTCACACCGAATTACGGCCTTTATATTATATATGTTTTTTTATTATAAATTGCTATCAATTATTATTTACATAAACATTAATCTGTTAATGCAAATTTAACTTAATTTAATATCCCTTAATATTATTCTTCAATTCTTATTCTTGTAATAATATTCTCTAATTTTTCTGATGCAGCCTTAAATTCATCTTCTGACATCGGTCTTGTAACAAAACCAATTTCATTTTCAATTCCTGCATCTATGTATGTTACATTTTCAAACGCTTCTTCAATCTTATCTTTTTCATCACCTTCAACACGAACAAAGAAAGACTTTCTTGATTTGCCAAATTCTAATAATTCTAACTTTTCTTTATCCCATATAACTGTCACAGGAATATTCAAATGTCTTACAGCATCTACAACGTCTGATACAACTGCACTTGCTGTTGGAAGTTTTCCTGCGCCACTACCGATAAATACTAAATCACCAACCATGTTTCCTCTTACTAAGATTCCATTTACAACGCCTTCAACGTTAAACAATGGATGACTTGGTGATAATAATCTTGGTGTTACAGATGCAACTATTCCGTTTGCCTCTTTTTTACATTTTCCTAATAACTTTATAGATTTTCCCATAGCTGCCGCATATTTAAAATCTATATCTGTAATATTTGTTATTCCTTCTGTATATACATCTTCAAAATCAACTGATTTGCCATAAGCAAGTGATGCTAATATTGCTATCTTTCTAACTGCGTCAAATCCTTCTATATCTGCTGACGGATTACGTTCTGCATATCCTAATTCCTGTGCCTGTGCTAATACTGTCTGGAAATCTGCACCTTCTTTATCCATTTTTGTAAGGATATAATTTGTAGTTCCATTTAAGATACCTGCAATCTCACAAATTTCATCTGCTGTAATATGCTGATTTAACGGTCTTATAATCGGTATTCCACCTCCAACACTTGCTTCAAACAAGAAGTTTCTGTTGTGGTCTTTTGCAATCTGAATTAACTCTGCGCCATATTTAGCTACTAATTCTTTATTTGATGTACAAACACTCTTGCCTGCTAAAAGTGATTTTTTCACAAAATCGTAAGCTGGTTTTAATCCGCCCATAACTTCAATAACAATTTCAACTTCATCATCTTCCAAAATAGTATTAAAATCATGAACCAATACTGATTCACATGGGTCACCAGGAAAATCTCTAAGGTCTAAAACATATTTTACGTTTATCTCCTGTCCTGCTTTTTCCCCAATCAATTTTTTGTTTGTATCTAAAATTTCAAACACTCCGGAGCCTACTGTTCCGTATCCTAAAATTGCTACATTAATCATTATCTCTTCCTCGCTTGTTTCATTATCATTGCTTATTTGCATAACAAATTTATGTATACACTTTCAAAATTTTAACATAGTTAATTTTATACTGCAACTTATTTTTCGTTACTTTGCATACTAATTTATTTTCCCTGTATACTATTTTGCTTTAAATATGCATTTATAAACTGGTCTATATTGCCATCTAAAACACTACTTACATTCCCTGTTTCTTCATTTGTCCTATGGTCTTTTACCATAGTATACGGTTGCATTACATATGATCTTATTTGACTTCCCCAGCCTATTTCTTTTATTTCTCCTCTGATTCCTGATTTCTTTTCCTGTTCTTCCTGCTGTTTTAAAAGATACAATTTAGCTTTGAGCATTTTCATTGCTTTATCTTTATTTTGCAACTGTGAACGTTCATTCTGACATTGAACTACTATGCCTGTTGGTAAATGAGTAATTCTTATTGCCGATGAGGTTTTGTTAATGTGCTGTCCACCTGCTCCACTTGAACGATATGTATCTATTCTGATATCATCATCATTAATTTCAACATCTAAGTCTTCTTCTATATCAGGCATTACATCACATGAAGCAAATGAAGTCTGTCTTTTTCCTGCTGCATTAAAAGGAGATATTCTTACAAGTCTATGAACACCTCTCTCTGATTTTAAATACCCATATGCATTTTCTCCATTAATCTGCACAGTTATGGATTTTATTCCCGCTTCTTCACCCTCTAGAAAATCTAAAACCTGAGTTGTAAATCCTTTACTTTCAGCCCAACGCGTATACATTCTATACAACATACTTGTCCAATCACAGGATTCTGTTCCACCTGCCCCTGCATTTAACTTTAATATTGCATTATATTTATCATATTCACCTGACAAAAGAGTTTTTATCTTTACTTCATCTACTTTAGAAGCAAATTCATCCATTGAACTTTTCGCCTCTTCAGCAATTTCTGCATCTTCACTCTCTTCTCCCATTTCTATTAAGACTAAAATGTCATCATACAAACTCTTTAAATTATTATATGTTTCTATTGAATCCTTTAAATTTTTGAGCTCTTTCATATATTTTTGTGCTTTGTCCATATCATCCCAAAAGCCCGGAGCTTCCATTGTTCTTTCTAGCTCAATGATTCTTTCTTCTTTATTTTGCAAATCCAAAGCATCTTTTATTTCGTCTAATTCTTTTTCATATGGAGTCAATCGATATTTTATTTCATCTAATTCTATCATCACACTCTCCTATAATATGTATTGCCCCCTCCCTTCGGTCAGTGGCTATTCGTTGGAAACATTTATAGGAAAAAATGAACTTCGTTCATTTTTTTCTCCTATATTTTTAACAGATATAATTTACTGTTTCAATTTATTGCTTTACTTTCTGTTAACACTAGGAAAGGACAGGTGTTGTCCTGTCCTCTTCCTCTTAATGTGTTCTTCCACAGCAATGTTTATATTTCTTACCAGATCCACATGGACAAGGATCATTTGGATATACCTTAGCAACATCTCTGTGCTTTGGCTTTTTAACTCCTTCATCATCCTTATTTGTTCCGGTAACCTGAGCAACTTCTTCTCGCTCAACTTTTTGTTCTACCTGAAGATGCATTAACATTTTTATTGTTTCAAATCTGATATTAAGAATCATATTTTCAAACATTTCGTAACCCTGCATCTTATATTCTACAACAGGATCTTTCTGTCCATAAGCCATAAGGCCTATTCCCTGTTTTAACTGATCCATATCATCGATATGATCCATCCATTTTCTATCAATAACCTTTAGAAGAACAATTCTTTCAATTTCTCTTATCTGTTCGGGTTCAGGGAATTCTGCTTCTTTATCTTCATATAATTTAACTGCTGCCGCCTTAAGTGTCTGCTTAAATTCAGCCTTTGATAAATTAAGGATTTCATCCTTTGTCAATGAAAGCTTTATTGGCATAATTTCAAGAATACTCTGATTCAATCCAGCAAGATCCCATTCAGATGATGGCTGATTATCTCCAATGTAAGTATCAACTTCATTTTCAACTACATCTGTAATCATCTTAACAATGGCATCTCTCATATTATCGCCGTTAAGAACTTTTTCTCTTTCTGAGTAAATAATTTCTCGCTGTTCATTATTTACTTTATCAAATTCTAATAAGTTCTTTCTAATACCAAAGTTATTTCCTTCAATCTTCTTCTGAGCTCTTTCGATTGTTTTGCTTAATGACTTATGCTGAATTTCTTCATTCTCAGGAACTCCTAATGCATTAAACACAGACATAAGTCTTTCTGAACCGAACAATCTCATTATATCATCTTCCAATGAGATGTAGAATTTAGATTCACCCGGATCTCCCTGACGTCCTGAACGACCTCTTAACTGGTTATCAATACGTCTTGATTCATGTCTTTCTGTTCCAAGTACCTTTAATCCACCTGCTGCTCTTGCTTCATCATCAAGTTTAATATCTGTACCTCTACCTGCCATATTTGTAGCAATGGTAACCGCACCGTGACGTCCTGCTTCTGCTACGATTTCAGCTTCTAATTCATGATACTTAGCATTTAAAACTTTATGAGGAATTCCCTCCTTCTTTAATAATGCACTTATTTCTTCAGATGCATCTATGTTAATTGTACCAACCAATACAGGCTGTCCCTTAGCATAGGATTTCTTTATTTCTTCTATAACTGCATGTAATTTTTCTTTCTTTGTTTTAAATACAGCATCATCATGATCAATTCTTGCTACAGGTCTGTTTGTAGGTATTGCTACAACATCCATGCTGTAAATATCTCTAAATTCTTTTTCTTCTGTAAGGGCTGTACCTGTCATACCGGCTTTCTTATCATATTTGTTGAAGAAATTCTGGAATGTAATAGTTGCAAGTGTCTTACTTTCTCTCTTAACTTTTACATGCTCCTTAGCTTCAATCGCCTGATGCAATCCGTCTGAATAACGACGGCCCGGCATAATACGTCCTGTAAATTCATCTACAATGAGAATTTCATCATCTTTTACAACATAATCCTGATCTTTAAACATAAGATTATGCGCTCTTAATGCTAAAATCATATTGTGCTGCAATTCAAGATTCTCTGCATCAGCATAATTGTCAATATGGAAGAATTTTTCAACCTTCTCAATACCCTGAGCAGTTAATGTTACAATCTTGTCCTTTTCGTTTACAAGGAAGTCGCCATCTTCTTCAATGTCAACACCCATAATAGCGTCCATCTTACTTAATTCAGGGCTTGCTGTACCTCTTTCCATCTGTCTGGCAAGAATATCACAAGCTTCGTACAACTTAGTAGACTTACCGCTCTGACCTGAAATAATCAAAGGTGTTCTTGCTTCATCAATTAAAACAGAGTCAACTTCATCGATGATACAATAATGTAATCCTCTCTGTACAAGCTGTTCCTTGTAAACGACCATGTTATCTCTTAAGTAATCAAATCCTAATTCATTATTTGTTATATATGTAATATCACAATCATATGCTGCCTTCTTAGCATCATGATCCATATCAGCAGTAACACATGCAACAGTTAAACCTAAGAATCTGTGAACCTGTCCCATCCATTCAGCATCACGGTTTGCAAGATATTCATTTACTGTAACAATATGAACTCCTTTTCCTTCCAAAGCATTCAAATATGCCGGAAGTAAACATGTCTGTGTCTTACCTTCACCTGTTTTCATTTCTGCAATTCTACCCTGATGAAGAATAATACCACCTAAAAGCTGAACTCTATAGTGTTCTGTATTAAGAACTCTTCTCGCAGCTTCCCTTACTACCGCAAATGCTTCCGGAAGTAAATCATCCAAAGTCTCTCCTTTTGATAATCTATCCTTGAATTCTGTCGTTTTATCTTTAAGCTGTTCATCCGACAATTCCATCATAGCCGGTCTGTAGCTTTCAATCTTATCTAGCGTATGCTGATTTCTTTTAATCTCTCTGTCACTATAAGTGCCAAATACTTTACTAAATGCGCTCATTATATACTCCCAATTATGTATTTCTATGATAATAACGTTTCAATAACCTTATAATCACACTAGCATATTGTATCACTTAAGAGTTTTTTATTCAACATATTATCCCCTGCATACTGTTACTATTTTGTAAAATATTTGTTAACATCACACTTGTTTCCATACTCCCCACTGTCCACAAGTTTCAGGATTCTCACCAACTGTCCACCATTTAGCCTGATATACTTTGCCGTTATAGTAAACTCTGTTTCCATTTGTATATACAGTATTACTATCCCATGTTGGATACCGGCTTACATTTTCTGTTGTTTCAGGTGTCTTTGTTGTAACCTCAGGCGCTTTTGTTGTAGTTGTTGTCTCTGATGCCTTTGTTGTAGTTGTTTCAGGTGCCTTTGTTGTTTCAGGTGCTTTTGTAGTTGTTTCCTGTTCCTTTGTTGTAGTTGTTGTTTCTTCCGGAATAGTCTGTGTTTCTTTTTCAACTGTAAAATCAGCTATGTTACATGCTCCTCCATTTACAACTAAAGTTAATTTATATGTTCCTTTTGCTGCAAAATTAATTGTAACTTTATGACTAATAAAGTTTGTCCATGAATTGCTTGCTGTAATTGCCATTGTTGCCGCATTATTATCATTTAACTTCACAATTATGTTATCTGCATTATATTTGCTATCTCCGGCAGCTAATTTCAAATCAACTGTATAATTACCCTTTGAAGGGACTTTAATATAATAGTCTAAATATGATCCATTTGTTAAATTTCCTGCATATGTTGTATTATCAAATGTATTCATTGTAATTGAACTTGTCTTTCCACCAAACGAATCTACTTTTACAGTTCCCGGTACCTGCGTTACTGTAGCTTTTCCACCTGTACCAACAATAGCCGTAGCTGATTTGTAAATTTGGTTCAACAAACTATATGTAGCATTTTTACTATCCTGGCTAATTTCCCAAATCATGATACCACCAGCATTCTGTGCTGCAAATGTAGCTTTCTTAGCCATTGTATCTAAACCGTTATAATAAACTGTTGTTCCGTTAATAACTGCTGAGTCTTTATATGCATTTGCTGAATTATTAGCAACTACATCTGCATATGACGCCCAGTTAGGTCTTTCATAGAAAGGTACACCTAGTACAATTTTAGACGCGTCTACTTTTCTTGTTGAGTTCCAATAGTTAAATGAATTTGTAAGTAAGCTATATGGTGAATGTCCTGCTCCACTATCTCCGTCATATGCCATAACATTAATCCAGTCAACCATGTTAAGAACTTCATCAGTCTGATATGTTCCACTGGTAGCAGCAACTGCTGACGATAATGTCAATCCTCTCTGTGTTAATCCTTCTCTCAAATATCTCATGAATGACGTAAATTGATTTGCCGAACTTGCTGTTGGATATTCCCAGTCAATATCAACACCATCGAATCCATACTTATCAACTACTGATAAAATACTATTTGCAAGGCTTCTGCATTTTGCGTCAGTATTTGTTGCTTTTTCAAATGCATACTGGCACAAACTTCCATCTGAATATGACCAGCCTCCAACTGCCATTTCTACTTTTGTTCCACTATTATGAGCTGCCTCAATCAAACTGTTAATTACATTTGCAGAACCATCTACAGAATCAAGTACACCTGATGCATTTGGCAACGCAAATGAATATATTACTGTAGTTAATTTATCCCACTGAATGCTTGATGTAATATCTCCATACCAGTTTGGATAGTACGCTACTGCTTTAAAATTGTTTCCATATTTGCCCTGTATGTCAGGTACATCTACATTTACTTCAGGCTCTGAATCATCCTGAGTTTCATTTCCATAAACTTCAACTTCCCATATAGAATATCCATAAGGGAGCGCTCTCTTAACACCCTGCATCTTTACATATCTGGCCTTTACTCCATTAAGAGATACTGTTGTAGTTCCTCCTGTCTGATTATTTAATGTCTTTGCAGTTGTCCAGGAAGCGCCATCATTTGAAATTTCTATTCTGTATTCTGTTGCATAAGCTGCTTCCCATTTAAGCACCATATTATTAATTTCATATGTCTTACCCAAATCAATACATGCCCACGCATTATCTGCAAAGTCTGATGACCATCTTGTACCATCATCACCATCAACTATATTTTTTCCTGTAAATGTATCATTTTCGTTTCCTGAAACTGTTACTGTTTTGTTCTTTGAAATTAATTTTCCTTCAGTCTGTGGTTTTGTCACAGCTTCAGTTATTGTTTCTGTTACAGGCTGTGTAGTTGTTGTTTCAACTGTTGGCTGTGTAGTTGTTTCTTCAGGTTGGCTATTTCCAGAAATTGCAGATGCATTAGTTGCTTCCAGTGCAAACTTTTCCCATGTTCCAACTGAAGTTCCACAGGCATGTAATATTCCTGATGTTGTATCATTTATATCTGTCTGAACATAATAATTATTTAAATATGTTTTAATCGCATATGTTCCATCACTCTGTTTTTCAACATAAAATTTTTCCCATGTTCCAATTGCATTACTTCTTGGAATTACCGGGTTTTCTTTATCTGTATCATCAAAAACAGCACATAAATATTTATTATTTGCTCTAGACTGGAAAGATACTGTTCCATCTGAATTATAAATAACTCTAAATTGTTCCCATGCACCGGCAGAATCTCTGTTAGCTACTAAATTAGACTGTCCATAATTATCCGCACAAACATATTTGTTATTTATAGTTGCCTTAATTGAGAAATAATCCGCATCTGTTAATGCCTTATCAGCAAAAACAATTGTTCCCGGCATAGCTTTCTTCATTGTATTATACACAATTCCATTACTACTCTTTGAACCTGTGCCAATTGAATCCTTGCTCCATTTAGCTTTAATATCTGCCAAAGAATCCGATGTAGGATTTACCTTCTGCGTTGTCTTTTCCTGATAAATTCCCCATGAGCCCGAATTATTTGTTTTATATGCCCATGATGTGTAATTCCATCCCGCCTTGTTAAATTCATCCATAACATATGTCCATGCATCTTCCAATCCAAAACATGTATATTCACCTATATATGTAGGAACTCCATAATTAGCATTATTTATGCTGTTAATAAGATTTTTACATGAATCTTTCTGTCCCTGTAAATCACTAATATAATTCCATGTATAGTGATGATATTCATACATTACATTGCTCCATCCATAATCTGATGGTTTTGGAAGATTTGCAGTTCCCCAACATGATTCCATAATGATAATATGGTCAGGGTCAACTGATCTTATTGTTTTATACATCTGATCATAAAATGCCCAATGCTTAGAAGATGTAGTTCCGGCTTTTTCTCCCGGTTCGTTTAAGGTATCATAAGCTGCCACTGCCGGATTTCCTGCATAATGAGCCGCTACTGTCTTCCATAATTCTAATGTTTTATTTTTATAATAGTTATTCGAGAAAAACGTTACGTCAGATACGTTGTCAATTACTTCCCCTGAATGATCCTGTCCGTTTTGTGAACCAAATGCTCCGTGTAAGTCTAAAATTACATAAATTCCTCTCTTACTACATTCTTCAACAAACCAATCAAGTTTTTTAAAAGCATCATCCCTAAGAACCCAATCTGACTTAGAATTGTCATATTTGTATAGATTCATGTAAGTAAACGGAACCCTTATTGCACTCATTCCCATTTCCTTACAATTGTCAAAATCTGATTCTGACCAATAGTTGTTTTCATACAAATCAAGTAATTCATACATAGTATTTTTTCCAAATCTGTTTTCAAGATTTGACATAAGTGTTTTCTGGTCTCGTACATTTGTAGAACACATCCAACTTTCCTGTACAAGCCATCCTCCCGTATTTGTACCTCTTAAGTACACCATGTTTCCTTTACCATAATTATTCTTAATTGATGTACCATCACATTTTAAGAAATCATTGCTGGTAAAACCTGTTGTTGCTGCTTTTACTTCTTTATTGTTCTTGTATGTATATAGACCCGTAAGTAATCCTGCTGTCATTGTTACACACAAAAAAGAAGCAAGCAATTTCTTGCCAATTCTTTTTGCATTTCGCATAATCAAAACCTCCTCAATATATTGCACATATGTGCGCCCAATCGTAGCGTGCAATCTAAACCTCATATAGCAAAGCCCCTAACGTTTTACGTTTTACTGCACTGTTTATATTATAAAATTTACCCCACTTTTTTTCTATAAAATAAAACTGCTTTTATTCGTAAACGTAATTTTTGTATATTTCGATATTTGGCAGCCATATTTTTTATGCAAATTGTCTAGTCAGTTTTGTTTTGAATCGTTTTTAACATCTAAATATTTATTATATGTTCATAAAAATATTTTTATATTTATATTACAGTTCTATTGCTTTTGATTCTATTCTTTAATTAATCTCTTGCACCATATTACTTAATAAACATTTAATGCATCCAATGTTTATAATTTGTAATCTTAGTTTTCTGTATGCAAAAGAAAAGTTCGAGGTTGCGAATGTTATTAGCATCCCGGTTATAAACTTGGTTTACTCCATTCTTTACAAAGAGCCAAAAAAGGAACCGCAAATGGCATTTACCATTTGCAGTTCCTTTTTATAATTATCTAAATATTTATTTAACTATCTTAATCAAATTCCGGTTCAATTAATCCGTATGTATTTCCTTTTCTCTTGTAAACAACGTTTACTTCATCCGTTTCTGAGTTAAGGAAAACAAAGAAATTATGTCCAAGCATATCCATCTGAACACAAGCTTCTTCAGGATCCATTGGTTTAATTCCAAATTTCTTACTCTTAACAATCTTTATTGTTTCTTCTTCATCTTCGTAATCTGCATCTATAAATTCTGATGTAAATAACTCTTTATATGATTTCTTCTTGTCAACAAGTTTATTTTTATGTTTAACAAGCTGGCGCTCAATCGTTTCTAATACTAAATCGATTGTAGCGTACATGTCGCTGCTTTCCTCCTCTGCTCTAATAATAGTTCCCTTTACTGGAATTGTTACCTCAATCTTCTGACTGTCCTTTTCAACACTGAGTCTGGCAATAATCTCTGTATCTGGTACAAAATACTTCTCAAGCTTGCTAAGTTTGTCCTCTACTGCCTGTCTTAATCCGTCTGTAATCTCAATGCCTCTACCTATGATTTTAATTTTCATGGTACCACTTCCTTTCCGTTTCTGATGGATTAATTATACCATATAATCATAAGATTTAACAAGCGAAAAGCAAACTTTATTTACAAGTTTTTCACATTTATTTTGTGTTATTTTATTAACAAATTTACACTATTTTTCCATACGTCTTTTTCGACATATGTTTTTGTATAAATTGCACAATTTGACACCTTAACTTATTAACATTCATTTTCCTCCATTATTTGAGTTATTAACATATTCTTTTGGCATTTTTCCCTTTAAAACAAGTTATCAATCTAGTTATTAACACTATTAACATTATTTTTTGTTGATTCATGTCGTATTTTGTTTTATGGCGTAAAAGAACGTCTGTTTTGTGTATTAGTAATAAAAATGATTTTCTTTGGTAATTTTCACTATTTTTTTATTGACTTTTTTCCAATATTATGAACCATTTTCTCAGTGCGGATTAATACTTTAAGAATTAATTTCGAAATTCTAAAACAATTTACTTTTTTACTCCCTAATTACCAACATATTTAACTAAAAAGAAACATGGGCTGTGAATGTTATTAACAGCCTGGTATAAACTCGGATTACCCCCACGCTTGACAAAGAGCCAAAAAAATAAGACCGAAAAATTCGGTCTTATTTTATATGTTATTCTTAGTTCATAATTCTTCTTGCTGCACAAGGTGAACCTACACCACTGATAATAATACCAGTTTCTTCTGTAGATGCATGAATAATCTGTCCACCACCTATGTAAATAGCAACATGGCTAATTGAATTGCCACCATATTTATAGAATACCAAGTCACCTGCCTGTAAGTTTCCTGTTGATACACTTGCACCATTGTATACCTGTGTATATGATGATCTATTCAAGCTATATCCAAAATGCTTATATACTGACATTGTAAATCCTGAGCAGTCTGTTCCATTTGTTAAACTTGAGCCACCATAAACATATGGGTTGCCCAAGAACTGTTTAGCATATGCTACAACTGCAGCAGCACTACCTGATGAGCTTGAGCTACTCGAGCTGCTTGATGAACTACTGCTACTTGATGAACTGCTTGAGCTTGAGCTATTACTTGTTGCAGGTTTACTGTAACTTGAGTTACTTGATGAACTACTGCTACTTGATGAACTGCTACTACTTGAACTTGAACTACTTGAATTATAATTAACTGATGTATTACTCTGATTCTGTTGTTCCTGTTGCTGTGCATCTATAGCTGCCTGAGCTGCTTCTGCTTCTCTTTGCTGTTCAGCTAAAATTGCTTCCTGCATAGCCTTTTCTTCTTTTAGTGTAATTGCAGTATCCATATCTATTGTAACATCAACGAAATCTGCTGAAACCCAACCACTCATACTTCCTTCGCCATCAGGTTTCTTCATCTTAATCTTAACCCATGATCCATCTTTACTAAATTTCTTAATAACATAATGTTCATTCTGGTAAACGTTAGTCACAACTTCTGATTCTGTAGTAGGCTTTGTTCTAACACGAATACCTGTGTCATTCATATTAGCAATAACATAACCTGCATCCAATGCATAATCTTCTGCTTCTGAACCTGTTACAAAATAATCAGCTTTTATGTAACCTGTTACGTTTCCGGATCTGACTTTGTACCATCCGTCTTCTGTTGTTTCAAGAATAACTGCGCCACAATTGCTGTATACTTTACCAACAACTTTACTTTCAGTACTAGGTTTCTTTCTTACGTTTACGTAATCATCACCTGTTACAGATGTAATTGCAATATCCTCAAAATATTTGTTTTCCTTATCTTTACTTGCCTGAGCTGCCTGTTGCTGTGCTTCTTCTGCCGACTGCTGTGGAATTAAAGTTGAAATATCTGTAGCCTGTGTTTCTGCTTCTGTTGCAACACCTGCTGTGTAATCATTCAACGCAACTGCAATTCCAGCACCTGCAATCTCAGTGTCTAATGTGTCAGCCGCTACCGTTTTTCCACCTGCAAAAATTGCTGTTCCTGCTAATACTCCAAACGCTAACGCTGTCATATTTCTATAGTGCTTCATGTAAACCTCCGTGTACTTTCACTATTTATTACAAAATTATTACGTTGTACATTATAACAACACTGTCTATTATTGTCAACAAAGATACTTTGACAATTCATGCCACTATTACACTATCAATAGTGCATTAAATAAGTGTCATTTTCATAATGCTTCCTACAACAATTTTATATATTACCAGTTATCTATTTGCTTTTTGTGAACAAATTAAATCAATTTTGTGGCAAATTATTTCATTGTATTTTAATATCTAAATATTAATTTATATTATTCTAAATTTACTATATCTATATTAATTTATATTAAATATGTGTTATTATTGTGTTGATAATAGTTTTTAGGAAGGATTTTATCAACTATGGAAAAGTTTTAATGTTTTGAAATACTTTAACATAAAAAATTTTATAAATACAAACTTTTTATACTTCTGTGTAAAAACTTTTTATACGTTTATATTTTTCAATACATTGAAGTTTTAATATAACTAATTTTTCATTACTGATATTATATTAATTATGAATAAAACAGTTTTAATAACGGGAGCCTCCCGTGGAATCGGCAAACAAATTGCAATTATCTTTGCTCAAAATGGTTTTAATATCGTAGCAACCTGTCACAATAATATTGACACCCTAAGTTCTTTAAAAAATGAGCTTTCAAAATATAATGTTAATATTTTCCTGTTTCAGGGTGATTTATCAAAGCAGTCAACTATATCTAATTTAATTAAATTTTTAAAGAATAATAATATTTCAGTTGACGTTCTTATTAACAATGCAGGAATATCTGTTGTTGGATTAATTCAGGATTTATCAATTGACGATTGGAATTATATTTGGAATACAAATGTAACAGCGCCTATATTTTTGTCAAAAGAACTGGTTCCTCATTTTTTGCATAACCATTCAGGTAAAATAATTAACATTTCTTCTGTATGGGGAAATGTCGGTGCTTCATGTGAAGTCGCATACTCAGCAACTAAAGGTGCAATTAATTCTTTTACAAAAGCTTTAGCTAAAGAACTCGCGCCTTCAAATATTCAGGTTAATGCCATTTCATGTGGAATTATTGATACTGATATGAACAGCCACCTTTCTTCAGATGATATCAATGAAATTGTAACCGATATTCCTGCCGGACGTATTGGAACTCCTAAAGACATTGCATTGACTGCACTCTCTTTAGTAAATGGCAGTGATTATTTAACCGGTCAGATTATCACTGTTGATGGTGGATGGATATAAAAAACTCCTATGATGCACTTTAAAGTTACGTTGATTTTCTAATTATTAGATTTCTTAATTGTGAGGGTTTGTGATATTAACTTAATAACGCTCGCGCTGCTTGTCACTCGCAGCAGTTCTAAATCTCCAGCTATATTTTGCTGTTAGAACCTTTGGTTCTAAGCAAAATCCGCTGTCAATTTGAACCGGCGGTGACAAATGCCTTTAGTTAATATCACAAACCCTCACGTAAGACCATCAAATAGATTGACAAACCATCAAAAACTTCGATTACCCAATTTTAGTTCTAACTCTTTTAGGTTCAGTTAATTAACCTTAAGTGTATCATAGGATTTTTCTATGATTTTGTGTTATTTCTATATTTATTTTTTGTCTAAATATTCCATATCTTCTTTTGTTAATTCAAAATCTACTTTTGAATTTTCTATTATACGTTCTTTCTTTGTAGATTTAGGAATTACAACATTGCCTTTTTGTAACGAATATCTTATACACACCTGTGGTATTGTAACACCATATTTTCTTGCAATTACTTCTATATATTTGTCATTTACAATATTTCCTGTTGCAAGCGGAGAATATGACATTATCTGCATATTATATTTATTGCAAAATTCAATAGTCTCTTCCTGTCTGTTACCTATATGGAAGCAGATTTGATTTACCATTGGTACTATCTTAGCAATTTCTAACACCGGCTCTAAATGCTGTTTTGCAAAATTTGATACTCCGATACTCTTAGCTTCGTTTGCTTCATAAATTTCTTCCATAGCCTGCCAGCTTGCTATGTTTCCTTCTGTACAGTCTTTTCCCCACTCATCCCACGGCCAAGGTGCATGTATTAGATACAAATCAATATATCCTAAATTAAGTGTTTCCATTGATTTGTTAAAGCATTCTTTAGCAATATCATAGCCTTTACATTCGGCAGGAAGTTTTGTAGTTATAAATATTTCTTCTCTTGGTATTCCTGAATTTCTTACTGCTTTGCCAACACTTTCTTCATTGCCATATGCTGCTGCGGTATCAATATGTCTATATCCTGTTTCTAAAGCATATGAAACAGCATCGTATGTGTCTTTTCCATTTGGTATCTGCCATGTACCTAATCCTAATTTAGGAATCTTTACTCCATTTTGCAGTACATAACATTCATCAAGTATCATTTCTTTTCCTCCTTTATTTATTAATAATCTCTCGGAGTCTCTAAGCCAGTAAAATCAAGACTTCCCGATTCCCTTTTTATTAAAGCCTCCACTTTAATTCCATTATTTTGCTGGTATGATTACTCAAGATTCCGAGAGACCATATTATTCTGTTCTCCATTTTCATATTCCACTATTCTTGCTGTTGCGCCGGATGATTTTACTCCGTATCCACTGTTATTGATTACATGTTCTATTCCCGGATGTCCATTTAACATAACGGTTACCGTGTTATGTAATTTTACTCCTTCAATATCAGGGACCTCTACTGCTCTATCTATTGTAATAGTAGCATCTCTATTGTAACTATATACACCTACGCCATAACTTTCAAATGTTAATACATTATCTCCCACTTTTAATGACGCAAATCCATTTACTTTACCATTATTGCTCATAAATTCACTTTGATTTGGAACATCATAAGGTATCTCACTTTGATAGAAGTATAATCTTCCACCATTTCCATCCCATATTGTCTGGTATTCCTGAAAATGTTCTACAAACAATCCGTACATAATTACATTATCACCATGAATTACAGCACCATTTTTTGCTGTATTTTTGTCCCATGCCACATTATCTCCATGATCTGCTCTCCATACCCATAAATTGTCGCCAATAACGTCATTACTGTTTACTGTAATACAATTTTTAACTTTTCCTTCGTAGCTTGAGCCTCCAACTCTAAAGTATACATCACTTAAAGTTGTAGGGTTTGCTCCATGAGAAACATCGCTCTTTTTTGCACCTACTTCAAGCAATGTATCTGACTCTTTTTCACCTGCTTCAAATAACACTCCTGCTATTTTCACCCCGTCAACATCTGCTATTTTCATTGCTTTCTTTCCATTGACAGGTACAATTGTTGCCAGTCCCATTCCATATACTATTGTATCACTATTTTTAACATTTAACGGTTTATTTATTTCATAAATTCCAGGCGTTAGCAATAAATTTTTGCCTGCTGCTAAAGCCTCATTAATCGTATCTGCATCATCCGTATTTGGATTTGCGATGTAGAATTTATTTAAGCTGACAAATTTGCCCTTTGTTCCACTTTCCCATGATACTCCAACAGCATCTGTCCTAAGTTCAGGAACAATAACTCCGTATCCATATTCTTCATCATATGTAAGGTATGGCTTTTCCTGAATAACAGGTGTAGTCTGCACTTTTGTATATGGCGAATACGGCCATGTTCCTGCCGGAGTTCTTACAGTATCAATCCCAACAAAAACCATATTCCAAACTCCGCCATCCCACAATCTCCAAAAATCATTTCTTGTAAGATACTGCTGCTGTGACCCTGATGAAACTGTTCCATTTGAATAGCAGTCAGCCATAAATCCACCACTTGACCACCCTTCTCCATCACTGAGAACCATTCCATCATTAAACTTCATTCTTCTAAGTGAAACCGCCTGTGAATTTGCCCACATACAATATTCATTTACTGAAAAATTTTCTGCACTTCTCCAGAAATTGCATGTTGCATTATGATACATCCAGTCAGCGTTGACCCACAACTTGTTAATATTTGTATCTGTAGGTAAAACTCCAAGTCCTGATACTTGTGTGTAATAACCAACATTTACAGATAATGATGTATCATATTCACCCGGTTTAAATAAAATTGCATATCTCTCTTTTCCGAACTGATTTGTTTCCTGTTTTTTATAAATTTCATCTACTTTAGACTGAATTTCATTTTTATCATCTTCTGGAGAAAATACATATGTATTTTCTCCAAATACTGTAGCATCTTTTACAGGTTCACCATCACTTTCATAGTCAATTGCATTTTCTATTTTCTCTTCTGTCTGTGCCTCAGTAACATTTTGTGTCACATTCTTTTTAGATGTTTTGTTTTCACTTTCGCCACATCCCCACAGTAGCGTTGATACGAGCGCTGCTGTTATTGCAATATATATCTTTCTATTCATTATTTTCCTCCAAATCAATTTTTGCTACATAAATCCCATCTCTTGCCGTTATAAACAAAGTATCTTTATTTGTTCCACCTATATCAAATGTAGACGGTCTTGATTCTACATGGATAGATTTTATAAATTTACCATCTCTATATATTTTTACGTCGTCATCACCAACTAAAATATTATTCTTATTTTTTCTAACGCAATAATCTCCCTCTTCAATTATAACTTCAGGATTTTTAAGATAACCATTTTTATCAACTGTACACTCAAATACTCTTTTATACATCTCATCAATTGAATACATTTTTTCTCCACATGATGAAATTGATAAATTATTGCTTCTTATTAAGTCATAGTGATTTGGTATTATTGTCTTTTTGTCCATTGCTATCCAAGCTTTTTCAGGCTTATATCCTAAAACTTCTTTATAATCTGAACCATCTCTCCATCTATTACCCGGATATATAACTCTATCAGGTTCTATTTTGCCCATTTCCACCATATCTAATGGTTGCATTTCTCCATTATTATCTAATGTAAATACTATTGTATAGGCATCTCTGTTGTACCAAAATCCATATGAAGTACCATATTAGTCCGGAGGCAAAATATTTTCCTGTTTTTTGCCATTAACTGTAGCATTCTTTGGAATCACATATTCTCCAACAATTATTATTCTGTCATTTGTATCAAATCCCACAGAATTAATTTTATAAGGTGATTCAAATATTTCAGTAAGTTTATAATCTTTTCCGTCTACACAATAAATTTTCTTATCAAGACTGTCTACAAAATAGAAATCACCTTTTTGATTACAAATCCCTCCGTCAGGGAATCTGAATCCACTATATAATTTTTGTGGTTCATTAGTTTTAGTTATTCTAATATTTCTGCCAACATTTCCCTTTATATCAATCTTTGTTGCCTGCCATGTTCTTATTTCTACATTTGAGTTTACATCCAAAAGATAATTATCGATTGTGTATTTCATTTGTGAGAAATTATGTGCATTTATAAATGAAATATTTTTGCAGTCAAATGTTTTTACACAATAATCATAAGGCTTATTTACAAATATTGTTCTAAAATGATATGTCATTGCAAATGTAATATCTTCACAATTATGTAGTTCTATTGGTCTTGCAAATTCGCCTTCTGCCACTTCCTCTTCTGTCTGTATTCCATAGATTGTCCAGTTCTTAACATTATTCATCAACAATCCATGTCTACAATGATGCTCAAGTGACATACAATAAATCTTTCCCGGTGTATCAGTATTTTCGATAGTTATTCCTGCTGTTACATAAGGACTTGCAGACCACACATCCTTAATTACTCCGCCACCATTAACGACTATTGATGGATACTGATAATCCCACATACGCTCAGGATTACTGTCTGCAGTTCTTGTTGAGTTATAAGGCATTTCAAACGCTCCTGTACCTTTAACAAGATTTCCATGTCCACCAAACATTTTTACATCATTAATATATGAATCAATATCGCCGTTCCACTTAAGTCCTATTGCTCTTGGATTTTTTCCACCTGTTTCTATTCCTATACCAAATAATATGTTGCTTTTTCCACTTTCAATAAATGCTATACCTTTTCCATATCCGGTAAATCTTTCTGCATTATCTTTAAGTATAAATTTAGTAGAAACAGGATTAAGTCCAATAATAACTGTATCATCTTTTAATTTGATAGTATCTGTAAGCAAATATTCTCCCTGTGGGAAATAAAGATATGTATACTTTTCAATTAACTCCTTAAGAACCTTTGTATCATCCGTAACTCCATCTCCAATAAGACCATTTTTCTTAACATTTATCCACTGTTTTACTTCAGGTAAAGTCTTTAAATCTGTATACAAAACATTATAGTCAATTTGCTTTTCTCCTATATATAATATATCTTTAATTTGTTTTTCAGGATGCTCATCACTTGCTGTTATTCCATGTATATATTCATTTATATGTGTACAATCATATTTATTATCTATTGTATTTTCTGTATCCTTATAACTTACGATAACATTGCATTTTTCTAAATAGCAATTCTTTACATAAATACTTGTTAACGAATTATTTTCTAATGCAATATTCAATAATTTATCCACATTTTTAAATATAGAATCTTCTATATATAATTTTTCAAAAAATCCATCCTGTACCTCTACAAACTGTGGCACATTTTTCACATCAGTTCTTACTATTGTAAGACCTGCCTCTCTTGTAAAAATAGCTGCTTTTTTCTGATTTTCAAATTTTGTATCTACCATTACAAATGGCCAGCCCGGAGAACACTTTGTAGTGATTATTCCGTAATTTCCACCGACAATTTCTATATCCTCCATTTCATTTCCTACATCATATATTCCTGCCATTCCCGAATTGACGTTAATTGTAATGTGAGCTAAAAAAGCATGTTGTGCATAATGTGTCCTAAAAGCTACCGCATAATCATTTCCTCTACCTAAGTTAATATTAACATTAGACATTGCACTATAGAAAGTTCCCGGATTAGCATCATTTGCATTCACATTTGTCTCTTCCGTTACAACTCTGTCCACAAACCAGAACAAATATCTAAAATGACCTTTATCGTCTTCCTTTGATATATTAAAATTTAATGCATTATCCTTTAATATAAATTCAGGTCTTTTTTCTCCATATCCGATTATTCTTACTGCCTTTGGAATATAAATTGTCTTACTTAACAGATATTTTCCTTCAGGAACAAATACAATTCCATAACCGTATTCTTCTACAACCATATTAACTGCTTTTTGCAGTTCATCTGATACATCCACTATTCCATCATTACTAATATTAAAATGGTCTGCGTCAAAATATATCGCAGACTCATCCTCTATTTTCCCCGTATAAAAACTTGTTTTCATAACAAATACCTCATATTTCTCAATAATATATGTATTCTTTTTAAAATACTTTATTCTTTTTTATTGAAACAATTTTATCAGATATTTTTGTTAAAATCAACATTAATTGATTAAATCAAAGCATTATTTTTGTGCATTTTTATCATATTTTTCTTTAACATTTTTGTAGGCATAAATAAAAGAGCACCACTTTTTTATGATGCTCTTTCATTAAAATTATTCTCTCTTTATCAATCTTCTAAAACTAAGCTGTTTCTTCCTGCTGTGCCCATTGTGAATTGTATAGTTTAGCATAGAATCCATCTTTTTCCATTAATTCGTTATGATTTCCCTGCTCGATTATATCTCCATCTTTCATTACAAGAATTAAATCGGCATTCTTTATAGTTGAAAGTCTGTGGGCAATTACAAAACTTGTTCTGCCTTTAAGCATATTATTCATACCACGCTGAATTCTTTGTTCTGTTCTTGTATCTACTGAAGATGTTGCTTCATCTAATATCATAATCGGATTATCTGCGAGTATAGCTCTTGCAATTGTAAGAAGCTGTTTCTGTCCCTGTGATATGTTACTTGCTTCTTCATTTAATTCCATTTTATATCCATCCGGAAGAGTTCTGATGAAATGGTCTGCGTGAGCTTTCTTAGCTGCTGCAATTACTTCTTCATCTGTTGCGTCTAATCTGCCATAACGGATATTTTCCATAATTGTTCCTTTAAATAACCATGTATCCTGAAGAACCATTCCAAATTCCTGTCTAAGTTCGCCTCGGTTAAAATCTTTGACATTATGTCCGTCAATAAGAATCTGCCCCTTATTTACGTCATAGAATCTCATTAATAATTTAACAATTGTAGTCTTTCCTGCTCCGGTAGGACCAACTATTGCTATCTGTTGTCCTTCCTTAATATCAGCACTAAAATCATTAATTATAGTCTGATTTTCATTGTATCCAAAGTTTACATGATCAAATGTAACATTTCCTTTAACAGTGTTTATATCTACAGGATTTGCTACGAATTGGTCTTCTTCTTCCTCGTCTAAGAATTCAAATACTCTCTCAGCTGCTGCTGCCATACTCTGCATCATATTTGAAACCTGTGCCACCTGCTGAATTGGCTGTGTAAAATTCTTTACGTATTGGATAAACGCCTGAATATCACCGATTTCAATTTTTCCATTTATAGCAAGATAAGCACCCGAAATTGCAACACCAACATAACCTAAATTTCCAACAAACTGCATTATAGGCATCATTAATCCTGAGAAAAACTGAGATTTCCAAGCTGATTTATAAAGGATTTCATTTGTATCATGAAATTCTTTCTTTACAGTTTCTTCTTTATTAAACGCCTTTACAATATGATGACCACTATATACTTCTTCTACCTGACCATTTATATGACCTAAATATTCCTGCTGACTCTTAAAGTATTTCTGTGAATGTTTAATTACAAAACTAATTAATAAGATACTCACAGGTAATGTAATAAGTGTAATAAGTGTCATCGGTACACTTATTGTTATCATCATAATAAATACACCGATTAATGTACTTATAGATGTAATTAACTGTGTTATACTTTGATTTAATCCATTTCCTAATGTATCTACATCATTTGTAATTCTTGATAAAACTTCACCGTATGTTCTACTTTCAAAATATTTGAGTGGCATTCTATTTATTTTTTCTGAAATTTCTTTTCTCATACGGTAACAGATTTTCTGTGTTATACCCGTCATTACAAATCCCTGAATAAGATTGAATACACAACTAACTCCATATAACGCCAATACTATTAAAAGTATTTTTCCAACATATCCAAAATCAATTCCACCTTTTCCGGATATCTTGTTCATAATTCCATCTGAAAGTGCTGTTGTCGCTTTACCTAATACCTTAGGTCCTGCAACAGTAAATACAACACTAAACATTGCACAAACCATTACTGCAAATACGCCATATTTATAATTTCCAATATATCGTATTAATTTTCCAATCGTGCCTTTAAAATCTTTAGCCTTTTCACCTGACCCCATTCGGCCGCCGCCCATAGGTCCTCTCATTCTTCTTGGTGGATTTATATTTGTTCTATTTTCATTACTCATCTTTATCCACCTCCTCATTTAAACTTGCTGCCAATTCGGCTTCTGACATCTGAGATGATGCTATCTGCTTATATACCTCACAATTCTTCATTAATTCCTTGTGTGTTCCTTTTCCAACCATCTTTCCATCATCTAAAACAATAATCTGCTTTGCCTGTAATACAGTGCTTATTCTTTGAGCTACAATAATTACTGTACTTTCTTTTACCTTAGGACTCAATGCTTTTCTTAATGCTGCATCAGTCTTAAAGTCTAACGCTGAGAAACTGTCATCAAAAATATATATTCTAGGATTTTTTGCAATTGCTCTTGCAATTGATAAGCGCTGTTTCTGTCCTCCTGAAACATTAGTTCCACCCTGTGAAATAGGACTATCATATTTTTCTTCTTTACAATCAATAAATTCTGTTGCCTGAGCAATTGTTGCAGCCTCTAACATTTGTTCATCGGATGCATTCTCTGCTCCATATTTTATATTAGATGCAATTGTTCCTGAGAACAAAATTCCCTTTTGCGGTACATATCCAATATTATCCCTTATTGATTTCTGTGATAAATCTTTTACATCAATTCCATCAATTGTAATCTGTCCCTCTGTTACATCGTAAAATCTAGGAATAAGCTTTGCTACAGTACTCTTACCACTACCTGTACTACCTATAATAGCAGTAGTTTCACCAGGTTTAGCAATAAAATCTATTCCCTCTAAAACATTTGTATCTCCATCAGGATATTTAAAATCAACATTTTTAAATTCTACAATTCCCTTTGGTGCATCTAACATCTTAGCTTCTTTTTTATCTTTTATAGAAACATCTGTATCTAAAACGTCATCTATTCTTTCTGCTGCAACTGTTGCTCTAGGAAGCATAATTGATACCATTGTTATCATAAGGAAAGACATAACTATCTGCATTGTATAGGTAATAAATGCAGTCATAGACCCAACTTCTAAAGCACCCTGATTAATTCTGTGGCTTGCAACCCATTCAATCAATATTGTAATTCCATACATAACCATCATCATAAGTGGCATCATAAATGTCATTACTCTATTTGTAAATAACATTACCTTTGTCAAAGATTTATTTGCAACATCAAATCTTTCTTCTTCTTTCTTTTCTCTGCTAAATGCTCTTATTACAGGAATTCCTGTTAAAATTTCTCTCGAAACAAGGTTTACTCTGTCAACTAAATCCTGCATAATTTTAAACTTAGGCATAGCTAAAGCCATCAATATTGCTACCAAACATAAAAGAGCAACAACAGCAACTACGATAATCCACTCCATACCTGAGTGTGTTTTTATAACCATTATTATGCCGCCCACAGCAAGAATAGGTGCATAAGCAACCATTCTAAGAAGCATTACACATACCATTTGAATCTGTTGAACATCATTTGTGCTTCTTGTAATTAATGATGCTGTAGAGAACTTATTAATTTCTGCATCAGAAAATTCCAATACTTTATTAAATACTTTTTCTCTTAACTCTTTACCGATTGAAGCTGATACTTTAGATGCGAGGAAACCAACAATAATCGCACTTACAGTCATTAAAAGTGCCATTGCAAGCATTTTTGCTCCTGTACTCCACAAATAACTAACTTGCTTTGTTTCAACATCTACTCCGATTTTTTTGTATTCCTTTTTTACAAATGAAATAGCTGAAGACTGAACAAGAGAATCTCCCATAGAATCAATTGCTGACCCCATTTTATCTCTTACTGTATCTCTTATTAAATCGAAATGAGCTGCCATAAACTGTTCCTGTGTCATAGTTCCATTTTGAACTGCTGCTAAGTCCATCTTAGCCTGATTATCAAGAGAATCCATATCAATTTCTTTCATGTACTCACTCATATCCTGACCAGTATTTTCATTATTGTTCTTCTTGTCCTGTGCCTGAGAAATCATTGAATATACAAGAATTGGTTCTGAAAAAGTCTTATCTAACTTTTCCATGTTTTCTTTTGATTTATCTTTTAACTTATAATTTCCATTACTTTGTTTCTTATATGCAGACTCCCATTTACTTTTTTCTTTATCAGTCATCCACATTGCAATTCCCTGATAACTTTCTTCTGAAATTTTCTCCGGTGTTGCATATTCAATTCCTGAATTATTAATACCTGTATCAATTAATGATGCTGTATAATCAGGTAAAGACAGGTCGCACATAGCCTGTATAAACAAAAATGCTATTATTGTAAATACCATTGGCATATGCCCCTTGAAATTTTTAAAAAATCTCATCTTAATTCTCCTTTTCATTTTTTAATGTCTTGCCTTCTTCAAGTATAGCTGCATAAAATTTTTCCTGAAAATTCAAATATTGCTGTAATTCTTCTTCAGTAAAATGTGAAAATACTCTTTCAAAATATCCTTCCACATCCTTTTTTTTCTTTTCTACAAGTTCATTGCCTTTTTTTGACAATTTTATTAATGTATTCCTTCTATTATCAGAATCTACTTCTCTTACTATATATCCTTTATTTTCCAAACTTTTTAGTGTTCTTGAAATAGACTGCATTGACACATGCAATCCTTCTGCAAGTTCTGATACATTGACTGATTTATTTTCCATTTTTTCTGATTTAACAAGCCAAAATATTATACTGCCTTCCATTCTTGAAATATCATCAGATAATTTTGGATGATGAAACTTTCTGAATTTCATCATTCCTTTTATGACCTTTTCTACAAGTTCCTTATTGTACTCGCTCATTTCATCCTGTCACCTCCAAGCTTAATTAGACTTTAGCAAAAAAATAAACACTGTTTATATTTAACAACGTTAACTGTAAACAGCGTTTATTATTTTACTCTTATTTTTTAATCTGTCAACAACTTAATTTAAAATTTAACTAATTGTTAACATTTCTTACTATATTTTTTTACATCAATCCTATCACCCATAATAGAATCCATTCTCGTATCATCTTTTATAAGAATCTCTTTTTGTGCTTTGCTTAGTTGTTTAATCCAATATTCTAATTTAGATGCAAGTGCTTTATTTTCTGTCTGCCAAGCAGCTTCAAGTTTTAAAGCCACATGACTTCTTGTATATTTTGCACTTTTTTCTCCTGCTCCAAAATGTTCTTTCATTCTTCTATCTAAATCCGTAGTTATCCCTGTGTAAATCGAATCGTCTTTACATCTTAACATATAAATATAGTACATTTTATTCTCCCATTTTTCTAAATATTCCTCGTATAACAATTATTGATATAACTGCTGCCCCACCATCTGCTATAGGTGCCGCATACATAATGCCATCTATTCCAAATATCATCGGTAAAACTACTATTAAAGGTAGCAGAAAAATAATCTGTCTTGTAAGTGCAAGAAAAGTTCCCTTCATTGGTTTTCCAATTGCCGTACTAAAAGTTGAAGTTATTGGCTGTATCGCATTTGCAAATGTCATAAACAAAAATATTCTAAAATAATTTGTTGCAAACTGATAATATTCTTTTGTACCATTTCCAAATATACTAATGATATTTCTTGGGAAAACCTGAAACATTATAAAGGCTATCACTGATACTATTGTACCACTTATAACAGCTAGTTTATATGTTTCTTTCACTCTGCTATAATTTTTTGCGCCTATATTAAAACTTGCAATTGGCTGTATTCCCTGCGATAGTCCAATTATCACAGCAAAATAAATTTGATTAACTTTCATTATTATGCCTGCACACGCTAACGGAATTGAATCCCCATAATTTGATAACGCCCCATAGTATGTCAAAGATTTATTTAATGTAATTTGAACAATCATTATTGCTATCTGATTTGAAAATGGTGTAATCCCTAATGATGCAATTCTACCAATACATTTTAAAGAAGGAATAAAATGTTCTTTCTTTAACTTTACTGTCTTATAGTGCCTTAAATAATTTATCACTAAGACAAACGAAACAAATTGTCCAATAATTGTTGCTAACGCTGCCCCTTTCATTTGCCAATCAAATACCATAACAAACAAATAATCAAGAATTATATTAATTATTGCACCTACAAGATTGCATGTCATAGAAAAATCAGGGCTTCCGTCCGCCCTTATAATATGTCCTCCCCCAAGTCCCATTATAAGAAATGGTATTCCAATTGCCGTAACACCAACGTAATCTTTAGCATATCCTAAAACATTGTCAGGTGATCCAAAAAATTTTAATAAAGGTGTTAAAAACAATAATATTCCTATAGCTATTATAGTTCCAAGTATCATTATTCCTGTAACAACATTACCTATATAAAAGGGGGCTTTTTCTTTATTTCCTTTTCCCATTTCAATATTAAATGCTGCCGCACCACCAATTCCAAATAGTAAACCTAATGCTACACATATTGTACTTACAGGAAATGCTACATTCGTAGCTGCATTTCCTAATGTTCCAACAGTTCTTCCTATAAAAAACTGATCCACTATATTATAAAAAGAACTGACAAGCATAGCTACTATGCTTGGTATTGCAAATTTACGCAACAACTTACTTATCGGTTCAATCCCTAACGGATTTCTGATTTCACTATTTTCTTCCATTTCTTTATCTCTCTTTTATATTTACTTATATTTTTTTCTTTTGTCTTAAAACTATTCGTACAATTTTATCACATATACAAATAACTTTTCCACCATAAAATTATATATATTTCTATGCCTTACCAACTTATTAATATTATTTGTTCAATTTATATATGTTTTTAATGAATTAAGGAATCGTTTTCTACCTATATTTAACTTGTTTTAAATAATTACACTATGTTATAATTTTAGTATGTATTGCTATTGTTTACTAAAGTTCAACATACATAGCAAATTTAAATCAGACATCATTGCATGAATGATAAAGTTTTTAACTGTAGAGTTTGTCAGATTTAATTAGAATTATTTTATTAAATTACTATGAAAGGATAAAAATATGAGAGGTATATACTCAAATAAAACTGAGATTAGGCATAAAGTATTTACGGAAGTTGCCCGAATGGCATATGAAGGTGGAGATTTTTCACGTATGGAAGAACTACCATATAAGATTATGCCAGGTGAAATCGGTAACTACTATGACAATATTTTTCTTGAGAGAGCAATTATAGGAGAAAGATTGCGTGCTACTATCGGACTCCCTATAAGAAAAGTATCTGAACATGCTCCTCTTTCGGAAGGTATTGATAAAAGTGCTATTGATGAAAAATACTATGATCCACCACTTATTAATATAATTAAATTTGCATGCCATGCATGTCCTGAAAAACGAATTTTAATAACTAACGGATGTCAGGGTTGTTTAGAACATCCTTGTATTGAAGTATGTCCTAAAAAAGCTATTCATATGGAAAACGGTCGTTCTATTATTGATCAGGATAAATGTATTAAATGTGGTAAATGTGTTTCAGCATGTCCTTATAATGCCATTATCAAACAGGAACGTCCTTGTGCAAAAGCATGTGGAATGAACGCTATCAAATCAGATGAATATGGACGTGCAGATATTGATTATGAACAATGTGTATCTTGTGGAATGTGTCTTGTAAGTTGCCCATTTAGTGCAATTGTCGATAAAAGCCAGATATTCCAGACTGTTCTTGCACTTAAGAGTGACACGCCAATATATGCAGCAATAGCCCCATCATTTGTAAATCAGTTTGGCGGTGCTGTTACATCTGCACAGGTACGCGCTGCTTTAAAAGCTGTTGGATTTGAAGATATGATTGAAGTTGCTGTTGGTGCAGACTTATGTGCAATTCAGGAAGCTGAAGATTTCCTTGAAGAAGTACCTGAAAAGATTCCTTTTATGGGAACAAGTTGTTGTCCGGCATGGTCTGTAATGGCGAAAAAGACTTTCCCTGAATATGCAAATTGTATTTCAATGGCACTTACACCAATGGTTTTAACAGGTCGTATGATTAAAAAAGACCATCCGGATTGTAAGGTTGTTTTTATAGGGCCATGTGCTGCTAAAAAACTTGAAGCAAGCAGACGAAGCGTTAGAAGTGATGTTGATTTTGTTCTTACATTTGAAGAACTTATGGGAATATTTGATGCTAAATCAATTGAATTTTCTGAATTAGAAGTTGAAGAGGAACTCCAGACATCTTCTGCTGATGGTAAAGGATTTGCTGCTAGTGGCGGTGTTGCTAATGCTGTAAAAAATGTTATTAAGAAAATTGATCCTGATAAAGAAGTCAATGTTGTCAGTGCACAAGGACTTGCAGAGTGTAAAAAAATGCTTACTTTAGCAAAAGCAGGAAAATACAATGGATATTTATTAGAAGGAATGGCATGTCCCGGTGGTTGTGTAGGCGGTGCCGGAGTTTTAAGTGATGCTAAAAGAGCTGAAATAAAATTAAAGCAGGAAATGGCTAACTCCCAATTAAAAAATTCTTCTGAAACATATTATGTTGATTATTTGAAATTAATTACTGAAGAAGATGCTGATAAATAATTATCATGTTATTTTATATATTATCTTAATACAATTTTTATTTTATATACTAATAATTTTAACAAAAATGTGTATAATCATTATATGATGAAAGGCTAAAACAGATAACACATCTAATTATCTTTCTATCATCATTATGCAAACTTTAGATAAAGGAGGCTTTAATATGGAATTAGAAATTACAACTGAAAACTTTGATGAATTAGTATTAAACAGTGACAAAACTGTACTTGTAGATTTTTGGGCTGACTGGTGTGGTCCATGTAAGATGCTCTCACCTGTAATTAAACAGATTGCTGAAGAACGAAATGATATAGTTGTTGGAAAGGTAAATGTTGACGAGCAACCCGGCTTAGGAGTTAAATACAAAATAGCTTCTATTCCAACAGTAATAGTATTTAAAAATGGTGAAATAACAAACAAAAGTATTGGTTTAGTTTCAAAAGCAGAATTATTGTCATTGCTGGCTTAATTACACAAATTTTCTAAAATACAAAATTAATTTGACCCTCAATTGTTAGATTTTTTCTAACTATCGAGGGTCTTTATTGGATATTCTAATTAATTACTCCTGTCATAATTGACATTGGTGGCATATTTAATTGTGCTACCGTGTCATTAACTCTAATACCGGCAGGTCTGCTTTCATTTGTTTTATTTAACACGACTACTACAATGTCTCCATTAGGGTTTTCAAATGATGTAACATCTACATCGTCTGAATATCTGCTAAACGCTACTCTTTTAGCTCCCGGTTTTATGTAATGACTAAAATGATTAATATATGAAAGAGTATTTCTTTCCATTAATTTGTCATCTTTTGTATCGTATAAATACGGTGCATCACAATAATTTCCGACATGATTTGGACCACCCTGTTCATCTAATCCACGTCACTTACATAAATATATCGTTTCTATTAAATTATGCGATATTGGATAAAAAGAAAAATAACATTAATTACATAACTACATTATTTTCTATTAAATTGCCATTCAAATATGACATTGCATTTTCAAATGTAGTAATACTTATCGATTCTAAAGCTTCATTAGTCAAAAATCCCTGATGCGAGGTAACTATAACATTTGGAAAAGATAATAGTCTTGCAGTAATAGAAGTTTCTAAAATATCATCTTCTCTGTTTTCAAATACATTATTTGTTTCTTCTTCATATACATCTAATCCTACACTGAAAAACTTTTTGTCTCTAATTCCATGTATTAAATCTTCTGTTTTAATTAAGGCTCCTCTTGATGTGTTTACAAGAATAACTCCATCCTTCATTTTTGCTATACTACTTTTATTTATCATATGATAAGACTCTTCTGTAAGTGGACAGTGCAATGAAATTAAGTCGCTGTCATTTAATAACTTATCTAATTCCACATATTCTACAAAATCTAATTCGGGATTTTTATACAAATCATATGCAATAACTTCCATTCCAAATCCTCTGCATATTCTGCACATCGTTGCTCCTATTTTTCCTGTTCCTATTATTCCTGCTATCTTTCCATGCAAATTTGTTCCTGTAAGTCCTGTAAGACTAAAATTATTTTCTCTAACCTTTATATAACTTTTATGAATTCTTCTGCTCGAAGCTAAAGCCAAAGCCATTGCATGTTCCGCAACTGCTTCAGGTGAATATCCCGGGACTCTCATAACTGTTATATTTTTCTTTTTTGCTTCTTCTAAATCTACATTATTAAATCCCGCACATCTTAATAAAACAAGTTCAACGCCGTTTTTACTTAGACAATCTATTGTTTCTTTTCCTACATCCGAACTTACAAATGCACAGATTGCCTTATACCCTTTTGCTAAATTTGCAGTTTTTGAATTAATATCTGTATCTGTATATTCAATTTCTATTTTCGGATATTTTTCCGTAACTTTTTCAAATGAATCCCTATCATATTTTTTTGTATCATAAAATAATATTCTCATAATTATCTCATGTCTCCTTCTTAATTGATTTTATTATCTAGTATTTTCATTTTTTTTCATAATATACAACACTAAAAAGACAAGCATCCAAATTACTTATGCTACAGCAAAAGACTTACTTAAACTTTACCAGCTATTAAACCTGACAATTAATTTGTAAATTAATCTGAAAATTAATTATTTGCTTATTAGCAAAATAACTAAATATAGCCGGTCGTTTGCATCCCCGACCGGTTATATTTAAAATTTACTTTTATTTACCTTTTACAATACATTTAAAATATCTTATACTAAAACACTTCTTTATATTTAACCTATTAGCCTCAAATAATATTACACATTACAACTGAATATATTGAGGATAATTGTCCATCAAAAATTCCACACCTGCCATCCCCATCGCAAATAGGATAAGAAAACATATCATAAACATTCCACCAATATCATACTTGAAATGTTTGTCATTAAATCTTAAAGTATAATATATAATTTCTCCTCCTAACATAATCAGCATAATTGGCCACATATGAAAAATAAATGCATAATTAAAACTTTTAAATATTGTTTTAATTAAAAATAACACACCAAAAAGTATCAGGCTTATTCCAAATGTAAATGTACCTACTCTTCTTTCCTTCATTTCTTATTCCCCCTTAATCGCTTAATATTTCATCATTTGCTTCTTTTTCATTTTCAATAAAATTATCTTCAATAATTTCTGAATCGCCATCTAACTTTGTATTATCTATACTTACATTTTCTTCGTATATTGATTTTCTTTTTCCTTTAATTAAATAAATTCCAGCTCCAATTATTAACACTGAAAATACTAATTTAGGTAACGCATATCTAATTAATCCAAATACAGTATTATCTAAATCTATTCCTAACTGATAGCAAAAACTAATCGCACCATTATACAAGGAATTTATTCCTATAAGTATTAATATCACTGCTGCTATAATTCTTACTTTTTTAACATTAAATTTAAGTTCATCCGTGTTCTTGATTATTAACCAATCATCCTCTAATTTTGAAAACTCATCCGCTGACAATGAATTTTTATTTAATGCATCAAAAAAAGCATAAAACCATATAACAGGAAGTGCAAATGCAATTGCATCAACTCCAATCAAAGAAATAATAGCACAGCATCCCATAAATATGGACATTAAACTAATTCCCTGTTTAAAAAATCCTAAATACATCTGCCCTGCACCAGGTATACATGCCAGGCAAAAATTCCAAAATTTACTTCTTTGCTTTTTCATCTTTATACACTCCTTTATCAAATTCTAAATTTTCGGCTATTCCTCCGGATATATTTTTCATTCCGGCTCCTATCTTTTCCGTAGACTGCTGTAACATTCTCGATATCGAAAATTTGTTATTTAACTGTTTCATTGTTTCTATTTTAGTTCCGACTAAATTTGGCTTAATTGAATCCATATTAAACACCATAAGTACAGCAATTCCTGCAGCAGCAACAACCTTTGAGCTATACAAAATAAGTTCTGTTTTCCTATTTTTATATTTGTTTAACGGAATAATATTTGCTTTTGTCTTATGTATTTCACCGTATGTTTTTATAATTTTCTGATTTTTTTCATCATTTATTTTTTCTTTTATTTCATATTTTAAATTATCAGTTGGTGAAATTAACTCCTCAACAGGAAAAAGATTTGCAAATTTTTCTGCACATACCAAGCACTGTGACACGTGATTTAACAAATTGATTTCTTCATTTTGTTCTAATTTGTGATTATAATATGAAATTATTTCTTCATCTTTTAAATGATTCATCGCAGTTCCTCCTTATCCCATTGTGTTCTAAGAACTTTTCTTACTCTCCTTATCTGAGTTTGCACCGTATGTACATTAGCATTTATATGTTCTGCTATTTCCTTAGCCGTTTTCCCTTTATAAAAATATTCATAGGCAACGGTTTTATATGGTTCTTTAAGTCTATTACAGCATTTTTCTAATTGTTCCATAACAACTATTTCCATAACTTGCTTCTCTGCTGAATCAACCGGTGGGCTTCCTCTTTCAAGTTCTTCATCCTCACTTGGCATTGTTCTTCTCTCAGCTCTTTTCAAATGGTCCAGACACTTATTTGTAGCTATCCTTGTAATGTATGCTTTTTCATTTTTCTCATCAAAGGATTCCATAACTTTGTAAACTGAAATAAAAGTTTCCTGTGTTAAATCCTGAGCATCAAAATAATTATTCGTCATTCGATAGCATATTGAAAAAACCAATTTCTCATATTTAGTTAATAAATCTTCAAAATAACTATTTTGATATATCTCTTCCAAAATTTAGCACTCCTTTCCTTATTTACCCCTCTATAATATATAACGATTTAGCAAAACAAAAGTATTCAATTTTTTTATTTTTATTTAAATAAACTTTAGTTGAAATTTTATTTAGAGTTGAATGGGTTAAATTATTTTACAAATATTAAAATCTGCAAACAAAAAAATGTCTGATATTTGATATATTCCATTTTAACTGATTTCTTAGTAAAGATGATATACTTCCTTGTTCTCAGACATCTTTTTATAAATAACTTTATACTATTAAAATATTAAATTGTAAGTTATTAATATTATCGTTCAATTAATTGACGCCTGCATTACAACCAATCCAATATGAAAAAGAATTGTAGCCTTCCCCATTTCCAAACCTGTTATACATGTAATTGTATACGGAATTGAACTGACCGGTGACAAACCTAAATCCGATTTGACAGACATTGATATTCCCAATGCCATAATAAATAATCCTAATATGTAAATTGTAATTCTTGTAAAATAATTCTCACTCTTTATTATTTCATTTAATTTGTTTAACACGTTAACATCTCCTTTATCCTATTTTGAAATAATACGCTGGCAGCAATTTTAACTCTTTTTTATATTTATTTCAAATCTAAGGAGTTACCATTTTGCAACAATTTCTCCAGTATTTTCCCTATCTCATACTGAATTCCACTAAATAAATTTCCTGCTTTTATTGTCCTAGCCTTGAACCTTGTTGCTACATCTGATATTTCCAACTAACTTAATTTATATACATTCTGCAATACATCTCTTTCTCTACAATGCTATCTGATATTAAATACTATTAAATCCATTACATATTGGGACTGCATTTTCTGTAAAAAACTGAATGTTCATTGGTATTAATGTTGTTTTCTTCATCTTCTTTATCCTTTCCATTTTAGCTCGTCAGCATATTCCGAGAATTTTAAGCCATCACGTTTTGGGCATATAAAAAGCACCTACTTGCTTGTAGATGTGAGGTAACCCCATAATTATGATCTAAATTAAATTTAATTATAAAAAATACCACCTAATCTTTCGACTGGGTGGCATCTATGCAAAAATACCTCTTTCTCTCTCATCAATTTCATTTAACTCCTTTTTTATAACCTCTTTTTCCTCTGGAGTTAAATTTTCATTTTCCATTTTCTTAAACAATTCTTCTTCTCTTTCTGTTCTATATCTCATCATTGTTATATACCCTCAAAAAACAACCTAATTTCATTATATATTGACTCGTTTGAAGAAAAACTCTCTGCTATTACCTCTGAATAATTACCTCTAATATATCCATCATAAGCATATTGACTTAATTTTTCTTTCAACTTAACATTGTTTATATTATCTAAATAATTTAATTCATCAATTTTCTATCTACTAAATTTCTTGCTTCATTCTCCTAACAATCATATAGTACTTAATACCACATTATTAATTTTTCTTTAGGAATAAAACCATCTTTTGCCATTTCCAAAAGTTTATATTTTGCATGAGCAATATGATTCGTGCACCATTCATATCCTTCAGGTAATTCACATGTTACTACCTTCTCCGAGTTAATTTCAATAATTAAGTGTCCTTTCTCTTTGCAATCTTCGGGAAAAATATCACACTCTAGCACATTATTATTCTTTTTTATATTCCTTAATTTTATCATAAAATTTACTAGCCTCATCACTATAATCATATGTTTTAGAAGTTATATTACGCGCCTCTCTTTGAGAATACCCTTCCTTCATAAGTTCTTTTTCCATAATTTCATATTTAATTAATGTCAAATCATGACTTTGCGGATTTCCTTGTATCAATCGCTTCCATGATTCTTCCGTCATATAATCTGGTTCAAAATATTCTAAATCTGTTCCACCTAAATCATGTTTATCCATAAACATAAAATTCTTAATTTCTTGAATTTGCTCCTCTGAATAACCAATTGTATTCGCAATTTTAGAAACATCAGCTGACATACTTCTAACCAAATCATAATATTTTTTTGCATGTTCTCTGGTCACTTTTCCATCTGGTTTTCTGGCGCCACTCACTGCTACTGACCTTATTATATCATTTCCTTCTGTTTCTACAACTACATTGTCCCACTTGTTGAATTTCAATCTATAATCAATCTATATTTTTTGATTTTCTTCATCCAACGAATAATTAGATAGCCTATCAAACTTATCAATATTTCTCTGAATTAAATTTCTTCTGTTTTCCTGCTGTTCTGCAACAACCGCCTGCTTCATTTCCTTTTTGGTTACCTTTTCAGGCTTTTCAGAGATACCCGGGAAATACGTACTATGTCCATCCTTGCAGTTTGGATGATACAAACCGCCTGCCATTGCCTGAGACATTAACGGATATGGGCCATCACTTGCCTTGCCGCCACTCCATACATCATCTATGAGTATCTTTCCGGTCCATCTTCCACACTTAGGACAAGGTAACCCACGTTTATTTACAATCACTGTAGAAATGCCCCATTCCTGACGTTTTGCACCTTCGCCCTGACAATATGCTCTGGTATTCGCTGTTCTTAAAGCCATTCCGGCATACGAAGCAATATTTACTCTGGCACCATTTTTATACTGTATACAATTAATGCCACGGCTTAAAAAGTCCTTTGTAGCCATATCCACTGCTTTTTCATATGTACCTGCTCCAGAGTTATAATAAACCTGCGAATTGAATATGACTTTTCTGTATTGGTCATTTGCCATTCTAAGCATTGCTGTTTCAGCACGTCGCATACCGACATTTATCTCATTAAGTAATGCCTTAAGTTGTTCTGCCTACCATAAAGTCCAATTTAATCCATTCTTCGTTTCTTCTGCTCTGTGATATGGCAAGTTACGCATCATTGAATATATAAGTTCATTTTCAAATGTCATGCATTGAATATTGACATAGTAAAAATAATTACTAATATCTTCTCAATACTCCATAAGGTAATCACTTTCTGTACATAAAGTATTATGATGCATACTGAAAATCATTAACCACTAATCTTTCCATGACACATAAGCCACACGATACTAGGCGCACATATGTTTTACTTCAAACTAGAGTAGAAGCAACTGAATGTATTATACAGAAGATTTTGGGACACGCAGGAAAATATTCCTGAATAGGTATATACTAACATTGTTATTGAACAAATGCTTGATGCTATAAATAAGCTATAATATTATGTCACTATTGAATAAAAATCGTTCTTTATTTATTAGAATTATAATTTTTTTATCACCCAAAAAGCTTTACAACGAGCCATAAAAAACACCCCAGAACAAAAGTCCTGAGGTGTAATATACTTTTCTGAAACGCCTTGAGGCGTTCTTGATTGTAAAATTGATTATCTCTTTGAGAGCACGAAAAGCCCGTAAATTGGGAGTTTGTGTCTGATAGTGTTATATATCTGTTGTATGCGTAACACTACACACACATTTCCAGAACTGCTTATTACTCTACGGCTTTAACCATTTGCTACTTGATGAGTATATACTTTTTTCTGTATTGTTTCAGTAAGACAAATAGAAATTAATACGTTTCTACAAAAAATAAAACTCTTTATAAAAACGGTACCATATACACCGGGATATAATAAATTCCGTTTTCCCATTTGTAATCCTTTGTATGGACAACATATTTGTTGCATATACGATTACTAAACTTGTTGCAAAATACATCAAGTGATTTATGTGTTCTATAATTGCCGGATTTCACCTCTAATGGACATATCTTATCTTTAACCGAAGTTAAAAAATCAATCTCATACAAATGATTTGAAGTTTTACTTTCCATCGTGTAATAAAATAAATTATTACCTTTTGCTATTAGCATCTGTGCCACAACATTTTCATAGACATATCCTAAATTTACATCCAGTTTATCCGAAAGTAACTTATTATAAATAATATTCTCCGTATATTTTTTATCCTTAAATGCCAAAGTTATAAATAGACCGACATCAGAATTAAACAATTTATATCGTCCTGCATCCTTTTCCAATGCCATTCCCACATCAGGATTATTAGCATGATATGCAATATTTACAGTGTACGAACTGAGCATATCAGGAATCAGCTCTCTTACCTTCTCAGAGCGAACCCCCTCTCTTGCACTTGACAGAATATATCTTGATGCATTACCACTAAGATTAGCAGGTATGGCATCATAAATATCTCCAGCAAGACCGGTTCCATCTATCTTCACAAAATCTTCTTCATATAAGTCTACAATTTCTCTTTTAGTTTCATCAACCAATTGCAAATTATTTTTCTCTATATACGTTTCTATGGCCTGTGGCATTCCACCAACAAGCATATACAATCTGAATATCCGCATCAGATTTCTATGCATTGCATTCCCAGCAGGCTTTTTGTTCTTTATAAGATGCCTTATTGTTTCCGCTGATACCTCATCTCCTATTGCCCATAAGAACTCCTCAAAATCCATAGGAAACATAGATATTTTATGTTCTTCGCTTGGAATCAAAATATCCTTTGTATTCTTTTTTATTGATAATAAAGAGCCTGTTTCAATATACTTATATCTTCCATCCGCAACGAGATATTTAATTGCCTGCCTAGCCTTTGGAAATAACTGAACTTCATCAAAAATAATTACCGACTCTTTCTCATATAACCTGATTCCCATTAACTGCTGCAATTGCAAAAAGAAAAAATCCAGATCATACGTGTCATCAAATAGATCAATAATTGCCTTACTTGTATGAGCAAAGTCAATGAGAATATATGATTTAAACTCTTTTTTTGCAAATTCCTCTGCAATAGTTGATTTACCGACTCGTCTTGCCCCCTTTATCAAGAGTGCGTATTTATCGCTTCTGCTCTCTTTCCACTCATATATTTCATCGTATATTTTTCTTTTAAAAACTGGTCTATCCATACATAAATCCACCTTTCCACCACAAGTATAACGCAAATCCCCATTCATGTAAACCAAAATTATGGTCAAATCCCCATTAATTTTCTCACATTTTTTACACATATCCCCCTTCGTTTTCTTAACTATTAGATTTTAGTCTATTTCTTCATTTTCTTATTATGCACAGGTAAAGTTCTTTCTAATCGTTATATATACCGGTATACTCTGTACTTTGCCATCACAACCAGATATCCGTTATCCCACTCAACTACTTTCGTATATCTTTCCAATTTGTCAGAAGTGATAAAACAAATTCTTTGGTTATTAAATTCAAAAAGTGTATACTTTCCATAATTAGTAAGCATTGCATAATCTTTCATTTAAATCACCACTATCAAATAATCTCTTTTAACATTATATTTTATATAATACCACAGTTATCATAAAAAACACCCCAGGACAAAGTCCTGAGGTGTAATATACTTTTCTGAAACGCCTTGAGGCGTTCTTGATTGTAAAATTGATTATCTCTTTGAGCGTTTGTAGAGCGTGAAAAGCCCATAGATAAAAGCTTCATTATGATAAATGTTGCATACGTGTTATATGCCGAGGACTGCTCAGAATTTTTCTCAACTCCTCTATTCAAGCCAAAACTATCACTCTATTCTACTGTTTCCATATCATTACCATATTCATCTATAATTTCTTCTTCACTATCTACCGCCAAATAATCTGGAATATATCCTAATTCTTCGAACTCTTCCTTATGTTTTTCTCTGAATTTCTCGTATTCCTCACTCTCTCGATATTGAATGAACAAAGGCCATTGTTCAATATAGCATGAAGGTATTTCTGTTCCAATTATTTTTTCTAATATACCCGAAACCTTATCATATTCATCTAAAAGTGCATACTTCGCAGCTTTAAATTGCCCACACATCGCAGACACATCACATCTATCAACATCACCTTTAATTTCTTCAATACGGCCTTGATTTTTTACAGATATCCAATAATTTACTTTATTACAAAACTTATCTGCATCATTTTGTTCTTTTTCATCCATCATGAGTTTATAAACATATTCACTAATTGACCATTCTGCATTTTCCATATGCTTAAAAGCTTTTTCAAACATTCTATTTTCTAGTTCATCCTTATCTTTTGACAACTTTCTTAATCCCCAAAACGTACCATACAAAATTAATTGTGTAAGTTCAAATGCCCTAGACATATATTCTCTATCTACCTTTAAAACTTCTCCCTTTTCTACCAATTCACTTACACTTTTATCCACGCTTTTAATGTATGAATTATTAACTTTCCCCTTATTATGAACCACTAAATTTCTTCTATAATAAATCTCTTTAAATCGTTCAAATTCACCATTTTCAAAGATAAACTCTGCCTTATGTTTTTGTTCAAACACATTGTACCAGTCACTTATTGGCATTCTCATAAATTCCTCTACTTCTTTTTCAATAAAATTCCTTTTAACTTCTTTAAGCTCTGTATTTAAAGATATAAGTTCTGAATATGTAATACTTTTCTCTTTTAAATATGCATCAGGATATTTCATTAAAATATACTTGAAAATTCCTGCAATAGCCTCTTCATAACGGACTAGCAACATCATTAATGTAGATTCACTCAAAATACTCGGTTGTTCTGATAATTTAATATATTCTGTGACAGCTTTTTGAGGATTCAGCTCATATTTTTTATAACTTTCATCCAATTCTTTTAATTTGTATCGCACAACAATGCCATCACTTCGTTTTTCAACTTCATATCCATCTATAATTTTATTGATTTCTTTTAATTCTTGTTCAGACAACTCCATATCCAAATTTGAGATCTTACTAAATAAATATTTTTCCAGCAAAACTCCATACTTATATTTTTCTGTTTCTTCATCTAAATGGTCACAAATACTTTTTAGTTGACGCTCATAGTACTCTTGCAAATTTTGAATTTTATCAATTGCTTGTTCTAGCAATACTTTAAATTCCATTGATTATCACCTCACATCTTCTTATTATCTGATTTTGTACAAATAATAACAGCTTTAATTTTGCCAATATCTTCATTAATTTACTATATAAATAATTGTCTCATAATCCCATTCTCCATATCATCAATACTATAAATAGTATCCATAACCTCAAATGTCTCTCTCAAATTGCCTCTTGCACTCTTCCATCCAATTCCATCTGTAAACCATACAAATGTAAATCCATCTATTGTATCAGCTTCCTGTGAAAGCATTTTGTAACTTCTTGCAGTTTCGTTAAGCTTCGAACCACCGCCACCATAGAAGTTTGTTTCAATAGCATAAATCATCTCATCTGTCTTAATTACAAAATCAAATCTCTTTGCAGCTTTACCCTGATTAGAAAGTGCAGACAAATCAATATTCCATTTAGTTTCAATGTCCTTCAAATACATTTCTTTAAAGTAATTTACATTCTTTGTAAATCCTGCTGCCACAATGTACTTTTCAACCAGATTTTCCATCTGGTGACCACCACGATTTTTTCGTCCATTAGAATCCAATCCTGTTTCAACACCTAATGCATAATCTACTAAATTATTTACAAGATGATTTGAAATCATATTAAACAGTCCTGTTTTTTGCATAAACATCTTATACTGTTCTACATCATAATTCATAGTTTTAAAATTATATAAAAATGCGCCATCTTCATCCTGTGCATAAATCTCATTGCTTCGTACCGCTAGTAACAACGGAATACATTTTAATGTTTCCGGATATTTTTTTACAATAATTTCAAACTCTTCTTCAATGTTTTTAGAGCCTATAAGTGAATTCAATATGTTTAACTCCACTTTGATTGCTTCTACATTCTTAACAACTTTTTTAAAATCTATATAATAATCGTAACCAGATATACTAGCACGAAACTTACTAAGCCACTCATCAAAATCTTTCATTTACCTATTCTCCTTTATTATAATTTCTATTTTATCTTCAGCAAATCTCCAAATTGCCTTGCACGGATTATATGAACCATCCTCAGCAATTAATCCAGCTTCCTTATACAAATCTGTTACACCTGCAAGATATCCTCTATTCTTTGCTACTGTTAATTCTTTAGGTGACAGTCCATTAAATATCACCTTAACTTTATGCGCGTCTTTAGGTAACAGAGTTGTAATAGCTTTTGGTAATCTTAATATTCTTGCCCGAATGTCATTGGCCGAAATCTGTTTGTCGACAACAAGCTTAAAACCTTCATTTGTTTCGTTTATTGTTCCATCTTCTTTTACAAGGTCATCTGTTTCATCCTTTAATTCGTCCATCGCATTTTTACTAAATACCGGTGTAAATACAAAACCTATCTCATTATCAATACAACTTTCAACAAGTCCTTTTCCATCTATAAGGATTATTGGGCGTGACGGATCTGCATCTACAAATTCTTCTGTCTTTTTTGAATAGCTTGCAGTTGTAATAAATATCCCTTTACTTCCCGATGGCATCACCCCTCTAAGTGCCCTAACTTTTTCAATAGGAATTGTAGTCCCTGGTTTATTTCTCTTTGCCTGAACAAAGTAATCAACAGCATCTGCCCCAGCAAAACCACCAACTCCGTATCTTACAGCTTGCAAGTCAATTCCGCCATCCGAAGATCGTTGTGTAATAACAACCTCATCAAGACCAATTTTTTCAAGATACAACTTCAAAAATTCCTCAAATGCATATCCACTTTCAAAATATCCATAAAACTGTTCCAAAAACTCACTTATCTTCTCATCAGATATTTCAATATTTTTTCGCATCTCCGTAAACCTTCTCCAATCTCCTCTTAGATATCTCCAAGTAATCTTCGCTCACATCTATTCCAATAAACTTCCTTCCAAATCGCACAGCCTCTACTCCTGTAGTTCCCGAGCCACAGAACGGATCTAATATAATTTGTCCTTCTTCTGTTGATGCTAATACAATTCTTTCCAACAAATATTCCGGTTTCTGTGTTGGATGCTTTCCTTCTCTTTTTTCCGAAGGTTTAGTCAATGAACCTGTCCACACATCCTTCATCTGCTTGCCACCATTCATTTCTTTCATTTTCTGATAATTAAAAAAATGCCGAGACTTCTTTTCATTCTTCCTTGCCCATAAGATAGTTTCGGTAGAATGTGTGAAGCATCGACATGCTAAGTTTGGTGGTGGGTTGGTTTTCTGCCATGTTATATTATTAATAATTTTAAAACCTTCCTGCTCCAACGCCATACCAATCGAATATATATTATGTAATGTTCCTGATATCCATATTGTCCCATTTGGCTTCAGTACTTTCTTACATAATCTAATCCACTTTCTGTTAAACTTATGTTTTTCTTCAACACTAGTTCCATCTTTTGAAAGCTTATCCCATGAGCCTTTATTTACTGAAACCATCTTTCCCCCTTGGCATGTAACTCCATCATTACTTAAAAAATAAGGTGGGTCTGCAAATATCATATCCACAGATTCTGATTTCATTTTCTTTAAAATTTCAAATGAATCCCCTAGTATTAATTGTGATTCTTCAGTCTCGAAGTATAATGGAATGTTTTTGCTAACTATTTTTTCCATCATTTCTACTCCTTAATAATTGTATATAATTACCTCTTCTCCAACTCTATTTGAAGCATCCGAATTTATCATTCGTTTTACTGAAACGACATCTATCGAATATCCTTTATTACCATATAATTCATTAATAAACTCTGTATTATGATTTGTAAGCATACAATAACATCCTCTTTCTGATAACTCATCAAACAAATTAGCTAATCTTCTATGACTTTCCACATCAAAACCTTCTTTTGTATAAGACTCAAATGATGTAGGTTTTAAAGGTGCATACGGACTGTCTATAAATACGAAATCACCAGATTGTGCGTTTCTACATGCATTTTCAAAATCTCCATTAATAATATTTATACTTCTCAAATATTTCGATGTTTCTACAATCGCTTTCTTATCTACTGATGCCTTGCGGCTCTTATTATACGGTACATTAAAAAGTCCTTTTCCATTTACACGATACAATCCATTAAAACAATGTTTATTAATAAATACAAACAATGCTGCTAATTCTATATCAAACTCTTCTCGCATTAGTTTGTCATTATAATGTTCTCTTATTGAGTAATAATATTCCTTACCGTCATCCCACATTTCGTTATCAAGCATATTTACTGCATCTAAAAACTCATCAGGATTATTTGCTATTTGCGTATACGCATTAATTAAAGATTTATTAATGTCATTAATAACTGCGTTTTCCGGTTGTAATTCTAATACTACTGCTCCTCCACCAACAAAAGGCTCATAGTAATCATTATATTGTTCAGGCATTCTTTCCTTGATTTTTGATAATAATTGACGTTTACCTCCTGCCCATTTTACGAACGGAGCAACATTTAGATTCTTCATTTTTTCCTCTTCTCTATCTATATACTATGTCTAATATTATACTTGTATATAAACAAAATAACAATATGAACAGCACCATATTTTTTTCCTTTTATTTTTGAAACACAAAAATATATTCATGCGCAAGTAACAAAAATTTATTGTTTTGTTTCTCCCAAAATTCTGTTGAGCGACAATTATGTTGTTCTTTTATAATAATCTCTTTATTTGTAAATCCAGCATTTAAAAAGCATTGCATCACTTCAAATCCTAGAGGAACAACTTTTCCATGCTTTCTAATATCACCAATCATTATGGCACACATTTTCCCTTTTTTCAAAACTCTATAGCATTCCTCTGCAACTTTTCTCATCTCACTTATGAACTCATCCTTAGATAGCAACGACACATCCCCTTCTATGCCTTTACTATATTTAATGATGTCTGCATATGGCGGATGCGTACAAATAAAATCTATATTTTCATCTTTTATAAATGACAAATTTGCTGCATTTCCTTTTCGTGTAAATACCTTAGATTGCGTTTCACATTTAAATTGAAGATTTCTTCCTGAAATTGATATAGCTCGTGGATTTATATCGACACCTATTACATTTCTATTTAACAATTTAGCTTCTACTAATGTTGTTCCACTCCCCATAAATTGATCCAATACCCAATCACCTTCTTTAGAGTAACGTAATATCAAATTTCTTGGAATGTATGGAGACCAATTTCCTCTATATTTTCCTGAATGTGTAGCCCACTCTCCCCTATCTTTAAAAGACCATATTGTTGTTTGCTCTAGTTCAAAATTATTTGGTTGTAAATTAATATTACATACCCCCTTACATAATAAATATTAACATTATAATATCTCACATTGAATATATAGTCCAGTATTTCTTTCACTATAAGTGAATTTATATATTTATTATAGCATGAGATAATATTCACATATAGTGAAAGAGGTATGTGCATGAATTTTAATAATGATAAGGAATTATACAGGGTTATTGGAAAAAATATAAAACTTTATAGGAAACTTTCAAAACTAACACAAGTGCAACTTGCTGAAAAGGCTGAAATAAGCATTAGCTATTTATCAAAAATCGAAGCAGACAGTTGTGACAAAAGTATGTCCATATCTATGCTTAACCAAATTGCCAACGCACTTGATGTCGAAATAACAGATTTTTTTAAGGAGGAAAATAATAATGTCAAAAACTCCTAATATTTATGGTGGTGGTTCAAAAACAAATAAAAACGGTTTACATTTTGAACAGGTTACGTCTCTAAACAAAGCCTTAGGAGACGCCGGATATACCCTAAAGAGCAACGAAGTATATTACAATAAAGAGCTAATTGGTGTATCAGTTCCCAAAAAACAGCTTTATACTAAATTTCTAGAAAAACAAGGTATAGATTACGCAAGATACAATTCTAAGCAATGGCAACCCGATGAAGCATTTATTAATTTCAAAAACAAAACAGCTTACATAATTGAAAAAAAGTTTCAAAACTGTTCAGGTTCTGTAGACGAAAAATTACCCGGATGCCATTTCAAAAAACTAGAATACAAAAAGCTTTTTGCACCACTTAACTATAACATTGAATACATCTATGTATTCAACGACTGGTTCTTGCAGCATCAATATAGAGATACTTTAGAATATATAAAACGTATGGGATGTCACTACTTCTTTAATGAAATCCCACTAGATTTTTTGAACTTATAAAATCTCATTGATACATAATTACAACGTAAAAATTATTTCCTAATTTTTACGTCTTTTTTACCTTCCTCTCCCCATCACTCTCTCAATAACCTTTTCTGTTTTCTCCAAAAAGTCCTCAAGCATATTTTTTCCTTTAATAACAAATTGCTTCATATAGTCGTATGCCTGTTTTAACTTTTCCTTCAATTCCTTATTCTCCTGTTTCAAGGATTCATTTTCATATGACAGGTCTATTATTTCTTCTCTCATAAGATATTCTTTTTCTTCCATTCCATATCTTTGCAGTTTTAAATTTAAGACCTCTGCTATCATAGCTTTCTTTTCTACCTCATCTGCTTTGTGTTCTGCTCTTGCAATCTTTTCTTGTGTAGTTTTTTCTTTATCATTCAAATCTTCCAAATGCTTTTCTGAATCATATATATCTTTTCCTATCTCATCATATCTACTCTTTAGTTTTTCGACTTGAGTTTCTAGTTCTTTTTGTTTTTGCTCTGCCTCTTTTGCACGCTCTGCTGCTTTCTCTCTTCTATAGTCAGATAACAATAAGTTTCCTCTTGGACTTGAGCCTTTGTATTCTCTTTCCCAACCATATCTTTCTTTCATCATTTTTGCCAGGACCTCTTTTTGTTCCTCCACCCAATCAACACCGCCAAAACTTTTTCGTTTCATTTGTGGGACCCGGTGTCCCATTTTATCAAGTTGCCAAACAAGATTTCCATCTTTATCCACAGCTTGCTCCTGAATTGTTGTATATCCTATTTTTTCAAATGCCTTTGTAAAAGAATTTTGCGTAGCCACTCCTCTTTTCATATTTCTTACATATGGTATATATGGCATGTGAATATGCGGAGTATTTTCATCCCCATGATATGACATATTATAAATTATTATTCCTGCTTCAAATGGTGGTTGCCAATTTGGATCATTTAGTTCTTTTTTTGTAACTACGCATACATATGGTAATTGTTTAATATACTCTGCAAAGTCAAATAATAATTTTTCTGCCTTTTCAGCTTCTTCATAACATTTTTCAAATCCTGTATCATCCATATCACCGATTTGCCAAATAATTTCATATATCAAATTCTTTTGTTTGTCTTGTTTAATTTTTTCATAATAATTCCCCGGACATCTGTCACCTCTACTTTTTGCTATTTGCTTTTCTCTCCATTCCTGATATGATTTTTCAAACAATTTGTCATATACTTCTTTTAAACCAATTTCATGATTATCAAAATATACATTCCTATAACGTCTTTCTTCCACAGAATTTGGTGGAATATGTTCTCTGCTATTGTGAGTCAGATTTGGAATACTCTCCATTGCTCCGCTAATAGTTTTTGTAATTTCCATAAGCACTTTACCTCTCTTTCTTTTTATAATGAATATCTCTAACACCTTTGGGGCATAGTATATGTTTCAAATTTCCTAAAGTAATGTCCCCTTATTGGTTTGGGAACCCAAACACAAACGAGGCAAGCGTAACGCCGCTTAACCTCTTTATAACGAGCAAGTTGCATTTGCTCGTGTACAATATTTCTCAAAAATATTTTTAAGAAATATTGTATATTTATTTTTCTTTAATCTAATTAACTACACTTTTTTCATAAAGAAAAAGTCCCTAACACACTGTCAGGAACTTCTCATTCTTTAAAACTTATTACCATCTTTTCTCCTACTGCACAATATCCGGAACTTCTCTAAAGTATCCGGTTTCTTCCCACACTCTCTTGTCCGGGCAATAGTAACTGTATTCGTTTGAATCTCCAATTTTAATTGCATATCCAAATTTTAAAATTCCTTCCTGTAATCCTACTCGAACATATTGAGCATCTTTTCCAATTGCTTTTGCAATTTCCTTGATAGGAACATTTCTACCTGTAAAATTAGGTAATTGAATTGTATACTTATTTTTTTCCATTAGTATCACCACCTTTCTATAGAGCATTATTTGCTCTGTTTTTATTTATTATACAGACCTTTATTTGCTCTGTCAATATTGTTTTTAAGTGCGTTGACTTAACTATAATTGTGTGTTATTTTTATATCTACAGGAGGTATATTTATATGGAAACTGGAAAAAAGATAAAATTAATCAGAACGATGCGTGGATTAACTCAAAAACAACTTGGAGAATTATCCGGTATTCATGAGGTTGCTATTCGAAAATATGAATTAGGAAAAAACCTTCCTAAAGAAGAACAACTAAAAAAAATAGCTGATGCTCTAAACGTTAATGTAAATTCCTTATTAGAATTTAATATTGAATCAGATGGCGATGTTCTTCCACTACTGTTTGCTATTGATGACAAGTTTTCAATAGAAATAAAAGATAGCGAAAATGGTACCGGATTATTTTTTGATAATCCAAATTTAATTCAATTTTTAAAAGATTGGCAAGCTATGAAGGAATTATTAGATAATGGCAGTCAAACTAAAGCTAATTATGAATTATGGAAAACAATTCGACCAAGTGTTACAAAGGTAATTCACAAAGATTAATTATGGTTTCCTCATTTAGCCTACTGAATACTAAATGAAAGGAATGGTGTTTATGAAATTACCCAACGGATACGGAAGCGTTGTAAAACTTTCCGGGAAAAGACGTAAGCCTTATATTGTTCGTAAAACAGTAGGTTGGCATTACGATAAAGAAAAGGATAAGCAGGTGCAAGATTTTATTATTGTCGGCTATGCCGTTACAAGAGCTGAAGGCTTGCAAATGTTAGCTGACTACAATAATAATCCATTTGATTCTCGTGCAGCTAAAATGACATTTGCTGAAGTATATGAGGAATGGTCAAAAAGAAAATATTCAACCATTTCAAACTCTAATGTTAAAGGCTATACTGCAAGTTACAATTCTTGTTCTTCTTTGCACAAAAAAGTATTTAAAGATTTAAAACTTGTAGATTTACAAACAATAATTGACACTTGTGGTAAGAATTATCCTACTTTGCGCAAAATAAAAGTTCTTTTTAATCAGCTTTATGATTACGCTTTAAAAAATGATATTTGTAACAAAGACTACTCATCATTTGTAGATATTATTCAATATAAGGAGCGTAATCCTAATAAATATGACAGAAATAAATTTAGTAAAGATGAAATCACTACTATTTGGACTATGAAAGATGATAAGTATTATCAAATAATCCTTATGCTTTTATATAACGGAGTTAGAATTTCAGAATTTCTTGATTTAAAGAAAGAAAATGTGCATCTGGACGAACAATATTTTGATGTAATTAGTAGTAAAACAGAAAATGGTATTCGAAAAGTTCCTATTGCTGATAAGGTTCTTCCATTCTATAAAAATTGGTACAATTCACATCCAACATGTGCATACCTGTTACATACAGAGGATGGTAAGCATTTCCAATACCGAAATTATTACGATAGTTATTTCAAACCATTAGTAGAACAGCTTAACATAAACCGTACTCCACATTGCTGTAGACATACATGTATTTCAATGTTAGCTGAAGCTAATGTTAATCAAACAATAATAAAAAAGATTGTAGGGCATTCAGGTGCTATGACTTTAACAGAAAAGGTTTATACACATTTTGATATAAAGGAGCTTATAGATGCAATTAATAAAATTTAAAACAAAAGGACATTTTCCAGTATTACTACTAAAAAATGTCCTAATAATTTTTACTTTTATTGTTGCATACTTGTTGCATATGTGTTGCATATCCACTGATATATAACACTTTCCACCAAGTTCCACAACCTCTGTAACCCTTGAAATATGGGCTTTTCTTGATTTCTTCGTTTTCGAAAGATTATCTCTTTGAGAACTGTGGTGCTCTACGAGCTGCTTTGAGACCTGGTTTCTTTCTTTCTTTCATTCTTGGATCTCTTGTTAAGAATCCAGCTTTCTTAAGAATTGGTCTGTAAGCATCTGAATCAACTTCTAATAAAGCTCTTGAGATACCGTGTCTGATGGCACCAGCCTGTCCTGTGTATCCACCACCGTGTACACTTACGATTACGTCAAACTTATCTAAAGCATCAATAGCGTTTAATGGCTGACGTACGATAACTTTTAATGTATCTAAACCGAAGTATTCATCGATACTTCTCTTGTTGATTGTGATATTTCCTTTACCAGGCATTAAATATACTCTAGCAACACTGCTCTTTCTTCTACCTGTTCCATAATACTTTTCTACTGCCATTGTTTATTTCCTCCTTTCAGTCACTAAAATGTTAATACTTCTGGCTTCTGAGCTGCATGTGGATGCTCATTTCCAGCGTAAACATAAAGTTTTTTGTACATTTCTCTTCCTAAAGGTCCCTTTGGAAGCATGCCTTTAACTGCGAGTTCAATAACTGTTTCAGGTTTCTTTTCTAATTTTTCCTTAAGAGTAACTTCCTTCATTCCTCCTACATAATCTGAATGATGGTAGTACATCTTCTGTTCTAATTTCTTACCTGTTACTGCAATCTTTTCTGCATTTATAACTATTACATAATCACCAGTATCAATGTGTGGTGTGAACTGTGGTTTGTTCTTACCTCTTAATACTTTAGCGATTTCTGATGATAAACGACCTAATGTATATCCTGTAGCATCAACTACATACCATTTTCTTTCAATTGTTGATGGACTTGCCATATATGTTTTCATTGGTTTACCTCCTGAAATATTCTTCATTCTTATTAAATAAATATATGTTAAATGCTTCACCGGGGCTAATGGCTGAGCATTAAACCTACGCATTACACGCCATACTAAAATAGTATAGCGTAACAATATTTTACTGTCAACACATTTTTTAATTTATCTATGTATTTATCTGCTATTTATCTGCGTACTCTATGAATCATTTTTACTAATTTATCTGCGTGCCAACCTAATTTTTAATATCTTAATTTAATTCATATAACCTTATGTTTTATATCATCTTTCTATGGCACATTAAATAATTTACTTGTAAAGTATAAATATTAAAACTGCAGATACTAAAGCAATACCTATTAAAAATGCTCCGACTATGGTAAACACTTTTGCTAAAATATGGGGTAACTTATCATCTTTTATATAATATTCACTACATTTTTGTGGATTATAATATATTTCCACGTTCTGCCCTTTTTTATATCTTGGTTTACCACTACCATAAGCTGATTCTTTTGTAATTGTAACATCACCTACATGATATTCAAATACAGGATAATAACCTGAACCTTTAACACTATCACTATTATAACTTTTATGTTTAACAACGTCCTTTACAATACCATATGTTTTTAAAATACATCTTTTTTCTTTTTTATTTATGTGCCTAAACATTAATAGCCCTATTAGAAAAAATATAAAACCTATTAAACTAAATATCCCGGAAAAGAGAATTATACTTAACCATTTATTATTCATATAACCACCCATACATTTCTTTACTTTAATTTTCTATATAAAAAAACAAGCAACCTAAGTTGCTTGTCTATGCCGGCGACCGGAATCGAACCGGTACGATATTGCTACCACAGGATTTTAAGTCCTGCGCGTCTGCCAGTTCCGCCACGCCGGCTTCCTCAGGCTTTTCGCCTTGATGGGACCTACAGGGCTCGAACCTGTGACCCCCTGCTTGTAAGGCAGGTGCTCTCCCAGCTGAGCTAAGATCCCGTTGCAATCAAACTGCTTTATTAATATAACCATTTGTGCAACTTTTGTCAACAACTTTTTTCATTTTTTTTAATTTTTTTAACTAGTAGTTTAATTTGTAGTGTAATTCACTCTTACAAGATTGAATTTACCTTTTCTATTCATCATTTTTTATTAATTAACATCAATTAAATTTAACTATCTTTATAATTTCACCCTTGCTTTATCATTATAATACCCAAAAGTTGATTTATATTTAATTATTATAAATCAACTTTTTTTGGATAATCATAAAATTATTTATTTGTTCTGTCTTAGCAGTTCCTTTTTTACATTTTTCAATAGTTTGCTATTTTTTACTAATTTGTTCTCGCTTCAGCCTCATCAGTTATTTCTTCTGTCTGTACTTCTGTGCTCTCTTGTGTCGCAGCTTCTGTTATTGTCTCAGTTATATCTGATATATTCTTCGAAAATGCCGTTTGAATATCTGAGTCAACCAAATAAATATTATCATCACCTTCAACCATCATATAATATTTACTTGTATCATAAGGATTTTCTTTTCCAATATACAATGTATACGTTGTGTTATCCTCGTCTGTAAGCGCTATTGTATTTGTCTCTGCAATTACATTTCCATTATCATCTATGGTAAATCCATATTGAGATACGTCGTCCTTTTTAGCAATTTTTTCATCTGCAGTTACTGACACAAGTTTTGCAAGCATATCAGTTTCAACTGAATCTTTGCTTATATTTACTGATGCATCGCTTGAATCATGCCATTTTCCATCGCTATCTTTTGTTAATGTAATCGATGTGCCATTTGTTATATAGTTAAAAGCTGTTATTTTTTCATAATCTTTTAACTCAAATGCCGTTATTGCAGTTGCCTCTTTATTTTCAGATTCTTTTTCTTCCTGATTTTTATAAAATTTACCAACGCCAAAATAACCAATGATACATACTGCCATCAAAATAACTACTACAACAAATTGTTTTTTCTGTTTATTCATTATCTCTTTCTCCTTCTAGTCCAAATTACGATTCCCGCAACTAAAATAGCTATAGGAAGTACAACTGCAACAATTATTCCTACAAGTCTTGAAACTGATGCTGTAATTGTCAACTGAGAAGCCTGGAGGCTCTTTGAAGGAATTGACAAAGTCTCTACAGAATCATCTGTATTAATATACTCACTTAAAGCATTATTGAACATTTCAAGGTTTGCGTCTGCAACAAGTTCATTCATATTGTCATCTAACATATAAACTGAACTTAACGCCAAAATGTTGGTTTCTGTAGTTGTGCTTTCTCCATTTTCATTTTCGCTTGTTACACTCTTCTTTATTTGTGCTCCTAAATCAAATGTTCCTTCAACATCTCCATCTTCTTTAGTATATTTTTTTGCACTTTTCAAATGTGTTTTTGATACTGCTTTTGATGTTGTTGCTAAAGATGTATATGTTATTGAAGAGTCATCTTTATTTGCCTGTTGTAATCCTTTTGCATATGGAGCAATTATATAGTTATCTATTCCTGACGCAAAACTTCCTGAGCCGTTTGCAAATGTAAAGAATGGTCCGTACTGATTTGAGTAGAAATCTGTATCATTTTCAGCTATAACACCTTCAACAACTTTCACTCCAAATGCTTCTAATATCGATTCAAAATTTGGTTTATCTGTCTGTGCGCTCTTGTAAGCCTCACATGCAATAATTGCTTTTCCTCCGGCATTTAAATAATCAATAACTTTCTGTGCCTCATCTTTAGAATAATCCTTTGTAGGTCCTAAAATCATTATCATTTCGCAATCATCAACTGATAAACTGTCCATACTTGCTAATTTTATTTCTTCAACATCACAATTCATTTTAGAAATTGCATCTGAAAACTTCGAGCCCATTCCAATTTCATCATGTCCTGTTATCTGATAAACAACCGGATTCTTATCTGATAACACATATGATATAGCACTGTCTAACTGACCTTCACAGTCATATCCTGTGTAAGATGTGGAGCCTGTAGTGTAATATGAGCTTGTATCCGCTTCATAAATATTATTGTAATCTACAACTTTTGATTTATTTGTCTTTTTATTTACAACAATTAAACTATTTGATGTAGGTGCTGAATCTGTATAATCAGCATAAAAATAAGGATTTAATTTTGTATCTTTGTATTCAACGCTTATATGTTTCGAACTATTTTCATAATTATTTAACATTTTCTTTATCGTATCGTCGCTGTCATCTTTAGCTGCCATAACATAAACAATAACATCATCATTTATTTTCTTTAGCATTTTCTTTGTATCATCTGTTATCGAATATAATTTAGACGCAGTCATATCTATGCTTGCCCACGAAGATTTATCTGTCACCTTACCTGCAACCAAATTAACAAATACCGCAACTACTATTGCCACTGCTATAAATCCCGTGCTAAATACACCTGTTGAAATAGTTGCCTTAGATACGTTCCATCTTCTTTTTTGTATTGATTGACAAGTGAGGAATAGGAACAAAACAATAATTGTCAGATAATAAACTACTCCAAAAAGAGAAATTACACCACTCATAAATTCATCTACAGGTGACAACAAATCAAATGCGCCAAGTATTTTTGTAAGTACATTTCCTGAAGATGAAATCATATTTTCTAAGGAGTTCATCATGTAACCCATAAATAAAATTACTATGCTTAAAATGGCCGATATAACCTGGCTTTCCGTTATGGATGAAATAAATACACCTATTGCAATAAATGCACAGCCATATAAAAATAATCCTAATATATTTGTGTATGCCAATCTAAATGACACTTCGCCAAATCTGGATAAAATAAGTGGATATACACACATTATTAAAACAGGTATCAAATATATTGTAACCAACGCCAAAAACTTACCTACAACTGTTTTTCCAACTGAAATAGGAGATGTCAAAATCAGCTGGTCCGTTTTAAGTCTTCGTTCATCTGCAACAATTTTCATTGTAAGAATTGGTATTGTAAATACTAAAATTAGTAATGCATTATATGCAGCATACATTTGTGTATAGCCATATGTAAGATTATAATAGATAAAGAATATACCTGCTATAAATGTTGTAACTGCTATAAACAGGCAGGCAATTACTGAAGTAAAATATGATTTAAGTTCCTTTTCATATATTGCTAGCATTATTTTTCTACCTCCTGCACTTCTTTTTCTTCATTTTTTAAATTATCTGCTAAGTTTTTATCATCCAATTTTTCTGAATTTTTCTTTTTAAACTTAAGACCTTTTTTCTTTGGCTGTGCCTTATATTCAGTCGTAAGTTCAATAAATAAATCTTCAAGAGATTTAGTCTTAAACTTAAGTTCTAATAACGGCATTTTCTTTTCTGCCAATGCGAAGAACAATCCTTCTCTTATATCAATATCACGTGATGTCACTATCTGTGCTTTACATTTTTCATCATCTAAAGTTTCAATTGAATGTTTGCATCCAAATTTATCAAGTATATTTTCTATTTCATTCGCATCACCTTTAATAATAGCCTCAATTCTGTTTTCTCCTGCAAGTTCTTCAATTAATTCTTCTTCCCTACCTGAAGCCACAAGTTTGCCCTGAGAAATAATAAATATATTCTCACATACTTCACTTATTTCAGTCAAAATATGCGAGCTCAAAATTACAGTATGCTCTTTTCCTAAATTTCTAATCAAATCTCTAATTTCTATTATCTGTTTTGGATCAAGACCTACTGTTGGCTCGTCTAAAATAATAAGGTCAGGCATTCCCATAATTGCCTGCGCAATTCCTACTCTTTGCTTATATCCTTTTGACAAATTCCTAATAAGTCGTTCTCTAACTTCTGTCGTTCTTGTCATTTCCAAAGACTGTTCTATGCAAGCCTTTCTTTCTTCCTTCTTTATTTTCTTTATCTTAGATACAAATTCCAAGTATTCATATACAGTCATATCCTGATAAAGGGGTGGAATCTCCGGCAAATAGCCAACATTCTTTTTTGCCTCCTCAGGCTCTTTAAAAATGTCATATCCATTAATTTTAACAGTTCCTGATGTTGCACCTATATACCCTGTTAATACGTTCATTGTCGTAGATTTTCCTGCACCATTTGGTCCTAAAAATCCATAGACACCTTTTGAATCAATATTAAGACTCAAATCATTAACTGCAACGTTATCTCCATATTTTTTTACAAGATTGTTTATCTCTACAATACTCATGTCTTTCCTCCTACTATTTTATTGCATTGTATCGTTACAATAACTTTCTTGTATATTCTATGTTTCAATTGTGACGTTATTTCGTTCAAATTGTGATTCTTTTGTGAAAATAAAAAAGCAGCGAGAATAATAACTCACTGCTTTTTATAAGTATTAAATATATTAAAATTATGCTAATTTTGCTTTAGCAACTTCTACTAATTTAGCAAATCCTTCAGCATCGTTAACTGCCATTTCAGCTAACATCTTTCTGTTCATTTCAACACCTGCTAATTTAAGGCCATACATAAATTTGCTGTATGAAAGACCATTCATTCTAGTTGCAGCGTTAATTCTTGCAATCCATAACTGTCTGAACTGTCTCTTTTTCTGCTTTCTACCAGCATAAGCTGAAGTCAAAGCTCTCATTACTGACTGCTTTGCTACTCTATACTGTTTTGATCTTGCTCCTCTGTAACCCTTAGCGAGCTTTAATACTCTATTATGTTTTTTTCTAGCGTTCATTCCGCCTTTAATTCTTGCCATGATAATTTCCTCCTACTCAGAATTATAAATAAGGTAAAATCTTCTTCATATTTTTTACGTTTGTAGCATCAGTAACTGTTGCTTTTCTAAGATTTCTCTTTCTCTTAGTTGATTTCTTTGTTAAAATATGTGACTTATAAGCTTTGTTTCTTTTAAGTTTACCTGTTCCTGTAACTTTAAAACGTTTTGCAGCTGCTCTGCTTGTCTTGATTTTTGGCATTTTATATTCCTCCTTAATTTAAACTCTAGCCTATCGCTTTTGTTCGAGAAACATTGTCATGTTTCTACCTTCAAGTTTAGCTTTTTTGCTTATTACTGATATATCTTCTAATAACTTAGCAAAGTCATCTAAAACATGCGCACTACTACTAATATGAGCCATCTCACGTCCTCTGAATCTAAGAGTTACTTTAACTTTGTCACCCTTTTCTAAGAACTTTCTTGCATTATTAGCCTTTGTCTTCAAATCATTAATCTCAACGTTAGGAGATAATCTGATTTCTTTAATTTCTACTGACTTTTGTTTTTTCTTGGCTTCCTTTTCCTTCTTCTGCAATTCATATCTATACTTTCCGTAATCCATAATCTTGCAAACAGGTGGCTGAGCCTTTGGGGCAATCTTAATTAAATCTAATTCAGCTTCTTCAGCCTTCTTCAATGCTTCTCTTGAAGACATAATTCCAAGCTGTTCTCCATCTGAACCAATGAGTCTTATTTCTTTGTCCCTAATCTGTTCATTAATCATTAACTCGCTAATGGTATTGCACCTCCATAAAAAAAGTGGATAGTCAGACTATCCACTAAAAACTCAAATCAAATGAATTAAATGTTAACCTCGAATCACCTCTATGTGTCTGGGTGAGAGTGGATACTCTGCTTTGTTTTATACATCGACATATATATTACCATCTTGCAATACATATGTCAACACATTTTTTTAATCTCTTCGCATTTTTTTGACCTTTTTTGATTTATTTGTTTTTTAAGTTTTGTTTTTAACTTTAATCAAACAGAGAAATTTACTATCTGTCTCTAAAATGATATTTTAAAATCGCTATTTTTAATTCTATTTATCATTTTACATTTTATTCAGGTTTAAATGTTCCACAGGCTGTTTCAGTATAATGCTTTGCACCATTACCTTCAATTCCTATACGATCTGCGCAACATTTTTTATCACCATTAAATGTACATTTAACTGCTTCGCACTGCACCTGTAATTTTGTTTCCGGTGACATTCCACAATGACAATTACTTGTATAGCTTCCTTCACCCTGTTCCTTAAAACTTCCACAGGCTGTTGAGTTAACAGTATCTGCTGTGCTTCCTTCCACTCTTATTCCATCAAGACAGCACTTCTTTTCTTTGTTATAATAGCAATTTTGAACTGAACAATTTAAAATAGGCATATCTTCGTCCTCCAATTATATATTTCGGAAATTTTCCGATATGCTTATTTTCTTCAATTGTTCTTTTTTTATGCATTTTATTTAATAAACAAAATTTTTAAATCAGTATTATTTTCTCTCTTCTAATGGAATTTCTTTTCTGATTTCTTTTGTTCTGATTTCTTTGCAAATTGCATCAATAAATTCATCTAATTTCTTAATTCCTTCATCACCTGCAAATCTGCTTCTTACAGATACTGTTCCATCAGCCTCTTCCTGTTGTCCTACAACAAGCATATAAGGAAGTTTGTCTAAACGTGCTTCTCTAATCTTATATCCAATCTTTTCTGATCTTCCATCAACAGTAACATCAATTCCGTTTTTCTTGAGTTCTGCAGCTACTTTTTCTGCATAGTCAACATATTTATCTGAAATTGGTAAAACTCTTACCTGTTCAGGACATAACCATGTTGGAAACTTGCCTGCATATTTTTCAATTAACCATGCAAGTGTTCTTTCATAGCATCCGATAGATGTTCTATGGATGATATATGGTCTTACCTTATCTCCATTTTCATCAATGTAATACATATCAAACTGTTCAGCTAATAAAGCATCCCACTGAATTGTAATCATTGTAT
>ERZ773264.382-NODE-382-length-64812-cov-3.569267_pt1 | contig 64812 bp, 51 predicted proteins | sample MGYA00511910_ERZ773264 | MGnify/ENA primary metagenome ERZ773264 (study PRJEB29015, sample SAMEA2737739) | human gut metagenome | biome: human gut; feature: human-associated habitat; material: faeces | place: China | collected 2012 ...
GACGTAGGATTAAAGGTAGGCAAGGAAAAGTTTTATGAGCAAATGAGAAAATTAGGGCTAATGAACAAAACGGGAATTGACTTGCCAGGGGAAGCCTCAACAATTATTCATAAGCTGAAAAATGTTGGTAACGTTGAATTGGCAACAATGTCTTTTGGACAGTCGTTTCAGATTACACCTATGCAGTATCTTGTTGCAGCAGGTGCAGTGATTAATGGTGGAAAAATTGTCACACCTCATTTTGGTGTTAAAGCCATAAACAGCAATGGAAAAGTTGTAAAACAATTTAAGTACAAAAATAAGAACAACGTTGTATCTAAAAAAACATCAGATACAATGAAATTTATCCTAGAAAAAGTAGTTTCAGAAGGAACCGGAAGCAAAGGAAAAGTGGAAGGATACAAGGTTGGAGGGAAAACTGCAACTTCGCAGAAACTGCCAAGAGGTTCAGGAAAATACATAGCATCTTTTATGGGTTTTGCTCCGGCAGATAATCCACAAATAATAGCAATGGCAATTATTGATGAACCAAAGGGGATATATTATGGTGGGCAGGTTGCTGCTCCGGTAATAAGTGAGCTATACAAAAATATTCTTCCATATTGGTTGGAAGAAAAGAAACAAGGAGAGTAAAATGAGTACAAGTACAACTATCATCGCAGCAATTATTATTTCTTTTGCAGTAAGTGTTATTTTATGTCCTATAGTAATACCCATGCTTAAAAAATTAAAATTTGGACAGTACATAAGAGAGGAAGGACCAAAATCACATCAAAGTAAGTCAGGTACACCAACTATGGGTGGCATGATTATTCTTGCAAGTGTTATTGTCACATCTCTTATTTTTATGTTCGTTTGCAAGAACACAAGAATAGTACCGGTTTTGTTTATGGTTATAGGTTTCGGTATTATAGGCTTTTTAGATGATTATATAAAAGTTGTAAAAAAACGTAATTTAGGTTTAACAGAAATTCAGAAACTTGTTGCACAGATTGTTGTAACAGCAATTTTCTGTTTCTATATAGTTAAATATTCAGGTCTTGGAACAGCTACAATTATTCCTTTTACAAACGGAATGGAAGTGACAATGCCAATGTGGTTATTTATTCCATTTTTATTTATAGCTGTTTTAGGAACTGTAAATGGAGCAAACTTAACAGATGGTCTTGATGGTTTAGCAACAAGTGTTACTGTTATAATTGCAGTGTTCTTTACAGCAGTAGCTGCAGGAACAAAATCAGGTTTAGAGCCAATTTCAGCAGCTTTTGTTGGAGCGTTACTTGGATTTTTCTTATACAACGTATATCCTGCAAGAGTATTTATGGGTGATACAGGTTCGCTTGCTTTAGGTGGTTTTGTTTCATCTATGGCATTTATGCTTAAAATGCCAATTTTTATAGTAATTGTGGCATGTATATATTTACTTGAATCATTGTCAGACATAATTCAGGTAAGCTGGTTTAAGTACACAAAGAAAAAATATGGTGAAGGAAGAAGAGTGTTTAAAATGGCACCGCTTCATCATCATTTTCAGGAAAGCGGTTATGCAGAAACTCAGGTTGTGGCAGCTTTTGCAATTGCTACAGCAATGTTATGTTTAATTGGATATTTAGCATTATAAAATAATAGAATATAAATGGTGATAATTTAGCAGATGAGGAGTAATGTTATGGAACTTAAGAACAAAAAAGTATTAGTTGCAGGTTCAGGAAAAAGCGGTATAGGTGCTGCAAACCTTTTAAAAAAGGTAGGCGCAGTTGTTATAATTTATGATGGAAATGTAAAACTAAACAAAGAAGATATTTTGGCAAAATTAGATAATAAAGAAAATGTTGATGTAATTCTTGGAGAATTAAAAGAAGATGTTATAAAGCAGTTTGACCTTATGATATTAAGTCCTGGTATTGCTATTGATGCACCTTTTGTAAATGATGTAAGAGATAATAATGTACCAATTTGGGGCGAAGTTGAACTTGCCTACGTTGTAGGGAAAGGAAGACTTGCAGCGATTACAGGAACTAACGGAAAAACTACAACAACAGCTTTGGTTGGAGAAATTTTAGCAGCATATTATAAGGATGTAAATGTAGTTGGTAACATTGGAACACCATATACATTAACAGCTTTTGATTCTACAGAAGATACAGTGACAGTTGCAGAAATAAGCAGTTTCCAGTTAGAGACAATACATACATTTAAACCAGATGTAAGTGCTGTATTAAATATTACTCCGGACCATTTGAACCGTCATTATACAATGGAATGTTATACAAATGTAAAAATGAGTATTGCAATGAATCAGGAAGAAAATCAGCCGATTATTCTTAATTATGAAGATGAAATATTAAGAGAATATGCGCCAAAACTTAAAAATAAAATTGTTTGGTTTAGCAGCAAAAACAAATTAGAAGAAGGTGTTTATTTAGACGGGAAAAATATTATGTACGCTGAAAATGGAGAAAAACGTGTTATTACAACAACAGAGGACACAACACTTGTAGGTATTCATAATGTTGAAAATATTATGGCAGCAATTGGAATTTCAGTTAATATGGGAGTTCCTGATGCTGTGATTAAAGAAGCAATCAAAAAGTTTAAAGCAGTAGCTCATAGAATAGAATATGTAGATACAATTGATGATGTTATTTACTATAATGATTCTAAGGGAACAAATACAGATGCATCCATAAAAGCAATTCAGGCAATGACACGTCCAACTGTTTTAATAGCAGGCGGCTATGACAAGAAAGTTACTTTTGACGAATGGGCAAAAGAATTAGAAGGCAAAGTTAAATGCTTGGTTTTGCTTGGTGAAACTTCTAACCAGATTGCTGACACAGCAAAAAAATATGGCTTTGAAAATATTATTTTTACAAAATCTTTAGAAGAAGCAATAGATGAATGTAAGAAAAATGCACAGCAGGGAGATGCAGTTTTATTGTCACCTGCATGTGCAAGCTGGGATATGTTTGACAGTTATGAGCAGCGTGGTGATATGTTCAAGGATTATGTTAAGAAATTAAAATAGAACTTGGGGTAAGTATATTGAATAAAGAAAATAATCAGGTTTCCAAATCAGATGAACAACAATTAAATAGAAAAAAAAGAAGTGGTTATTTCGACTATAGTTTGCTATTTGTATGGATTTTTATAATGCTTTTAGGCTACGTACTTTTGTACAGTGCAAGTTCTTATACAGCATTAAATAAATATAATAGTTCAATATATTTTTTGAAAAATCAGCTAATTGCCACAGCCATGGGATTAGTTGTAATGATACCAATGATATTTTTTGACTATAGAATTTTAAAGAAGTTCAGCAAATTCATCTACGGGGCATCCATAGTAAGTGTTTTTCTCGTTTTAACACCAATGGGAATCGAGGCAAACGGTGCAAGAAGATGGGTGGACTTGAAAATTGTATCTTTTCAGCCTGCTGAGTTAGTTAAAATATCAGTTATTCTTTTAACGGCGTTTTTGCTATCTAAATGTGGTAGGGATGCTTTAAAACATGGTAAGATTTGTTGGCAGATTTACAGCATAAGTATTCTTGGGGCGGCAGTGTTGTTTATTGTCACATCTAACCTAAGTTCCGCAATTATTGTTTTAGGAATAGGAGCTGTAATGCTAATTGTTGCAGGTGCCTGCAAATTTTTTACAGGGATAATCGCAGCCGGAATAGGTGTTGGTGTTGTATCGCTGTTTTTTCTCGGAGAATTCTCTGACTTAGGATTTAGATTTAGCAGAATTGCTGTTTGGAGAAATCCGGAAGCGTACATGGATAAAGGTGGTTATCAGGTAATGCAGGGGCTATATGCAATTGGTTCCGGTGGTTTATTTGGTAAAGGATTAGGAAACAGTGCTCAGAAATTAGGGTACGTTCCTGAAGCCTCTAACGATATGATTTTTTCCATTGTATGTGAGGAACTTGGTATTTTTGGAGCATTGTGTATTATTGCATTGTTTATTTTCTTAATTAGAAGAATGAGATATATTGCAAGTAATGCGTCAGATTTATTTGGCTCAATGGTGGTAGTTGGTGTGCTTGCGCATATTTCAATACAGGTTGTTCTTAATATAGCCGTTGTTACTAACTTTATACCAAATACAGGTGTATCCTTACCATTCATAAGTTATGGTGGAACGTCGTTAATGTTTTTGATGATAGAAATGGGAATGGTTTTATCAGTTTCAAGAAGAATAAAGAGGATTCGTTAAATGTAAGGAGTCATTATGAGTCAGGAGAAAAGAAGAGGAAGAAAAAAACACAGACGTAGAAAATTAAAAAAATGGGTTAAAGTTTCTTTTTTGGTAATTGTAATTATTGTTGCCTTAATCTTAATTGGTATATTTGGATTTAAGTTGCAAAACGTTACATGTACTTCTGATTTGGACCAGTTTACAGATCAGGAAGTGAATGCCTACATGAGTGAACAAAAGATTGATAACACATTGGTCTTTTGGTTTAAAAGTTTAATAGGGAAAAATACACCCCTTGAGTTGTATGAGGAATATAAAGTAAAACTTTTATCGCCATCAAAAGTGAAAATAACAGGATATGAAAAGAAGTTACAGGGATACATCAAAAAAGATAAATTATATTATTACTTTGATGAGAATGGCACAATTCTTAAAATATCTGATGAAAAAATAAAAGATATTGTTCCGGTTAAGGGATTGGAAGCTACAGAATTAAAGCTTTTCAAAAAAATAAAAGTAAAAGATGAAAAGTCTTTAGAAACAATTTTGACAGTTACTTCATCAGTGGAAGCTTACAATTACAAAGTAAAACAGTATTCCATAAACAAAAACAATGAAGTGACAATGAACATAAAAAATGTGAAAGTTCAGCTTGGCAAAAAAACAAATTTGGACAAGAAATTAAAGGATTTTAATGACATGTACAAAAATGTTATAAAGTACAAAGGAACTTTAAACATGAAACATGCCAGTGAAGATGGAAGTTACACTTTGAAAAAAAGTGAAGAAAAAAAGAAATAAAGGTATTGCTATTTTTAGAAAAAAATTATATTATATAATGTATATGGCTAATATTATGTCTCTGTTTTAAGAGGCAAACTAAATTTTAAGTGAGACAAAGGAGGATGTACTCTTGTTAGAAATTACTACAAACGAAAGCGAAGCAGTAGCAAAGATTATAGTTGTAGGCGTTGGTGGAGCAGGAAACAATGCCGTAAATAGAATGATAGATGAAAACATCGGAGGAGTTGAATTTATTGCAATTAATTCTGATGCACAGGTACTTAAAAGAAGTAAGGCACCAACAACTTTACAGATTGGTGAGAAGATAACAAAAGGTCTTGGAGCAGGAGCTAAGCCTGAAGTTGGTGAAGCAGCTGCAGAAGAGAACGTAGAAGAATTAGCACAGTTATTAAAGGGTGCCGATATGGTATTCGTAACATGTGGTATGGGTGGTGGAACAGGTACAGGAGCAGCACCTGTTGTGGCACGTGTAGCAAGAGAGCAGGGAGCTCTTACAGTAGGTGTAGTTACAAAGCCTTTCAGATTTGAATCAAAGGCACGTATGAACAATGCTTTAGCAGGTATTGAAAGATTAAAGCCAAACGTAGACACACTTATTGTAATTCCAAATGATAAATTATTAGAAATCGTAGATAAGAGAACAACAATGCCTGAAGCATTAAAGAAGGCTGATGAAGTATTACAGCAGTCAGTTCAGGGTATTACAGACTTAATTAATGTACCTGCATTAATTAACCTTGACTTTGCTGACGTTCAGACAGTTATGAGAGATGCAGGTATTGCTCATATTGGTATCGGTGAAGCAAGCGGTGATGAGAAGGCTTCAGATGCAGTTCAGCAGGCTGTCACATCTCCACTTCTTGAAACAAAAATTGATGGAGCAAAGAATGTTATTATTAACATTACTGGTGATGTTAGCTTGTTTGAAGCTAATGAAGCTGCAAGCTATGTACAGGAACTTGCAGGTGATGATGCAAACATTATCTTCGGTGTAAGATATGATGATTCATACCCTGATGAATGTTCAATTACAGTAATGGCAACAGGTATTGGCGATTCAACACCAGCGCCAAAGGCAACAGCTTTTGGTATGGGAAGCACGGCTAAGAAGTTCTCATACAATGCAACACCTTCTGCTACACCAAAGAGTGAAACAACTCCTGTTCAGCAGCCACATAGTAGCATTGAGGACAAGCCACTTAACATTCCTGATTTCTTAAGAAACAAATAATTAGGCTTAAGCCAAAGTTTACTTAATAAATAAAAAGACACGAACCTGAGTATATGCAGTTCGTGTCTTTTTGTTGCAAAAACATTATTCAAAAATAAAATGGAGAGAAGCATGGAAGATAACATAAAAAAAGAAATAGAAAATAGAAGAACATTTGCGATTATTTCTCATCCTGATGCAGGTAAGACAACTTTAACAGAAAAGTTTCTTTTGTACGGTGGAGCAATTAACACAGCAGGTTCTGTAAAAGGAAAAGCAAATTCAAAGTATGCTGTTTCTGACTGGATGGGTATAGAAAAAGAAAGAGGTATTTCTGTTACATCATCAGCATTACAGTTTCAGTATGAAGGTTATTGCATTAACATTCTTGATACACCGGGCCATCAGGATTTCTCAGAGGATACTTACAGAACACTTATGGCTGCTGACTCGGCAGTGATGGTAATTGATGCTTCAAAGGGTGTAGAAGCACAGACAATTAAACTTTTCAAGGTATGTGTAATGCGTCATATACCGATTTTTACATTTATTAACAAAATGGATTTAGAGGCAAGAGATCCTTATGAATTATTAGAAGAAATTGAAAATGTATTAGGAATTAAAACATGTCCTATTAACTGGCCAATTGGTTCCGGTAAGAGATTTAAAGGCGTCTATGACAGAAATACAAAGAAAATTTCAATGTTTCAGGCTGTTTCAGTAGGTGGCGCAAAAAGTGCTGCTGAAAAAATATATGATTTAGACAACGAAGAGTTTAAAAATGAAATAGGTGATGAGTTATATGATCAGTTAGTAGATGATGCTGAATTATTAGATGGAGCCAGTGAACCATTTGATCAGGAATTAGTTGATAAAGGTGAATTATCACCTGTATTTTTCGGTTCAGCGTTGACAACTTTTGGTGTGGAAACTTTCCTTGAACATTTCTTAAAAATGACAGAGTCACCGCTTCCAAGAATGTCTGATCAGGGATTGATTGATCCTGTAACAGAACCATTTTCAGGATTTGTTTTTAAGATTCAGGCAAACATGAATAAGGCGCATCATGATAGGATTGCATTTATGAGAGTTTGCTCAGGAAAATTCGATGCAAGTAAGGAAGTTTATCATGTTCAGGGTGGAAAGAAAATGAAGCTTTCTCAGCCACAGCAGATTATGGCACAGGACAGAAAAGTTATAAATGAAGCTTATGCAGGCGACGTTATAGGTGTATTTGATCCGGGAATTTTTTCAATTGGGGATACAATTTGTACACCTGGAAAGAAGTTTGCATACGAAGGAATACCTACTTTTGCACCTGAACATTTTTGTAGATTAGTTGCCCTTGATTCAATGAAGCGTAAGCAGTTTATGAAGGGTGTTACACAGATTGCTCAGGAAGGGGCGATTCAGATATTCCAGGACTATAACCTTGAAATGTCAGAAATAATCGTAGGTGTAGTAGGTGTGCTACAGTTTGACGTTTTGAAATACAGAATGGAAAATGAATACGGTTGTGATGTTAGATTAGAGCCACTTCCATACAGACACATTAGATGGATTAAGGATCCTACAGTTAATCTAAATAACGTAAAATGTCCATCAGACGCTAAGAGAGTAAAGGATATGAAGGGCAATCCTTTAGTTATATTTACAAACGAATGGTCTGTAAAACTTTTACTTGAAAGAAATGAAGGTTTGGAAGTGACAGAATTTAAGAATAATTAACAATAAAAGCAAATCGCGAATTTATAAAAAATGAAATAAGTTATAAATTACACATAATATGGAAGGTATATATTTTGACATATTAATAGAAATGTAATTTATAACTTATTTTTTTATGTGTCTCTTCGACAGACTTTTTTATGGGAAAAATTATAATAGTAGAAAAGGGGTGAGATATATATACATATTTATAGATGTTTACTTTGGGTACAATTTTCTAATAGATTTGTCAGTTGTATTTGCAACCGGAGAGATTTTAAATAAAAAGAGTAAGTGGTACAGAATGATATTGGCAGCATTAGCAGGAGCCATATACAGCGTGTTGACTCTTTTTTTGAAGGAAAACATACCAGTTAAAATAATTTTAACTTATCTGATAGTAGCTGAAATAATGATAATTCTTGCTTTTGGAAAAATGGATTTTAGGGCAAATGTGAAGGCTTTCCTTGTTATGTATGGGGCTACTTTCCTGCTAAATGGCATAATGAATCTGTTTAATAAAAACAACAGTATGCTTTTGAGTATTGTTATTGCAGTTACATGCAATAGCATTATCAGACTGTTAGCTAAGCTTATGCTAAAAGAGGCAGGAGCAAGTAAAAATCTGCTTAAAATAATCATAAAAGAAGGAAATTGCAAAGTAGATGTTACTGCACTTGTGGATACGGGGAATAACCTTTTTGAGCCTATGACCGGAAAGCCGGTTTCCATTATTGAAAAAACTGTTGCAGAAAAAATTATAAATGAAAATTCGAGGTTTACTTTTATAGCTTTTAAGTCGCTGGGCAAGGAAAATGGGCTGTTAAAAGGAGTTTTTTGTGAGTACATAGAAGTAAATGGAAATAGATACAATAATCAGATTATCGGTATATATAACGGTAAATTAAGTAATGATAATATGTATCATATGATTTTACATCCTAAATTATTAGAATAAAAGGGGGAGAGTTTGTGAAAGCGTTAGATTTTGGAAAAAAATACATGGGAAAAATTGCCTTGTTAAAAGGGCTACTTTATTCAAAAGAAGGGGAAATATATTACATTGGTGGCAATGACATTTTGCCACCGCCTTTGGAAGCAGAAGAGGAAGCAACCTGCATAAAGAAAATAATTGAAGGTGAGGATAAGGAAAGTCGGTCGAAATTAATTGAACATAATTTAAGACTGGTGGTTTACATAGCCAAGAAATTCGATAACACAGGAGTAGGCGTTGAAGATTTGATTTCCATTGGCTCCATTGGATTGATTAAAGGAATAAATACTTTTAACCCTAATAAAAACATAAAACTGGCAACTTATGCATCCAGATGTATTGAAAATGAAATTCTTATGTATTTAAGAAAAAATAATAAAACAAAACTGGAAGTGTCAATTGATGAGCCACTTAATGTAGACTGGGATGGTAATGAACTGCTTTTGTCAGATATTTTAGGGACAGATGAGGATATTATATCAAAAGACATAGAAAATGAGGTAGAGAAAAAGCTTTTGTACAAGGCGATAAACAAGCTAAATAACAGAGAAAAAACAATAGTACAAATGCGTTATGGACTAAATAATATTGATGGCGAGGAAATGACGCAGAAAGAAGTGGCAGACTCTCTTGGAATCTCCCAGTCTTACATATCAAGACTTGAAAAAAAGATAATAAGAAGACTGAAAAGAGAAATTGTAAAGTATCAATAAAAAACATAATAAACCACAATTCGACAGTATATAAAGTTTATAGTTTCAAAAAGAAAATATTACGAATAAAGAGCCGATATTTAGGAAAACATATTTATGTGAAAATACAAAAATATGAAAGTAGGAAATATTATGGCTCTTTTTAAAGTGGAAATATGTGGCGTAAATACAGCCAAACTACCATTATTAACAGAAGAGGAAAAAAGAGAACTTTTTAAGGAAATAAAAAAAGGAAACATGGAAGCAAGAGAAAAGTACATTAGAGGCAATTTGAGATTAGTATTAAGTATTTTACAGAGGTTTTCTAACACAGGAGAAAATGTTGACGACTTATTTCAAATAGGATGCATTGGCTTAATAAAAGCGGTAGATAATTTTGATGACACACTAAATGTAAAGTTTTCAACTTATGCGGTACCTATGATTTCGGGAGAACTGAAAAGATTTTTGAGAGATAACACGGCAATTAGAGTTAGCCGCTCCATCAAGGATACGGCCTATAAGGCAATTTATTGCAGGGAAAACATAATTAAGTCAACTAACAAAGAACCTACAATCGGTGAAATTGCAGAGCATATTGGGGCAACGGAAGAACAGGTGACTTATGCGTTAGATGCCATTCAAAGTCCGGTTTCCTTATATGATCCTGTATATGATCAGGGAGGGGACACCCTTTATGTAATGGATCAGATTAGCGATAAAAAGAATAAAGAAGAAAACTGGGTTGAAGACATTGTGCTAAGGGAGGCCTTAGACGGGCTAAACGAAAGAGAAAGAAAAATTATAGACATGAGGTTTTTTTATGGAAAAACTCAAATGGAAATAGCTGATGAAATAGGAATTTCCCAGGCGCAGGTTAGCAGACTGGAAAAAAATGCAATTAAAAACATGAAAAATTATATTAAATAAAAAGACGATTTTAAGAGAACAAAAATAAAAATAAAGAATACTATATATAAAAAAGGTCTTTTATGAGAATAGAAGAATTAAAACGAAAACAAGTTATAAATTGTTGTGACTGCAAAATTCTTGGCAATGTTTGTGACTTGGAATTTGATATATGTACCGGCTGTATAAAATCTATTGTTGTTATGGGACCAAGTAAATGGTGCGGGCTTGTTTGCAGTGATTTTGAATATATAATACCTTTTGGTTGTATTACTCAGGTTGGGCCTGATATTATTTTGGTTCGTGTGGAAGAGAAGGAGGTCAAACATAAAATTAAAATATCTTGACCTCTCTAAACACTTTATTTATAATGGCTTTGTGTAAAATTAACTAAAATAAACAGCAAACTTAGAAGAAAAATGAATTAAGTTCATTTTTATAATAGTTACAACTAAAGGCTGATGACCAGATGGAGTATACTAGGAGGAAGAAACATGAAGTGTCCATATTGCGGTGAAGAAAATACAAAAGTAATAGACTCAAGACCTGCGGAAGAAAACAACGCCATAAGAAGAAGACGTCAGTGTCTTAAGTGCAAAAAAAGATTTACAACTTACGAGAAAGTAGAAAACATTCCTCTTATTGTTATAAAAAAAGATGATATAAGAGAGCCTTATGACAGAGGAAAAATTGAAGCAGGAATAGTAAGATCATGTCACAAACGACCTGTTTCTTATGAACAGATAGTAAGTGCTGTGGAAGATGTAGAAAATAAAATATTCAATATGGAAAAAAAGGAAATATCCAGCAGAGTAATAGGTGAGATTGTAATGGAAAGATTAAAAGAATTAGACCAGGTTGCCTATGTAAGATTTGCTTCAGTTTACAGAGAATTCAAAGATGTTAATACATTTATGGATGAGTTAAAGAAATTGTTAAAATAAAAGTATGTATTTTTAGAAGTGTTAAGAAACTTACAAAATACAAAATACCGGGAGAAAAGAATGTTAGAAAGTTTATATCCAGATAAATATTTGAAATCTGTAGATGAAATAGATTTTGAAGAATACTATAAGCAGGGTATCAGAGGTATTATATCTGATATTGATAATACTCTTGTTCCACATGGAGCACCGGCAGATGAACATATAATTAATGTGTTTGAAAAAATACATCAATTAGGAATAGAAACCTGCCTCATATCAAATAACAAGGAACCAAGAGTAAAGCCATTTGCAGATGCGGTGAATTCAAAATACATATTTGATGCTCATAAACCAAGTAAAAAAAACTACATTAAAGCAATGAAAATAATGGGAACCAACGAAGAAACAACATTGTTCTTAGGAGACCAGATTTTTACTGATGTGTGGGGGGCAAACAGAGTTGGTATTAAATCAATTATGGTTGAAAAAATTAATCCAAAAGAAGAGATACAAATTGTTTTGAAAAGAATTCCTGAAAAATTCATATTATGGAATTGGAGAAGAAAAAACAAAAAGTCAAAATAATTTTGTGTGAAATAGTAGAATATAAATGCTAAAATAGCGCAACAGAAATAATAAAGAACAGAAATAGTAAAGATAAAGAGATTGTAAATGGAAAGATACGTAGAATACGCAGAATGATAAGTTGTAAAAAAGTTGTTTGTAATTAAACGAAAAATTACAAACAGCTTTTTTATGTAAGAAATTTATTCGGAAATTCATATTATATAAAAACGTTCCTCTAGGGATGAATCCTTGTGCGAAAAGAATCTGAAAAAAGAAATTCCACCCAAATTTCTTTTTCATAAAATATTTTAAACTGTAAAATAAAGTTCTTTAATATGTTCTACAGGCATATCTTTTCCTGTCCAGATTTTGAAAGCTTCAGCTCCCTGGTATAAAAGCATATACAAACCGTTAAAAGTCTGGCAGCCCTGTTCCTTAGCCATCCTAAGAAGTTTTGTTTCCATTGGATTATAAATAACATCAGAAACAATTAAAGACTCTCTGAAAACGTCCGTATTCTTAATGAGACACGCGTCCACAATAAGGTTTTCATTAAAAATTGAAAAATCCTTCACTATACAATTATCAGTATTTGGTGCCATGCCAACAGAAGTAGCGTTAGTTAAAATCTGACTTTTTTCAATTGACTCGCCTAAAACATCATCATTTCCAAGTTCAATTAATTTAGCATTACAATCTGTTTTACTATTAACAGCGTCAACCATCTTTTCGGCTTTTTCCCAGAAACGGTCTTTTATACTAAAAACATTAATGTTCTTAACGCCATCAAGAGCTGCCTGAACAAAAATAGAAGAAGCGGCCCCACCGGCACCAAGTAAAGTCATTGTATCGCCGATTATGTCAAAACCTGCGTCCTTAACAGACTGCATATAGCCGATTCCGTCAGTGTTATGGCCGATGAATCTGCCATCTTTATTTACAACTGTATTTACGGCACCAATCATTGATGCGGCAGGTGACAATTCATCTACCAATTCGCAAATAAGTGTTTTGTCAGGCATTGTGCAGTTAAAACCGGCAACGTTTAATTTCTTTAAACCTTCGTAGGCAATTTTTAAATTATTTTCAGGAACATCAAAGCACAAATAAACGTAGTTAAGTCCTAATTCCTTAAATGCTTCGTTGTGCATTAAAGGTGACTTGCTGTGTGCAACAGGGCTTCCAAGAAGACCTGTAAGCTTTGTATGGCCGTTGATTTCATTTATACATCCCATAATAATCCTCCAAAGTAAAATAGTTTAGCTTATTAAAGTATAAGAGCTTTTATAAAAAAAGTAAACCTTCTCATTGACTTAAAATAACAGCTAAACTATACTTTAATTATTGCAAAAGTGGAGGTACTAATGAAAACAAAAATTTGTATTCCTATTATTGGACAGGACGAAAAAGAAGTGTTAGATCAGACTGAGAAGATTTTACAAATGCAACCTGACTTGATTGAATGGAGAGCAGATTATATTGAAAAATTAGATACGGATGTAATTGAAAACATAACTGCGAAGTTAAAAAATATTATTGGAAATGTCAAACTTGTTTTTACATTTAGAACTGCTGATGAAGGTGGTAAGCAGAGTATAAGTGATGAGAAGTATTCAGAGATTTGCTGTAAGGCAGCAGAAAATTGCGATTATGTAGATGTGGAAATAATGGGACACATGAAAATCGCTAAAAACTTAATTGCAGAAATTAAGAAAAATGGTGCAAAAGTTATTGGGTCAAATCATCATTTTGATAACACACCTTCTAATGGTGAAATAATAGACATAATGAAAAAAATGGAAGAACAGGGAGCAGACATTTGCAAAATTGCAGTTATGCCTGAAGCAAAAGAAGACGTAGAAAGATTTATGGATGTATCTTCGCAGCTTAAAGATATATTAAATGTTCCTATAATAACAATGTCTATGGGAGAACTTGGGGCAGTTTCAAGAATATGCACAAATATTACAGCTTCAAGTGTATCGTTTGCAGCAGGTGTTGATGCATCAGCACCTGGGCAGGTTAAGGCAGATATTTTAAGAAAATTACTAAAAGTAAATGAAGGTTGTAGTTTAAAAGGAAATATTTCTTTAATCGGTTTTATGGGAACAGGAAAGACAACTGTATCAAAGGCATTGTCAAAAATTACATCTTTTAAGGAAATTGATGTAGATGCCTACATAGTTGAAAATGAAGGAAAAGCCATAAGCGACATATTTAAGGATAGCGGAGAAGCATATTTCAGAACACTTGAAACAAATGCGTTACAGACAATTTCAAGTAAGCAGGGACAGATTATTTCCTGTGGCGGTGGTGCTGTATTAAAAGATGAGAACGTAGACATACTAAAGAAAAACGGAGTTATTGTTTTGTTAACAGCTACTCCTGAAACAATATTTGATAGAGTAAAAGACCACACTCACAGACCAATATTAAATAACGACATGAGTTTAAGACATGTAAAAGAGTTAATGGAACAAAGAGAACCAAGATACCAGTCAGTAGCCAATGTTAAGGTAAATGTGGACTCTAATGACAGAATTCTTACATGCTATAATATAATTAACTATTTAGAAAAAGAAGGCTATATTGAAATTGAAATTAATAATTAGATAAAGGTTGAAAATATTTATAGAATCTTTTATAATGATAGAAGCGTGATTTATCACAGATGAACTTTTAGGAGGAAAAATTATGGTAACAGCAGGCGATTTCAAAAATGGTATTACTATTGAATATGATGGAAAGATTTGTCAGATCATCGAATTCCAGCATGTAAAACCAGGAAAAGGCGCAGCGTTCGTTAGAACAAAATTAAAAGATATCAAGAGTGGTGGTGTTGTAGAAACAACATTCAGACCAACAGAAAAATTTGAAAATGCTCATATCGACAGAAAGGATATGCAGTATTTATACAATGATGGAGATCTTTACTACTTCATGGATGGTGAAACTTATGACCAGATTGCTGTAGGTGCAGACAAGGTTGGAGATTCACTTAAGTTTGTTAAGGAAAATGAAACAGTTAAGATTTGTTCATGTAAGGGTGATATCTTTGCAATTGAACCACCTATCACAGTTGAACTTCAGATTACAGAAACAGAACCTGGATTCAAAGGAAACACAGCTACAAATGCTACAAAGCCAGCTACTGTTGAAACAGGAGCTACAGTATATGTTCCTTTATTCGTTGAACAGGGGGAAACAATTGTAATTGATACAAGAACAGGTGAATATTCAAAGAGAGTATAATTTTTGAATTATATAAATTAGGACTGCGGAAATATTTTCTGTGGTCCTTTTTTATGTAATAAGAAATTCCAGCGGAATTTCTATTACATAAAAGATGTTCCACTATAGATGCACCCTGGTGTGAAAGGAAAACGTTCCACTATGGATACAACCTAGTGCAAAAAGAAAACAGTTGCGCAACAACACGCACCCGGTGTGTAAAATGTGGCAAGCAACATTTTTATTAATAGGAGATAGTTTATGAAAATAGTAATTTTAGATGCTGCGACACTTACAATAAATAACGATATTGATTTTTCTATATTTGACAGGTTTGGTGAAGTGAAAATTTATGATTTTACAAAAGATGAAGAAATACCTGAACGTATTAAAGATGCAGATGTTATTTTATGTAATAAATCTTCAATGTCTGAGAAGGATTTATCCGGGGCAAAGAACCTTAAATATATAGGTTTGTTTGCTACAGGATATAACAACGTTGATTTGGAATACACAAGAAAACATGGTATTACGGTTTGCAATGCCGGAAGCTATTCAACAGAGGCAGTGGCTCAGCACGTTTTTGCATTTATACTTCATTATTACAACACAATCTCAAGGTATGATGAATTTGTAAAGAACAAGGGCTGGATAAACACTAACAAATTTTCCCCTTTTATGGAAATGAAAGAACTTTTCGGCAAAACTATAGGTATTATAGGTTATGGTTCCATTGGACAAAAAGTAGCAGTAATTGCAAATGCTTTTGGGATGAATGTTCTGGCATACAGTAGAAGTGCATTAAAAGAAAAAATACAGTCTGATGAAGTGACGTATGCTGCAGTTGATGAAATCTTGGGAAAGTCAGATATTGTAACAATTCATTGTCCGTTAAATAAAGATTCGGAAAAAATGTGCAATAAAGAATTCTTTACTAAGATGAAAAAAGACAGTCTTTTTATAAACACATCACGTGGAGGAGTTGTAAATCAGGAAGATTTAATGTGGGCGTTAAACAATAATGTTATACAATATGCGGCATTAGATGTTATTGAAAAAGAACCAATGCCAGAAGATTGTAAGCTTATTGAAACAAAAAATCTTGTGATTACACCTCATGCAGCATGGGCTCCTTTAGAGACTAGAGAGCGCCTTATTAAAATCGTTTCGAAAAATTTGCAAAAATGGGTTGCAGGAACCCCTATAAATGTTATAGAATAGAGCACAAGAGGGGTGTTAGGTTTAAACACATATCTAGTACAATAATATGCGGGCACGGAATCAGCTCGTAATTGTATGAACAATTTAATTATATTTAAGGAGGAACAATCATGAGAAGATTGGCAAAGAAAGTTGCAGCAACAGCTATGGCTCTTACAATGACAGCAGCTATGGCAACAACATGTTTCGCTGCAAACTGGGGAAGTTACTTTGGAGCTAATGCAGATTGGTACGAAGGAGCAGAAGGAAAATTAACAGCAAACACAGCAGCAGGATTTACAGCATCAATTAATTCTGTAGGCTGGGGTGGAGTTTGGGGAGCACAGGTATATATCGATGGCTCTAGGAATGACAATGCAAAGAATGTTAAGGTTACAAAAGGAAAATCTTACACACTTTCATTTGACATCAGCGCTTCAAACCTTACAAAGTTTGCTTATGTTAAGGTTTCAACAGGTGAAAAATTAGCTTACTCAACATGGGTTAAGATGCCAGCTAACAAGACTGTTAAGGTTAAGAGAACTTTCAAGGCAGCAGGAAATGCTAATTCAGTTTACTTTGGATTAGGCGGAGATGTCGGTGATAGAAGAGATGTATCAACTGATGCGGATGCTGTAACAAGATACAATGTATTCAAGAGAGACTTCAAGCAGGCAGCAGAAATAGGATTACAGAACGATGCTAACGGTGACTACACAGCAGCTACAAACATCAAGGTTTCTAAGTTTACTTTAATTGAAACACCAAAGATTAAGTCAGCTAAGTCATCAAAAAAGGGCAAAGTTACAGTTAAGTTTGCAAAGGTTAACGGAGCAAAATCTTACAAAGTTAAGGTTGGAAGCAAAGTTAAAAAAACAAAGAAGACATCTGTAACAGTTAAGGCTAAATCAAAGAAGAAAGTAACTGTACAGGTAGCAGCAGTAGCTAAGACATCAGGAGTAACTGGTGCATACAGCGCTAAGAAGAAAGTAAAGGTTAAATAATTTTTAACTGAATAATACATATTAAGCAGATGTCAGATTTGATTCTGACATCTGTTTTAAAATTAATGACATAAGTCATAATGTTAACAACTCATATAAATATTAAATGGGATTTATTGTGCACAACCACATAAAAGTTTTTATTGCGCATAACGGCAAATAAACGTTATTAAATGGCATATGGGAATCAGTAGTGGGTAAATGGTCGATAGAAGTCGAACGATTTTTTACATATTTAGGAAAAAATAGCATATAATTATATTGATAAAAATTTAATAAACCAAAGTATGGTGAAGGGGGAAATACAATGATTGACAAAGTAATTGAAAACAACAGAGTGAGTATTATAGGAGAGATTGTTTCTGATTTCAGATTTAGTCACGAAGTTTTTGGAGAAGGATTCTACATAGTAGATGTATCGGTTGACAGATTAAGCGAATTAACTGATATTATTCCACTTATGGTATCTGAAAGGTTAGTTGATGTAAACGAAGACTACAAAGGAAGATTAGTTGAGGTTTCAGGACAGTTTAGATCTTATAATCGTCACGAAGGAACTAAGAATAAGTTAGTGTTATCAATTTTTGTTAGAGAATGGGAAGAGGTCGAAGAAAACCTGGAAGCTGGAAAAACTAATCAAATATTTTTAGATGGTTATATCTGTAAAGAACCAATTTACAGAAAAACACCACTTGGAAGAGAAATTGCAGATTTATTAATTGCAGTTAATCGTCCATACGGAAAATCAGATTATATTCCATGTATTGCCTGGGGGAGAAATGCAAGATATGCTTCTACATTTGAAGTGGGCGGTCACATTCAAATATGGGGACGTGTTCAAAGTAGAGAGTACGTTAAGAAAATTAACGAAGAGGAAAGTGAAAAGCATATAGCGTACGAAGTTTCTGTTAGTAAACTAGAATATATTGACCAGTAATAAAAAGCTGTTCTTAGATTTGATTCTGAGAACAGCTTTTTGCGTGATAGGAAAAATGTATAAAACGAAATGCCGTATAGTATACTGGTGAAAAATAGAATAGTTGTTAAATATAGATACATTGATTTTGTGCATTTTGTGAATAATAGATAAAAACGTTTTGACTTTTATACATGCATGAAGTAAAATTGTATAAAAAGATTTTAATTCAAATAAGGAGGAATTATGAAAAAGAGAATTAAAAACATAATTTCATTAGTTCTTGTAATAGCGTTGGCGATTAGTGGTATTACATATACTACAGAAACAAAAGCTGATGAAAAAGAAGATTCTTGGAAAACTAATGCAGTTAAAGTACCAAGTGAGGGACAACTTGTAGGAGCCGGTTACATTGATGTAAAATTTGATAATTCAATGGAAGGCTATACATATACTGTATATCTTGATGGAAATCCTGTTTACTGGAACGGTAACAATATTGTAAGAGAAGAACTAGGCGAACAGAAAACAGATTCTTCTGTAACTAAAACTTTTACATCAAGTGATGAAGGAAAGACAGAAGTTTATACAACAAAAGTAAGCAAACATGAAATTACTGTTAAGGCAAAAAAAGACGATGTTGAATTAACATCAGTGAGAACATTTTATGTTTCAAAAAAAGGTCTCGCATTAGGTGGCGACATGAGTGACAAGATTAAGCTAAGTAAACTTAACTGCTCATGGTATTACAATTGGTCAACAGATGCTTTTAATACATCATTAGATGAGGGCGTTCAGCACATTCCTATGATGTGGGGAAGCGGTGATGATAACAAAGAAGCAATGAAGAATTTAAATACAACATCAAATTATATTTTAGGATTTAATGAACCTGATATTAGAAGTCAGGCAAACATGGAATTCTTTGAAGCTTCAAGTGTTTGGAATGATTATATTAAACCTCTTAATATGAGAAATGTTTCACCGGCACCTGCAGCTCCGGGGGGAGATTCTGTATGGCTTAGAAGATTTATGAATGGTGATTACATTTGCAAAAATCCTTGGGACGGAAGTTGGGGATTATATTACGATTATGAAGATGACGCTACAAAAACCTGGGTAGATGGAGAAGCTGACAGTGTTGATGCGGTAGTTTTACATTATTATAGAAACACAATTAATTTGCAGGGACTAATTGATGCAGTGGAAACACTTTGGAATTCATATCATAAACCTATTTGGATAACTGAGATGTCTTTGTTTGGAGTGAAGGGAACGGATTATGACTTTAGTTATGAAATTCCTGAAAAAAGGGCAGAAATACAGAAATATCTTGAAGATGCAATGGATGCTTTAGATAATAATCCACATGTGGAAAGATACTGTTGGTTCCCATATGATATCGATAGTACGAATGATATAGATGCGTTTAATGGGTCAGGTGGAACAGCTATGTTTGATTATGAATCCGGTGCTTATACAGAACTTGGTAGAATGTATTCTTCAAAGGGAAATCCTGAAGGTTATAATGCACAAACAATATCAGATGATGAGATGTTTGTATATGTACCTGAAACAACAACTGAAGAAACAACAACTGTTAAACCTACAACACAGAAGCCTACAACACAGAAAACTACAACAAGAACAAAAAAAGTCACACCACAGCAGGTTAAAATCAAAGCAGCCAAAAATGTTAAGAAAAAATCTGTCAAGTTGACTTGGAAAAAAGTTTCAAAGGCAAAATCATATCAGGTTCAATATGCAATGAATAGTAAGTTTACTAAAAAAGTAAAAATTAAAAATACCAAGAAATTAACATACACTGTTAAACAATTAAAGAAGAAGAAAAAATATTACTTTAGAGTAAGAGCATGTGCCGGTAAAGTATATGGTAAATGGTCAAAGGCGAAGAAAGTTGTTATAAAAAAATAAAGTTAGGAAAGAGCTAATCTTAGAAATGAGATTGGCTCTTTTTGATGATAATGTTATATGAATTCGATATAAATAAGCAGAATATATAAATAATATTTTCTAATTGGTTAAAAATACTTTGATAAAAAGTAAAAATAAGATAAAATCATCCAAAAAAATGATAAAAAACGTTTCAGCTCCAAAAGCGTTATGCAATATTACATATTATTTAATAGATAAAAACAGTTTTATTCGTTAAATTTAACATTAAGTGTTGAGAAATAAAAACGTTTATGATATAATGACGATAATTGAAATGAGATTGAAAAATTTCAAGCGAAAATTAAAATTAAAATTTATTAAAGGAGGAATTGGAAATGAGAAAAGTTTTCAATAAGGTAGTAGCAGGTGCAACATCTGTAGCTTTAATTGCAACACTTGCATTAGGAGTTAATTTCGCAAGTTCAGTAAAGGCAGATGATGCAACAACATTAGCAGCACCAACATGGTCATTTACTCAGGGAGGACAGTATAACCCAGGAGAACCAACTAACACAGGTTACATCAAGTCAGTTAATGTAGGAGATGAAGTATTATCTAACTGGGAAAGAGACAAGAATAACAAGCAGATTCAGTCAGCAAGCAAAGCAACAACTGGTTTCACAATGAATATTGAAAATACAGGCTGGGACAAAGATTGGGGAAATGATAAAATCAATCCATGGTCTGTAATGGCAACAAATACTATTGAAGGTAAGGCAGGTCATATATATACAGTTTCATTTAAAGCAAAAGCTTCAAAGAAGAAATATGCATATGTAGCATTTAATACAGAAACAGAAGGACTCGCACCATATGATCAGGCACCTGTTGAATTTGGCGGTGATGCATCAAATCAGATTATTACATTAGGAACAACAGATAAGACATTTACATTTACATTTTCTAATTATGTATCAGCTAAAGAAATTACAACAGCAATTATGTTAGGTTCTTTCAATTCACAGAATGATTATGCAGGCAATGATGTAAAGGATATAATTACAGAAACAGAAGTTAACTGGAATGGTACAGTTGTAGTAAGTGATTTTACAATTACAGATGAGGGCGTAAATCCAGACTTCACAGAACCTGAAACAAAGCCAACACAGCCATCAGTTAACCCAACACAGCCATCAGTTAACCCAACAAAGCCTTCAGTTAACCCAACAAAGCCTTCAAAGCCATCAGTACAGCCTACAACTCCAGCAAAGAGACCTGCAGTTAAGAAGCTTGCTAAGGTTAAAGGTATTAAGGCTGTTAACAAGAAGAAAGGCACATTAAAGATTACTTGGAAGAAAGTAACTGGTGCTACATCATACAAGGTAAAAGTTGGAAAGAAAACATACACAGCAAAGAAAACATCTTTAACAGTTAAGAAGCTTAAAAAAGGAAAGAAAGTAACAATTAAGATTTCAGCTCAGGGACCAAAGGCTAAGTACAAAGCTTCAGCTTGGGCTTCAAAGAAAGTTAAAATTAAAAAATAATTGTTACAATTAAATTAGATGTATAATACAGTACCCAATGCTAAGGCATTGGGTAACTGTTTAATTAGAAGTAGACTTAATAGAAATGTCGGGAGGACTAAACGTGAGAAGAAATATTTTTAAGAAGATTTCAGCAGCAGTACTTTCATTAACTATGATTGTTGGAATGACTGGTGTTGTACCGGCAGCAGGTCATGCTGCAAACGGAGCAAATATTGCTTCAAATATTAGTTGGGATTATTTTTCAGTAATTAGTTATGATGCTAATGGCAACTTAGATTCACATAGTGGACATGTAGCAGGAGAAGATGGCTCAAGAAAACATCCATACTGCTGGTATCATGCATTAACACATATTAATACTGATAAATATCCAAATGGACAGGTCGCAGGAACAGACTTTGCAACTGAAGGCTGGGTAGCTGAAAGTTCATCATCATCAGCAAGATTTTATGCAAAGAATACAGGCTGGGATGGTCAGTACAATGAACGTGATGGCTCATTAGTTGGAGATAACCAGTGGGGACTTAGAATGTTTACATCAGCAATGAATGTAGAAAAAGGACGTTCATATACTTTATCATTTAAATACACAAGCACTTTAAAGGGAAAGAAGACTATCTACGAAACAGATGCAAATGGTGAATATGTATTAGATTCTAACGGAGATAAGATTCCTAAAAAGGATGAAAAGGGAAACGAGATTCAGGAGAATAATTATAAAAAACATATTAATGTTAGTGTAATTAATCCGGCTAACAATAATGGATTAGAATTTTCAACAACAAGTGGCTGTACATCAGCAGGCTTCTTTGTTGCAGATTCAAAAGTAACAGATCCACAGACTGTAACAGTTAAGTTCACTGTTCCGGCAAATTATGCAGGTTCACAGGTTAAAGTTCAGTTCGCTTTAGGTTCATATGTTGTTTCATATCCTGATGAATTAGCTATGACAGGAAGCTTCTCTGTATCTGACTTTAAGATTGCTGCAGGAACACAGTATTCTGTTAAATATACATATGGTTCAAAATCATATACAAAATATGTTAATGCAGGAGCAAAGACATCTTCATATGTATTTCCTGTAAAGGGCAAGACATTTTCAAAATTCACAAAGAACGGAAGCACATTTAGTCTTTCAACACCTATTACAGGAAACACTGTATTAAACTGTGTATATGTAAATACTCCAAAGCCAGCGAAGGCAAAGGTTAAATTTAAAGCACAGAAGAAGAAGGTTAAATTAGCTTTAACAAAGATTAAGAATTGTGTAGGATACGAAATTAAGTATGCTAACAATAAGAAGATGAAGAAAGCTAAGACAAAGACTACAACTGCTAAGACATATACAATTAAGAAGTTAAAGTCAAAGAAGAAAGTATACATTCAGGTTAAGGGTTATAACTATGACTCAGCTGGACAGAAGGTATACAGCAGTAGAGTTCTTAAGAAAACTGTAAAGGTCAAATAATCAGGAATTAATTAAAATTTTAAACGAAAGGGCGGAAGGTTATATATATAAATAGCTTTACTGCCCTTTTTTTAGAATTGAAATGTTATGGAAAAGAGTTGAAAAGGGGCAAACTGAATATGTTACCTTATTAATATTAATTATGATTAATGGAAATAATAAGGAGAGAAACTATGAAACATATTACAAGTTTCCTATTAGCTGTTGCGTTATTAGTGTCATCAATTACATTAATGCCATCAAATAATGTAAAGGCTGCAAGAAATGCAGAACAGTGGAAGAGTAGCGCAATAGTTAGTCCGGAAGAGGGAAAGCTTATTGGAGCAGGTTACATTGACGTAAAGTGGAATAACGACTTAGAAAATGTTAAATCTTATAGCGTTTATGTTGATGGTGCATTAAAGAAAACAGTAGCACCTAGTGGTGAGACAATGAAAGTTGAATTCTACACTACAGCAGTAAAGTCTCACAATGCAAAAATCACAGCAACTTTAGATGATGGAACAACAGTTACAACTAACACAAGAACTTTCTATGTTACAAAGAAGGGGGTTTGTGTAAATGAAAAAGATATGGGTACAGTTGTAGATCCTGCATCAATGAACATTGGTTGGTATTACAATTGGGGCTACAGATCTTTTAAAGATATGGGCTTCAAGAATAAAAAATTCAATAATGTTGAATTCGTTCCTATGATATGGGGAGATAATCCAAAAAGTATTGAAGACAGATGTACATATGCTAACAAGAAAGAGTATAAATATTTATTATCATACAATGAACCGGATTTAACATGGGAATCAGATCAGACACCTACAGCTATGATAAACAGATGGAGAGAAACAATCAGTTATAAGGGTAGCCTAAGATTAGGTTCACCTGCAACTGAAACATTCCAGATTAATTCAGATAAGTGGTGGACACCATTTTGGAATGGTTTATCAGCTTCTGATAAGAGCAATATGACTTTTATTGCGGTACATGCATATCAGCATTATTACAATAATAAAGAAACAGCTTTACAGTATTTACATGCAATAGATGAAATTTACTATAAATACCGTAAGCCAATTTGGATTACAGAATTTGCTGTTGCTGATAGTGGAAACAAGTTCAGTCCAAGTAACTCTAAACATGTTGCACAGGTACAGGAATTTATGAAGATAGTTCTTAAGGGATTAAATGAAAGATCATACGTTGAAAGATATGCATGGTTTGACTTCAATCCAAAGGATGACCAGACCGGTGCATCAGGTATTTTTGATTATGATACAGGAAAACTTACTAAGTTAGGTGAAATTTACGCAAATATTGGTAATCCTGTCGGTTATAATGCAAAGACATACAGTACAGCATACACAACAACACAGAATACATCACTTGGAACATGTGTATCTGCAGTACCTACAACAATTTACAGCTTAATAGGAAAGAAAAAAACTTTCTCATATAGCTTCAAGAAAGTAGACAGAGCTGCAGGATATCAGCTACAGTATTCATTAAATAAGAAGTTTAGTACAAAGAAGAAATATAAGACAAAGTACAAGAATCTTTCAGCAAAGAATACAACAACTATTTCAGGTAGTGTTACTAAGCTTCAGAATAACAAGAGATACTATGCAAGAGCAAGAGCTTACAAAGTAATAAATGGCAAGAAATATTACTGCAAGTGGAGTTCTGTTGTTACAGCAAAAACAAAAAAAGTAAAAGTAAAAAAAGCAAAGAAAACTAAAAAGTCAAAAAAAACTAGCAAAAAGAAATAATTAAAGAGGCAAGAAATGAAGAAGGTTTTAAAAAAAGTTATATTTTTGGTATTAGCAGTAGCTATGGTGTTGTCTTTTAACACTGTAGCTATGAAAAATACCGTTAAAGCTGCTAATGTAGTTCCATTTCAGGTTACATCTCCAACAGCAAATAAGTTGGTGCCTGCCGGACACGTAACAATTACATGGTCTAACGGGAATAGTTATGGAACAGTAAAAAACTATACAGTTTACGTGGATGGCAAGAAGGAAACAACTACAACATCTACATCTTATGATTTTTATACAACAAAAGTAAATATTCATTCAGTTTGGGTAACAGCTCAAATGACAAATGGCAAATACATGGATACTGCTACAGTTAAGTTTAAAGTATCAAAGAAAGGTATTGCAGCCAGCAAGGCAATGGCAATTGAGTTGGAGCCGGATGATGTCCAGGCATCATGGTATTATAACTGGGAAACTCGTGAATTTAAACAGTTATCTGAATGTACAACACGGCAGGATAAGAATGAAATTGGTGTAAATTTTGCAAATCAGTTTAAGAAAATTGAATATGTGCCAATGGTGTGGTCATCAAATTCTTATTCAAACACATTAAGCAAGGTTCAGACAGCAAAAAATAATGGTTATAAAACTATATTAGGTTTTAACGAACCTGATTTTAAGGATCAGGCAAATATGAATGTTGCAACAGCAATTAGTTGTTGGCCTGCATTTATGAATCAGGGAATGAGAGTTGGCTCACCGGCTACAGGAACATGGCCAACAACAAATACATGGTTCCAGAATTTTATGAGACAGATAGACAGCAATTCAAGTTTAGATGTTGATTTTATAACAATACATTGTTATCCTGAAAATTATGCGGGAAAAGACGGTGCAAACTGGTTCTTAACAAATGTTGTTGAAGCTTGTTGGAATAAGTATCACAAACCAATTTGGATAACAGAATTCTCTCCACAGGGACAGTATGTAACAAAGTCAGGAGAGGCAGAGTTTATTAAAACAGCACTTGAAGGTTTAGATAAGATGGACTATGTTGAAAGGTATTCAGCATTCTCATTTGATGGTGCAGGAACAAACAAGAACACTATGAATTGTGCGCTATGGTATCATTCAACAGGAGCTTTTACAGAGGCAGGAAAGGCTTATTGTAATTATGGTAATCCAACAGCTGAATATGTTGCAGGAAATGCTGTAAATCAAAACAGAAAGATTTCTATCGGCTCAAATACAACAACTCCTAGCGTTGTAAAACCAGCTAAGGCAAAAATAAAATCTGCAAAAAACATTAAAACAAGAAAGATAAAACTTACTTTAAGCAAAACAAAGAATGCTAAAGGTTACCAGATTAAGATTTGTGATAACAAAAAGTTTTCAGGCTACTGGATAAAGAACATAACAAAGACAACTTATACATTTAAGAAAATGGATAAGAAAACAACTTATTACTTTAAAGCCAGAGCTTACACAAAGAAGGGTAGCACAAAGATTTACGGAGCTTGGAGCAAAACAAAGAAGGTTAAAGTTAAAAAATAATAAAATTACTAAGGAAAATACAAAAATAAGACTTAAAACAATTTTTTTTACCTTGTAAAATTTCATAAAATATTTTAAAATGTAATAAGATTTTTAGAAAAGGGTTATATTAACCCTTTTCTTTTTTGAAAAAATTGCAAAATAAAATGAAGAGGACTTAATATGAACAACAGGAAAAGAAATGTTATAATTGGAATTATTTTAATACTTTTAGTAGTATTGCTAGGTGCCATTGTTGGAACAAGCATTGCCACAAAGAATAGGAAAAATAAAATAAACAAAAATAAAAGTAAATGGAAAACTGAGGCGGTTATTTCACCTGAAAAAGGAAGCTTACAGCCGGCAGGTTATATTACAATAAACTGGAAGTCGGCAGATAAAATGGGACGTGTACATAAGTATCAGATATATGTAGATGATAAGAAGCAGGGAGAAGTTTCAGGCAATAAGACAACTTTTGAATATTACACTACAAAAGTATCAATTCACAAAGTATATATTAAAGCAATATTAGACCACGGAAATGAAGTTAATTCTGATGTTTTTGGATTTTATGTTAATAAAAAAGGCTTTTGTATGAACAAGGATATGGCAGAACATGTAAATGCTGATCACTGGAACGTTTCCTGGTATTACAATTGGGCTTTGTCAAAACATAATTATACGTCATTTCAAAAATTACAATTTGTGCCAATGTTTTGGACAACTGCGCCTACTGATAAAGATCAGGCTGAAGTATTGAAATTACGTGGATATAAGTATGTTTTGGCATTTAATGAACCGGATAGAGCAGATCAGTCAAACATGAGTGTAGATGATGCTGTTAGTGGTATGAAATCCATATTGAATCAGGGCTTAATCGTAGGTAGCCCTGCTGCATCAGTTTGGCCTTCAGCTTCAGAAGAATGGTTTCAGCCTTTTATGAAAAAAATGAAACAGGAAAAAATGGATGATGACATGGCGTTTTTAGTATTGCATCACTACTGGAATTGGCATACAAAAGAGGGAGCAGAAGCCTTTTTGAAAATAATAGATGAAACCTGGGAAATGTACAAAAAGCCAATTTGGATTACAGAGTTTGCTCTGAGCGGTGTGCCTGCATGGACTAAACAGACAAGACAGTCTGCAATTGATTATATGAAAATTGTTTTGCCTGAATTGGACAAGAGAGATTATGTGGAGAGATACGCATGGTTTTCATTTGAACCGACAGATTATAAAAACGGTGGTTCTTCATTAATTAATTCATATAAGGGAAAAATAACACAGTTAGGCTACGAATATCAGAAATTAGGAGTGCCTGAGGGCTATGGTAAAAAAGGTCAGGTTTTACAGGAAAAGAACCCTAACGACGATATTATTAAATAATAGAATGTTAATACAGCATTCAAAGTTTTTCCAGCCCGGTGTGCAAAATGACATTGCACAAATACAGGTGGAAAAAGATGTTTTGATGCCATAATCTAAATAGAAATATATTTTAATATTTATTAAATAAATCAGAAAAGCTGAATATAATATTTATATATGCAGTTTGTATTGTATATTTATTTGGAATAATGAAGAATAGAAAACAAAATTTTATAATGCAAATACCATAGTGTTGGGTTGACACTATAGGGTCACAGTGATATTATTAATACAGTTAATATAGTAGAGGTTGCACCGGTTATTAGTAGTACATAGGATGTCCCGGAGACAGAAGATTGTGTACAAAAGGAAGTGGTGCCGAAGGGTGGATATCCGGAATATTTACTCTGGGCGTATGGTTAATAGTCATATGACTGTCATCAATTGATGAAGAGCTAATTGATGGAGGGCTACTTATAAGTATTATATTGAATTCTTATAAGGAGCTTAGGTTTAAGCTCCTTTTACTATGCTTAACAAAATAATACATATTTTTTAGGAGGAAATGTAAAATGTCTATTTTTACAGGTGCAGGTGTAGCGATTATTACACCATTTAATGACGATGATACTGTTAATTATGAAGAATTCGGAAGAATTATTGATGATCAGATTGCTAATAGTACAGATGCAATTATTGTATGTGGTACAACAGGTGAATCATCAACAATGCCTGACGAAGAACACGTTTCAGTTATAAAATATTGTGTAGATAAGGTTGCAGGAAGAGTTCCTGTTATTGCAGGTACAGGTTCAAACTGTACAAGAGAAGCAGTTAATATGTCAAAGAAGGCAGAAGAAGTTGGAGCAGACGGACTTCTTTGTGTAACACCATATTACAACAAATGTACTCAGGACGGCTTATATGAATATTACAAGGCTATTTCGGATGCAGTTAATATTCCAATTATTATGTACAATGTACCAAGCAGAACAGGTACAACAATCCAGCCTGAAACAGCAGTTAGAATTGCAAAGGAAGTTAAGAATGTAGTTGCTATTAAGGAAGCTTCAGGAAATATTTCAGCAGTAGCTAAATTAGCATCACTTGCTAATGGCTGTATTGATATTTATTCAGGAAATGATGATCAGGTATTACCAATTCTTTCACTTGGTGGAAAAGGTGTAATTTCAGTTTGGTCACATGTTGCACCAAAGAAAGTACATGACATGGTTTATGCATTTTTAGATGGAGACATTGAAACAGCTCAGAAGTTACAATTAGAAGCAATCGATGTTATCGGCGCTTTGTTCTGTGAAGTAAATCCAATTCCCGTAAAGGCAGCAATGAACATGCTTGGTTATAAGGTAGGAACAGTTAGAGCACCACTTACAGAATTAACAGATGCTCATAAGGAAGTATTAAAGAAAGCATTAAAAGACTACGGTGTATTATAAATAGCAGGATAATATGGCAAATATACAAAGGATATATTGCCAAAAAAATAATTCTTTTTGCAAATGCAAAGGGATTATAGGTAATGGAGGAGAAAATGGTAAATGTAATAATGCATGGATGTAATGGCAAGATGGGGAGAGTTATTACAGACTTAATTAGTAAAGATGAAGATGTACAGATTGTAGCTGGAATTGATGCTTATACAGGTATTGCAAATGATTATCCTGTGTTTAAGTCAATAAAGGAATGTGATGTTAAGGCTGACGCAATAATTGATTTTGCGGTAACAGCAGCTATTGATGATCTATTAGATTATGCAGTTGAAACAAAGACACCTGTTGTTGTATGTACAACAGGTTTGTCTGCACAGCAGTTAGACAAGGTTAATGAGGCTAGCAAAAGTGTAGCAGTCCTTCGTTCAGCAAACATGTCTTTAGGAATTAATACATTAATGAAAGTATTAAAAATCGCTACAGATGTTTTAGCTGACAGAGGATTTGATATTGAAATCGTAGAAAAACATCATAATCAGAAGGTTGATGCACCAAGCGGAACAGCACTTGCGTTAGCAGATTGCATCAATCAGGAATTAAATAACGAATATGATTACACATACGATAGAAGTAATGTTCGTGAAAAGAGAAAGAAGAATGAAATTGGAATTTCAGCAGTTAGAGGTGGCACAATTGTAGGTGAACACGAAGTTATTTTTGCCGGAACTGATGAAGTAATCGAAATTAAACATACAGCTTACTCAAAAGCTATATTTGCCAAGGGGGCAATTGATGCTGCAAAATTCCTTGCAGGAAAAGAAGCGGGCATGTACAACATGGCAGATGTAATTGATTAATTTTTGTTGTATAAAATTAAATAAAATGAAAATAATAACTTCATAAAGAAACTGTTAGAAAACAGTGTAAATTATGGAGGTTAGAAATGAAATATTTACGAAATTACTTATTAGTATTAACACTTATGTTGTCAGTATTTACATTTGTTGGATGTGGCAACAATGACAATGAAACAACTACAGTTGAGTCAAATACAACTGACAATAATCAGAGTACAACAAATAACATGAATAATAACACAGATAACAATGGAAATAACAATAATGGTAACGATAATAATGGCGTTATTGATGATATTGGCGATGACATTGAAGATGGTGTAGATGATATTGTTGACGACATTGATGGTAATGATAACGACACAACACAGTCAAACAAAAAGAATAATACAAACAACACAAAGAATAATACAACAAAGAAAAATACAAACAAAAATAATACAACTAAATAGTGAAAATAATATTAATTAAAAACCAACTTCGAAAAGTTTAATCTTATTATATTGAAAAATATAACAGAATTAAATTCAAGAAGTTGGTTTTTTGCAATATTTCCTAATATAAAACATATAATATTATGAAAAAATATTTTTAGGAATAATATGGCATATAAAATAATAATTGATCCGGGACATGGTGGAAGTGATTCGGGTGCAACTTATAATGGCAGACAGGAAAAAGATGATGCCCTTAGAATGGCAATGGCTGTAGGGGATTTACTAAAAAATGCAGGCTTTGATGTAGTTTATACAAGAACAACAGACGTCTATAATACGCCCTTTGAAAAAGCAACAATTGGAAATGAAGCAGGCGGGGATTTGTTTGTTTCATTTCATAGAAATTCCTCCCCAACGCCTAACACATATGGTGGAGTTCAGGCTTTAGTGTATAATGATTCAGGTTTTAAGGGAACTTTGGCAAGAAATATTAATGAAAATCTTGTGGCACTTGGTTTTGAAGACAAGGGCGTTGTGGAACGACCAAATTTGGTAGTTTTGAAAAGGACTAAAATGCCGGCTGTTCTTTTAGAACTAGGTTTTATTAATTCAGATAAAGATAATCAGTTATTTGATGAAAAGTTTAATGAAATAGCTCAGGCAATAGCGGATGGTATAATTGATACTCTAAATTCAAATGGAATAACAGCCTCTCAAATGTCAAGATATACTGTTCAGGTAGGGGCGTTTAGAAATCCTTTGTTGGCAAACAGACAGGCAAATGAACTTAAAATGCAGGGCTTTCCTGTTAATTTGATAGTTGAACGGGGACTTATTAAAGTTACAGTTGGCAATTATAGAAATTTAGATAATGCTGTTGCAACTGAACAGCGACTAAGAGCTTTAGGGTACAATACATTCGTAAGAACAATATAATAAATGTATATTTGAATTAGAATGTTATAATGAAATCGTTCAAATGAACAATTTATGGTATTAGGGCATTATAACAAATGGGTTATAGAATTGGAATGTTCTAATAAATGGGTCGTTGATATTAAAATAATATAATGTTACAATTAGCACAGTATTGTTTAGATAAAAATGTGGATTGTAAATTACAATGTACAAAGCAGTAATCAGGATTTGGGTGTTTTGGCACCCAAATTCTAATAGGAAATACTAAAGAAATTTCCAATTACATAAAGAAACAAATTGGCAGAAAGGAGAATAGTCCATTTAACAGAAGTGGATTATATTTAAAATGAATAACGGATTTATAAAGGTAGCTGCTGCTACACCAAAAATAAAAGTTGGCGACTGTAAACACAACGCAGTGGAAATATGTTCATTAATAAGAGAAGCTTATAGAAATAAAACACAGTTAATTGTTTTTCCTGAATTATGTATTACAGGATATACAGCTGGGGATTTGTTTTGGCAAAAGGCACTTTTAGATAATGCAATGAAGGCACTTATTGAAACTATTGTTCCATATACGGAGGGTAAGGAAATTATTGCAATAGTTGGTTTGCCAATGATTTTTAAGAACAAATTATATAATATGGCTGCAGTAGTATATGACGGTGAAATAATGGGCTTTGTACCTAAAACATATATTCCAAATTATTCAGAATTTTATGAGGGAAGACATTTTTCGTCAGGTAAAGGTGTTGAAGGATTCAAGGATGTAACTTATAAGGAAACTAATGAAAACTCATTTCTTGCAGGCTCATATATTCTAAAGAATTTCAAATTAGAAGCACAGGAAGAGTACGATAATGAATATGATGAAGAGTATGATGAAGAATATGACGATGAAATTGATGAGACACATGATGTAATTTCAGTTGGTACAAATCTTTTATTTAAGTGTGTTAATTTTGATAATTTTACATTTTCAATAGAAATATGTGAGGATTTATGGGTTCCAAATCCACCAAGTACAAATCATGCAATGGCAGGAGCTACAGTAATTGCTAATTTATCAGCCAGTGATGAAACAGTTGGAAAAGATACTTACAGAACAGGTCTTGTAACAGGTCAGTCGGCAAGAACTTTGTCAGCGTACATATATGCTGATGCAGGAGAAGGAGAATCAACTACTGATTTGGTTTTTGCAGGTCATAACATTATTGCAGAGAATGGAGCAATTATTGCCCAGTCAGATAAATTTACCAACGGCATTACTTATGGTGAAATTGATTTGGACAAGATTGCTGCTGAAAGAGCAAGAATGACAACATTTGTGTCAGGTCAGGATATTGACAGCGAATATGAAGAAATTGAAATATATTTAGAGGAAGAAAAATTTGATTTCAGTAGAGTAATAGACAATGCACCGTTTGTTCCATCAAACGAAAGTGAAAGGGACAAGCGTTGTGAGGAAATTCTTTCCATTCAGACAATGGGCTTAAAGAAACGATTAGAGCATACTAATTGCAAAAATGCAGTTGTTGGAATTTCAGGTGGCTTGGATTCAACACTTGCCCTTCTTGTTACGGTAAGAGCTTTTGATAGTTTAAATATCGATAGAAAAGGAATTATTGCTGTAACAATGCCGGGCTTTGGAACAACTGACAGAACTTACAACAATGCCTTAAAAATGATAGAAAAATTAGGTTGCACTCTTAAGGAAGTAAATATTGCTGAAGCTGTGAAGTTACACTTAAAACAAATTGGACATGATATAAATATACATGATGTAACTTATGAAAATGCTCAGGCAAGACAGAGAACATATTTGTTAATGGATTTTGCCAATGAATATAATGGCATGGTTATCGGTACAGGGGATATGTCAGAGTTGGCATTAGGCTGGGCTACTTATAATGGTGATCATATGTCAATGTATGGTGTCAATGCAGGAGTTCCAAAAACATTGGTTAGACATTTAGTTAAATACTTTGCAGATACAACAGAAGAAAAGGAACTTGCAAAAGTATTATTTGATGTACTTGACACACCTGTCAGTCCTGAACTTTTACCACCAAAAGATGGCAAGATTTCACAGAAAACTGAGGATTTGGTAGGACCATACGAGTTACACGATTTCTTCTTATATTATGTTTTAAGATATGGCTATAATCCAAAGAAAGTATTGTTCTTAGCCAATGAAGCTTTTAAGGGCATATATGATAAGGAAACAATATTAAAGTGGCTTAAAACATTTTATAGAAGATTCTTTTCACAGCAGTTTAAGAGAAGTTGTTTGCCTGATGGTCCAAAAGTTGGTTCAGTTGCAGTATCACCTAGAGGGGATTTGCGAATGCCAAGTGATGCCTGCGTAAGACAATGGTTAGAAGAATTGGAATAGCAGATTTATTAATATAATCACAAGAAGAATATAATTATAAATATTTTAAAAGAAATAAAAGGATGAGGCATTTTTGTCTCATCCTTTTTGGTAAAAAAGAGGTAACAATTAAGAAAAATAGGAAATTAAAAATAAACTATAATAAATCAAAAATAGGAGGATTATTTTTTTCCTTTGTTTATAGTGTCCACAATTGCATCATACAACATGGTATATGTATACTTGCTGTCTTTAGAGAATTTTACGTTTTTAACTGACTGACTGTCAACAATCTGATTTGCAATATCATCGAAGGCTGGCTGTACCAGTGGATACATTGTGGAGATTGTATCGCTTACGTTAGTGACGGTAATGGCATTTATGTGATTGTTATCAAGGGTAACGGATATTTCCATAGGATTACCATTTAATGTAACTTGGGAAGTGTAAACTCCGGCTTCATATTGGCTATTGGTAGTTTTTGTTTCTTTTTCTCCTTGGTTTTTATTACAAAACATAAATATCAAAGATATTATCAGTACAATACCAAGGAGTACAAACACAAGGGTATAAATAAGCTCCTTTAAATGAAATACCATAAATTTTGGACTTTTTCCCATAATGACTCCTTAAAAAATATTTTATATTTAAGTTTATTAAAAGGAATGAGAAAGTATACATGAAAAAACAATATTATTAAAATAATTAGCTTATAAATTAAAAAAAGATACATTAAAGTACGCTGTAATTTGGTATACTATAATAGTGCAAGAAATTTGCTTATTAAAAGATTATGGCAGTATATCATTGTACAATAATATTTAAGGATAGTATTACAAAAATAAAAAAGATAAAGTTATTATAAAAATGTAAAAATTATAAAAGATGATTAAATAAGAGGTATACGTATGGCATTACAATTAATTTTGGGACGAGCAGGCTCAGGAAAATCTTATACTTTAATTCAGAAAATGATAAGTCTTTCAATGAAGATGGAAGAAAAGAATTTTGTGGCAGTTGTACCTGAACAATATTCAATGGAAACTCAAAAAGAAATACTAACATTACATCCTAATCATGGGTGCTTCAACATAGAAGTTACAAGTTTAACCAGACTTGCTTATGCAATATTTGAAGAACTGGGAGTTAATGACTTAAATGTTATGGATGATTTGGGTAAGACTCTTGTAATTAGAAAGGTTTTAGAAGATTGCAAAGATAAGCTTTATGTTTACAAAAACAAAGTAAAAATGATGGGCTTTACCGACAAGGTGAAAACGCTTATATCTGAGTTTAGACAGTATAGCATTAATCAGGAGAGCCTTAATGACATTGAAGGAAAAGTAGAAGATTACCCTACACTTAAATTAAAAATACAGGATTTGGAAATTATAAATAATGAATTTAATAAGTTTATAGAAAATAGGGCAATAACAAATGAAGATTTGTTAAGTCTACTTTGTGAATACATTCCTAAGTCAGAATATGTAAAGAATACATACTTCTATTTTGACAGTTTTACAGGCTTTACACCAATCCAGTACAAAGTCATAGAACAGTTATTAAAATACAGCCCTCATGTTTCCTTGGCAGTAACTTTGCCTGAAGAACAGGTTGATTTTAAAGGTTATGACGCAATGGAACTTTTTAGCTTAAGTAAGGAAACAATTGTAAAGATTAGAGAACTGGCTATTAAGAATTCTGTTGAAATTGAACCTAATATTGTAATTGACTTAGAGCGTAATCAGGCTCAAAAAGAAAATTCAAGATTAGGCAATCTGGCAAAGCCATTAGCTTTTGTGGAAGAAAATATATTTAGAAACACAAAGAAAGCTCAATATAAGGAAAGCAATGACAATATAAGAATTTATGCCTTAAATAATCCTAAAGGAGAGGCAGAATATGTTGCAGGTGAAATATCTAAATTAATTAAAAGCGGTGATTACAGATATAATGACATAGCTGTTATTGCAGGGGATATAGAAAGTTACCATAAGTATATAGAGCAGGCATTTGAAAAATATGATTTGCCATGTTTTATTGACCACAAGGAGGACATTCTTGCAAACAAATATGTTGACGGGATTCTTGCTGCATTGGATGTAATTAATAAGGATTTTTCTCATCAGACAGTTATGCGATTTGTTAGATTAAAATTTATGGAATTAGATGAAAATATGTGCGACATATTTGAAAACTATATTTTGAAATCTAATAGAAGAGGATATAGAAGTTACGTTAAGAACTGGGAGAAAGTATATCCATTTATGGAAGAAGGACATATAGAAATTGTTAATACAATTAGAGAACAGATAGTAGAAGGATTACAGGAACTTAGGGATGAGTTTATCAAAAAAGACGCAACAGTTTTTGAAAGAACCAAAGCAGTATATTTGTTTACTGTAAAACATAACATACAGGACAAAATACAGAAAAAAGCAGAAGAATTTAGGGAGAAGAAGGTTGTTGCACTGGAAAAAGAATATAGCCAAATATATGAATCAGTAATTAATGTTTTTGATAGATTAGTTGCCTTAATGGGTGATGAGATTGTAACTACAGAAGAATATAACGATATTTTAGAAGCAGGACTTTCTCAGGTAAAAATAGGAATTATTCCACCGGGAATCGATACAATTATGGTGGGTAATATTGAGAGAACCAGATTAAAGGACACCAAAAAAATATTATTTTTCCTTGGTATGAATGATGGTATTGTTCCTAAAAACAGCACTCCCGGGGGGATTATAACTGATAGTGAGAGAGACATATTAAAGTCTAAGGATTACAAATTAGCACCAACTACAAGGGAAAATATTTTTAAACAGAGAATATATTTATATTCATTATTTGCCAAACCATTAGAACAGATTGTTTTATGTTACAGCAAGTCAGACAGTGATGGTTCAACTTTAAGAAAATCATATATAATTGGAATACTGGAAAAAATGTTTCCTAATATGAAAGAAAAGCATTTTGAGGAAATAGAAATTCCGGTAAGCCACATTACTAACAAAAAAGTTGCCTTACAGTATGTTGCTGAAAACATTAATGCATATAGAAATGGCGAAGATAATCCGAGATTTAATTATTTAAGTAAGATTTTATTGTCGGATAAGTCAACTGCAAAAATAATGAATTTAATATTAGAAGGTGGATTTTATAATAATAACAGGAATGACTTAATGAAAGAATATGCAAAAAAATTATATGGTATTCCTGGTAATATTGGTATAACAAGACTGGAAAATTATGCTAAATGTGCTTATTCACAGTTCCTTTCTTATGGTTTGAAATTAAAGGAAAGAGAAAAATTTTCAATAGAGGCTTATGATATTGGAAATCTTTATCATATAACTATACAGAAGTTTTTTGAAATGGTGAATAGCAAGCAGCTTCAGTGGAAGGAAATTACTGATGAGAAAAGCAGTGAGTTAATTAAAAAAGCAGTGAAATACACTTTTGAAAAATATGATAATGAAGCTCTTGAAGGTTCAGCAAGAAATGCTTTTATAACTAATCAGGTAAAAGAAATAGCTGAGAAAACTGTTAAGGTGTTAATAAATCATATTAATCATGGAAAATTCAAACCGGCAGAATATGAAATACCATTAGAACATGGAATTGTAGACAGAATTGATACTTATGAAACAGATGATAAGTTATATGTAAAAGTTATTGATTATAAGTCATCAGAAATGGTATTTGACATTACAAAAGCCTATAACGGAATTCAGATGCAGTTATTAGTATATATTAATGATGCGATAAATTACGAAAAGAAGAAAACTTCCAAAGAAATTTTACCGGCAGCAGGACTTTATTTTAATATTAGAGATCCATATATGAATATAAGTGGAACAAATGACTTAATTAAGATGCATAGGGATGTTAATAAAGAGGATACAAGAACTGATGAAGAAATTTTAAAGGAAATAGTTTTCAAACAGCAATTACCAAAATTCCAAATGACAGGAATTGTATGTGACAGTAAGGAAGTTATAGATGCTGTAGATGAAGATGTAGAGAAAAACAATGAATCAAAGATTGTAAAAGTATCTTATGACAAATCAGGCAATCCAAAGAAAACAAGTCAGATTTTAGATGAACAAACATATTCGAAACTAATCAAACATGTATCAAACAAAGCAGATGAGTTAAAGAATGATTTGCTTAGCGGTAAGATTTCAATCAACCCAATAGAGGAACAGTGCAGATATTGTAGCTATAAGGGAATATGCAGATTTGATCAGGCATTGGGAGATAAATACAGACAATTAGAAAGTGTTTCTTTTGGAAATATAGGAGAGTTATTAAATGAAGTGGACAGATAAGCAGTTAGATATTATAAATACCAGAAATCGTAATATTCTTGTTTCTGCGGCAGCAGGTTCCGGAAAAACAGCAGTATTGGTTGAGAGAATTGTAAGCCTTATTACAGATGAGCGTGAAAACATTGATGTAGACCAGTTACTTGTTCTTACATTTACAAGGGCAGCAGCTTCAGAAATGAAAGAGCGATTGAGAGAGAGACTTGAAGAATTACAGGAAAGTAATAATAATGACAATATTGTAAAACAATTAGCTTTGCTAAATAATGCAACAATAACTACAATTGACAGTTTTTGTGGAAAAGTAGTCAAAGAAAATTTTGATAAAATTGACTTAGATCCTAATTATAGAATTGCTGAAGAAATAGAAGTAGAATTAATGAAAAACGATATTCTCAACAATATTTTGGAAGAATACTATGAAGAAGGTTCGGAAGAATTTTTAGAGTTGGCAAGAAAATATTCAGGTGGGAAGGTAAACGACAGAATATTTAACATTGTAGATACAATTTATAAAAAGGCTAAAGGGGAAATTAATCCGATTCTTTGGGTTAACAATCTAAAAAACAAATATAAGTTTAACAATTTAGATGACATATTAAACGGAGAAGTATATGGGCATGTTTTTAAGTTAACAGTAGACCAGTTAAATAAATGCAGGGAAGATTTGCAAAAAGCAATAGAGATTTCTGAAATGGATGATGACTTAAAGAGTTTTGGACAAAATTCAAAAGATATGTTGGTAGAAATTGATTATTTATTGGAGCAAAAAGATTTTAAATCTTTAGCTAAATATTACGAGAAACTTACATTACCAAGATTATCGACAGTAAGAAAAGGTAATCCTGAATTAAAGTTAAAGGTAAAAACAATAAATTCTTCAGTAAAAGCAACCGTCGAAAATCTTAAGGATTTGTACTTTACAGAACCGATTGACGAGATTTATGAAGACTTGGTTAATTGTAGAGAAACAATAGATATATTATGCGAGATTACAATAAAACTTATTGAAAGATTTACAGCGGAGAAAAGAGAAAAGAGAATTGCAGACTTTGACGATATTGCTCACATGGCACTTAATATTTTAAATGACATAGATGGCAATGGAAAGTTACAGCCAACAAAAGTGGCAAAGGATATGTCAAAAAACTATAAAGAAATTATGATTGACGAGTATCAGGACAGCAACTATGTTCAGGAAGCAATTTTAACAAGTGTTTCAAAAGGCTATGGCATTAATAATATGTTTATGGTTGGGGATGTTAAGCAGAGCATCTATCGTTTTAGAAATGCAAAACCTCAGTTGTTCCTTGATAAGTTTTATTCTTATGAAGAAGACTTGCAGGCAGATAATTGTCTGATTACGCTAGATCAGAACTTTAGAAGTAGAAAGGAAATAATAGACAGTGTAAATTTCTTATTTGACAGAATAATGACTCCTAATTTCGGTGACATTGATTATCAAAAAGGACACAGACTTTCTTTGGGAGCACAGTATGAGAAGATTCCTGAAAGACAGGATAATAGAACAGAATTTATCGGTATACAAACCGGCTCAAAAGAAAAAGAGGCTACATTTGTAGCATCTAAAATCAGGGAATTAACGGACCCGCAAAATGGCTTTATGGTTCAGGGAAAAGATGGAAAAATGCGACTTGCCCAGTATAAGGATATAGTTATTTTAATGCGTAGTGTAAAAAGCAATGCAGGCATATATGTTGAGCAGCTTATGAATATGGGAATTCCTGCATACGCAGATTCTAAGAGCGGATTTTTTGATTCAATGGAAGTGGAAACCATTATGAATATGCTTACCATAATTGATAATCCAAGACAGGATATACCATTAGTATCTGTACTTACAAGCGCTATGTTCAATTTTACAGATGACGAACTTGCAGTAATTAAGGGAGACAGCCGTAAGATTTCATTTCTTGATTCTTTATTGGCTTATCAGGAAACAGGAGATGATTCAAATCTTGTTAAGAAAATTTATGATTTCTTTAAGGAACTTAATTATTACAGAAAACTGGATTATAAGAATTCCGTATATGAAATTATAAATGAAATATTAGAACGAACAGGATTTCAGTATTATGTATCAGCCTTAAGCAACGGAAAGAGAAGATATTTAAATATTGAAAGCTTAAAGGAGAAGGCTGCAAACTATGAAAAAACAAGTTACAGAGGACTTTTTAACTTTGTAAGATATATTGAGAAGATTAAGGAGTTAGACAGTGACCAGGGGGAAGCATCAACAGTTAATGAAAATGATAACATTGTAAGAATACTTTCAATTCATAAAAGTAAAGGTTTGCAGTTCCCTATTGTTTTCATTTGTGACACTTCAAGTAACTTCGTTGCAGATGCAGGAACTGTAGATATAAGTGACAATGGCTATGCAGCAGTAGATGCCATTTTTCCAGATGTCAAACTAACCGTTACACCTACATATAGAAAGTATGTAAAGGATTTAAACAAACAGGAAAGTCGTATGGAGTATTTACGTCTTTTGTATGTTGCATTAACAAGAGCCAAGGAAAAGCTGATTATAACAGGACGTGTTGGAAGCAAGTATGAAAAGGAATGTGAGGAAGTCATTAATTCAGAAGATGCTCCACTAACTTATAATCAGATAATGAACAACAGTTCTTTCTTTAAATGGATGCGATTTGTATATTTAAAGAATCAGGTTTTAGTTAATAACAGTTTTGGAACTGAAGATGAAATATCGGAAAATGAAGTAGATCAAATGGTAAAATCTGAATTAAAAAAGATGTTACTTGAAACATGGAATAATGCGGAAGTACCAAAGGATGTTTACGACAGACTTATTAAAGATTTTAATTTTGAATATCCTTATATTGAAGATATTAACCTTTGTTCAAAAGCAAGTGTAACTGAACTGAAAAAAGAAAGTATGGCAGATGAAGAAGCAGAAGATTCTTTAGACAAAATCTTTGAAAAAACTTCTGTTCATAAAGAGACGGAAATTGTTCCACAGTTTATGAAAGAGGACAAGGAGTCTTCGGATAGAATATATGGAGCAGAGCGAGGCACGGCATATCATAGAGTTTTTGAATTAATGGATATAGAAAACAAAGAATATTCAAAAGATATAATTACTAATATGATACAGGCTCAAATTGACAGCAAATTATTAACTAAGATTCAGGGAGAGGCTGTTAATCCTTATGATATTTTAAAATTCACAAAAACAAAGGTTTTTGAAAGAATGGCTAAGGCAAAGGAAAGTAATCAGTTATATAGAGAACGACAGTTCCTTTTAGGAGTACAGGCAAAGGAAATTAAGGAACACTCAAACTCAGATGAGTTAATGATTATTCAGGGTATTATTGACGTATGCTTTATAGAGGATGACAGGTATGTGATTTTAGATTATAAGACAGACAATGTTGACTCAATGGATGAATTAAAGCATAGATATAAGAAACAGTTAGAATGTTACAAATTAGCCCTTGAAAAAATCACAGGAAAAAAAGTTTCTGAAATGATAATTTATTCTGTAAAATTGGGAGAAGAAATGACTATATAAAGAATTATTTTGTAAAACCAAGAAGAGACTACATAAAAGAATATGTAGACTAATAGGTGAAGAATATAAATAATTAGATACAAGCAAAATATAAAGTTTAAAGGAGGCAGGTGTAATTCTAAGCATTACCGGAATTATACGATAATATATGAACATACCAAAATATTTGCAAAAAGGAGATACCATTGGGGTTACTGCAACATCTGACGGTATTGTAAATGAATTAAAGAAAAAAAGAGTAGAGAATGCAATGAGACAATTATCTGACAGGGGTTACAATGTAATTGCTACAGATAATCTTTTCAAAAGTGATGCAAGAGGCTGTAGTGGTACAGGAGCTGAAAGAGGAAAAGAAATAAATGAATTAATACATAATCCTAATGTTAGAAGCATTATGTCTGCTGCAGGTGGAGATTATTGTATGGAAATGCTTGAATACATTGATTTTGAGTATTTAAGCAAGGATCCAAAATGGTTTCAAGGGTTTTCGGATAATACATGCATAGTTTATCCTTTAGTTACTAAGTATGATACAGCAGCAGTCTATGGATGTCATGTTGGAGATTTTGGAATGAAACCATGGCAGAAACCTGTAGAGGATGCTTTAGGTGTTATTGAAGGAACAACAAAGAAACTTCATTCCTACGATAATTTTGAAGATGAGAGACATGAGTATGTAAGTGGCTATGAGGGCTATTGTGCAGACAAAGAAGTTAGGTGGGTAAACGGTCGTATGGAAGATGAAATTAGTATGACAGGGAGATTGGTAGGTGGCTGTTTAGATGTAATTGTTTTTCTGTTAGGAACAAGCTATGATGGTACGGAAGAATTTATAAATAAATATAAGTCTGACGGAATAATATGGAACCTTGAAAGTTTCAATATGGAGGATACCACAATTATCACTCATCTTTGGCAAATGAAAGAAAAGGGCTATTTTAAAAATGTTAATGGGTTTATTTTTGGCAGACCGTTAATGTACAATTCCTGGAGTAACAGAACTTATGAAGATGCAGTAATGTGGGTTTTAGATGACTTGGATGTGCCAATTATATTTAACAGTGATATTGGTCACAAAGGCCCACAGTTTCCAATTATAGAAGGAGCTAAGGCAAAAATAATCAGTAGTAATGGAAAGGGAATTCTTGAATATATTTAAAAAAAGATATTTTCGAGTTTTAAATGAATGAAAAACAGGATAACCAACTTAATATAGCTTTGGAGACTTCATTGGAGCAATTGGAAAAATCCCGTGAATTATCAGCAGGTTATAATGTGGAAAATGATTCCTGGGATTTAATTATCAAATATTTCGGAGACATAGGCACAATTGAACCTTTAGTTAATAGAATAAAACCTTTATCAGGTGGCTATGCAACTGCTAATGCAAACAGAATTTTTGTAGATGAAATAGCAAATCTTCCAAACGTAATATTTGTGGAAAAACCAAAGAATCTGGAATTTGCTGTTTTAAACGGAAAAAGACAATCCTGCATAAATGAAGTTCAAAATGATTATTTTCAGCTGGATAATGAAACAGAGCCAGGTAACGAAGTACAGCCAAATAATGAAACACAGTCAGATATCAGACGTCAAATAGGAATAGATGAAGAATTCTTTTTTAATAATAAGACACCGTTATTCGGTAGAGGTGTTCTTATCGGTATAATTGACAGCGGAATTAGTTTTACAAACAAAGCCTTTATAGATGAAAGTGGTAATACAAGAATATTAAGGTTATGGGATCAGCAAACAGACAGAGTATATACAAGTGAAGACATTAATAGAGCCTTGGAAAGCAATAATCCTTATGGGATAGTTAATTCAAGAGATGTATCAGGTCATGGAACACATGTTGCAGGTATAGCAGCAGGTAATTTTGCCACAGACAAAAACAATAATTTAGGAATTGCAACAAGAAGTGATTTAATAGTGGTAAAAATGTCTGTGGATAATGAAAATTCATTTCCAAAAACTAATCAGTTAATGGAAGGCGTTGACTTTATTATAAAAGAAGCGAACATTCTGGAGAGACCGGTTGTAATAAATATTAGTTTTGGAAACACATACGGTTCACATGATGGAACATCTTTACTTTCAACATATTTGGATAGTGTTGTAGACAGTAACAGGGCAGTTATTGTTGTTGGAACAGGTAACGAAGGGGGAAGTTCAGGCCATAGCGGAGGGTATTTGGAGCAGGAACCTGTAGAAGTGGAACTTCAAATATCAAATTATGAGAGAGCATTTGGCATACAAATTTGGAAAAACTATGTTGATAAATATAATGTTAGTCTCATATCTCCGTCAGGAGAAAGTACATCAATATTTAGCAGGGAAGGATACATTTATAAGGAGCAATTAGAAGACACAAATATAAATGTTTTGTATGGGACGCCAAAACCTTATAGCATTTTTCAGGAAATATATATTAGTTTAATTCCTAAAAACAATTACCTTGATGCAGGAATTTGGAAAATAAAACTATTTCCTAATAGAATTGTAAATGGACGATATGACATGTGGCTTCCAGGCCAGGAGAAAATTAATACAAATACAAAATTTTTGAGACCTGACCCATATACAACTCTTACAATTCCATCTGCAACTAACAAAGTAATATCTGTAGGGGGCTATAATGGAAGAGATGATACCATTGCTACTTTTTCAGGAAGAGGATATACAAGAGAGTACAATATGGTGAAACCTGACATTGTTGCACCGGCTGTAAATATTGTGTCAGCATCCAATAATGGAGGAATAACAGTAAAAAGTGGAACTTCAATGGCTGCACCTTTTGTTACAGGAGCAGCAGCGTTGCTAATGGAATGGGGCATTGTAAATGGAAATGACAGATTTTTATATGGTGAAAAAGTTAAGGCATATTTAATTAGAGGAGCAAGACCCTTGAGCAGTAGAAAAGAACAACCCAATCCACTGGCAGGCTATGGTGCTCTATGCCTTTCAAGAAGTTTTCCTGATTAATGTTATTAAACATTATAAGCATATATAATATACTTAAAAAGCATAAAAGATAATAATAAATAGGCATTAGACATAGAAAAGAAAAAAGTCTAGAATTAAATTACACATTGAAGAGTTATGTTTTAATATATTTTCAAGGCTTGACGGAAATATATTAGTACAGGAGATGGAGGTAAAAATGTCATATTATGCTTTAAATTTATATATCTTTTTATGTTGAAACATTTCCGTAAAAAAGTTAAAATCAGAATGAGTATAATTACATATTAAGACTGGTTATACTATAAAAAAACAAATAGTTGAAGAATAAACATCAATTAGCTAAATGATTAATAATCAATAAAAAGCAATTGGTTAATATTTAACAAACTAAACAAAATAATTTAAAAAATTAATAGCTAAATAAACAGTTAGGAGGAGAATATTATGGCAATTATTGAAGTAAATAAAGATAATTTTGAAGAGGAAGTTTTAAAGTCTGATAAGAAAGTTTTAGTAGATTTCTGGGCAGACTGGTGTGGACCATGTAAAATGTTAAGTCCTGTAATTGATAAGTTGGCAGAAGAATTAGAAGATGTAAAAGTATGCAAGGTAAATGTTGATACAGAACCTACAATTTCAATTGAGTATAACATTATGAGTATCCCAACATTAATTGTATTTGAAAATTGTGTTGAGGTAAACAGATCAGTGGGACTTGTATCAAAAGAAGAAGTTTTAGCATTACTAAAATAAAACTGCTTGTGTGAAAATATTAAATTAGCAGTAAATTACAGTAATTAATAGCAATTTAAAGATTAATGGACACATTATATTTTAATTCTATCAATTTATTAAGATACTATATAAGAGATAGAGTATGGATAGTTGTAATAGATTGCTGTGATAATGGCTTAATAATCGATGGTTTAGAAATCTGCAGTATATTACAGAATTTTTACTGAAAGATGGAGTTTTAAGATACGAGGAGATTAACTGATGAAAATTAATAGAACAATACTTATTGTTGAAGATGAAGAAAAATTAAGAACAACTGTAAGTGATTTTTTGAAATTATATGACTATAACATTATTGAAGCAAAAGATGGTGAAATGGCATTGGAACAATTTGAAAAAAACATTTACTCAATTGACTTAGTTTTACTAGATATAATGCTTCCAATTTATGATGGTCAGTATGTTTTACAGAAGATAAGAGAAACATCAGAGGTTCCAGTTATTATGATGACAGCAAAATCGGGAGATGTGGAACAGGTAAAAAGTTTTGGAAATGGTGTAGACGATTACATTAAGAAACCGTTTATGTTAGCTCTTTTGAAAGCAAGAATTGAAGCAGTTTTAAAAAGAACATACAAATCAGAGAACAGACATAAGAAGCTTGAAGCTGGCAAACTTTCATTGGATTGCAAAGCAAGGAAAGTGTATGTAAATAACCAATATATAGTTACAACACCAAAGGAATTTGATTTGTTAAGTTTCTTTATTGAAAATCAAAATGTCACTTTGAAAAGAGAGCAGATTCTTGATGCTGTATGGGGACCGGATTATGACGGGACTTATAGAACAGTTGACACAATTGTAAAACAGATAAGAATAAAATTAAGTGATGAGTGTCCATATATTAAATCAATATATGGCATTGGTTATATTTTTGAGGTTGAAGATGTTTAAAACAATAAAAAGCCGAATGATAATTATGCAGACAATTACAATATTTTTTATATTGGGTATATTGTTTGTTTTATTTAGTGCATTTGCAGAAGATTATTATTTCAGCAGAAAGATTGGGGTAATTAAGCAATCATTCAGTGTGTTGCAAAAAGAGGATATATCCGGTCTAACATATAAAAACAGGTATATTATTTCATTTGAAGAACAAAAGTTGAGATTTGTTATTGCAAATGAAAAATTCGAACCAATATATGTAACGTCAAGAATAAAGAACTTGAAGCCTATGGCACAAAATGCAAAGGCAAAAGCAAAGGTTGAAAACAGTATAGTTACCAAACTCTATAGATTCTCCGAAAAAGAAATAGTTACAAACAATGGTGTGGGAAGAATTTCGGGACGTGGAATAATAACTCAAGATGGCCACAAATATTATTTATATGTATATGAATTAAAAAGCAATATGAAAATACATTTATCATTTTACAAGTTATTCTTTGGAATAATGTTAATTCTTGTTGCTGTTGTTGGAGTTGTTGTTTCAGTTGTAATTTCTAATCGAATTTGTAAACCAATAAGACAAATTGAAGAAAATACAAAACTTGCTGTAAAGAATAACTTTGAACTTAATATTAATGAAAACCAGGAATTTGTTGAACTTTCCAGTTTAGCACATAGTATTAATATTATGCTGGCAAAGATTAGGGAACAGATTACTGAATTGGAAAATGAAATAGAAAATAAAACAAAAGTTGAAAATCTCAGAAAGCAGTTTGTAAACAATGTTTCCCATGAAATGAAAACTCCACTTGCCATTATTTCAAGTCAGGTGGAAATGTTAGAACTATTGCAGGATAAGCAGAAAAAGAAGGAATATTGTCAATCTATCATAGAGGAAACGGAGAATATGTCTCAAATGATTAATGACATGATAGTTATATATTCAATGCAAAGTGCAGAGGAAGAGTTAATGGTTGTAAGTGCTGATATTAACGAACTTGTAGAATTCACTTGTAGAGATTATGATAAGCTTTTCTTTACGAAAAACATTTCTCTTCATGAAAGCTATACTGAAAAATGTATGGCAGAAGTTAATGAAAGATTTTTCACTCAGGCAGTAAGTAATTACATAACAAATGCAATAAAACATTGCAAAGAAGAAGGCAATGTTTACGTTAGAGTTATGTCTGGCGAAAACAATATTAAAGTCGAAGTTGAAAATGATGGAAAACATATACCTGAAGAAAACATTGAAAATATTTGGAACATGTTTTATCAGGGCAACGACAGTGCAACCTTAAATGGACAAAAAGGCAGTGGACTTGGTCTATATCTTGTAAAAAGCATTGTAGAGTTACATCATGGAAAGTACGGGTGTGAAAATGTTGAGAACGGTGTTGTTTTCTACATTGAATTACCTAAAGTGCAAAAAAACAATTAATAGAAAATTGAAATAAGTTAGTGCCAACGGTATAATCCTAATAGGTATAAGGTGAAACGTTAAGTAACATTTATAGATTAGGAGGAAATTATGATTAATTTTGCAACCGTTGGCACTAATTTTGTTGTAGATTGGTTTATTAAGGCAACTTCAAAATGCGATAGCTTGAAATACAGGGGAACATATTCACGAAACATTGAAAAAGCAAAAGAGTTTGGTGAAAAGTACGGAAGCACTCTTTTCTTTGATGATTTAGATAAGCTTGCAAAATGCGATAGCATAGACGCTGTTTATATTGCAAGTCCAACATCCTTTCATTTTGAACAGGCTCTTAAAATGATTGAAAATAAGAAACATGTATTTGTTGAAAAGCCTATGGCAAGTAATAGCAGGGAAGTGGAAATTTTAATTGAAAAAGCAAATGAAAACAATGTGGTTTTAATTGAAGGTATGCGCCCTGTTTATGATGATGGCTTTAAGGCGGTGGAAAAGGCCATAGAAAAAATAGCTCCTGTAAGAAGAGCAAGTTTTAAACTATGCCAATATTCATCAAGATATAATAAGTTTAAAAATGGTATTGTGGAAAATGCTTTCAACCCTAAATTTTCAAATGGAGCAATTATGGATATTGGAGTATATTGCGTTCATCCAATGGTAAAATTATTTGGCATGCCTGAGCAAATTGATGCAAGCGCCATTATTTTACCGGATAGTATAGACGGAGAAGGAACTATATCCCTTAAGTATAAGGATATGTTGGCAGACATAACCTATTCAAAAATTTCAAATGGTTTTACACCAAGTGAAATACAAGGTGAAAAAGGAGCAATTTTAATTGAAGCAATAGATAGTCCAAGACGTGTAATAGTTCGTTACAACGATGGAACTACAGAGGAAGTCTATAACGTAGAGTTAGACAATAATCTGGTATTTGAAGCGAAAGAGTGGGAGACAATGATAAATAGCCATGACTATAGTGATAAACATAGCAAATATTCACTTATGGCACTTCAAATTATGGACAAAGCAAGAGCAATTCAGGGGATAGTTTTCCCTGCAGATAAAAAACACTAACAATTTGTCGGAAAATCTGTTAGAATACTACAGGAAAAAAATTTAAAGAGGTATAAAAAATGTTAAACGCGAAGCAGGCAACAGTAAAATATTCAGAAGGAGGAATGGGAAAAACAACCATGCCATTAGGTAAAATGTTTGCATTGGCATTTATGGCAGGTATGTTTATTTCATTTGCAGGAGTTGCATCATCGGTTGCTGCAACAACAGTAGAAAATGCATCACTTGGAAAGTTAATAGCAGCATTAATATTCCCGGCATGACTTGCAATGGTAATATTAAATAATTCAGAACTTTTCACAGGGAACAACTTATTAATTATTTCTGTATTAGATAAACGTATCAAATTTTATTCAATGCTTAAAAACTGGATAGTAGTGTATATTGGAAACTTCGTTGGTTCTATTTTTGTTACAGGTGGTTATGCATTAGGTCATGAATTTTCATTATTTAACAACGGTGTAGCAAAGAATATTATGACAACAGCAGTTGCAAAATGTAATCTTTCTTTTTCAGATGCATTTATTAAAGGTATATTCTGTAACATATTAGTATGTGTGGCAGTTATGATGGCACTTACTGCTGAAAGAGTATCAGGCAAAATTATGGCATTATTCTTACCGATTATGGTATTCGTTATTTCAGGGTTCGAGCATAGTGTTGCAAACATGAGTTATATAAGTGGTGGCTTATTAATCCACTCACAGTATGGTAGCCTTGGATTAGATACAGCAGGTCTTACATGGTATAACTTTATAGTAAGTAACTTAGTTCCCGTTACACTTGGAAATATCGTTGGTGGCTTGTTTATTGGATTTATGTTTTGGTTTACTGCAAGAGATAAGAAATAATAAACATTGCAAAAACAAGTTCCCAAAGAAGTATTCCCATTTTTACGGAGAAGAAATTAAAATTATAATTTAAAAATATATACGCAAACAAGGCGAAAGATACAACAACACTAATTACAAAAATTCCTATATCAACCGGAAGAATAGATGTTTTGGTGTATGACGTATATAAATAAAATAGAACAGGTGTTAAGATTAAACCGCAAACTAATCCTATGAATGAAGATAGGAAGTAGTTGCGGTTTTTCTTTCCGTAAATAAAATATCCCAGAACAATCCACAATAACATAGGAAAATATAAAAGTTTTAAATGTTCAAAAACACTTTCATTAATAGGGGAGAATAAACCTACAATTGCATTTTTTCCCGACCAGTCATAAAAGAAGTGGAGAAGAGAGCCGAAAACAATTGTAAAAATAATGCCACTGATAATATATTTTTTGAAATTTTTATACATAAAGCCACCTTCAATTAAATTCATATTAACAGTGTATGTAGAAATAAGGGAAATATACTAAAGATAGGATAGAGTAAAAAAAAAGAGTGGACTAGAGGGGAGTCGAAACATTAGTCCGATTTCTAAAAATCCGTATTTATAGGATTTATGGGCTATTCAGAAGAATTGAAAATCTAATTCACACCATTTTGAACCGTTTCAAACCATATCAAACCGAAAAAAGTGGTGTCAAAAGTGGTGTCAAAAGTTGATAGTGAAAATAAAATATAAAGGTTACTATATACATCTTAAAAAATCGTAAAAAATAGGGACAGGAGAAATTAATCTCTTGTCCCTAAAATTATGCCTTAAATCTAAAACGTATTGTACCAAAACGTATTAAGCTTTAATCAACTTACCAGCCTTTAATAATCCAAGTAATTTAGTATTTTGTTTTGCTGTTCCAGCATATAATTTAATTCCATTAGCTTTGGCAATTTTAACTCTATTAGTATAACCGTTCTTTACACCAATGACTAACAAAGCATCTGAAAAACTTAAACTTCTACCAACGTATTTTTTATAGTAAGAAACTTTTTTTGTTTCTTTTTTAGTGTTTTTACTTGTTTTAGTGCTTGTGTTTTTCTTCTTAACTTTAGTGTTTTTTTTCTTTGTAGTAGCAGAATAATCTATATCTTTTAACCATAAAATATGTGTCCAACCATTTGCACTAACTTTAGCTTTTCTACAACCATAAGCAGAACCGTCCTCTGCTATATAATATCCATTTCCAATATAAACGCCAATATGTCCCTGCATCCATAAAGCACAACCCGGTACAGCTTTTTTAATATCTTTAATAGGTAATACCTTTGTGGCTGTTGATTTGTATTCGCTTGAGCCTCTTAATATACCTGTATAAGCAGAAATAAGTCCTGAGCAATCACATGGATGTTTGCCAACACATTTAATATCAGAATTCCAAACCATTGAACCATAAGTCTTTTTTAAATTATTATAATTATCCTTAGTACAAGTTCTGTTCCAAGCATAATTCTGTTTGAATCCATACAAATAAGGATTTCCCAATTTAGTTTTTACATATTTTACTAAACCTTTTGCTGTTTTTGTTGCCATAGTATTTCCTCCTTTACATATAAAAAGAGAGCAGCATTTAAGCTACTCTCTGTAGTGTTATTTGATAAATTTGATTTATTATTCGATAACAGTAGAGGAAGAAGTAGTATTAACCTCCTCAATCGTTTCATCTGTTTCTGTATATATTCGACTATCCTTGTATTCAATAGGGTCGACAGCCTCTTCATACATAACGCCATCACGCTCAATGTACATTCCTGCATCTGAATAATTTTTTATAAATTTTTCGTCTTTTATTGTTACTTCCTCTGTAACTAACATAAATTACCTCCTTGTTATTCCCATACGCTCATTTCTTCGGCGTACCATTGTTCATTTTTGTACCACTCTAAATTTTCGTATTTGCTACCCTCAATCGGTTTAATCTTGTCAGCATATACCGACCAGTTTGTAGCTTTTTTAAGTTCTTCTACGAATTGTTTTAGGCAATATATTTCTTCTATATTTTGCAAGTTATCAATTGATGATAATGATGGCATCTTTGATGTGTTTCTAAATATCAAAGTTTTTAAATTAGTCTGTTTATCATTCCACGCAATTATCGAAGTGTCTAACACTTCTAACGTGTTAGTATTAGCAAAAGGAGTTTGTTTTAAGACTGTTGTTTTCGGAATTATAAGCCTTTTTAACTTTGTGCTATGAAAAGCATAGTAACCATTAGTACCTGTCAATTTTGCTTTAGGGAAAATTAAATTTTCAATTTGCGTATTTGTGAATGGGTGATATGGCATACCTGCATTTATCTCTGTTACATTTGGAGCATAGATATTTTTTAAATTCGTACAATTATAAAAAGTTGATGGTGCTATATACGTTAAATTTTCAAAATGTGCTTTTGTCAACGTTGTAAGACCATACAAACTATAAGGGCGTAACCTTAAAATTTCATCGTCTGTAATGCTTTCTAATTCGTTAGATAGTAAATTAGATAAGCTATTTTTCTCATTTGTTATTTTTACAGCTTCAACTAATTCTTCCAGAGTTGCTTCTTTATCCTTAAGGATGCCTTTATCCATTAGTATATTTCTTAACTTTTCTCTTATCCTGTCTAACTGTAATATATATAGGTCACTTACTACCGCCATTTGTTCCTCCTTCCTTGCCTAATACATTTTCGTACATTAGGTCTTGATTACAACTATTAATCAAACTATCAACAGCATTATGCACGCTTGTGTCATTTTTGCCCGTGTATTTGTTCATTCTTTCTATTTCATCAGTTATTAATTGCTTTATATTTGCCTTTTCTGTTATTAACACTTATACCACCTCTATTCCCATACTTTCATTTCTTCTTTATACCAATCCTCTTCCTCGTACCAATTCAAAGGTTCGTATTTACTTCCCTCTAATGGCTTAAATTTGTCGGCATAAGTCGCCCAATTTGTGGCTACCTTGTACTGTTCAATTAAATCTCGTGGGACGTAGATTTCTTCAACAGACTGAATACAACTTCTATTTTCGAGCGTAGTCAATAAATTCCTTCTTAATACTAATATTGTCAAATTTGGCATAGATGATGATGAAGGAATAAGAGATGTATTCCCTGCATCTAATAAATATATTCCTGTTCCAGAACAAGCAGAAGTTCCTAGTGATATACACTTCGGAATAATTAAACGTTTTAATGTAGTTATATTCACAAAGCAAGCTGAACCCATTGTTTTTAAATTTGGCAAAATAAGGTTTTCACATCCAAGTGTGTGAAACACGTGTTCTCTTATACTAACTATGTTTGGAAAGTATAAATGTTTTAAACTTGAACAATTATATAGAGAGTACTCCCCTATATTAATAACCGCATCACATCTCACGTTATGAATGGTAGGCATATAATAAAATTTATACGCTCCTAATTGTGTTAGTTTTTGGTTAACATAGTCAACAATATCATTCGTAATATAGTCATCTAACCCCTGTAATGTGCTAATACTATCAATAGCTTTTATTAACGTATCATCTAACTTTGCGTCTTCATTTATAGTTATGCCTTTTTCTTTCAATACTTGAACAACTTTCGTTCTAAAATTTTCAAGTTTTAAAATTAAACCATCATCTACTATCGCCATTCTTACATTCTCCTTTCATATTAATTGCCTAAAAGCAATTTGTATAAATTATCTTGTTTGTTTTCTTCATTTATGTAGTATTTTGTTTCAGTCAGTTCAACCAATTTGTCTAAAGGTGCGTCCTCTGCTACGGTAATACCTTTAGCTACTAAAGAATTTCTCAATTTATTTCTTAAATTTTCTAATTTCAATATGTATTTATCGTCTACAGTTGCCATTATTACACCTTTCCGATAACTTGCTCATATAAATCATTTTGATTTTTTGAATAATAAACGATTTTTTGAGCCATATCTTTTACTTTGATTCTGTTTGTTGTTTTGCCTACTTCTCTAATCGAATCAGCTATAGATTTCAACGTGTTTTCCTGCACTATGTATTCTTTACTCATTAGAAATCTACCTCCTCTGCTTCGCCAATAATTAGATAGCGTATGCCTGATAATTCTTCGCTTATAGATTCGGCACTCTTCTGTGTTTCTTCAGCAGCCTTTTGGGTTGCTTCGGCGTGTTTTTCCGTCTCTGTTACTGCTTCTTTGGCTCGCTCAACGTCTGCCTGTGCTTTTTCTGCCGCTACCTTTGCATCGTTGCTTCTCAATAAAATTTCATCAATAAGATTTAGTTGTTCTTCAGTAATACCTTTTTCCCCGCAAGGATGTTTATCTATAATAACAGTAGTAGTAGAAGATTTTAAAATTATATCTTTTTGATCAAATTTAAGAAAAGTAAGATACATTTTTACTTCACCAACAACAGAAGTAAAATTTTCATCAATATTAATAACAAAGCGTAGATAGTCTTTATATGTATCTTCTTGAACGAAATTGTTAATTAATAAATAATGTTCATTATTATCAGGTGTAATATATGTAAGTTTTATATCACAATCTAAAATATTAACATCGTTATAGGTAGAAGGAATAAGAAATTCAAGATAATCAATATTTTTTTCGCCTTCAAAAAGTTTAACGTTATTAATAGCACTTAGAGATTTTGAAGCGTATCTAAAAATAATTTTCTCATTCATTTTTATCTCCTTTCATAATAAAAGACTAGCCACAATACGGACTAGCCTTTAAAAATCACTCATATAGAGCATTTTACTATATTTATATTTATTTAACTAATAAGAAAATAATCTTTCCCATATAGTTAATTCTGAACTTGAAATACTGGTTTCATTTGTTTATTCAACCATCCAAGAAGTGGTACAAACAAGCCAAGCACCTGTAGGAACAGTATTTCTAGTAGCTGTGTTATTAGAGTATCTATCTAAAGTCACCGTACCATTTTTATTAACTTCCATTATCCATCTGTTAGAACCACTTCCTTGCTGTATGCTCTGATGAGGATATGATGGTCTAAATTGTGATGCAATGGTAAATAAGGTTTTTTTAGAAGTTTCTGTGGTAGTAATAGAATTAGAATTTGTAACAGCACCTTTTAAATATACCATCTTGCCAACTCGTCTCATATATAATAACGAACTGCTATAAACCGATATACCACTTCCGTAACTAGATACAGGTTTCCAACCAGAGTCATAAGCTTGCCCATTTAGGGTAGTTAAATTTGATATAGATGTAGTTGCCAATTCACAAGTATTATAAAAAACGTGTTTGGAAGACCAATTACCATCTGAGCCTTTTGTAAAATAAATGTTTTCATGAATATGACCGGGTGTAACACCAAATGATATTCTTCTATGAGTAGAATCACCACTTATTGAATCTTTACCATTTACCATAATTCCTAATCCATAATAGTGAGAATTGTTATAATCATTCACACCCATATCAAACTGTCCGTATTTATCATTATCTTGGTATAAACCCAACTGTTTTGCATCTACATTACCTGTAAATGTACCATTACCATTTTTATCTACCCCCATAATCTTAGTAGAACCATTTCGTATACAGAATAGGTAATTCTTGTCAGTACTTGCAGCCTGACCATTAGGATCGATTTCTACCGAATATTTTCCGTTTGTAAAATAAGCATATCCACCACTGATTTTGGGAGAAAAGATATAATCATTCCCAACTGAGGTTGGCTTTAAAGCATTGATTTTATTTTCCGTATCGGTCTGAAAAGTGGTCATATCCTTTAGTCTAATTGTTAAATCGCTCTCGTATTGAGCACTTGAATCATAAGTGTAACCTGATTCATATGTTATATATGTTCTTGACCATAAATATTTACTTCCTAGATAAGTTGGAATGGTATCTGTCCAAGAACCACCTGTGACAGAACTAGAAGAATTAGAAACATAGTATTGCTTCTTTGTGGATTTAACAACATCACTAACAATAATAGGAATTACCGTTTGTCTTAATTTTATCAGCGTTCCCGTTGCCATCATAGTACATCTTATATAATTAGTATTGACACTATATGGAACGTAAGCATACCCTTTACCATTGTTATATGTGTTATAATTTTGAGGAGTAGCCTCGGTTGTTAATGTTGTAGTCCATACAGTTCCATCGGTTGATTCTTCGAACATATATCTGGCTGAATAATCTTTAGGTTTAGCAGTATTGCCTTCTTGTACATAAGACTTAAAATAAATAGTAGAAGGAAACATACATCTACTTACAGATGTGGTATTTTTATATGTCATTTTCTTCTCGATAGTTTCAACAGAGCTTTCAAGAAAGAAGAGATTTGCGTTATCTCCGTCTTTTCCGTTTAAACCAGTGTCACCTTTAAGACCTTGTTCACCTTTATCTCCTTTATCTCCTTTTTCTCCTTTTTTACCATCTTGACCGTTCTTTCCACTAATACAAACAATACTAACTTCCTTATTGCCATTAGCATCTATTCTAGTAACTTTTTGCCATATATATTTGCCTGCTTGCCATTGAGGACAAGTAGAAGACCAATTAGAATCATTTGCATCAGGTGCAACAGTAGAAGAAGTGGAGTTCATATATTCAAGCTTGATTTCACTTACTGGAGCGTCTTGCTTATATGTAATACATTGTCCATTGGCAAGCGTTATACCATTCTCGTCTATTGTAACATTTCCATTACCTGCTGTAATAACAAGTTGATTACCTGCGATTAATTCACCAATAACATATTTACCAATAATACCATAATCTAAAGTTTGATTTCCGTCTTTATCAGTATATACAAATTCACCTATTGCCTGACAAATAGTTTGCCAATTATCTTTAGTAAAGTAAATCCCGTTACCTAAAAACTTTATCTGTTTATCACCGTAAAATCCCACATCATCCATACGTTTTGCAACAGCACCGGCGGGAGTGATAGTGAATGTTTCAGAATTGTCATTCTTAATCATTGTTTTGGCTGCATTTAAGCCGTTAAGTCTTAAATCAGTGACATAATCACTTGCCTGAGAACCTTTGTCTGCTTGTTTAACTGTTGAGTTATATGTTGTCGAAATACTTTTTGCTTGGTCTAATATAGACTTTATATCTTCAGTAGAACCTGTAATACTTTCAATCTTATCTGCAAAAGTAACAGTAACCGTATCTAATGAATCTCCTGAAATTTCAAGTCCTAATATTCTCAATTTCAATAATTCATCTTCAGTTCTAACACGAATATAATTATATAATTGAAAACTATCATATAATGGTTCAAACTCAGGAAGAGCAAAGATATTATTAAGAGTAACAGATATGGTTCTTTGACACACACATGCTTTTTCTAATTCCTTTTTAGCGACCTCAACCAAATCCCTAGCTTTATCCATTGCTTGAGCATCAGTTAAATTGTCTGAAATATAATTAGAATTACTATATGTATCTTCACGAATATACTTATATAATTGCTTATATAAATCATCTCCTAGATATGTTTGCATATTACAATCTTTTTGATACTGTGAACATTGACTTTCAAGACTAGAAACTAATAAATCTTGTTCCTTGCATTCTGTTTCACGTTGTTTATAACATTCATTAACAATAATTTTAATATTTGTATACTTATCTAAAAATTCTTTTACTTTAGCTGAAATTTCGGCTGTATTAGTAGCTTTAGCAAATGCTTCCTGTAATAGACTAACTGCTGTATCATAAGCACTATTGAATGAATACAATCGAGATAATGAATATTTTTTGAAATATTCTCTCATTTGTGATGTAGTCATATTAGAAATATCAGTATCAATGTTAAATATATCACTTTCAGCTAATGCAATTTTTAGTTTCTGCTGTGTATATGTTAGGTTATAATCATCGTTTACAACAGCAACTTGGAATGTATTATTTTTATAGTCATCTTTACTTGGTGGATACATTGAATTGTCAGTTAATCTCTTAACTACAATCGTTCCTGTCCAAATTTTCTTATTGTTATCATATTTACATATTCCGCCATCAGTAACTACCTCAACAGTAAAACGAGTATCACTATATACTTGTGCCATAGATTCAATATTATTATTAACCCTTTCAACAGAAGCAATCTTAATATCTTCTACACCAATCTTGCCATTGATTAATTTTTGCTTAATATCAAAGAATTGTTCCTTGGCAGTCTTACTAACCCATGCATCTAAATCATCTTTCATACCATCGGCAGGTGACATTGTATACTTCAACTCACTCTGACGAGTATATGCATTCTGTAATTCCAACATTAAATTCTCATATCCTTTTGCTTTTGAATCAAGAAGTTCTTGATATGAGTTTAATTTCTCAGTTAATTCAGATGGCATATCTTCGTCTTTTAATGCACCAAAGTTATAGATATAATTAGAACCTGATACGTTTACTGTCCTAACATTAGCAGTAATAGTATCATCACCACCTTCAATTCTAAAACAGTTTTTAACTTGATCCACATTAGGCGTTAAAGTAATTTCTGTTGCTAAATTTTCTTTAGAAATGTAAACATTTGTATCCTCGCCATAAGCAATCTTTATAACATTTCCATTCTTATCTAGTCCATCAATCACGCTATAACAATTAATCTGCCTGTGAAGAGTATCAAATAAGAATACTACATTACATTCTTCTGCAATATCTTGTGTTAGAAAATCATAGACAGAAGTACCATCTGCGGTAAAAGACCTGTAAAATTTTCGCACGTCTTTAACAGGCTTATCTTCGCCAATCGATATATAATTTGTGACATAACCTATAGACCAATGTGGTGCTTTTTCTTTCAGAATTCTATGTAAAAGTGAGTGGTCTGTATCATCAGGGTTATAAAATACAGTGTTTATAAAATTGCCATCTTTGTCAAAATCTTTCTTATTATATTCCGTGATAATCATTGTTTTAGCATCATCATCATTAACGTGAAAGTCATGTAATATAAGTTGTCCCAATTCACGTTCAAGAGAATAGCCATTGATAGACTTAACTGTTTTTGTGTTGTCTGTATAAGTTACTTCAATTTCAAAACATCCATATCTTTTAAGTTCAACAACCTTCAAGTCAGTTAATTTAAACCAAATAGGATTTAATTTACCATCAACAAATTTGGGAACATCAAACGAGATTTCATCTATTGAGTTACCTAATACTGAAACTCTCCAATTTGTATAGTTGGGAATATTCCCCAATGTACGAAAATCTCTTGTTTTAAGAACTAATTCAGGACTAGGAAGTTTAGATATATTCTTGTCTAGTCTTATAATTCTACTTAAATCTTTGTAAAATACCGCCATTAAATCATCACCATCCTAGCCTCTCTATATTGTATTGTTATATCAAGTTTTCCTTCACTTGTTCCCATAGAAAATTCATTATTTCTATCAACCAAACGAGGGAAGTACCAATTAAATTGTGTCGGATCATTTAATCCTGTAATAATCTGGTTTTCACAATCTAATGTTAAAGTTGAATTAGTAGGAATGGAACTAAACTTTGTAGCAGTATCTAAATTGATACGGTGCAATGAATCATAGGTGTTTTCCAACACAAAAGAAGTGGTAGTACCATTCCTAATGATAACCTTTTCAGGGTATATGTATTCATTCGCATCGGTATCTACATTAAATTTAAAAGTAGAAGAAGAAGTGATAGACGCTGATTTTTCAATTAAATCAGTAAAACCATAAGCACAATTAGCAGTAATTGTTAAGTCATATCCTAAAGTTCTACCACCAATTCTATGTGGTTTAACATCAACTTTAACCTGATAATATATATCTTCCTCGCTATTTGTATTAACTTCTGTTCCAAGACTAATAACATAATTGTTACTTACCGTCTGTCCGTAACTTCCTTCAACAAATTTAAACCACTTATAACCATCTGTTCTTTTTAGCCACTTCATAAGTTTTCGTTCTTCTTTATGACTAAATTCCATATTTTCAGTAATACAAGGATTCTTAATCACTGAAAAACTCCATGTTAAAACTTCATTATATTGTGAACCATAAAACTTAAATTTATCTGAATTAGGTGCTTTGACTGAATCATATTCAGTAGTACCACCTGATACTTCATCAGAACTATCACCAAAGGAAGCGACTATACATCCAAAATCGCTTAAATAATTTTGGTCAAAACAAAAATCTGTTGCGTTCATAAAAGCACCTCCTTATTTTTCTTATTTATTTTTCTTCGATTCTTTCATTAAGGAATCTAATTCTTTTTTATAACTGTCTTCTAATTTAGAAAAAGCAGTTAATTTTTCGTCATACATTTTTTTAATATTTTTGATATTGTCTATAAGTTCTTCATAAGTCTTTTTTAAATCTTTTAAGGATTCAAAATTTTCTCTTAATTCTTCATTTTCTTTTAATAATCTTTGATTTTCTTTATACAAAACTTCATTTGTAGTTTCATTTATTTTTTTTCGTTTAAAAATCATATAATTCTCCTTTTACAACAAAAGAAGAGTAGCCCCATAAAGAGACTACCCTTCAATATGATTATTTGATTCTGTTTACTGATAAACGACCTGCACCATTAAGTTGACCAACTGTTGCAAGTTTAAGAGCTTCTTTGTATTTTAAGTTTGTTTGAACTTCTCTCACTAAATCTTCAGGATTATTAGCTAAAACTTCAAAGTTAAATGTGAAACCGCCATAGTCAATATCATTAGGAACTGACTTAATAAGATTAACCATGTTAGGAACATTTAAGTTAGAAGTGATAGAAGTATTCTTTAAACTTGTATCCACAAGTTTTTCAAATGCCTTATTCTGTTCAGGTGTTAAGATACGCTCACCCTTTTTAGCACTAATAAGAGTTGTGTCACCATTAGCTTTAACCTGTTTGTTAATATCATCAACATCAACAACACCACCTTTAGAGAAACCTTTCACTCCGAGAGATTTAAGTTTCTTATAAAGAGGAGATGTTTTGCTATATTTCTTAGATGTCTTTACACCAACATATTCACACAGTTTTGCCAATTCCTTGTCAGTTAAAACAAGACCGATTTTTTTAGTTTTTGCTTTTTGACCAGGTTTATTGTTTATAGTAGCTTTCTTAGTGAACCTTTTTGAAATAACTTTATTGATGGCAGAATACTTTTGATTATGAGCAGGGAAAGATAGGTGTTCATACCCACTTTTATGAAGGGCATTTTGTTTTTTCAACCATGCTTCAACATTGCCTTTAGTTAATTTAGGATCTTGTGTATCTGGAGGAGGTGTTGGAGTAGTAGTATTGGCTAAAAGAGTGTTGCCTGTTTTTATATCTCCAGTACCATCTTTATTTCCTTGTTGATCAGATGTTTGATTTTTATTATTAGAAGTATTGGTATTCGTTTCCTTAGATGGTGTATAATTGCCTTCAGATTTTGCCTTTTGTAACAAATAATTACCATTTTCACCTTTAGTGAGGGTTAAACCTTCTTTCCATAAAGCGTCAAAATCTTTAAAATACTTTTCAAGGAAATCCTTGAAATCTTCTTGAAGTTTTTGAAGAATATTCTTCTGATCGCTGATATATTTGTCATAGACTGTATCTTTAAGATCATCTTGTGCTTCATTTAAAGAGACTTGTAACTGTTGTTTCTTAGCCATAGCTTCTTCTGAAGAATCATACTTAAGTGCAATTAATTGTTTTCTAATCGTATCAATATTATTTGTTTTCTCATTAAGAGATTTCTGATAATCATATAAATCCTTCTGATTGTCCAAACTTTCTTCGGCTTTAGAAATTAAGTCAGACAAATAGTTGCTAATTTGGTTATAATGATCTTTAACTAAATCGGCAAGATTCTTGCGTTGAGTATAAACATCTTTTACATTTGCTTGGTCTTCTGAAATAACTTTGTCAATTTCTTCTTCAAGCTTAGCTTTTGTAAGATATTTCCCATAGTTACCGCTTGCTAACATTTTCTGTAATTCGTTTAAACGTTTTCCAGAATCGGCTTTCTTAGATTGTGCAACACCCAAATCATAACCATAAGCCCATAGACGACTCTTTCCAGCTTTAGTCCACTGACCTGTATCAGAATCTGTACTGTCCTCGTGTTCAATGAACGAAAGTAATGTTTCATTTTCTGTAATTCTACGACCAGCACGATTTTGACCTGCTTCGTATTTCTTTCGGTCGTTTTCTGCTTTAGCGTTATTCCATTCAATTTCCTGTTTTGTATTTTCCTGTTGCTGAAGATTGATGTCACGAAGAGCGGCGAGAGCATTATAATATTCAGTAGTACCTTTTTCGATAGTACTTAACTGTTTCTTTAAAGCAGCGTGTTCTTGATTTAAAAGAGTTTTTCTCTTTTTAGAAATAGAAATCTGTTTATTATAATAATTATCACTCGCAACCATACCCTTTGCTTCAATGATGTCAACTTGATTTCCGACATAATTAGATTGATATGTGTTATTATCTAACTTGCTAGTATACTTATTTTGAATATTATCAAATTTTGCTTTCTCAAGTTCAAGTAATTTCTGGTCTAATTCAATTTGAAGTTTCTTTGCTTCATTGATTTTACCATTTGCTTTTGCAATTTTAATCTGATAAGCATAATTCTTTTCAAGGTCTTTCTGTTGTTTAGTCAGGTATTTATTTTGAGTTCTAGCACTATAGTTGCTCTTAGAAGCACGAGCAGAATTCAATTCAGCACTGTCATTATATTTATCAGCAAGATTCTGTAAACGTTCTACTTGAGCATCGTGAATCTGCTTTTGAACAGTTTCCCAACTTTCCTTAGATGATTTAGCCTTATCATAGTAATCCATGTATTTCTGAATTCTATTAGCAATTTTCTCACCATAAGATTGAACAAGTTGTGAATATGAGCCATTAATAGCACCATTACGAACCTTAGATTTGAGTTTTGAATCTAATTTAACAGAATTTGCCTTTTGAAGATATTTATTATAAGCAGTAGAATAAGTACCAAGCAATTTAGTCATTTCTTTAATTTGCTTTTTAAGATTATTATTCTTTTTGGAAACAGTAAATAGGTTATCTTTTTTTGCATTCAGTAAAGAAATTTTGTTATTAAGAACAGTAACACGGCGTTCAATCCAATCAAATTCCTGTTTAGTTTTTGATTTTGAAGATTTAGACTTTTTTTTGGTTTTCTTAGTCGCATCATCTAACGCCTTGCCAATATCAGGAATCCTAATTTTAACAGGGGAATCGTCATATCCTAATTCCTTCAAAAGTTGATCTATAGCTTGTTTTGTAGCCTTATTCTTTTTCTTTTTATTCTTCTTTTTTTCTTCTTTAGTTAAACCATTTATAGTAATACCATTTACTTTAGCCTGAGGTGTATTAAGACCTAAAGGATTACCACTTAATATTGGATCTTCCCAGCTTGTAAGATCCTTTTTCATAGCTTTCTTTTTCTTTTTTTCAGAACTAACAATATCTTTTAATATTGCAACTCCTTTTAATTGATTAACAGAAACACCTGCTAAAGTAGCAATTTGTTCTAATTGAGCTATGGTTTCGCTAGCATCCAAGTCAGTCCATTTAGTATTTTGAACTGCTAATTGTAACAATGCTTGCTTTGCTGCATCAGAAGTACCTTTCAATGTGGCTAATTTAATAATTTCTTCAGTAGTCATATTACTTAAATCAGCGGCACTACCAACGTTTTTCCTTTCCTGTTCTGATAAACCATTATAAGCAGTTGTAAGGGTAGTTACTGTATTTTCAAGATAGCTTTCAACAACTTGTTTGGCGTTCTCAACACCCATAGCTTTTAATTGATTAATATAAAGCTGTTTAGTTGATTCGTCATAATTTCCGTTTTCATCAACAAGATTTGTAAGAAAATTATTAGATTCCAAATATGCTTTTGCTAATTCATTTTGTGCTTGTTTAGACTGTGAAAGAGTAGAAGTGGTAGAACCTAAAACTTTTTTATAATTATCCCATGCTTTACCTAGATTTCCAAACTCATCTTGCATACTAGCAAGAGTATCGGCTTGTACAACACCATCTTCTTTTTTCTGAGAATATGCAGATTGAATTTTAGAAATTCCTTCTTTTAAACTACTTAATTGTTTAGAAGAATCTACTAATTGATTAACACGTTTAACTGCCTCTTCGGCACTTAAATTAATTGAATCGAAATAAGTTTCTGCCCCCGTTACAGATTTAAAAGTATCAGTGGTTAATTTACCTGCTTCTGCAAGTTCTAATAAATCTTTCTTGGTGTTTTTATAAGTTTTATTATCTGTCGTATCTAAATCAGCCCAACCAGACATAAAAGTATCATTTACTTTTTCATTCTTTTTCTTAGGTTTTTTATTTAATGACTCAACTTTTTTCTTTAATTGTTCAACATCTTTAACTTCACCTTTAAGACCGTTGATATATCTTAATTCATCTTGTGTTAAAGTATCAATATATTCATTGACTCCACTGATTCCAGAATATTTCTTTTTAGTTTCATCTATAAGAGCATTTCCTGATACATTACCACTAGAATCAACATCGCCAACGCCAAATTGCGTCTTTAAATTGTTGATTTGGTCGTCAGTATAAACCTTATTTCCTTTTGTATCCTTTTGATTAGCAAGAAAATTGATTATATCGGTAACAGCCTTAATATAATCAGCATAACTCTTATAATCTTTTTCGTTTAAAGAAAATAATGTTTGAATTCTAATAGCCAAATCTTCGCTATCAATTCCATCTTTTAATGGATTAATAACATTTTGAGTTATCCATGATTCCATATCTGTATCAGAATCAAAGTTTTCAAAGAAAGAACTATCAAGATTCTGGACAAATGTTTGAACAGCACTTTTAGCGTCATCATTTAAATCATCATAACCAGATGATTCACCATATAAGTAAGCAGTTAAAATTGGTCTTACCTTATCGGTTTCAGAGTTGACAGTAGCATTTAAAGTAGT
>ERZ773264.387-NODE-387-length-63886-cov-9.822907_pt1 | contig 63886 bp, 49 predicted proteins | sample MGYA00511910_ERZ773264 | MGnify/ENA primary metagenome ERZ773264 (study PRJEB29015, sample SAMEA2737739) | human gut metagenome | biome: human gut; feature: human-associated habitat; material: faeces | place: China | collected 2012 ...
CGGGCAGGTTCAGCGTTGCCAGCGAATCCAGGAAGCAGGCAGCCAGACGGCCCAGACCGCCGTTGCCCAGAGAAGGCTCCGGCTCCACTTCCTCAATGTCCGAAAGGCGCTTTCCGGCAGCGGCCAGTGCATCCCGGGCTTCTTCGTACAACCCCAGATTGATGAGGTTGTTGGACAGCAGCTTGCCGATGAGAAATTCGGCGCTGATATAGTACAGCTTGCGTCCGGTGACCGGCTGCACATGGTCGGCGCTCTTCTGCCGCACAAGCTCCAGTAGTGCCAGATACAGCTCCTGATCGGTGCAGTCCACCAGTGGCTTGCCCGTGAGACTCTGTAACATTTCGGTAAAGCTCATAAATGCATCCTCCTTTGCTATGGAAAACAGGTTTGACATCTGTGCTTCCAGATATACCACATAAAACAATCAAAATCTTGCCTAAAAAGTGCAGACTGTGGTACAATCCTATCATCAGGAGGTGAGACGATGCAAAATCAGGCATCTTTGCAGGAGACCAAGCAGCACGGTGCTGTGCGTTTCCCCTTTAATCTGTATCCCTGCGCCATTCCGGGGGATTTTCCACAGGTAGCGCTCCACTGGCAGGAGAGCATGGAGCTGGTCTTTGTCAAGCGGGGCATAGGACTGGTGCAGGTGGGCGCTGTGACCTGCCCGGCCCGCATGGGGGACATCTTTATTTTTACGCCCGGCACCCTCCACGCCCTGCGGCAGGCCGAGGGGCAGTGCATGGAATACGAAAATATCATCTTCGCGCTGGAGCTTCTGGGCGGCGCGGAAGACCTTTGCGCCGAGAAGTATCTGCTGCCGCTCCAAAGCGGGCGCTTGTCGCTGCAGGCACGTCTGACCCCGAACGACTTGTGCTACTTTCCGGCTGCTGCCTGCCTGCGGGAGGTGGAGGAAGCCAACCGCGCCAAGCTCCCCGGCTACGAGCTGCTGGTCAAGGGGGCGCTGCTGCGCTTCCTTTCCCTGCTCATTGCGCAGGGAAAGCAGCAGCTCCCCGCGGAAACAGCCGACACCCAGCGGCTGAAAGCCGTTTTGCAATGGCTCTCGGCCCATTATGCCGAGGTGCTCCGGGTCGCCGATGCCGCCGGGGTCTGCTCTTTCAGCGCCAGCCATTTCATGCGCTGGTTCCGGCAGATGACCGGGCAGAGCTTCGTTGCCTTTCTGAACGAATACCGCCTGAATGCCGCCGCCGAGGCGCTGCAGACCACGGACGAGACCGTCCTGACCATCGCCTCCCGGTGCGGATTCGAAAACCTCTCCTATTTCAACCGGGCGTTCAAGGCGCACTTCGGCATGACCCCGCGGGAATACCGAAAAAAATAAACAAAACGAGGCCGTTTCCGCTTCTCTGGAAAAGAGAGGAAACGGCCTCGTTTTTTGCGCATCAGACCTCCGGCGGCGGGCAGCAGCTCTCGCGTGGGATGAGCTTATGCGGCACGATGATCTTGGTTGCCAGAAGGTTCGGGTTCTCGATATGGTTGATGGTCTGGCTGGCGGCCTCCATGCCAAGCTGGTAGGGGTTGACGTCCACGGTGGTCAGCTGCGGGCTGGTGATGCGGGAGAACAGCGAGTTATTGAAAGACACGATGGACAGGTCTTTCGGGATGTGCAGCCCCAGTTTGCCGCAGAACTGTTCCAGCACCACAGCAAGAATATCATCGCTGACCAGCATGGCGGTGGGGCGGTCCGGTGCGGTGAGCAGGGCTTTCAGCGTTTCTTCGTAAGCATCGTTCAGGGTGCCGATCTCCACGCAGTCCTCTTCGCGGGGGGTGATGCCATGCTTGAGCAGAGACATCTGGTAACCGCGCTTCCGCTCTGCCGAAAACAGCATGGCATTGCTGACACCAAAATAGGCAATGCGGCGGTGGCCCATCTCATAGAGGTAGTCTGCGGCTTCCTCTCCGGCAAGGGCGTTGTCGTTGTCGATATAGATGGTCTGGTTGGCGGACTGTGCCGCTTTGCCCACAATGACGTGGAGCAGCCCTTCGCTGCGCAGATATGCCGCCACAGGACAGTCCTTTTTGGAGTAGAGCAGGATGAAACCATCTGCCTGCGCGTTGGCCACCATGCTCTGGATGGCGTCCAGAACCTCTGCGTCGTCCTGTCCGGTAATGACCGTGTTCACATACCGCCGCTGGTTGCAGAACTGCCCGATGCCGCGGATGATCTCCAGATGGAATGCATTCTCGTAGACGTCCCGCTGGGAGGAGGGGAGAATGATGCCGATGGTTTTGGAAAAAGCTTCTACTGGTTCGGCTTCAAAGTTCGGTTCATAGCCCAGCTGTGCCATGACGCGGCGCACCCGCTCCTTGGTGTCCCGGCTGATGGAAGGGCTGTCCTTGCAGGTGCGGGACACGGTGGAGGGGGAGACACCCGCTGCTGCGGCGACGTCCTTGATGGTAACTGCCATGATCTGTTCCTCCTGGATCGATATTGCTTCTATTGTAAAGCTGTTTGCACGCGATGTCAATGTTTGCGCAAAGAGTTGCGCAAATCGTGCAATGGACACTCTGCGTATCTTCAACAACTTTCACAAAGAATCCTTTGCTGCATTGTAGAAAACGTAGAAAGTTTATTTTTAACATAGAAAACTCTTGTAAAAATTGCGGAGTTGGATTATTCTTGTTGCGTAAAGTTGCGCAAGAATAATGCAACGCTTGCATGAAACAACGCAAAAGGAATAAGGAGGAACATCATGACCACAACGAGATCTTCGATTGTTGTGACAGCACCCTTCAGCGGAACACTCGTTCCGCTGAGCGAAGTCCCGGATGAAACCTTTGCCAGCGGCGTTCTGGGCGAAGGCATCGCCATCGAGCCGTCCGACGGGCTGTTCTGCAGCCCGGTGGATGGCACCGTGGAGACCATCGCCGAAACGAAACACGCCATTGGCTTTGCGGCAGACAATGGGCTGGAGATTCTGGTCCATGTGGGTCTGGAGACCGTCAGCCTGAAGGGCGAGGGCTTCGAGATCCTGGTCAAAGAGGGCGACCGGGTCAAGGTCGGTCAGCCTGTGGCCAAAGCGGACCTTGCGCTCATCCGGGAGCGGGGCCTGAAAACCATCACTTCCCTCGTTGTGACCGGCGGCGCGGACGAGAAAGAGCTGCACTGCGCCGATGGCCTTGCGGCGGCAGGCAAGACGCCGGTGCTGACCCTGACGGCAAAAGAGGCACAGCCCGCTGAGGCAGCGGAAGCAGCACCTGCGGCCAAGGAGGCCAGCGCAGAGAAGCCGAAAAAGAAAGGCTTCATCAACTTCGACTTTTTGCAGAAGCTGGGCAAGGTGCTGATGACCGTCATCGCCGTCATGCCCGCTGCCGGTCTGATGATCAGTCTGGGCAAACTGGTGCAGATGGGCGGCGGCGACATTGCGGCAGTCATGACCATCGGCACCACCATGGAGAACATCGGCTGGGCGGTCATCAATAATCTGCACATCCTGTTCGCCGTGGCCATCGGCGGCAGCTGGGCAAAGGAGCGCGCGGGCGGTGCGTTTGCCGCCGTGCTGGCATTTGCCCTGATCAACGTCATCACCGGCAACATCTTTGGCGTCACCAGCGCTATGCTGGAAGACCCCAATGCCGTGACCCATACCCTGTTCGGGCAGGAGATCGCCGTCAACGGCTACTTCACCTCCGTGCTGGGTGCTCCGGCGCTGAACATGGGCGTGTTCGTGGGCATCATCGCCGGTTTTGTGGGCGGCGTGGCATACAATAAATACTACAATTTCCGCAAGCTGCCGGATGCGCTTGCTTTCTTCAACGGCAAGCGCTTCGTGCCCATGGTGGTCATCGGCTACTCGGTGGTCATTTCCATCGTGCTTTCGCTGTTCTGGCCTGTAGTCCAGACCGGCATCAACAACTTCGGCATCTGGATCGCCAACTCTTCCGAGACTTCTCCGGTGCTGGCTCCGTTCATCTATGGTACGCTGGAACGTCTGCTGCTGCCCTTTGGTCTGCACCATATGCTGACCATCCCCATGAACTATACCTCCTTCGGCGGCACCTACACCATCGCCACCGGCGTGAACGCAGGCAGTCAGGTGTTTGGTCAGGACCCGCTGTGGCTGGCATGGGCCAACGACCTGATCAACTTCAAGAAGGCAGGGGACATGGCCGCCTATAACAATCTGCTGGCTACCGTCACTCCCGCCCGCTTCAAGGTTGGTCAGATGATCGGTGCCACTGGCCTGCTGCTGGGCATCGCACTGGCCATGTACCGCCGCGTGGATGCCGACAAGCGCAAGAATTACAAATCCATGTTCATTTCCACCGCGCTGGCTGTGTTCCTCACCGGTGTGACCGAGCCGCTGGAGTTCATGTTCATGTTCTGCGCCATGCCGCTGTACATTGTATACGCCATCCTGCAGGGCTGTGCCTTTGCCATGGCCGGTATCATCCATCTGCGCCTGCACTCCTTCGGCAATCTGGAATTCATCACCCGAATCCCCATGTCCCTGCAGGCCGGTCTGGGCGGTGATATCATCAACTTTGTGCTCTGCGTGGTGGCATTCTTCCTCATCGGCTATTTCGTGGCCTACTTCATGATCGGCAAGCTCAATCTGGCTACCCCGGGCCGTCTGGGCAACTACACCGATGACAACGCAAACGATGCCGCAGCTGACACCAAGACCGAGAAGAAGGCCGACAAAAAGGCGGACAACGGTCAGGCCGAGCGCATCATCGCCCTGCTGGGCGGCCGGGAGAACATCGTGCTGGTGGATGCCTGCATGACCCGTCTGCGCGTTACCGTGAAGGACCCCGCCAAGGTGGCCGACCTCGCCGCATGGAAGGCCGAGGGTGCCCTGAGCCTGCTGGTCAAGGGCGACGGCATCCAGGCGGTGTACGGTCCCAAGGCAGACGTTCTGAAATCTGATATTAACGATATTCTGTAAAAAACTATGAAACTGCTGACATTGAACACCCACAGCCTCATCGAACCGGAATACGAGGCCAAGCGGGATGCTTTTGTGGAGTTTATCCGAAAGGAACAGCCGGATGTGTTCGCCCTGCAGGAGGTGAACCAGACCGCCGCTGCGCCGCTGCTGGCGGGTGTCCCGGCGGGGTACTACCCCTGCCCCGGCAATATGGTGCTGCTGAAAGCGGATAACCATGCCGCTGCGGTGGCCCGGATGCTGGAAGAAGCGGACTGTGCCTACCATTGGAGCTGGCTCCCGGCCAAAATCGGCTACGACAGATACGACGAGGGCATGGCGGTATTCAGCCGGGCACCCATCACCGCCGCCGAGAACCTGCTGCTGAGCCAAATCAACGATTACAACAACTGGAAGACCCGCCGGGCGCTGGGCATCTGTGCAGGAGATGTCTGGTACTATGCTGTGCACCTGGGCTGGTGGAAGGACGAGGAAGAGCCCTTTGCCGACCAGTGGAACATTCTGGCGGCGGCAGCCGGTGCAAAACCGCTGGCGTTCCTACTGGGCGATTTCAACAGTGAAGCCGATGTGCGGGGTGAGGGCTACGACCTCATTCTGCGCAGCGGCTGGCAGGATACCTACCGGCTGGCCCGGCAGCGGGATGACGGCTATACCGTCGTGCAGGCCATTGACGGCTGGCGGGATGCTCCGGACGCGGCTGCCAAAAAACGCATTGACCAGATCTGGTGCTCCCAGGCGGTGCCGGTGCACAGCAGCCGGGTGGTATTCGGCGGAAAACAGGAGCCTCGGGTCTCCGACCATGCGGGCGTTCTGATCGAAGTAGAACGATAAGAAGGGAATCAAGAAACATGCAGAGAAGTGCAGGCATTTTACTGCCCGTCAGCAGCCTGCCGTCCCCCCACGGCATCGGCTGCTTTTCGCAGGAAGCATACGATTTTGTAGACTGGCTGAAGGACGCCGGGCAGACCTACTGGCAGATCCTGCCGCTGGGTGTGACCAGCTACGGCGACAGCCCGTATCAGAGCTTTTCCGCCTTTGCTGGCAACCCCTATTTCATCAGTCTGGATGAGCTGGTCAAAGAGGGTGTGCTCACGGCAGAAGAGTGCAAAAAGGCAAAGTTCGGCCGCAAGGCGGACGATATCGACTACAGCCAGCTCTACAAGGAGCGGGGCCGCCTGCTCCGGTTGGCCTACTCCCGCAGCGACATCGGCCACAATGCGGAGTTTGCGGCCTTCTGTGAACAGAACAAGTGGTGGCTGGATGACTTTGCCCTGTTCATGGCGGTGAAGGATCGCTTTGAGGGCAAGCCGTGGATCGAGTGGGCGGAGGATATCCGCCTGCGCTGGCAGAATGCCATGGACTACTACCGCCGGGAATTGTATTTTGAGGTGGAGTATTACAAATATCTCCAGTTCAAATTCGACCAGCAGTGGCGTGCACTAAAGGCTTACGCCAACGAAAAGGGCATCCGCATCATCGGCGATATCCCCATCTATGTGGCACTGGATTCCGCCGATGCATGGGCGAATCCGCAGATGTTCCAGCTGGATGAGGACAACATTCCCACCGCTGTGGCAGGTGTTCCGCCGGATGGTTTTTCGCCCACTGGCCAACTCTGGGGCAATCCGCTCTACCGCTGGGAAGCCCACCGCAAAACCGGCTATCAGTGGTGGATCACTCGTCTGTGGTACTGCTTCGAGCTGTACGACGTGGTGCGCATCGACCACTTCCGCGGCTTCGATGAGTATTTCTCCATCCCCTACGGCAGTGAGACCGCGGTGGAGGGCCACTGGGAGAAAGGCCCCGGCATTGAGCTGTTCCGCGCCGTGGAGCAGGCGCTGGGCAAGCGGGAGATCATTGCAGAGGATCTTGGCTACATGAGCGATACCGTGCGCCAGCTGGTGCGGGACAGCGGCTTCCCCGGCATGAAAGTGCTGGAATTTGCCTTTGACTCCCGCGATACCGGCAGTGCCAGCGACTACCTGCCCCACAATTACCCGGTGAACAGCGTGGCCTATACCGGCACCCACGACAACGAGACGTTGGTATCGTGGTATCGGACCGTCACGGACGCCGAACGCGCCATGGTGCGGGATTATCTGTACGACTACGCCACCCCGGAGGAGCAGCTCTATAAGAGCATGATCGCGCTGATCTTGCGCAGCGCGGCAGCGACCTGCATCATCCCCATGCAGGACTGGCTGGGGCTGGACAACTCCGCCCGCATCAACAAACCCTCCACCGTGGGCCAGAACTGGCGCTGGCGGCTGAAAAAGACCCAGCTGACCAAAAAGCTCCAAAAGGAGATCTGCCAGCTGACCACCCGCTACGGCCGGATGAACTGGGCGTAATCGTATAAAAATGAAAGAACGGGGCTGTTGCGTGTGCAACGGCCCCGTTTTGCATTTGCCATACAGCATAGGTAACTGCTTTTTATATCCAGGATGGAACTTTTGCTTTTCTCAATACGTTCCGTAATCAAACTTTTTTCCGGTTCTGGGAGCGATACTCCGCGGGTGTGATGCCATACAGCCGCCGGAACGTTTTGAGGAAGCTGCTGTAATCCGGGAAGCCGCTCTCGGTGCAGGCGTTGAGGACGGAGACACCATCTTCCAGTGCCTTGCGGCAGTGCTGCATCCGCAGATGGGTCAGGTAGCTGTGGATGCTCTCCATGGTACACTCTTTAAACGCGCGGGAGAGGTGCTCCCGGCTGGCATAGAGCTCCTGGGCCAGCTTTACCGTGGTGAGGGTCGGGTCCTGATAGTGAGCTTGCAGGTAGGACACGGCACGCTGCACCAGAACGTTGGTGCTGCTGGGGGCCGTGGTCTGGCCGCTGCCGGTGGCCAGCGTGATGAGCAGCATCATCTCCGACACCTGGGCTTCAAAAACGATGTCACGCATCTGGGCTGGCAATTCCAGGCTCTGGGCCATCCGCACAAAAAGGCTCTGAAAATCCCACTTGTTGCAGACATCCGAGTCCAGCACGGTGATGCTGTGCATCCAGGCGGCGTTTTTCAGGTTTGCGTTGCGGCGGCAGGCCTGCCAGAGGGCGTCGTCGATCTGGATGACCAGACGGTCAGAGTGGTCGTTATCAATATTGAAGATGCCGGCGTGGTAGATCTGAGCAGGGAAGTAGATGAGCTCGCCGACATGCACCAGATAAACACTGCCGTCGATGGAGTAACGCACGGTGCTGCCGCCGATGGGCAGCACCAGCTCATGGTAGGGGTGGGAATGGACCACGGACTGGTCGTTTTTTTGGTTGGTATACCATGCCACCAGCAATCTTGTGTTGCGCAGCCCCATCCGTGCTTCCGCCTGTGTGAGGACATTATCGACATAATGCGTAACGCGCTCGATTTCCATAGCGATTCCACCTTTGTGAAAAATATCAGAAATGTGCTTTATCGTTGATTTTGGCTCTAGTATATCAGCTGATATCACAAATTGCAATATTTGAATCACAAAACCGCAAGAAAACGGATTGGAATTTTAGTATGATATGAGTGCAAGAAGACGACAAGAACAAAAATGACAAAACAGTGACAAAATTTTTGGTATATTTTACAAATGTAGCCGTCGTGTTTCGTGACGAACGGAAAGGAAGAGCTCATGCAGACTTCTAAAAATCATTTTGAAGCCAAAGTGATCTTTAACGATGAGACCATCCGCCGGATGTTCCGCACCGAGTTTTACACCTACGAGGGGATGCAGCGGCTGGTCTGGCTGGCCGTGGCATTTGCGCTGGTGATGCTGGCACTCTTCGTTCCCATCCCAACGGTGATCAAGGTGCTCTGCCTGCTGGTGGGGTGCGCGATGTTCGCCATGCCGGATTTCCTGAGCCGGGTGGCGGCCGAGGGCGTCATCATGCAGCGGGGCGGGGCCGAGAGCACGGTCAGCTGCCGGATCAACGCAGGCGGCGTGGACGTGGAAAACGGTGCCCACATTCCGTTTGATAAGATCGACCGCCTGGTCGAGGACGACCAGTACTTCTACCTGTTCCAGAGCCGCCAGATGGCGGTGATGATCCCCAAAGGCAGCCTGCTGCCGGCGAACCCCGAGCGGTTTGCCAAGGTGCTTGCCAAAGAGACCGGCAAGGACTGGCAGCAGCCCAAGAGCCTGTGGGGCCTCAACCTGAAAGATCTGATCCAGATGGTGAAAGATCGGTTCCACCGCGGCGAGTCCTGACCGCTGCATTTCAAATTTGTTGTTTCACGGCCGACCGGCTGTGACGTGGTATACATACACAAGCAAGAAGAAGAAAGGAAATCCACTATGAAAATCTCTCGTAGACAGTTCGTTCAGGTCCTGGCAGTTGCAGGCGCTTCCGCCCTGCTCACCGCTTGCGGCGGCTCTTCCAACAACTCTGCAGCAGGCAGCACTGCTGCTTCCGGCGCGGCAGCTGCTGCAGGCGGCAGCTTCAACCTGAAGCTGGGCCACAACCTGGCTGAGGACCATGCTGTTCACATCCAGCTGACCAGCTTTGCGGAGCAGGTCAAGGAGAAGACCAACGGCACTGTCAACATCCAGATCATCCCCAACGGCACCCTGGGCAGCGAGTCTGATATGATCTCCCAGATCCAGGCCGGCGCTCTGGACATGGCTAAGGTCTCTGCTTCCACGCTGGGCAACTTCAGCGAGAAGTACAACGCTTTCTCCGTGCCTTATGTCTTCGACGATCAGGCTCACTACTACACCTACATGGACAGCGATTCCGCACAGGCTGTCTTTGAGTCCACCGACGATCAGGGCTTCCGCGGCCTGACCTGGCTGGATTCCGGCGCTCGCTCTTTCTACACCAAGGCTACCGCCATCCGCACCCCGGCTGACCTGAAAGGCCTGAAGATCCGCACCATGGACAGCCAGATGGCGATCGACATGATGAACTGCCTGGGTGGCTCCGCTACCGTTATGGGCTACAGCGATATCTACACCGGTATGCAGCAGGGCGTTATCGATGGCGCTGAGAACAACGTCACCGCTCTGCGTGACCACGGCGACGTCACCAAGTACTACTGCTTCGACGAGCACACCCGCATCCCCGATATGGTCATCATCTCCTCCAACATCTGGAACCAGTTCTCTGACGATCAGAAGTCCGCTGTGACCGAGTGCGCCAAGGCTGCTACCGAGGAGTACAAGACCGCTTGGAAGAACTTCGAGGACGAGGTTCTGGACAAGGCTGTCAACCAGAACGGCGTCGAGCTGGTCAAGGACGTGGACATCGCGGCATTCCAGTCTGCTGTGCAGCCCATCTACGAGAACCTCAAGACCGCTAACCCCACCACCTATGCGGTCGTGGAAGAGATCCGCGCAATGGCCTGATCGGCCGCGGTTCCATTCTGATTCTTGCCTCCTAAAGGCCGCGGGCAGGGCGTTGAGTGCCTTTGCCCGTGGCCGCGCGGGAGGAACCAAGCTCAAGGAGATGATCTTGTGAAAAAACTGGATAAAATTCTGGATAACGTCATGCGTTTCCTTATGGCAGTGGCAATGTTCGCCCTGCTGGCAGGCGGCACCTGGCAGATCTTTACCCGCTGGATCCTGCGCAACCCCTCCACGGTCACCGATGAGTTCCTGCGCTACGTTCTGATCTGGGCTTCCATGATCGGTTCCGCATACTGCTTCTACAAAGACAAGCACCTGGCACTGGACCTGGTCAAGGGCCGTGCAAAGGGCGCGTTCAATGTCATTCTGAGCGTCTTCATCGAGGCTGCCATCGTCTTCTTCGTTGGCTATGTCTTCGTGTATGGCGGCTGGAAGCTGACCGCGAACGCTACCAACGTTTCCTCGGTCATGCGCATTCCCTTTAAGCTCCTGTATTCCATCCTGCCGATCTCCGGTATCTTCATCATCCTGGCCCGCGTGCTGAAGTATGTTGATCTGTTCCTGGAGAGCAAAAATAAGAAAGGAGAAAACGCATAATGGTTGCACAGGCTACGTTACTGCTGTTCGGCTCTTTCTTTGTGATGCTGCTGGCTGGTGTGCCGATCTCTGCCGGCATCGGCATTGCATCCATCTTTACGGCCCTGTTCAGCATGGACCCCGCGATTTTCGCACTGACCGCGGCACAGCGCTGCTTCTCCGGCATTGACTCTTTCTCTCTGCTGGCTCTGCCGTTCTTCTCTCTGGGCGGCAACATCATGAACAAGGGCGGCATTGCAAAGCGCCTTGTCCGTCTGGCCCGTCTGGCCGTTGGTAAAATGCCCGGTTACCTGGCTGCCACCAACGTTCTGGCAAACATGTTCTTCGGTGCTGTTTCCGGTTCTTCCGTTGCAGCTACTTCCGCAATGGGCTCCATCATGGCTCCTCTGGAGCTGGATGAGGGCTACGACCCCAACTACTCCGCGGCCGTCAACATCTGCTCGGCTCCTACCGGCATCCTGATCCCCCCGTCTGGTCCGTTGATCCTGTACTCCATCACCGCTGGCGGCGTTTCCGTTGCTGCTCTGTTCATGGGCGGCTACCTGCCCGGCATCCTGATGGGTCTGTGTGTCGCTGGTCTGGCTGTGTTCATCGCGGTCAAGAAAGGCTACAAGTCCTCGGACGTCAAGGATCCCGATCCCGCCATCAAGATTATCATTGATGCAGTGCCCTCTCTGCTGGCCGTCATCATCGTCATGGGCGGTATTCTGGCAGGCTTCTTCACCGCGACCGAGGCCGGCGTTGTCCTGTGCCTGTACTGCGGTCTGCTCTCCATCCTCTACAAAGAGATGACTCTGAAGAGCTTCTACAACCTGCTGGCTGACACCATGGAGAGCAGCGCTACCATCCTGTTCCTGATCGCCGCTTCCTCCATCATGTCTTACGTCATGAGCTACTCCGGCATCCCGGCTGCGATCAGCAACGCCCTGATGAGCGTTTCCAACAACCGTTACGTCATCCTGCTGATCATGAACGTCTTCCTGCTGGTTATGGGCATGTTCCTGGACCTGACTCCTGCCGTTCTGATCTTCACCCCGATCTTCCTGCCCATCACCCGCAGCATCGGCATGAGCGATGTGCAGTTCGGTATCATGCTCATCATGAACCTGGGCATCGGTTCTGTTACGCCTCCCGTCGGCTCCTGCCTGTTCGTTGGCTGCGGCGTCGGCAAGGTCAAGATCGAGGGCGTTACCAAGTACATCGTGCCTCTGTTCGCCGCCATGGTCGTGGCACTGTTCCTGGTCACCTTTATCCCGGCCATCGCTCTGGTCGTGCCTTATCTGTGCGGCCTCGTCCCCAGCCTGGGCTGGACCATGTGAGATTGACTGCTCTGGGTTGAGCAACTGAATGTTTGCCCCCGTTTCTCTGAAGATAAGCTGCATCTGAGGGGGAATGGGGGCTTTTTGTATCCGAAACCACACCCCACAAAAACAAATGAGGAACTGCATTATGGAAATCTGCTCCCGTTTTACCGGCATGGAGCGCAAGGACGGCGCTTTCCTGCTGCACACCGACAACGCGGATGTCAAGGTCTGCTTCGTGACCGACGAAATCGTCCGTGTCCGCGCCAGCTTTGACCACGAGCTGGCCGAGGAATCCTACATCCTGATGACCACCGCCTGGGAAGACCGTATGGACGACCTGTTCAAGGGCGAGCGCACCCGCGTGGAGCCTTTTGCGGCTGAGGTCACCGAGGACGACAAGACCATCACGTTTGCCACCGGCAAGGTGACTCTGGTGGTCGAGAAGGACCCCATCAATTTCAAGCTGCTGTCCGCTGACGGCTCGGAGCTGTACAGCACCCTGCCCGGCAACCCCTTCGTCAAGGACTCCAACAACCGCGTTGTGGCTTACAGCCGGATGAAAGAGGACGACTGCTTCTACGGCTTTGGCGAGAAGACCGGCGAGCTGGACAAGAACAAGACGTTCCAGCGTGAGCGTGCTACCGACGCGATGGGCTACGATGCCGAGAAGATGGATACCCTCTACAAGCACATCCCCTTCTACATCCGTCTGGACCGTGACACCAAAAAGGCTGTCGGCGTGTTCTACCACAACTTCTACGAGTCCGTGTTCAACATGGGCCGCGAGAAGAGCAACTACTGGCCTCGCTACACCTACTTCCAGGCCGATGGCGGCGATCTGGACTGCTTCCTGATCGGCGGCGACACCATCGCCCGCGTTGTGGACAACTACACCCTGCTCACCGGCCGTCCGGCTCTGCTGCCCAAGCGTGCTCTGGGCTATCAGGGCTCCAGCATGTACTACCCCGAGCTGGAGAAAGACAGCGACGACGCTGTGCTGGGATTCGTTGACACCATCAAGGAAGAGGGCTTCCCCATTGATGGATTCCACCTGTCCAGCGGCTACACCAGCCAGAACAACAAGCGCTGTGTCTTTACCTGGAACACCGAGCGCTTCAAGGACCCCAGTGCTTACTTCCATGCCATGAACGAAAAGCACGCCCAGAACGTGCCCAACGTCAAGCCGGGCGTCCTGCTGTGCAACCCCCGCTTTGATGAGTTTAACGCCGACGATGTCTTTGTGAAAGACAGCAAGAACCCCGAGAACTACGGCGTCGGCAAATGGTGGGGCGGCGACGGCGCTTTCTGGGACTTCACCAAACCCGAGGGCCGTACAGCCTGGAAGAAGTACCTGACCGAGTCCATCATTGCCGTGGGCACCGATTCCGTCTGGAACGACAACTGCGAGTATGACAGTCTGATGGATAAGGACGACATCTGCGACTTTGACGGCAAGGGCGGCACCATCGCTCAGCTGAAGCCCATTATGAGCACCCTGATGTGCAAGGTGGGTGCAGACGCGGTTGTGGAACACAATGCCAAGGCTCGTCCCTATATGGTCTGCCGCAGCGGCAGCGCCGGCATCCAGCGCTACGCGCAGACCTGGTGCGGCGATAACTACACCAGCTGGAAGTCCCTGAAGTACAACATCCCCATCATCACCGGCATGGGCCTCTCCGGCCAGCCCAATGAGGGCGCGGATATCGGCGGCTTTGCAGGCCCCGCTCCCACCGAGGAGCTGTTCGTCCGCTGGGTGCAGCAGGGCATCTTCCAGGCCCGCTTCTCCATCCACTCCGCTTCCAACGATAACACCGTGACCGAGCCCTGGATGTTCCGCGGCTCTGCAGATCTCATTCGTGACGCGATCCTGCTGCGTTATCGCTTCACTCCGTATCTGTACAGCGCGGAGTACAACGCAAGCAAGACGGGTGCTCCCATCATGCGCGCTCTGGTCTACGATTTCCAGGATGACCCCAATGTCTACGAGGAGAGCTTCGAGTTCCTGTTCGGCCGTGACATCCTGGTGGCCAACGTCATCGAAGAGGGTGCCAAGACCCGCAAGGTCTACCTGCCCGCAGGCTGCAAGTGGTACGACTGGAGCGACAAGATGCGCTGCTACGAGGGCGGCCAGACCATCGAGATCCCCGTCACCATGGCAAGCATCCCCATGTTCATCCGGGAGGGCGCTGTCATCGCCATGGCGGATAACCAGCTGATGACCATGGAGGGGGACCACACCACCGACCTCCACCTCATCGTGGCTCCCAAGGGCACCGTTACCACCACTCTGTATGATGATGACGGCGTGACCAACGATTTCAAGAGCGGCGTCTTCCGCAAGACCACCATCACCACCACGGCAGGGGAGCGGGTCACCATGGACTTTACCTCTGAGGGCAGCTATGAGGACACCGTCAAGACCGTCAAGGTGGAGATGATCGCCAAGGAGAAGAGCCCGTTCTGGGTCACTCTGGACGGCCGCAAGATCGAGCACTTCCTCAACCGCCGCAAGTTCGACGCCGCCGCTGAGGGCTGGTACTACAGCCAGACCAAGAAAGCGGTCGAGGTCAAGTATGCAAACCCGGGCAAGGACTACAACCTGACCGTTTCGTTTGAGCAGTTCGACCTGATCGGCATGTAATAAAAAACAACACGGAGGAACCTGTTATGCTGCTTCGCAGTTTTGAATCCTTTGAAAAAACGGAGAATGGCTACCTCATCCACGGCGACGCTGCGGACGTAAAGCTGATCTTCATGACGGATGACATCATCCGTGTCCGCGTCCACTTCGACAAGGGCACCCCCATGGAGGAGGAGTCCTACACCCTGGTGACCACCGCATGGCCCGACCGCATGGACGACCTGCTCAAGGACGAGCGCACCCGCATCACCGCGCTGGATGTGCCCTGCACCGAGGATGAGAAGTGCCTGACCTTTGAGACCGCTCACGTTACCCTGAAGCTGTTCAAGAAGCCGTTCCATTTTGAGATGTACGACAAAGAGGGCAAGCTGCTGTATCAGGATCTGCGGGAGCGCGCGTTCGAGAAAGACCAGATCGGCCGCCTGACCCACTTCTCCAAGGTGGACCGCGAGTATGACCACTTCTTCGGCTTTGGCGAGAAGACCGGCCACCTGGACAAGAAAGGCCGCCGCCTGCGCATGTCCCCCAAGGACGCCATCGGCCACGACCCCGAGACCGGTGACCCGATGTACAAGCACATTCCGTTCTACATCCGTGTGAACGAGAAGGACCGCCGCCCCATCGGCCTGTTCTACCACAACTCCTATGACTGCGTCTTCGACCTGGGCGAGGAGCTGTCCGGTTACTGGGAGCGCTACTGCTACTACCAGACCGACGGCGGCGACATCGACCTGTTCCTGCTGGCCGGCCCCACCCTGCCGGATATCCTCAACGAGTACACCCTGCTGACCGGCCGCAGCGCTCTGCCCACCAAACAGTCTCTGGGCTACTGCGCTTCCACCATGTACTACGCGGAGCTGGAAAAGAACTGCGATGAGGAGATCTACAAGGTCATCGACAAGCACGAGAAAGAGGGCATCCTCATCGACAACTTCTGGCTGGCTTCCGGCTATTCCAGCGGCGAAGAGGACAACCTGCGCTATGTGTTCAACTGGAACCACAAGCGCTTCCCGGACCCCAAGAAGTTCTTTGAGAACATGAATGCCCGCGGCATCAATGTCATCCCCAACCTGAAGCCGGGCATCCTGAAGCGTCACCCCTACATCGACCTGTTCGAGAAGAACGATGTCTTCATCAAGACCCCGGACGGCAAGGCTCCGTACTATGGCCGCTGGTGGGGCGGCGAGGGCCGCTTCTTCGACTTCACCGGTCCCAAGGGCCGTGAGACCTGGAAGCAGCTGCTGGAGGAGAACATCCTCAAGATGGGCACCAAGACTGTCTGGAACGACAACTGCGAGATGGACGGCGTGGAAGACCGCGATGCTCAGTGCGATTTCGAGGGCAAGAAGGGCACCATGGCCGAGCTGAAGATCCTCCACTCCAACCTGATGGCCTACACCGCCAAGCAGGCACTGGCCGATGTTTACCCCGGCGAGCGTCCCTACATCATCAACCGTGCAGGCTACGCTGGCATCCAGCGCTATGCACAGGTCTGGGGCGGCGACAACCTGACCGATTGGCGCACCGTCAAGTTCAACATTGCCACCATCCTGGGCATGGGCCTGTCCGGCTGCTCCAACATGGGCTGCGACATCGGCGGCTTTGCCGGCCCGGCTCCGGAGGCTGAGCTGCTGCTCCGCTGGCTGCAGAACGGCGTGCTCCAGCCCCGCTTCTGCCTGAACTCCGCCAACAACGACAACACCGTCACTCAGCCCTGGATGTATGAGGAGAACCTGCCCTACATCCGCGAGGCTTACAAGCTGCGTTACCGCCTGATGCCCACCCTGTACTCCCTGATGTACGAGAGCAACCAGGACGGTATGCCGGCATGGCGCCCGCTGTTCCTGGAGTTCCCGGACGATCCCAAGTGCTACACCGACAAGAACCTGACGTTCATGTTCGGCAAGAGCATCCTGGTGGCAAACGTGGTGGAAAAGGGTGCAACCACCCGCACCATCTACCTGCCCGCCGGCTGCAAGTGGTACGATATGAGCGACAACCTGCGCGAGTATGAGGGCGGCCAGACCATCGAGATCCCGGTCACTCTGGCAAGCATCCCCATGTTCCTGCGCGGCAGCGCCATCGTGGCCACCAGCGAGGACGTCAAGCACATCCTCCGCGACACCATGCATCAGCTCGACCTGCTGGTTGCCGCCGAGACCGACACCAGCTTTGTGCTGTATGACGACGACGGCCACACCGAGGACTACAAGAACGGTGTCTACGCCAAGACCACCATCGACGTCAAGGCCGGCGACCGCACCGATATCCACTTCTCCATCGAGGGCACCTACGAGTCTCCCGTGGAGCGCATGACCATCAAGCTGGTCAGCAAGAAAAAGGGCGCGCTCTGGGCCAGCGTGGATGGCGAGCAGCTCACCCAGTACATCGTCCGCGATGGCTGGGAGGAAGCAGAGTCCGGCTGGTACTACAACCTGTCTGACCGCACCATCTGGGTCAAGTTCAACAAGCCTGCCAAGAAAGACTTCACCGTCACCATCTCGACCGAGAAGTTCGACCTCATCGGCATGGCTGAAGACTAAACCGCCACTTCCAATCTTCTTCTATAAAAAGGCCGAGGCCTGTGGGAAAGCTCCCGCAGGCCTCGGCCTTTCTTTTGGTTTTGTTATTCTTCCCGCTTGAGCATCCGGCGCACCATGAACATGCAGTACAGCATGGCCAGGCCCCAGGCAAAGGGGTTGGAAAGGCAGATGCCAACATAGCCCAGGCCTGTTTTCACGGCCAGCAGGCCGCCCAGGCTGCGGCCGATGAGCTCGCCCACGCCGGAAATGATGGCCTGCACGCTGTAGCCCAGGCCCTGCAGCGTGTTGCGGAAGATCATCAGCAGGCCATGGAAGCAGAACAGCATACTCATAATGGCCAGGTACTGGATGGCTCCGGCGGTCACGGCGGGGTCTGCATCGCCCAGCACCAGCCCCACGGCGTAAGGCTTGATGAAGAAGATGACGACCCAGGCGGCCACGCAGTAGGTCAGCTGGATCGTGCAGCCGTCCTTGATGCCCTGCTTGATGCGGTCGGTGCGGTGGGCACCATGGTTCTGCCCTACATAGGTGGCCATGGCCATGCCCACGCTCTCCATGGGCAGGGTGAACATCTGGCGGATCTTCTCACCGGCAGTCTGGGCGGCTACCGCGGTACTGCCCAGCAGGTTGATGGCGTCCTGCATGATGACGGCACCAATGGCCGAGACGGAATACTCAAAGCCCATGGGAAAGCCGATGTAGGCCAGCCGCTTACAGTGCCCGGCGGAGAGCAGGCTGCTCTGACCCCGGAACGTGAGCTCCTCCTGCTTGGCCGTCCGGGTAAAGAACCAGAACGCGCACAGCCCGCCGCTGAGCAGCTGGCTGAGGACGGTGGCAATGGCCGCGCCGTCCACGCCCATGCCCATGGGGACGATGAGCAGGTAATCCAGCCCGATGTTCAGCACGCTGGCCGCCAGCAGGAAATAGAACGGGTGCTGGGAGTCGCCCATGGCGCGGAGCACGCTGGAAGCGTAGTTGTACAGCACCGTGGCCGGGATGCCCAGGAAGATGATCCGGATGTAGAGCACGGCGTCCGCGTACAGCTCTTCCGGCGTGTGGATGAGCTGAAGCAGCGGGCCCGCCATCAGGGTGGTGGAGATGGTGAACACCACGCTCAGCACCACGCAGAGCAGGGCACCGTTGAACAGGTACTTCCGCAGGCCGCCCTTATCCTTGGCACCGAATGTCTCGGCTACCGGGATGCCAAAGCCCACGCAGGCACCCTGCACAAAGCCCAGGATGAGGAAGTTGAGAGAGTAGGTAGTGCCTACCGCACCCAGTGCGTCGGTGCCCAGGCACCGGCCCACAATGACGGTGTCCGCAAAACTGTACAGCTGCTGGAACAGGGTGCCCAGCACCAGCGGCAGCGCAAACCGCAAAATCTGGAACAACGGCTTGCCCACCGTAAGGTCCGTGGTGCCAGACTTGCGTTTTGAGGTCGTTTCCATAAAAAGAGACTCCTTATCTTAAAATGATTTGAGTATATTGTACCATGGAGGCCCGGTGCGGCCAAACAGGTTTTTGTGATGGAAACCATGTTTTTTGTGATGCAGGCTTTACTTCCAACTTCTAGAGATTTGTGGTAATATAATCAATAAGAATAGAAAAGAGGGACGCGGATGCTCAGACAAAAGCCGGAACTGAATATCATCTACATCTCGGAGCGGATGCGGCACAGCCTGCAGCCCGTTGCCCGCAGCAGCCTGACGGCGGTGGTGGCTCCCATGGGCTACGGCAAGACCACCGCCATCAACTGGTACCTGAACGAGCGCGGCCGGGAGGGAGCCGCCGTGCTGCGGGTGAGCATCTACTCCGCAGCCGTCAACATCTGCTCGGCTCCTACCGGCATCCTGATCCCTCCGTCTGGTCCGTTGATCCTGTATTCCATCACCGCTGGCGGCGTTTCTGTTGCTGCTCTGTTCATGGGCGGCTACCTGTCCGGCATCCTGATGGGTCTGTGTGTCGCTGGCCTGGCCATTTTCATTGCGGTCAAGAAAGGCTACAAATCTTCTGACGTGAAAGACCCGGATCCCGCGATCAAAGTCATCATCGATGCAGTGCCCTCTCTGCCAGCTGACCACCCGCTATGGGCGGAAGAACTGGGTGTGACCGCTTTAAGGGGGATGGCAGCTTTTCCCCGGAAGCCAAATGGCGGGCCGATTCCGGCAGACTGCTGCAAAACGGAAGGGTAAAAGTATAACTTTTGTCGAAAAAGGGGTAAAAAACCGTAAGCCGCTTGCGGAATGTGAAAGAAATGTGTATACTGAGCCTAGGTTCAAGCGAAAAACGACGCAAATCATCGGACGAAAGAGAAGAGGTATTCACATGAGAAATCTGTTCCGCAAACTGATCTCCGGCGTTGCTGCGGCTGCGCTGGCGATCAGCATCTTCCCGGCTGCGGCTTTTGCTGCGGGGAACGACCAGCAGACGCACATCACCATTCTCGGCACCTCGGATATGCACGGCAATCCGTGGGGCTACAGCTACGAGGACGACAAGGAGACCGCCAACAACGGCATGGCACGCCTGTACACCTACATCCAGCAGGTGCGGGCTGAGCAGCCCAATGTGGTGCTGGTGGATGCCGGTGACGACATTCAGGGCACGATCATGACCGACGACATCGCCAACAAGCGGCCGAATGAGGCGCATCCGGTGATCGCCGCCATGAACCAGATGGGCTACGATGCCATGACGCTTGGCAACCATGAGTTCAACTGGGGCATCCCGACCATGAAGACCATCCTCAGTCAGGCCAACTTCCCCGTGCTGGCAGCCAATGTCAAGGACGCCAGCGGCAATTTTGTGACCGGCGCAGGCTGGACCATCACCGAGCGGGATGGCGTGAAGATCGCCATCATCGGCGTGGTCACCCCCGATGTGCCCATCTGGGACGGCGGCAAGGCCGGCATCGAGGAATGCACCTATGAGGCCGCCAGCACCGCAGTCAAGGAAGCAATCCAGGCCATCAACGGGCAGGCCGACGTGATCGTGGTCTCCGCCCACATGGGTCTCTACGCCGAGTTTGATGAGGAAGGCGGCTCTGACTCCGCCCAGAAGATCCTCGACGACAACCCGGAAGTGGATGTCCTGCAGGTGGCACACAACCATGTGGTCGTCAAGCAGAAAGAGGGCAATGTGGTCATCGGCGGTGTGCGCAACAGCGGCCGTGACATCGCCCGTTTCGATCTGACGCTGGACGCCGACAAGAACATCGTGGACTCCTCGGTGGAGATCGTGGATATGACCGGTGTGACCCCCAGTGAGGAGCTGCGTGCCAACCCCGTGGTCGCAAAAGCCCATCAGGAGACCCGCGATTTCATCAAGGGCGGCACCGGTGCCGACGGCGAAAAGGGCAGTGCGCTTGGCTCTACCACCGCAAAGTTCCAGCCCACCAACGAGATCGCCGGTCTGCCCGAGGGCAAGCTGCGGGATACGGCCGTCATGGATCTCATCAACAAGGTGCAGCTGGAGAACTCCGGCGCGGACGTCTCCGCAGCAGCTCTCTTCAAGGACACCAGCGACCTGCCCAAGGGCGAGATCAACTACGGCAACATCTTCGATATCTACAAGTTTGACAACACCCTGTACCGTGTCCGCGTGACCGGTGCCGAGCTGAAAGCCTACATGGAGTGGTCCGCCGAGTGCTACAATCAGTGGGTGCCTGGCGACATCAACATCTCCTTTGACCCCGAATACCCCGGCTACCTCTACGATATGTTTGCCGGTGTGGACTATGAGATCGATCTGAGCCAGCCCAAGGGTCAGCGCATCAAGAATGTCATGTTCCACGGCGCACCGCTGCAGGACGACCAGACCCTGACGCTGGCGGTCAACAACTACCGCTACTCGTCCGCCCTGAAGAGTCAGGGCCTCGTGTCCGGCAAGAAGGAGTGGGAGTCCTCCAACTCCATTCGCGACATGATCGTGGCTTACTTTGCCGAGCATTCTCCGGTGGCTCCCGAAGTGGACAACAACTGGAAGATCGTGGGCGTGGATCTGCAGGAGACCAACCCCGACCGTGCGACCCTGATCGCGCTGGTCAACCAGGGCAAGATCGACGCCCCCTACAGCAAGAGCCTGAACCTGAACGACCCCGCTGTGCAGGAGATCCTGAACGATAAGAGCAACGCAGCTCTCCGCAACTGGAACCGGGTCAAGATGTTCTTCACCACCAAGTAAGTTCTGCAGATGCCTGCAATGCAGGCGTTCTGCCCCGAAAATCAAGGCTGCGGAACCCCCGCCGGAAACCGGCAGAGGCTCCGCGGCCTTTTTGTTTCCCGCAGAATTGAAGTCTGGGAAAAGTCTGATATAATAAAGACAAGAATGTCCGTCACAGAGCCGGTGCGGGGAGAAACAGCTTATGCCGAAATACAAAGGAAATCTGAATGCGGTCTACATCTCAGAGCGGCTGCAGGAGTGCCTGCGCCCCATCGCGGGCTGCGCCCTGACTACTATCATTGCGCCCATGGGGTACGGCAAGACCACCGCCATCAACTGGTACCTGAACGAGCGCGGCCGGGAGGGAGCCGCCGTGCTGCGGGTGAGCATCTACTCCGCCAACCGGGCCATCTTCTGGAAAAGCCTGCAAAAGGCGTTTGCGCAGGCCGGGCTGACCGTGCTGGAGGGGTACGAGTGCCCCACGGACGCCAGCGGCGCGGCCCTGCTGCTGGACGACCTCTGCACCGCGCTGGCCGGGGAGCGGGAGATCGATCTCTTTCTGGACGACTTCCACCTGCTCCGGGACGAGCAGGCCGCCGCGTTCCTCTGTGCGCTGGCCAACCGACTGCCGGGCAACGCCCACCTCGTGGTGGCCAGCCGGAACGATTTCCTGCCCCAGGGCGAGATCCTCCGCCTGGGGCAGCGGCTCCACCGGGTGGGGGCCGACCAGCTGCGGCTGAACGAGAAAGAGTTATCCGCCTACGTCCGCCGCTGCGGCATGGAGCTGACGGAGCCCCAGCGGGAAACATTGCTCCACTCCTGCGAGGGCTGGTTCTCTGCCATCTACCTCAATCTCCACGCGCTGGCGGAGCGGGGCACCCTGCTGCCCACCAGCTCGGACATCTACGCCATGTTCACCGCGGCCATGATCGAGTCCCTGTCTCCGCAGCGGCAGGAGTTTTTGGCCGTGATGGGCCTGGCCGATGAGTTTACGGTGGAGATGGCTTCTGCCGTGACCCGGATGCCGGACGCCGAGCAGGTGCTGCTGGCCCTGACGCGGCAGAACGCTTTTGTCACCCGCCTGCCGGACGGCGAGAGCTTCCGGTTCCACCACATGATGAAAGAATGCGCCGAGCGGCTGTTTGCCCAGCTGCCCGCCCCGCGTCAGGCGGCCGTCTGGGAACGGTATGGCCGCTGGTACGAGGCCCGGCGGCAGTATCTGCCCGCCCTGCGTGCCTACGAAAAATGCGGGGATTATGACGCCGCCCTCCACGTCATTGAGGAGGACGCCGGCATCCTGCTGGCATCCCTCGGCCCGGCGGAGCTGCTGGAACGGCTGGGCCGCTGCCCGGTGGACGCCCTTAAGCGGCACCCGCTGGCCATTCTGGTGCTGATGCGCCGGATGTTCACCTGCCAGCAGATCCCCAAAATGATGGAGCTCAAGGCCCTGCTGGAAGCCGCCGTGCGGGAGCACCCGGAGCTTCCGGCCCAGGAGCGGGGCAACCTGCTGGGCGAGTGCGACCTCATCCTGAGCTTTCTGATGTACAACGATATCACCCAGATGAGCCGCCTCCACCGCAGTGCCAGCCGCCAGATGACCCGCCCTGCCGTTACCCTGCGCAACAGCGGCAGCTGGACGTTCGGTTCCCCCTCGGTGCTGATGATGTACTACCGTGCTCCCGGGGAGCTGGGCAAGGAGCTGGCCGAGATGTACGAGTGTATGCCCCATTATTATAAGATCACCCAGGGCCACGGGCAGGGGGCCGAGCTGGTGATGGATGCCGAGGCCGCGTTCATGCAGGGACATTTTGAACGGGCGGTCCTGCTGCTGGAACGGGCCCGGGTGCGGGCGGCTTCCTGCGGGCAGGAGAACATGGCCCTCTGCTGTGATTTCCTCGCCCTGCGGCTTTCCCTCTGCGGGCAGGCAGGGGAGTCGTTTGATTTCGAGGCCCGCCGTGCCGCCCTCCTCCAGCGGCACGATGTCGTTCTGCTCCACCTGCTGGAGAGCATCGAGGCCTATTACTACGCCCTGCTTGGCCGCACCGATGCCGTGCCCGAGGTCTTCCGGGAGCATCGTCTTGCCTCCGTGAGCTACTTTGCCCTCTGCCGCCCCATGATGGAAATGATCGAGCTGCAGGTCTGGCTGGCACAGGGGCAGGCAGTCAAGGTGCTGGCCCGCTGTGAGGAGCTGCTGGCCGCCTGCCAGCGGTTCCACTATGGGCTGGTGGCCCTCCATGTCCGGGTGCAGATGGCGGCAGCGTACGGACTGTATGGCCAGCCTGCCGAGGCCCGGGCTGCACTGGAGCAGGCGCTGGCAGAGGCCGCGCCGGATGGCTTCTGGATGCCGCTGGCCGAAAATTACCGCTATCTGGCCCCGCTGCTGGCGCAGGGCGGCTGGGACAGTGCCCAGCCGCTGGTGGAGCGGGCGATCGCTCTGGGGCAGCGGTACGAGGCCCGGCGCGCCCAGCTCAACGGCTCGGCAGACCGCCCGGCCATTGCCGCCGCACTGACCGAGAAAGAGCTGGCCCTTGCCCGGCTGGTGGCCCAGCGCCGCACCAACAAGGAGATCGCCGAAACACTCCACCTCTCGGAGGGAACGGTCAAGCAGTACATCAACCAGCTGTACGCCAAGCTGGACATCGGCGGGGCCGTGCGAAACAAGCGCGCCCAGCTGGCTGCCCTTTTTGGCACAAAATACTAACCAAAGGTTAATAGGAATTTTGCAGGCTCTGTGGTAGAGTAAAATCAAACCACAGGGCTTTTTTCTTTGGATTTTCCTGCACCAGAAGGAGGCGTGTAAAATGAAAGAACAAACCACCCGAACCCCGCCCAAACTGCGCGTCCTGAGCGCGTTTCTGGCGGTGGCCATGCTGTTGACCCTGCTGCCCGCGGCGGCGTTTGCGGCACCGGCTCCGGAGAGCGATTTTGAATATGGCGCGAGTAACGGCAGGGCGATCATCAGGAAATACAAAGGCGCTGGCGGAACGGTAGAGATCCCCGCCACGCTGGGTGGATATCCAGTGACGGGCATTAAGATGCAGGCATTTATAGAATGCACCAGCCTGAAAAGTGTTTCGATGCCGGAAAGCATGACATGGATCGGCGACAGTGCATTTGCAGGCTGTACGGGCCTTGAGCAGGTGGAAATCTCTCCAAATCTCACAACCATCGGGCCAAATTCATTCTACTCTTGCAATGGCCTGACCAGTGTGGTGGTTCCGGATAAAGTGACGAGCATCGAATCTTTGGCTTTTTTTGGATGCCTGAATCTTGAAAGCATCACCATTCCTGCCAGTGTGACAACTCTGGATTCGACCTTTGTATTTGGGTGCACAAATCTGAAAAAGATCGAGTTTAAGGGGACGCAGGCACAGTGGAACGCGTTGTCGATCGATCCCCGTTACCTGCCGGCTGGTGTGAGCATCGTCTGCGCGGACGGTACCATTGGCGGCGGAAGCGACCCCAACGTGAAAAATTATTCTCTTACGGTCTGCGGCAAGGCCGTTACCAGCGCGAATTGCGATAACATTCTGGAAGACCCGGCGGGGACAACGCCCCGGGCAGTGTATAACCCGGACAGCAAGACCCTGACCCTGAACGGTACCATCAGGGCTGCCGCGGCGGATACCAAAAAGACCGGTGCCATCATCAAAACGGAGGATGCACTGACCATCAAGGGCAATGCGGCTCTGGAATGGGACGGCGGGGATTCCGATGATGCTCCTATCAGAATTCTGGCAGCTGGTGTTACCGCAGAGACCGGAAAGCTGACCCTTTCGGGCGCGGTGCTGGAGATCACAGCGGATGCGGGCGGCATTGATCTGCCCGTGGGCTCTCTGACGATCGAGAACCAGACGAGGCTGACTGTTAAAAGCGGAGGAAGATGCATCGAAGCGGGAGGAACGCTGGAAGCTTCCAACGCTCAACTGGATCTGGACACTGTGGACGACGCAATCCGGGTCGGCAGCACAGCCCGCATCGAGAATTCCACCCTTACGATCACCGGCCTGGACGAGTGCAACGACGAGGGCGGTATGTATGCGTTGATCACGGAAGACGGCGATCTGATTGTGGAAAACAGCAAGATCACGGCGATGGACACTGGAGATGGAGGCTATTATTACCAATATGGTCTCTGGCTGGGCGGCAAACTGGAAGTATCGAACAGTGTCCTGACACTGGGAGCACAGGACTGTGCAATTCATACGGACAGCATGGAAGCCCGGGGCTCTAATAGTAAGATCACTGCTGCCGTGGACGATGAAAATCACGTTCCCGTTCAGGTGGATGATACCGCGGTCATCCTGCACGATGATTTGGAAGTGACGGAGGGCGCGCTCAATACGAAATGCCCCAAAGTGGTCATTGAACACGCATCTCCTCACAAAGTCGAGGGCGATTACACCTACGAGATCACCACGGACGGCAATGTCCGCATCCTTGCTTACGAGGGCAGCGAGGCTGACGTGGTCGTGCCCGCAACGCTGGGCGGCCGGAACGTCACGGAGATCGGCAACTCTACAAGAGGTGTCTTTGATACAAACGCGGCCATCCGCAGCATCACGTTCCCGGACACTCTCAAAGAGATGAGCGGCCTCCCGCTGTTCAATGGATGCGAAAACCTTGAGACCATCACCATCCCGGCCAGTGTGACCGGAATGAATTTCCACTCGATGGCGGATTGCTTTATTTTCAACTGCCCCAACCTGAAGACCATCATTTTCAAAGGTACCCGCGCCCAGTGGGAAGCCATTGAAAAAGAGTATGTGAATCTGGACGGTATCACGGTGCGGTGCAGCGATGACAACGTTGATCCTGTGCAGCCTGACCCAGACCAGCCGGAACAGCCTGACCCGGGCGACCCAGACGACAAAGACGTCTTCCTCCAGTTTGAGGACTGCTCTGTGGACGTCGAGAAGCCGGATGGCACCACCCTGCACTTTGATGCTCTTACCGGTGTCATACAAAGTCAGCGGCTGCCAAAGGGCGCAAAGGTGACGATCACGCTGGATGAAAAGGCCATCCCGGAGGGGATGAAGTTCTCCTACTGGGTGTTTGATGATCCCCGCCCGGAAGACCTGATGGAGGACGGCACCACTGCCACCTTTACCATGCAGGAGGACGTTGGCGTTCTGGCCAAGTTCTCCACGCTGGAAGAGGATGATTCCAGTGCCGATTTCGGCACCATCGCGGCTGCAACCGCTGTCGTGGGCGTCGTGGGTGCCACGGCCTACTTCGTGGGCACCGAGGTGGCCCTGAACCAGCTGCTGCCGGCAGGCACCTCCGTGCCGCAGGACCGCGCCCAGCTGGCCCTCCTGCTCTGGAACACTGCAGGCCGCCCGGAGCCTGCCGCACTGCCCGCCTTTGCGGACGTGACAGACCCCGACACGGCCAAAGCGGCCCAGTGGTGCATGGAAGCAGGTTTCTTCCAGCCTCGTGAGGACGGCAATTTCAAGCCCGGCAAGCACGTTTCCCGCTGGAAAGTGCTCCGCACCTATCCGCGAATTGTAAAATAACCTCTCAGGCACCGAGCGCAAGCGAGGATGACGGACAGGTTGAAGAAAGGCAGAGCCTCTGTGCGCCACGCGCGGGGGCTCCGCCTTTTTCCTGTGAAACAAACTTTTGCCTAAAAAACAAGCTTGAATACAACAAATTACCCTGCAAGCAACCCGGAATTGACAGCTGAATAGTGATTTTTTGCGTCAACCGACCGGTTTGATGCAGTTTTTAATTGCCAAGGGGAAAAGCACGGAAAAATTTGCTTGACAAGAAATAAACTTTTGTAATAAAATAAGAATGAAATTCTATTTGAAAAGGAACCGGAGGCAGTTCACGCAATGGGAGCTGTGCCGGGTCTTCTTTTTTCTGGGATAAAAACCTCAACAACAGGAAAAAGGCGGAAACTATGGCAGAAAATTTGCAGGAATATTATAAGCGGATGGCGGAGGCCATTGACACCCAGCTGGAGCAGAAAGGGAAAGCCGCGCTGTTCTATCCCGTCGGAAGCGGCAGCGGGCGGATCGTCTGGGCGTGGATCAACGCTCACCCGGACGCGGCCGTGATCTGGGTGGTGCCCGGGGAGACCCGGCGCGGGATGCGGCTGGAAGAAGCCAAACGGATCGGCCAGGAGATCCCGCCGCGGGTGCAGCTGATCCACTGTGAGGACAATACACCGCAGCGCTGGCTGGAGCTGGCCAAGATCCGCCCGGCCTGCATCATCCTGGATGGCTCGCGGGAGTTTACGGCGTTTCCGTGTGGAGAGCGTGTCCGCTGGCTGCAGCGGTTCAGCCCGCAGGCGAAGCTACTGGGCCTCATCGACACCGACCAGCCTGTCAGCTGCTGCCTGGCGGAAGCCATGTTTCAGGGGGCGGGCACGTTCTCCATTTCGCTGACGGAAGCGCTGGCCCGGGGCCTTGTCACGCCGCCTGCCGCGGATACCGTGCTCCTCTGGCCCGCCGAGACGGCGCTGGAAGAATTCCGCATCCAGATGAAGCAGTGGAACGCCGCGGGCGTCCCGGGCGTGGGCGAAAAAGTTTTCACCAATCTTCGCCGCGCGGTGGAAAAATGCGGCCCGGCGCTGCCCCGGCTGCGGGAGGCTCTGCTCAAGGGCAAGCAGCTGGTCCTGTGTGAGGACGCCGCTGCCATGCGGCGGGTGACGGAAAATCTGGAAGCCCTCTTCGGCCCGGACACAGAAGCCACCATCATGAAAGACGGCTGGGATCAGGAGATGGCCGTGCGGTTTGCGGCTTCCCCGGCACGGGGCGCGCAGGTGCTGGTCACCGTCAGCACCCCCGGCGGGCTGGCGCGGCTGGCCGGAATGGCGGGTGCCGTGCTGGTCCGCTCCACCGGGCTGGAACAGAACCACCGCCGGATGCTGGCCCGGGCACTGGCGCTCTGCGGGGACTCCGCCCCGCTGGTGGAGCTCAACGTCTCGTTTGCGGGCCTGCGCAATGCAGAGGATCTGGTGCAGGGGACGGAACAGGCCGGCGGCACCGGGTTCCCGCTGGAGGAGCCGTACCAGGCCTGCATCCGTCCGGCCCGCCAACTGCAGCGCCAACTGGACGCTCAGTGGGAGCAGGCCTTTGCAGCCGCCAAAGAGGCCGCCGCAAAAGGGGATATCAATGAGCTGCCCCGCGGCTTTACCACGGAAGCCGGCTTTGGGCTGGGCCGCTGGCTGGAGCTGCAGCGACAGATCCAGGCCGGGGAAAAACCCGGCCGCCTGACCGCCGAGCAGGCCGCCCGGCTGGAAAAGCTGGGCATCGCCTGGAAACAGCGGATGGAGCAGGCCTGGGAGCGGGGCTATGCCGCGGCCCGGGAGTACCGCGGAGAATACGGGAACCTGATGGTGCCGGTCCGCTACCGGGATAAAAACGGCTTTGCCCTGGGCGAGTGGATCGTTTACAACCGTCAGCGGTTCCTCGGCAACAATCTGTCCACCGACCGTGCCGAGCGGCTGGAAGCACTGGGCATGGTGTGGGACACCGTGCAGGACATCTGGGAGCAGAGCTACTGCGCGGCTGTCCAGTATTGGCTCGACCACGGCACGCTGGAAGTGCCGGTCAAGTACACCACCCCGGAGGGCGTGGCTCTGGGCGTCTGGCTGGGCAGCCAGCGGGCCGCCTACAAGGCGGGCACCATCAAGCCGGTGCAGAAAACCTGGCTGGAGGCGCTGGACGTGGACTGGACCAACCGCAACGACCGCAAGTGGCAGGCCGCTTATGATGCCGCCGCGCGGTATTATCAGGCCCATGGCGACCTGAACGTCCCCTCGGAGTACATCGACCCGGACGGCGTGCTGCTGGGCAAGTGGGTCAGCCGCCAGCGTTACGCCTGGCAGAACCCGGACCGCAGCAGCGCGCGCCTTACCCCGGAGCGCAAGGCCCTGCTGGACCAGCTGGGCATGGTGTGGCAGAAGCCGGATTCCTGGCAGCACCGCTATGAGCTGGCCGCTGCCTACAAGGCCGCCCAGGGCAGCCTGGAGCTCCCGGCCCAGTACCGCACGGAAGAAGGGATCTGGCTGGGCAGCTGGCTCAGCCGCCAGAAGCAGCTGCTCCAGAAAGGGGATAAGAGCCTGAGCGGTGAGCGGGTCAAAGCCCTGAAAGAGCTCTTCCGGGGCGAGCCGGAGCGCCGGGGCGGGGCTGTCCGCACCCGTGCCCGCTGCAGCGTGCGGGAGCGGAACTGGCTCAACAACTACCGCCATGCCAAGGCCTACGCCAAGCGCCGGGGAGATCTGCTGGTCCCTGCCAGCTATGTGGATGAAACGGGGTTCCGCCTTGGCGTCTGGATCTCCAACCTGCGGGCCGCCCGCAAGACGCGGCCTGACTCGTTCCAGGTCACGCCGGAGCATATCGCGATGCTGGACGAGATCGGGATGCAGTGGGACGCCCGGGAGGCCAAGTGGCAGTGCGCCCTCCGCCGGGCCGGGGAGTACCGCGCCGCCCACGGGGATCTGACCGTGCCCGTCAATTATAAAACGGAGGATGGCTTCTGCCTGGGCGACTGGATCCGCCGGATGCGGGAGAGCTATGCAGCCCATGACGCCCGGCTGACCCCGGAGCGGGTGGAAAATCTCAGCGCCCTGGGCATGGTCTGGACACCGGCAGAGGGCTGAAAACCAATTGCATTTTTGGCGGGCTTGTGCTATACTAACCCCGTCTGAATAGAAAACAGCGGGTGCCTTTTGCCGCTTTCGGGCGGCGGAAAGGGTAAAAGAGAAGCGGGTGGGATTCCCGCACGATCTCGTCACTGTGATAAGGGAGCTTTGCGGCGTTGGCGCGTTTTGCGCCGGTCACTGGGGGAACCTCCGGGAAGGCAGCCGCGGGCGCGGGCAGTTCTGCCCGTCCCTTTCAGCCAGGAAACCTGCCTGCTGTTGGTACGGGAGCAGATGCTCCAGATCACGAGGAATTGGTTGTACCGAAAAGCCCAGAAATAACAGGGGTCTTTTTGTTGTGCACTCCGCGCGGCAAAAGGGCCCTTTTTGTGTCCGGGCGTACCGCCTGTACCCTTTCTGTCAGAAGATCCGCACACAAGCAAAAACAGGAAAGGAACAAACAAGAACCATGCGTAAACTCAATTGGAAAAAGACCGTGGCAGTCTCCGCCGCTCTGGCGCTCTGCGTCGGCACCCTGGCAGGCTGCGGCAGCAGCGCTTCCAGCAGCACCGCCGCTTCCAGCGAGGCAGCATCCAGCACTGCCGCCAGCGAGGTGAGCAGCGAGGAGGCTGACGAAATGGCCGCAAAGAACGTGGCAGACCTGATCGACGCCATCTATGTGCAGGAGCGCAACGAGAACACCGATGAGCAGTGCAAGGCTGCCAAGGACGCCTGGGACGCTCTGACCGATGCCCAGAAAGAGCTGGTCGAGGGGGAAGAGGCTGATCCCGATTACTTTGGCCGCGACACCGGCGATGCTTCCAAGGATGACCCCCGCAATGAGGACAACATCGGCGACAACGAGCTGCTGGTGGTCAGCTTCGGCACCTCGTTCAACGACAGCCGCGTGAAAGACATCAAGGGCATCGAGGATGCTCTGCAGGCCGCTTACCCCGATTGGTCTGTCCGCCGTGCATTCACCGCTCAGATCATTATTAACCATGTCCAGGCTCGTGACGGCGAGAAGATCGACAACATGCAGCAGGCCATGGACCGTGCCGTTGCCAACGGCGTCAAGAATCTGGTCGTCCAGCCCACTCACCTGATGCACGGCGCTGAGTACGACGAGATGATGGAGATGATCGACGAGTACCGCGACAAGTTCGAGTCCGTCGCTGTGGCTGAGCCCCTGCTGGGTGAGGTCGGCGCTGACGCTACCGTCATCAACGAGGATAAGGAAGCGGTTGCCAAGGCTGTCACTGCCGAGGCGGTTGCCACTGCTGGTTACGACAGCGTAGAGGCTGCTGCCAAGGATGGCACTGCATTCGTCTTCATGGGCCACGGCACTTCTCACACCGCTAAAGTCAGCTACAGCCAGATGCAGACCGCCATGCAGACCCTGGGCTATGACAATGTCTTCATCGGCACTGTTGAGGGCGAGCCTGAGTCCACCTCCTGCGAGAATGTCATCGAGGCTGTCAAGGCTGCCGGTTACACCAAGGTCGTGCTCCGCCCGCTGATGGTCGTTGCCGGCGACCACGCCAACAACGATATGGCCGGTGCGGACGAGGACTCCTGGCTGAGCCAGTTTGAGGCTTCCGGTGCATTCGACTCTGTCGATTGCCAGATCGCAGGCCTGGGCGGGGTTGCTGACGTCCAGCAGCTCTACGTTGCCCACACCAAGGCTGCCATCGACTCCCTGAACGGCTAAAATAGACCCGCGTTGCCCGGAAAGGGAGACCTTTTCGGGCAATTTTGTTTGTGTCCCCCTTTTCTGTTCCCCCAGTTGCGTGCTATACTATTCAAGTAATATTGTTTTTGAGGTGTAATGCAATGAAATATACGCGTTTTGTTTCTCTGCTGGCAGTGTCCGCCCTGCTGGCTGCTTCTCTGGCTGGCTGCGGCAGCTCTGCTTCCAGCGTGGCTTCTTCCGCTTCCTCGGAGGCGGTGTCTTCCGCGGCGGAATCCGCTGTCTCCGAGGCCGCTTCCGAGAGTGCCGCTGCTTCTTCTGCATTGGCGCTGGAAGACGGCACCTATACGGCGGAGTTTGATACCGACAGCAGCATGTTCCATGTCAATGAGGCCAGCGACGGCAAGGGCACGCTGACCGTGGAAGACGGCCAGATGACCCTGCACATCAGCCTGCAGTCCAAGAAGATCGTCAACCTCTATGTCGGTATGGCGGCGGATGCCCCGGACCATGAGGCCGACTGGCTCCAGCCCACCACCGACACCGTGACCTACTCCGACGGAACCTCCGAGGAAGTCTACGGCTTTGATGTCCCGGTGGAAGCACTGGACACCGATTTCCAGCTGGCCATCCTGGGCACCAAGGGCAAGTGGTATGACCACACCGTCAGCGTCCGCAATGTCGAGGCACAGGCCGCGGAGGCTGTGGAGACTCCCGCGGACGGCAGCTACACCTGCGAGGTGACGCTGGAGGGCGGCTCCGGCCGTGCCACCGTGGACAGCCCCGCTGCCCTGACCGTGGCCGACGGCAAAATGACCGCCACCATCGTCTGGTCCAGCCCCAACTATGACTATATGATCGTGGACGGCGAGAAGTACCTGCCCACCAACACCGAGGGCAATTCCACGTTTGAGATCCCGGTCTCTGCCCTTGGCGTTCCGCTCTCTGTTGTGGCGGATACCGTCGCCATGAGCACTCCCCATGAGATCGAGTACACCCTGACGTTCAGCGCCCCGAGCGAGAACTGATGCCATGAAGATCAACCGACGTCAATTCCTCAAAGCCCTCCCGGCGGCTGCTCTGGCCCTGACGGCCTGCGGCAGCGGGCAGCAGGAGGCCCCTGCCACCACGGATGCCCTTGTGCTGGACCACGCTTACCCGCTGGATTATGCCCGGCAATTCACGGCGGATGTTTATACCGACGGCTCCGTTCTGCTTACGATCGCGGAATCTGGGGACAAGTTCCTTGTCCGGCCCGAGGGAGCGGCGGAGCTTTCCGTCCTCCCGGAGGGAACCGTGGAGCTGCGCCAGCCGCTGGAAAATATTTACCTCGTGTCCAGCTCCATGATGGATTACTTCATCCACCTGGACGCGCTGGATTCCATCACTCTTTCCGGCACCCGGGCCGATGGCTGGTATCTCGACGAGGCCAAAGCCGCCATGGAGGCGGGCGGGATCACCTATGCGGGCAAGTACAGTGCGCCGGACTACGAGTGCATCCTGGCTGCCCACTGCAGCCTTGCCATTGAAAACACCATGATCTACCACACCCCGGAGGTCAAGGAGCAGCTGGAACACTTTGGGGTGCCGGTGCTGGTGGAGCGCTCCAGTTATGAGAGCGGCCCCCTTGCCCGGATGGAGTGGATCAAGTTCATTGGGCTGCTGCTGGGCAGAGCCGAAGAGGCCGAGCGCGTTTTCAGCGAGAAGATCGCGCGGATCGAGCCCGTTTTGCAGCAGGAGCCCACGGGCAAGACGGTGGCGTTCTTCTCCGTCACGGGAAATAACCTCATCAATGTCCGCAAGGGCGGGGATTATGTGGCCCAGATGATCGGGATGGCCGGCGGCAGCTATGTCTTTGCCGACCTCACGGACAATGGCAACAGCCTTTCCACCATGAATCTCCCGCAGGAAACATTCTACGCCCAGGCCAGAGACGCCGATGTGCTCATTTACAACAGCACCATCGAGGGCGTGGTGGATACCCGGGAACAGCTGGTGAAAAAATGCGCCATGCTGGCCGATTTCAAAGCCGTCCAGTCCGGTGACTGCTGGTGCACTTCCAAGAGCTTTTTCCAGCAGAGCATGGCCCTGCCGGACCTCATTTTGGATATGAACCGTGTCTTCACCGAGGGCGACCCCGCCCCGGAGGAGCTGACCCTCTTACAGAAAATTTCCTGACGGTATGTGAAAAGGAGTACCCCATGACCACCCCCAAACGCCTCACTCTGACCTACCTCGCCCTCACGGCGGGGCTTTTGGTGCTGTTTGGCATGAATCTGCTGTGGGGCAGCGTTTCGCTGACCCCGCAGGCCGTGCTGGCGGCCCTGCTGGGCAAAGGGCAGGACGCGCTCTCCATGGGCATCATCCTGCAGCTGCGGCTCCCCCGGGCGGTCATGGTGATCCTGCTGGGGGCTGCGCTCTCGGTAGCAGGCTATCTGCTCCAGACCTTTTTTGCCAACCCCATTGCGGGCCCGTTTGTCATGGGCATTTCCAGCGGTGCCAAGCTGGCCGTGGCCCTCACCATGGTGATGTTCCTCAATCAGGGGCGCTTCACCAGCTCGGCGGCGCTCATCATAGCCGCCTTTGCGGGTGCCATGGCGGCTATGGCCTTTGTGCTGGCTGTGGCCCGGCGGGTGCAGCGGATGAGCATTCTGGTCATCTGCGGCGTCATGATCGGCTATATCTGCTCTGCCATCACGGACATCGTGGTCACTTTTGCGCAGGACTCCAACATCGTCAACCTCCACAACTGGTCCATGGGCAGCTTTTCGGGCGTTACCTGGGGCAATGTGCAGGTGGCGGCCTGCGTGGTGCTGCCCGCGCTGGCAGCCTCGTTCTGCCTCTCCAAGCCCATGGCGGCTTACCAGCTGGGGGAAAGTTACGCCAAAAGCGTGGGCGTGGCGGTGCGGCCATTCAGCATGGCGCTGGTGCTTCTTTCCAGCCTGCTGGCGGCCTGCGTCACGGCCTTTGCCGGGCCGATCTCCTTTGTGGGCATCGCGGTGCCCCACCTCGTCAAGGGAGCACTGGGCAGCGCCAAACCCTTGCACGTCCTGCCGGGCTGCGCGCTGGGCGGGGCAGCGTTCTGCCTGCTCTGTGACCTCATCGCCCGCAGCCTGTTTGCCCCTACTGAGCTGTCCATCAGCTCGGTCACGGCCGTGTTCGGCGCACCGGTGGTCATCTGGCTGCTGATCCGCCGCCAGACACAGGAGGGGGAACGATGAGTTATTACTGCGAGACAAGAGACCTGGCTGTGGGCTACACCAAAGCCCTTTTACAAAATATCGCACTGGGGGTGGAGCGGGGCCAGATCCTGACCCTCGTGGGCCCCAACGGCGCGGGCAAATCCACCCTGCTCAAAACGCTGGCGGGCCAGCTGGCCCCGCAGGGCGGTGCGGTGCTGCTGGACGGCGCGGAGCTTTCCACGCTGTCCGGCAACGCCCGGGCCCGCAAAATGGCCCTGATGCTGCCCCACACCCGCCGCACGGAGCTCACCACCTGCTTCACGCTGGCGGCGGCGGGCCGCTACCCCTACACCGGGCGGCTGGGCGTCCTCTCGGCAGAGGACAGAGCGCAGGTGCGCGCCGCCCTCAGATTGGTGGGCGCGGAGGCCCTCGCCGACCGGGATTTCAACAAGATCAGCGATGGCCAGCGCCAGCGGGTGCTGCTGGCCCGGGCGATCTGCCAGCAGCCAGAGATCATTCTGCTGGATGAGCCTACGTCTTTTTTGGATATCAAGGGCAAAGTGGAACTGCTGGGCATCCTGAAACAGCTGGCCCGGGAGCAGAACATGGCCGTTCTGCTCAGTCTGCATGAGCTGGATCTCGCCCGCAAAATTTCGGACAAAGTGGTCTGCGTCTCGCCTGAGAGCGTGTCTGGCGTGCTGACGCCCGAAGAAGCGTTCACCAAAGAAAATATCTGCCGCATCTACCACCTGACGGCGGAGGAATACACGTTTCTCTATGGCCCGGACGCCGCGGTGCAGACGCCTGCCCCGCAGGCAAAGGCCCCCAAAAAGCCAAGACCCAAATTCGAGCACTATGTCCGCAGCGGGCAGAAACTGCTCCGCTGCGGTTATACCACCGGCACCTGTGCGGCACTGGGCGCGGCAGGAGCCGCCCGGCTCCTGCTTACCGGACGCACGCCGGAAACGGTCGCTCTCCGCACCCCAAAAGGCATTGTGGTGGAGGTGGCCCCGCTGGCCTGCCATCCAACGGAAGACGGTGCTGTCTGCGTGATTGAAAAGGACGGCGGGGACGATGCCGATGTGACCACCGGCCTGCCCGTTGCGGCGGAAGTGGTCCTGAAACCGGAACGCGCGGATGTGCAGATCTTCGGCGGGCCGGGGGTGGGCCTGGTGACAAAGCCGGGCCTTGACCAGCCGGTGGGCGAAGCCGCCATCAATCATGTCCCCCGGGAGATGATCGCGGAGGCCCTGCAAAAAGAAGCCGAATCCGCCGGTTATGCGGGCGGTTTTGCCGTGACGGTTTCCATTGAGGGCGGTGCCGAGGTGGCCAAGCGGACGTTCAACCCCCATATCGGGGTGGAGGGCGGCCTCAGCGTGCTGGGCACCAGCGGCATCGTGGAGCCCATGAGTGAGCAGGCCCTGCTGGACACCATCCAGCTGGAAATGAATCAGGCTCGCCTCCGCCCCCACCCGGGTACGCCCCAGCGGCTGATCCTGGCCCCGGGCAACTATGGGCTGGATTACCTCCACGGCACCCTGCCCCGGCTGGAAAAGATCCCGGTGGTCAAGTGCTCCAACTTCATTGGTGACACGCTGGATATGGCGGCCGCCGCCGGGTTTGAGGAAGTGCTGCTCATCGGCCATGTGGGCAAGCTGTGCAAGCTGGCGGGCGGCATCATGAACACCCACTCCCACACGGCGGACTGCCGCACCGAGCTGTTCTGCACCTATGCGGCCCTCAGCGGGGCCGGGCCGGAGACCTGCGCCGCCCTGCTGGGAGCGGCCACCACGGACGCCTGCATTGAGATCCTGGACCGGGAAGCCCTCCGGGCCCCGGTGCTGGCCGGGCTGGTGGATGCCATCCAGACCCACCTCAACCGCCGCGCGGCCGGGGCGTTCCGTGTGGGAGCCATCCTCTTTTCCAACCAGTATGGCCCGCTGGGCCAGACCCAGACTGCAAAGGAGCTGCTGCACGCATGGACACAGGAAACCTGAAAAAAGGCCGTTTCTACGGCGTCAGCGTCGGCCCGGGCGACCCCGAGCTGCTGACCCTGAAAGCCGTGCGCTGCCTGGAGCGCTGCCCCGTGCTGGCGGCACCGCAGACCGCTTCCGGGCGGATGCTGGCGCTGGACATTGCCAGAGGGGCGGCAGACCTCCGCGGCAAGACCATCCTGCCCCTGCACTTTGTCATGAGCCGGGAGGAAGAAGCCCTGCGCGCTTCCCACCAGGAGGCCGCGGAGAAAGTCCGGGCCTGCCTGGATGCCGGGCAGGACGTGGCCATGCTCAACCTGGGGGATGTGTCGGTCTACGCCACCTACGGCTATCTGGAAGAGATTTTAAAAGAGCAGGGGTATGAGACGCACCGCATTGCCGGGGTGCCCAGTTTCTGCGCCGCCGCGGCCCGGCTGGGCTGCAGCCTGACAGGCGGGATGGAGCAGCCGCTGACCATCGCTCCGGGCCGCCACGCCGACGAAGTGCTGGAGGCCCCGGGCACGAAAGTGCTGATGAAGACGGGCCGCCAGCTGCCCCGGACGCTGGAAGCGCTGGTCCGGCACGGGCTTTTGGAAAAAAGTGCAATGGTCTGCAACTGCGGTCTGCCGGACGAGGCCGTTTTCCCAGCACTGACGGATTATGACCCGGCACAGGATGCCGGATATTTTGCAACCATTCTGGTAAAGGAGTAACGCCATGGTTCATTTTGTGGGGGCGGGCCCCGGCGCGCCCGATCTGATCACCCAGCGGGGCGCGGCCCTGCTGCAGGGGGCTGACTGCATCATCTACGCGGGCAGCCTGGTCAATCCGGCCCTGCTGGGGCTGGCAAAGCCCGGCTGTGCCATCTACAACAGCGCCGAGATGACACTGGAACAGGTGCTGGACACCATGCGCCGGATGGAAGCGGCGGGCAAGACCACCGTCCGCCTCCACACCGGCGACCCCTGCCTTTACGGGGCTATCCGGGAGCAGATGGATGCGCTGGATGCAGACGGTATCCGGTACGACGATACTCCCGGCGTGTCCAGCTTCTGCGGGGCGGCGGCGGCCCTCTGTGCGGAGTACACCCTGCCCACTGTCAGCCAGACCGTCATCATCACCCGGATGGAGGGCCGCACCCCGGTGCCGGAAAAAGAAAAGCTGCAATCCCTCGCCGCCCACGGGGCCACCATGGTCATCTTCCTGTCCATCGGTCTGGTGGCAAAGGTGCAGGAGGCCCTGCTGGCCGGCGGGGCTTACACGGCAGATACCCCGGCGGCGGTGGTCTATAAGGCCACCTGGCCGGAGCAGCGGGTGGTGCGGTGCACCGTGGGTTCTCTGGCCGAGAGCACCAAGGCGGCGGGCATCACCAAAACGGCCCTCATCGTGGTAGGCGATTTCCTGGGCACCCGGTACGAGCGCAGCAAGCTCTACGACCCCGCCTTTGCCACCGAGTACCGCCCCGCCACGGAGCCAAAGCAATGAGCCGCGCCTATCTGGCCTTTACAGAAAAAGGCATGGCTCTGGCCCACCGGCTGGCCCGGGCACTGCCCGGCAGCGTTTCCCGCTGCGGTGCTGGCGGGGTGAAGCTGGCCGACTGGACCGCTGTGCAGTTTGCACAGAGCGACGCGCTCATTTTTGTGGGAGCTGCCGGAATCGCCGTGCGGGCCATTGCGCCCCACTGCAAGAGCAAAGCCACCGACCCCGCCGTTGTGGTGCTGGATGAGTGCGGCCGGTTTGCCGTGCCGCTGCTCTCCGGCCACCTGGGCGGGGCCAACGCGCTGGCCCGGGCACTGGCGGAAGCCTGCGGGGCCATCCCGGTCATCACGACGGCCACCGATGCCAATGGCGTGTTCGCCGTGGATGAGTGGGCCAAAGCCCAGGGCTGCGCCGTGTTGGAGCCGGAGCGGATCAAGCTGGTCAGCGGGGCGCTGCTGGCCGGGCACACCGTCCGGCTGGCATCGGACTGGCCCGTGCAGGGCACCCCGCCCGCCGGGGTGGCGTTGGCTGGGGCAGGAGAAGCGGCGGATTTTGCCCTGACCCTCACCCCGGGAAAAACAGCCCCGGAAGCGCTGCATCTGGTACCCCGTATCGGGGTGCTGGGCGTGGGCTGCAAGCGGGGAACCACAGCCGACCAGCTGGAAGCGGCCTTTGCGGCTTTTTGTGCCGCCCATGGCCTTGCCCCGGCGGGCATCCGCGGCGCGGCCAGCATTGATTTAAAACAGGACGAGCCCGGCTTGGCGGCATTCTGTGCCGCCCACGGCTGGCCCATCACTTTTTATACGGCCCGACAGCTGCAGGCCGTGGAGGGCCATTTTACCCCCTCGGCCTTTGTCCGCAGCGTGACCGGGGTGGACAATGTCTGTGAGCGGGCCGCCGTCTGTGCGGCGGACGGGCCGCTGCAGGTGCCCAAACAGGCGGGCGGGGGCGTGACCCTGGCGCTGGCCGCAAAACCATTTGCCCCGGATTGGAGTTGGAAGGATGCAGAACCATAACATTGTTTTCGTCGTGGGCCTTGGCCCGGGCGGCGCGCGGTTTTTGACCGCGCAGGCGCAGAGTGCCTTACAACAGGCAGAGGTGCTGTGCGGCTATACGGTCTATCTGGACCTGGTGCGCCCCCTTTTCCCGGAAAAAGAAACCTGTTCCACCGGCATGACCAAAGAGCTGGACCGCTGCCGCTGGGCACTGGAAACGGCGCGGGCAGGGCGGGCTGTGGCGCTGGTCTGCTCCGGGGATGCCGGGGTCTACGGCATGGCCAGCCCGCTGCTGGAGCTGGCCCAAAGCTACCCGGAGGTCACCGTGGAGGTGGTGCCCGGGCTGACGGCGGCCCTCTCCGGCGGAGCCGTGCTGGGAGCCCCGCTGGCCCACGATTTCTGCGTCATCTCTCTTTCGGACCGGCTCACCCCGTGGGAAGTCATCGAGACGCGGCTGGCCTGTGCCGCCAGGGGCGATTTTGCGCTGGCACTCTATAACCCCTCTTCCAAGGGCCGCCCGGATTACCTGCAAAAAGCGGTCCGCGTTTTACTGGCCAACGGTAAAACGCCGGAGACGGTCTGCGGCATCGTCCGCAACATTGGCCGGGAGGGGCAGGAAAAACGTGTCCTGACGCTGGCCGAGCTGGAAAAGACGCAGGTGGATATGTTCACCACCGTCTTCATCGGCAACGCCGCCACCCGTGAGCTGGCTGGCCGGATGGTCACGCCCCGGGGGTACAAGCGATGAGAGCGGTCGTGTTCAGCGGTACCACCGAGGGCCGCGCGTTCTCCAAACAGCTGGGGGCCCTTGGGGCGGATGTCCTCGTCAGCGTGGCGACGGACCTCGGGGCGGAGGAGCAGGGAAGTGCTCCCGGTGTCACCGTCCGGGCCGGACGACTGGAACCGGAGGAGATGACGGCTCTTTTGCAGGGGGCAGACCTCTGCATCGACGCCACCCACCCCTACGCCGTGGAGGCTACCAAAAATATCCGAGCGGCGGCGGCCCGGGCGGGGGTGGAATACCACCGCCTGCTCCGGGCCCCCAGCCCGCTGCCGGAGGGTGCGCTGGTGTTTTCCAGTGCGGCGGAGGCCGCCCGGGAGCTGGCCCGGACGGAGGGCAATGTCCTCCTCACCACCGGGGCCAAAGAGCTGGGAGCCTTTTCCCCCATCGCACCGGAGCGGTGCTACCCCCGGGTGCTGCCCACCCGGGAGGGGATTGCGGCCTGTGAGGCGGCGGGCGTCCCCCACCGCAACATTATTGCGATGCAGGGGCCGTTCTCCCGGGCGCTGAACGAAGCACTGATCCAGCAGTTTGAAATTCGCTGGCTCGTCACCAAGGATGGCGGCGCGGCGGGCGGCTTTGCCGAGAAAGTGCAGGCCGCGCAAAGCACCGGGGCCCAGCTCGTGGTGCTCCGCCGCCCGCCGGAACAGGGCCAGACCGCACAGGAGATTCTGAACCTCTGCAAGGAGAAAATGTTATGAAGATCACATTGATCGGGATGGGCAGCGGCTGCCCGGAGAGCCTGACCGTGCAGGGCTATGCGGCCCTGCGGGAAGCGGACCTGATTTTAGGGGCCCGTCGGCTGCTGTCGGCCCTGCCTGCTGGCTGCACGGAGAACCGTGCCGCCGCCTACCTGCCGGATGAAATATTGGAGCTGCTCCACGCCTCCGGGTGTGAGAACGCCGCGCTTTTGTACAGCGGCGACACCGGGTTTTACTCCGGGGCTTCGGCACTGGTGGAGCGTCTGCAGGCACAGGGATATCAGCCTGTGGTGCTGCCCGGCCTTTCCAGCGTGCAGATGCTCTCTGCCGCGCTGGGCCGCCCCTGGCAGGACTGGAAGCTCGTCTCGGCCCATGGCCGCGCCTGCGACCCGGTGGCCGAGTGCATGGAGGGCAAGCCTACGTTCTTTTTGACGGGCGGCAGCGAGAGCTCCGCCACCCTTTGTGCCCAGCTGGCGGCAGAGGGCTTTGGAAAGCTGGCCGCCGCCGTGGGCGAGAACCTGGGGACCCCGGAGCAGAAAGTTTATACCGGCACGGTGGGCCAGCTGGCCGCCAGCCGTTTCGAGAGCCTGAGCGTGCTGCTGGTGGAGGCGGCCCAGGTGCCGTCCCGCCGTACCCAGGGCCTGCCGGACGAAGCCTTTGTGCGGGGCAAAGTGCCTATGACCAAACAGGAAGTCCGTGCCGCCGTGCTGGCAAAGCTGGGCGTCCAGCCCGGGGAGCTGCTCTGGGATGTGGGCGCCGGCACCGGCAGCGTCAGCGTGGAGCTGGCCTTGGCCGCCCCCCGGGGCCGGGTGTATGCCGTGGAGTGTGACCCGGAGGCCTGTGCCCTCATCCGCCAGAACAAAGAAAAATTCGCGGTCCGCAACCTGACGCTGGTGGAGGGCAAAGCCCCCGCTGCGCTGGAAAACCTGCCCGCTCCGGATGCCGTTTTCATCGGCGGCACCAAAGGGAATATGGCAGCGGTGGTGGAGGCTGCGCTGGCCCGCAATCCGGCGGCCCGCGTCTGCATTTCAGCCATTGCGCTGGAGACGCTCTCTGCCGCGGTGGCGGCCCTCACGGCCCACGGCCTGCAGGCGGAGGTCTGCCAGATCTCTGTCAGCCGCGCCAAAGCAGCGGGCAAACTCCACCTGCTCATGGCCAATAACCCCATTTTCCTTATCACCCGGGCCGACGAAGCGGAGAAAAGCGTATGATCCAGTTCCTGCTGGCCGCGCCGAACTCCGGCAGCGGCAAGACCACTCTCGCCTGCGCCCTGCTGGCAGCTTTGAAAAACAGGGGGTACGCCCCCTGTGCGTTCAAGTGCGGGCCGGACTACATCGACCCCATGTTCCACCGGGCGGTGCTGGGGGTGGAGAGCCACAATTTGGATTTATTCTTTTCCTCCCCGGAGATGGCGCGCGGCCTCTACGCCAGCGGTGCGGCGGGCCACGGTGCCGCCGTCTGTGAGGGAGCCATGGGCTTTTACGATGGCCTGAGCGGTACCAGCACCACGGCCAGCGCCTGGCAGGTGGCGGATACATTGAATCTGCCCGTGCTGCTGGTGGTGCGGCCCAAGGGGGCCAGCCTGACCTTGGCGGCCCAGATCAAAGGCCTGCAGAGCTTCCGCACTCCCAGCCATTTAGCGGGCATTTTGCTCAATGACTGCAAGCCCGGTTTGTACAAGATGCTGGCCCCCATGCTGGAAGCGGAGACCGGCCTGCCGGTAGCGGGCTTCCTGCCCCCGGTGCCGGAGGCCGCCATCGGGAGCCGCCATCTGGGCCTTTACACGGCCGGGGAAGTAGCGGACTTACAGCAGAAGATCGCCCTGCTGGCACAGGCTGCCGAAGAAAATATCCATTGGGAAAAACTGCTTTCCCTCTGTGAGCAGCCTGCCCCGGCAGCAGCGCGGATCAAACAGGAACACAAAAAACAGTGTGTCAAAATCGCGGTGGCGCGGGATGAGGCGTTCTGCTTTGCCTACGCCGAAACGCTGGAGGCCCTTACCGCCGCCGGGGCAGAGCCTGTCCCGTTCAGCCCGGTGCGGGACCCGGCCCTGCCGGAGGGGGTCGGCGGGCTGTACCTGCCCGGCGGCTACCCGGAGCTCCACGCCCAGGCCCTGAGCGAGAACACCTCCATGCGGCAGAGCATCCGGGGGGCTGTCGCGGCAGGCCTGCCCACCGTGGCCGAGTGCGGAGGCTTCCTCTACCTCGGCCAGACGCTGGAAGACGCTGAGGGGGGCATCTGGCCCATGGCGGGCGTCCTGCCCGGGCAGGGAGTCAAGGTCGGGCGGCTGGTCCGCTTTGGCTACGCCACCCTTACGGCGCGGGCGGACAGCCTGCTCTTCCGGGCCGGGGAACAGTTCCCCGTGCACGAGTTCCACCACTGGGATTCCACGGAAAATGGCACGGCCCTTACCGCCTCCAAGGCCAATGGCAGGCAGTGGGCCTGCGGCTTTGCAAACGAGCATTTCTATGCGGGGTTCCCGCATTTGTACTGGGCGGGTACGCCCCTGCCGGAGCGGTTCGTGGCCGCGGCAGAATCTTACCAGAACAAACGAGGCAGTTTATGACAGAAGCAACACTCAAAACCCTGTTGGAGGGCATCACCCCGCCGGACGAGGCCGCCCGCGCGGCGGCTCATGCCCACTGGGCCAGCCTGGCAAAGCCGCTGGGCGGGCTGGGAGCGCTGGAAACCACGCTGGAATCCGCCGCCGCCCTCACCGGGAGCGCGGCACTGGATCTCTCCAAGCGTGCCGTCCTCGTCCTCTGCGCGGACAACGGCGTGGTGGCGCAGGGCATCAGCCAGACAGATCAGAGCGTGACCCGCGCCGTGGCGGAGAATCTTGCCGCCCGGCGCACCAGTGTCTGCCAGATGGCCCGCACCGCCCGGTGCGAGGTGGTGCCAGTGGACATGGGCATGGCCGGGGAGCCGGTGCCCGGCGTGCGGAACTGCCGCGTTGCCTCCGGCACCACCGATTTTACCCAGGGCCCGGCCATGCGCCGGGAGCAGGCGGTGGAGGCCATCGCCCGGGGCATCGCGCTGGTGCAGGAGCAGAAAGCGCAGGGCGTTACCCTGCTGGCCACGGGCGAGATGGGGATCGGCAACACGACGACTTCCAGCGCGGTGGCCGCTGTCCTGCTGGGCCAGCCTGTGGAGCGGATGACCGGCCGGGGCGCGGGCCTCTCGGATGAGGGCCTTGCCCGGAAGATCAATGCCATTCAAAGGGGCATTGCGGTCAATCAGCCCGACCCGGACGACGCGCTGGATGTCCTCGCCAAGCTTGGCGGGTTTGACATCGCGGGTCTCTGCGGCGTCTTTCTGGGCGGCGCGCTGGAGGGGGTGCCCGTGCTGATGGATGGCTTCATCAGCGGGGTGGCGGCCCTCTGCGCCGTCCGGCTCTGCCCGGCGGCGGCCAAGGCCGTGTTTGCCAGCCACTGCTCCTCCGAGCCCGCCGCCCGCCTCGTGCTGGAAGCGCTGGGCAAAGCCCCGCTCATCACCGCCGGACTCCATCTGGGCGAGGGCACCGGGGCCGTGGCCGCCATCCCGCTGTGGGATATGGCACTGGCCGTTTATCGGAACTGCTATTCGTTCGCAGACGGCGGGCTGACCCCTTACACGCCTCAAGGAGGTGCCGGATGCTGACACTGGTGCTGGGCGGCGCGGCCAGCGGCAAAAGCGAGTATGCTGAGAGTCTGGTGCTGAAAACGGCCCTGCCGCGCTATTATCTGGCCACCATGCAGGTGTGGGACGCCGAGTGCGCCGCCCGGGTGGCAAAGCACCGGAAGATGCGGGCCCGGAAGCAGTTTACCACGGTGGAGTGCCCGCTCCATCTCGAACAGGTGCAGCTCCCCGCCCGGGGCACTGCCCTGTTGGAAGACCTGGGCAACCTGACCGCTAACGAGCTCTACAGCCCCGGCGGGGCAGGGAAGCACGCGGCCCGGGCTGTGCTGGCCGGTGTGGAGGCGGTGGCCTCCCAGTGCGAAAACCTCGTCCTCGTCTCCAACGAAGTCTTCAGCGGCGGGGCCGACTATGCAGGCGATACCGACCAGTATCTGCTGGCCCTCGCGCGGGTCAACAACGCCCTTGCCGCCCGGGCGGACAATGTCTGCCGGGTGGTCTGCGGCATCCCGGTCTATTACAAAGGAGGTGCTCCGGTATGATCGCATTACAGACCATTGCCGTGGCCTTTGCCATGTTCTCGGCCCTGCCGGTGCCGCAATTTACCTGGAACTCCAAAAACATGCGGTACGCCCTCTGCGCATTCCCTCTCATCGGGGGGGTCATCGGGGCGCTGTGGAGCCTCTGCGGGGCGCTGCCGCTGCCCGACATGATCCGGGCCGGCGGCTTCTGCCTCATTCCGGTGCTGGTCACCGGCGGCATCCATCTGGACGGCTATGCCGACACTTCGGACGCCCTTTCCAGCTATGGCGACCGGGAAAAGAAGCTGGAAATTTTAAAAGACCCCCACTGCGGGGCCTTTGCCGTCATCCGGCTCTGCACCTACTTCCTCGCGTATTTCTGCTTTGCGTTCTGCATCCGCTTCTCCCCCCGGGTGGGGTTGTGCTGGACGCTGGCGCTGGTGCTGGAGCGCGGCCTCTCGGGGCTGGCGGTGGCGGCGTTCCCCATGGCCAAAAACACCGGTCTGGCCCACACCTTTGCCACGGCGGCAGACCGGGAAAGCGTTAAAAAAATCCTGATCGTTCTGTCCGTCCTGCTGGCTGCGGCGCTCATTGCGCTGGGCGGCGGGGCACTGGTGGCGGCGGCTCTGCTGGTGCTGTGGCGGTACCACCATGTGGCCGTCAAGGAGTTTGGCGGCATCACGGGGGATCTGGCCGGGTGGTTTTTGCAAAAAGCCGAATTCTGGATGCTGGCGGCGCTGGCGGCCAGCCAGTGGGGAGGCATTTTATAACATGATGTTCATTACCGGGCCGCTCTACAGCGGCAAGCGCACCTTTGCGCGGCAGTTTGCGGGCAGCTGCATCACCGATGTGCAGGACAAAGCCGCCGATGCTGCCGATCTGACCCAGCTGGCGGAAGAGCTGGCCCAATACGATATCGTCATTGCTACCGAGGTGGGCGGCGGCGTGGTCCCGGTGGATGCCGGGCAGCGTGCCGCCCGGGAAGCCGCCGGGCGGCTGGCTTGCCTGCTGGCGGCCCGCGCCGACTGCGTGGTGCAGATGTTCTGCGGCATCCACACGGTGCTGAAAGGAGAATTGCCAAAAAAATGCTGATCTATTTACTGCGTCACGGTCTGACGGAATACAACGCCCAGAAGCGCTATCAGGGCCAGCGGGATATCCCGCTCTCGCCCGAGGGAGCCGCCCAGCTCCGCAAAGCGGATTTTGACCCCGATGTGGTCTATGTCACCCCGCTGCAGCGCACCTCCCAGACGGCGAAGATCGTCTTCCCCCACGCAAAACTCGTGGTGGTGGACGGCCTCAAGGAGATGTGCTTTGGCAGCTTTGAGGGCCGCAATTTCATTGAGATGGAGCATGACCCGGATTATCAGGCCTGGGTGCAGGCCAACTGTGAGAGCTCCTGCCCGGACGGCGAACGGAAAGAAGATTTTTCCAACCGCATCTGTGCCGCATTCTCCAAGCTGGTGGATGAGGCATTGGCAGAGGGAAAAGACCGGCTGGTCATTCTGGCCCATGGCGGTACCCAGATGGCGGCCATGGAGCGGTATGGGGTGCCTCATCAGGATTATTACAAGTGGTGCGGCCCCAATGCGGGCGGTTATGTGCTGGACGCCAAAGATTGGACGCAAAAGCATATCCTCACGGTAATCAAGACGGTGCAATATACAAAGAGTGCCGCAGAGGAGAACCCATGATGACGGTTTGGGCCGTGCTGGGCGGCTTTGTGCTGGACGCCCTGTTCGGCGACCCGGCCTGGCTGCCCCACCCGGTGGTGTACATGGGCAAGGCCATCTCCAAGCTTGAAAAATTCCTGCGCCCCCGTCTGCCCAAAACGCCTCAGGGAGAGCTGCTGGGCGGTGCCATCGTGGCGTTCTGCCTGCCGGTGGGCACCTTTTTACTCACAGGGCTCGTCTGCTGGGGGGCCGCCCGGCTCCACCCGCTGCTGGGGCTGGCCGTCCAGATGTTCTGGTGCGGGCAGGCGCTGGCCGCCCGGGGCCTGGTGCAGGAGAGCACCAATGTTTATAAAGAGCTCAAAAAACCCGACCTGCCCGGGGCCCGCAAAGCGGTCAGCCGGATCGTGGGCCGGGACACTGCGGAGCTCACTGCCGAGGGCGTGACGAAAGCCGCCGTGGAGACGGTGGCCGAAAACGCCAGCGACGGTGTCATTGCGCCGCTGCTCTATATGCTGATCGGCGGGGCCCCGCTGGCGCTGACCTATAAGGCCATCAACACGATGGACAGTATGCTGGGCTACAAAAACGAAAAATACCTCTACTTTGGCCGCGTGCCCGCCAAGCTGGACGATGCGGCAAATTACCTTCCCAGCCGCCTTGCCGCCCTGCTGTGGGTGGCTGCCGCAGCCTTTACGCACAATGACGCAAAAGGGGCGTGGAAGATCTGGCGCCGCGACCGCCGCCGCCACGCCAGCCCCAACAGCGCCCAGACCGAGAGCGCCTGTGCCGGGGCCCTGGGCGTGCAGCTGGCGGGGCCTGCCTATTATTTCGGGCAGTATTACCCCAAACTCACCATCGGCGACGCCCTGCGGCCCATCGAGCCCGAGGACATCCTCCGGGCCAACCGCATGATGTATGTGGCCAGCAGCTTCGCACTGGCGTGGGGATGCGCCCTTCGCGCGCTTTTCTGAAGGAGGCTTTTATGCAGACTTTGACCCATGGCGGTGACTGGATGGGCTACCGCGAACGATTTGGGCGCGACGCGCTGGATTTTTCGGCCAATGTCAGCCCGCTGGGCCTGCCCAAAGGGGTGGCCGATGCCATCACGGCGGCCCTGCCGCAGGCGGACCGCTACCCGGACCCGCTCTGCCGCACCCTGCGCGCGGCACTGAGCGAGGCGGAGGGCCTGCCCGCCGATCAGATCCTTTGCGGCAACGGCGCGGCGGACCTCATCTTCCGGCTGGCGCTGGCCGTAAAACCCCGCCGGGCGCTGGTGACGGCCCCCACCTTTGCGGAGTACGCCACGGCACTCGAAACCGTGGGCTGCACGGTGGAGCGCTTTACGCTGAACGAAGCCAATGATTTCGCGGTGACAGAGGAGTTTCTGGACGCCATCGTCCCGGGGGTGGAGATCGTCTTCCTCTGCCAGCCCAACAACCCCACCGGCCAGCTGGCCAGCCCGGCCCTTGTCCGCCGGGCAGCGGAGCGTTGCGCGGCGTGCGGGGCTGTTCTGGCTGTGGACGAGTGCTTTCTGGATTTCCTGCCGGATGGCGACCGCTGGACGGCAAAACCCCTGCTGCACGAGGATCGGAACCTCATCATTTTCAAGGCCTTTACCAAGCTCTACGGCATGGCAGGCGTCCGGCTGGGCTACTGCCTCAGTGCGGACGCTGCTCTGCTGGAAAAAATGCGGAACGCGGGCCAGCCCTGGGCGGTGTCCAGCCTGGCTCAGGCCGCCGGTGTGGCGGCCCTGAAAGAAACGGCGTACGTTGCGCGGGTGCGGGCCCTCATTGCAGAGGAAAAACCGAAACTCACGGCGGGCCTGCGGGCGCTGGGCCTGCGGGTGATCGAGGGCAGGGCCAATTATTTATTGCTGCAAGGGCCGGAGACTCTCGGCGGGCAGCTGCGGCAAAAGGGGGTTGTCCTGCGCGGCTGCGCCAATTATCCGGGGCTGGACGCCAGCTGGTACCGCACGGCGGTGCGCACCGCTCCGGAAAATGAGCAATTGCTGAAAACACTGCAGGAGGTGTTGGGATGAGCCGGGCAAAATGCATTATGGTGCAGGGCACCATGAGCGGCGCGGGCAAAAGCCTGCTCTGTGCGGCGCTCTGCCGCGTTTTTGCGCAGGACGGCTACCGGGTGGCCCCGTTCAAGAGCCAGAACATGGCCCTGAACAGCTTTGTCACCCGGGACGGGCTGGAAATGGGCCGCGCCCAGGTGGTGCAGGCCCAGGCGGCGGGCATCGAGCCGGACGTCCGGATGAACCCCATTCTGCTCAAGCCCAGCAGCGATGTAGGCAGCCAGGTCATCGTCAACGGCGAGGTGCGGGGCCAGATGAAAGCGGCGGACTACTTCCGCCACAAAAAACAGCTCATCCCCGATATTTTAGCTGCCTACAACAGCCTGGCGGAGGATGTGGACATCATCGTCATCGAGGGTGCCGGCAGCCCGGCGGAGATCAACCTCAAGGCGGACGACATCGTCAACATGGGGCTGGCCAAACTGGTGGATGCCCCCGTCCTGCTGGCAGGCGATATCGACCGGGGCGGCGTGTTCGCCCAGCTTTACGGCACTGTGGAGCTGCTGGAGCCGGAGGAGCGGGCCCGCATTCAGGGACTCATCATCAACAAATTCCGCGGCGATGTGGAAATTCTGCGCCCGGGTCTGACCATGCTGGAAGAAAAAACGCGCCTGCCCGTGCTGGGCGTGGTGCCCTACCTGAACGTGGACATTGAGGACGAGGATTCCCTCTCCCAGCGGCTGGACGTAAAAAATGTCGTCAAGCCGCTGGATGTGGCCATCATCCGGCTGCCCCGCCTCTCCAACTTTACAGATTTCATCTCGCTGGAGCAGCACCCGCTGCTGGGCGTGCGGTATGTGGAGAGCACCCGCGGCCTCGGCGCGCCGGACTGCATCATCCTGCCCGGCACCAAGAACACGGTGGACGACCTGCTCTGGCTCCGTCAATCCGGGCTGGAAGCGGCCATTTTAAAGCTGGCCGAGCGAGGCACACCTATTTTGGGCGTCTGCGGCGGCTACCAGATGCTGGGCCAGCAGCTGGACGACCCCACCGGCAGCGAGAGTGGCCGGGTGCAGTCCCTGCGGGGGCTGGGCCTGCTGCCCACCCGGACGGTCTTCTCGGAGCAGAAGCGCCGCACCCAGGTCACGGCCACGGTCACGGCAGAGCCCTTTGCCGGGGCAAAGCTGACGGGGTATGAGATCCACACCGGCCGGACCGTGGTGGAGGGCACGCCCTTTGATACCCTTGCGGACGGCCAGCCCGAGGGCTGTGTTAACGGCAGTGTGTTTGGCACCTACCTCCACGGCCTCTTTGATACCGGCGAATTGACCGAAAAACTGACCGTGTTTTTGTGCAAACAGAAGGGCATCGCCCCGGAAGCCGCTGCCCTTGTGCCCATGGAGCAGTACCGCCAGCAGCAGTTTGATCTGCTGGCCGACGGCGTGCGGGGCGCGCTGGACATGGCCGCGGTTTACCGGGCCATGGGAATGGAGCGCTGAGATGGAACAGGGACTTTTGCACCTCTATTACGGGGACGGAAAAGGAAAGACCACCGCCGCCATGGGCCTGGCCCTGCGGGCACTGGGCAGCGGCAAACGGGTGGTCATCGTCCAGTTTTTGAAAGGCGGAAACAGCGGGGAGATCCCGCTGCTGGCAAAGCTGGGGGCCGAAATTTACCGGGGCAAGGCGGGGCAGAAATTCGTCTTCCAGATGAATGAAGCCGAAAAAGCCGCCACCCGGGAATTACAGAACCGGAACCTGCGGAACGCCATGGACCGGCCTGCCGATCTGTTGGTCCTGGACGAGGCCGGTTCGGCCTGGGAGCTGGACATGGTGGACAAGGCACTGCTCCAAAAGGCGGTGCGGGAGCGCCCTGCCGCGCGGGAGTGCGTGCTGACGGCCCACCAGCCGCCCCAGTGGATGCTGGACGAGGCCGACTATGTGACGGAAATGAAATGCCACCGCCACCCCTACCAGAAAGGGGTCCCGGCGCGAAAGGGGATAGAATATTGACGCCGCAGCACCATCTGCCCGCTGACATTGAGCGGACGAGCCTGAAAATTATTGCCGCGGAGCTGGCCGAGATGGGCCTGACCCCGCCTCCGGAGACGGAAGCCGTTGTCCGGCGGGTCATCCACACCACGGCGGATTTTGACTACGCCAAAAACCTGCGCTTTACGCCCGGGGCCGTGCAAAAGGCCGTGGAGGCCTTGCACAAAGGGACGTTCCTCGTCACCGACACCAACATGGCGCTGGCGGGCATTACCAAGCCCGGTCTTGCCAAGCTGGGCGGGCAGGCAGCCTGCTATATGGCGGACCCCGAAGTGGCCGCGCGGGCCAAGGCGGAGGGCACCACCCGGGCCGTGGCGGCGATGCACAAAGCAGCCGCCGAGCACCCGGGGGCCATCCTGGCCGTCGGCAATGCACCCACAGCCCTGCTCACCATTGCGGAGCAGATTGAGGCGGGCCTGCGCCCGGCGCTGGTCATCGGTGTCCCGGTAGGGTTTGTGAATGTGGTGGAGAGCAAGGAGCGGCTGTTTGTCACCTGCGAGGCCCACGGCGTGCCTGCCATTGTGGCAATGGGCCGCAAGGGCGGCAGCAATGTGGCCGCCGCCATCTGCAATGCCCTCATTTATTCTGCCGCGGAGATGCTGGACCCCACGGCCCGGGGCTGGAACGGTTGAAGATTTTTAGAATCGCAAGAGACAAAAAATGCCCGGAGACACTGCAGATCACAGCGTTCTCCGGGCATTTCTTATACCGTTGCCAGCACGGCGAGGATGCTCTGCCACCGGGGGTTCTGCACAGGCTGCGCAGAAGCGCGGCGGGCAGCAGCCGGAGCGGCGGGGGCCATGGGCTGGGGCATCCGGTCCACCGGGCAGGCAAAGGGCGAAGCAAGGTCGGCCTGCCACTGAGCGGCCAGCTGGACGGCCTCCGGGCAGGATTGGAGGGTGCGCCGCTCCGTCCCGGCCAGGAAATCGCCCAGCCAGCAGAGGACGGCGGCCATGGGCAGCTGGGCGGCGGCATCGGTGCTCCAGTAGCACCAGTGCGCGCCCCGGCCTACAAAGCTGTCCACCGTGATGAGCGCCCCCTCCCGCGCGTTGCGGGGCAGGGCGGCGGTGTGGTCGCCGGAGCAGCGGCGCAGCTCGTGCAGGACGCGCTCGGCCCGGCCTGCATCAAGGGCATCGTCCCGGATGTAGGCGGCAAAGTCGTCCGCACTCAGCAGTTCCTCCGCCTTGGCAGGGAAGCGGCCCGTCATCTCGCCGGAAGCGTTGTGGCAGAGCTGCCAGCCCTTGCGGAACAACTGGAAGTTGAGGTTGCGCCGCCCCATGGTGGAGTAAAACAACCGCACCCGGGCACTGCCGGGCTCCTGCCGCAGCTCCAGATAAGCGTCTGCCCCGCCAAGATCCTGCACTTTCACGCGGAGCAGCAGGGTGGTATCACGTTTCCGGGCAGACATGGCGCGGTGCATCATCTCAAAGTAACGGGCAGCATCCATGGTGGTTCTCCTCTCTTCCGGGACCGATGTTGGTTGTATTTCTGAGAGGAGTATACCACAAACAACAACAAAATACAACTATAAGTTTGCATACTGGACAAAAATATTTTTAAAACGGAAAACAGAATAAACAATATGGTTGTATGAACTCAATCCCCCAGGGCCCGGATCTCGTGCTGGATGAGCTGCCCGGCGGCACGGGCCAGCTGGTCCATGCCCCGGATGCGGGCCAGGTTTTTGCCGTAAACGCGCTCGGCGGCGGGGATGGAGCTGTTCTCGCCCATGAAGACGGCGGACACCTGGATTCCCTTGCGGCGGAGATCACGTACCTCGGCGGCGGTATCGTCCACGCCGTAGGGCCCGCCGTAATCCCGGCCCAGCGGGTTTTCCGGGCTGGGCGGGATGCGGCGGCTGTCATTGGGGGAGGCATCCGTCAGCAGGATGAGCAGGTGGCGGGGAGCCGGGCCGGGGTCAAAATCCAGCAGGTCGCCTGCCGCCCGCAGGGCCAGACCGTCCCGGTTCCAGCCCGAGGCGAAATACTGGTTGACACCCTGCCATTGTTTGTCTTTGAAATGCTTGAGCACCCGGAGCACGGTGTAGCCCCGCAGGCTGCAAAAGCTGCTTACCCGCACCGGAATGTGGCAGCGGGAAAGGCTCTCGGCCAGGATGGCACCCTGTGCCGCAATGACTTCCTGGCAGTGGAGCCGGGAGGCCGAGGCATCCAGCAGCAGGTCTACGGTGAACGAGGGCTGGTTCTCCTCCTCGGCACAGCGGAAGACCCGGCTGTCGTCCAGCAGAGGAGCCCGCCAGACCCGCTCCGGGTCCAGATTGCCGCTGCGGGCGATCCGGGCGTTGGGCTGCTGGTGGACGAGGATGCAGTTCTGGATCTGCTCGGTCAGCCGGAGCACCACGCTGCGGTGGAGCTCCCGGTTTTTGGCATCGTAAGCCCGGTTGCGGTCGGCCTGCAATTCGGCCTGCTCGGCCAGATGTTTCGCTTCGGGGGTGGGGGCCTGCTCCGGGCTGGGCACGCCGGAGGCAAACCACAAATGGCACCCCAGATGGTCCCCGGTGCAGAGCTCCTGCTCGGCCTTGCGCAGCCGTTCCGGCGGGTAGAGAGAGCGGCCAAAGCAGCTCTCGATGTAGGCCCGGTCCTCGGCGGCGTTCTGTTTCAGTGTAATATGGGCCAGCCGCTTGTCGGCAGTCGGCCCGCCGCCGCCCGCGTCCACACTGCCCGAGTGCTCCACCGTCATCCGGTCGGTCTTGATCATCTGGGTGGGTATGGTCTTGGTGGCAAGGGAGGCCAGAAGCCCCTCCAAGTGCAGGTGCAGTGCCAGTTTCTGGTGCACCGTGCCGTCAAAGAGGGCAAATTTAGCGTAAAGGGCCAGTACGCTGGCTTTCAGTTCCTCGGGCTTGGGCGGTGTTTCCGGGGCCAGGGCCGCCGCTAGCTGGCTTTCGTAAGGGGTCAGCACCGGGTCGGCCCGGCCCTGTACCCGCCGCCAGCGGGTGGCCTGCATGGAGTAGACCAGCTGGTTTTTCGCCATCCACTCCTGCCGCGAGAGTTTGTACTGGATGCCGAAGAAATAATCCGCGTGGGCCCGCCGCAGCTCGGCCAGCACCGGGCGGCGGGGCAGCTCCAGCGCGTAGGCGGCGCTTTCGAGGTACAGCCAGGTCAGGTCGTCCAGCAGGGACTGCTTCACGTCGCCGTCCCAGGCATTGAACAGCCCCCGCACAAGGTCGTCGCCGTAATATTTGTGCACCAGCCCCACGATGCAGTTCATGTAAAAATCCACGGTGCCATCGGTGTTGCGGGCCAGAAACAGCGGCTCAAAGCCGTATTCGCCTGCCGCGGCCCACACCTGATTGGCGGCCCGCCGCTCCTGCGCGGTGTAGCTCTGCGCTTCCATAGGGCGGCCCCTCAGCTGAAGAGCTTGGCGGCGGTGAGCTGGGCCGGGATGCGGGCGGCAATGACGTCCCGGATGAGCCCCTGCTCGTAGGAATCAAAGGCTTTGTTGGTGATGCCCATGTCCAGCGCGGCCCCGGCAGGCACGCCCCGGCGGATGAGCCGCAGGGCGTCCAGCATCCCGCGCAGGTCCAGCGCTTTGGTGGAGATTTCCGCGCTGTCGCACTTTTTCTGTAAATCGAGGAAAAGCTGGGCAAACTGATGGACGTACTTGCCCGTCAGATCCGGGAACTGGGCCCGGAGCAGCTTTTCGAGGTTTTCCTCGGTGATGGTGGGCATCTGGATGACCACAAAGCGGGAGGTGAGGGCTTCGTTCAGTTCCCGGGTGCCCGCGTAGCCGTAGTTCATGGTGGCAATGAAACGGGTCTCCTCGGCCAGCGGGATGCGCTCGTAGCCGGGCACATCGATGGCGCGGCGGAAATCCAGCACCGCGTGGAGGACAGCCAGCGCCTCGTTCTTTGCCATGTTGATCTCATCCAGCACGCCAAAGCCGCCGCACTGAGCACAGCGGTAGACCGGGCCGGGCCGGAATTTGACGGCACCGCCCTCAAAGGTGTCCATGCCGATGAGGGAGGCCGCGTCCATATTCACATGGAACGAGATATCCCATGCCGGGCGGCCAAAGGCGGTGGCCAGATTCTCCGCCAGCACATTTTTGCCGGTGGCCTTGCCGCCGGCCAGCAGCAGGTTCTCGCCGCAGAGCAGGGCGGCCAGTGCCTGCTCCCAGACGTCTTTTCCATAGTAAGTAAAGGCCGACTGCGGCACACGGGGAGCCAAAGCCTCGGTCAGCGGGTGGGTGGTACGATATTCATTGACGGCCAGCAGCAGATCCGGGCTGACGCCCTCCTGCTGTAAATTTTCCATCAGAGTGGAAGTTGTGACCATTCTGGAAACATCTCCTTGTGGTTGGCATTGCCAAACCAATTTTTCAGCCCTATCATAGCACAACCGGGGTGGTTTGTGTAGAAAAAATTTGACACCACCCCTAAAATAGGATAAAATGTCTTCTGTTGTGTTAAAAATCCAAGTAATAGGTGAAACAAATATATGATCGAAACCATTGCGGCCGTCAATCAGGCGGTCAACAGCTTTATCTGGGGGATCCCGGCCATGGTGTGCATCATCGGCGTGGGTTTGCTGCTCAGTGTGCGGACCGGCTTTTTGCAGATCCGCAAATTCCCCTACGCCATCCGCACCACCATTGGCCGGATGTTCCGCAAAAAGGATGCCTCGGACGGCACCATGACCCCGTTCCAGGCCGTCTGCACCGCACTGGCGGCGACGGTGGGCACCGGCAACATCGCGGGCGTGGCGGGTGCCATCGCCATCGGCGGGCCGGGTGCCGTGTTCTGGATGTGGTGCTCGGCGCTGCTGGGCATGTGCACCAAGTTTTCGGAGGTGACGCTGGCCGTCCATTTCCGGGAGCGGAACAAAAACGGGGAGCTGGTGGGCGGCCCCATGTACTATATTAAAAACGGCCTGGGGCAGCGCTGGCAGTTCCTGGCGGTGCTGTACTCCCTGTTTGGCGTGCTGACGGTCTTTGGCACCGGCAACGCCACTCAGGTCAACACCATCGTCACGGCCATTGATTCCGCCGTGCTGGCGTACAACACCTCGGTAAAAAGTTTTCTGCCCACCCTCAACCTCATTGTGGGCGTGGTAGTGGCCATGCTGGTGGCTATGGTGCTGCTGGGCGGCATCAAACGCATTGGCAGCGTCACGGAGAAGCTGGTGCCGTTCATGGCACTGTTCTATGTGGTGCTGGCGGTAGGCGTCGTGGTGCTCAATGTGCAGCGTCTGCCCTATGTGCTGGAGTCCATCATCGCGGGCGCGTTCAACCCCAGAGCGTTCACGGGCGGTGCCATCGGCAGTGTGTTCCTCAGCGTGCAGAAAGGCGTCTCCCGCGGTATCTTCTCCAACGAGGCCGGCCTCGGTACGGGCTCTATCGCCCATGCCTGCGCCGATACCCGGAAGCCCGTCAAGCAGGGGATGTTCGGTATCTTTGAAGTCTTTGCCGATACCATTGTCATCTGCACTCTGACCGCCATGGTCATCCTGTGCAGCGGCGTGCCGGTGGGCTACGGGGCTGCCGCTGGCGCCGAGCTGACCATCGCTGGTTTTACCGCGACTTACGGCGGCTGGTCGTCCATCTTTACGGCGATGGCACTTTGCTGCTTTGCGTTCTCCACCATCATCGGCTGGGGTCTGTACGGCTCTCGCTGTGCGGAATTCCTGTTCCGCACCGATAAGGTGGTGGGGCCGTTCCTCGTGCTCTATTCCTTTGTGTCCATTGTGGGCGCGACGATGGATCTGGGCCTTTTGTGGAACATTGCCGATACATTCAATGGCCTGATGAGCATTCCCAACCTGATCGCCCTGCTGCTGCTCTCCGGCACGGTGGCAAAGCTGGTCAAAGAGTTTTTTGCGGGCGAGGGTGCCCGGTAAAATAAAACGGAGGACAGAAAAATGGAAAAAGCGCTTTACAATACTTATCTTGCAATTCTGAAAGAAGAGCTGGTGCCCGCGATGGGCTGCACCGAGCCCATCGCGGTGGCCTATGCTGCTGCCCTGGCTGCCCGGGCACTGGGCTGCCCGGCAGAGCAGGCTGAGGTAGCCGCCAGTGCCAACATCATCAAGAACGTCAAAAGCGTGGTGGTGCCCCACACGGGCGGCCGCCGGGGAATTGCGGCCGCCGCTGCCGCAGGCATCGTGGCAGGCGATGCGGACAAGGAGCTGGAAGTGCTCTGCGCCGTGACGGAGGATGACCTGAAGAAGATGGCGGATTTCCTGGAAAAGACGCCCATCCATGTGGAGCGCTCGGGCAAGCCCTACCTGTTTGACATCCAGGTGCGGCTGTTCGGCGGCGGGCATACCGCTTTTGCGGAGATCGCAGGCCACCACACCAATGTCATCGCCCTGCAGCGGGACGGCGAGGTCCTGCTCCAGAAAGAATACGTGGAGCAGACCAGCACCCAGGCCACCGACCACACCCTGCTCAACGTGGAGCAGATCGTCCAGTTTGCCGATGAAGCCGACCTGAACGACGTGAAAGAGACCCTGCAGCGCCAGATCGACTGCAACACGGCCATTGCCAAGCAGGGCCTGGAGGGCCACTGGGGTGCCGAGATCGGCCGCATCCTGCTCCGCTCCTACGGCGACAGTGTCCACAACCGGGCTAAGGCCTGGGCCGCCGCCGGTTCCGATGCCCGGATGAACGGCTGCGAGCTGCCGGTGGTCATCAACTCCGGCAGCGGCAATCAGGGCCTGACGGCTTCTCTGCCGGTCATCATCTACGCCCGGGATATGGGGGCCTCGCAGGAGCTGCTCTACCGTGCCCTGCTGGTGTCCAACCTCGTTACCATCCACCTCAAAACAGGCATCGGGCCCCTCTCGGCTTACTGTGGCGCCACCAGTGCTGGCTGCGGTGCAGGCGCGGGCATTACATACCTCCATGGCGGCCGTTATAACGAGATCGCTCACACGGTGGTCAACGCGCTGGCCATCAACTCCGGTATGGTCTGCGATGGTGCCAAGGCCAGCTGCGCCGCAAAGATCGCTTCTGCCGTGGAAGCAGGCCTGCTGGGAATGCAGATGCAGATGCACGACAGCGAGTTCGTGGGCGGCGACGGCATCGTGCTCAAGGGCGTGGAGAACACCATCCGCAACGTGAGCAAGATGGCCCACGACGGCATGGCCGAGACCGACCGCGAGATCATCCGGCTGATGATCGCCCCGCAGGAGAGCAGCCTGGGCTGCTGAGCGCCCGGCAAAGAGGCCCCTGCGAAAAGCTCAAAAAACAAGGATAAGAACTGCACAGCGGGAAGTGCTCCGGCCCAAAGGAGACGCCCCGCTGTGCTTTTTTACATGGATTTTTCAGAAAAACAGCGAAAACTTCTAAAACCGGACAAAAGCGTATAAAAATTTCGTGAAAATCACAAGAAAATCCGATTGCATTATTTTTAACAATGTGGTAAAGTAATGGTAAAGAAAACCCCGCACGGGACGGGGAAGAGAATGTTTGGAGGCTTACTATTATGGCTGATCGCATTGTCCTGAATACGATTTCTTACCATGGCCACGGTGCCATCGAGAACATTGTGCCCGATCTGACTGCCCGTGGCTACAAGAAAGCGTTCGTCTGCTCTGACCCGGATCTGATCAAGTTCGGCGTCACCAAGAAAGTGACCGACCTGCTGGATGCTGCAAACTTTGCTTACAGCGTGTACAGCGAGATCAAGCCCAACCCCACCATTGCCAACGTGCAGGACGGCGTGGCTGCTTTTAAGGCCGCGGAGGCAGACTGCATCGTGGCCATCGGCGGCGGCTCCTCCATGGATACCGCTAAGGCCATTGGCGTCATCATCAACAACCCCGAATTTGCGGATGTCCGCTCTCTGGAGGGCGTGGCTCCCACCAAGAAGCACGCGGTGTTCACCATTGCAGTGCCCACCACTGCCGGTACCGCTGCAGAGGTCACCATCAACTATGTTATTACCGACGTGGAGAAGAAGCGCAAGTTCGTCTGCGTGGATACCAACGATATCCCGGAAATTGCGGTCGTCGATCCCGATATGATGGCTTCCATGCCCAAGGGCCTGACCGCTGCCACCGGTATGGACGCTCTGACCCACGCCATTGAGGGCTACATCACCAAGGGCCACTGCACCATCTCCGATATGTTCCATCTGGAAGCCATCAAGCTCATCAGCGAGAACCTGCGCGGTGCGGTCCAGAACACGCCGGAAGGCCGCGAGGGAATGGCTCTGGGCGAGTACATTGCCGGTATGGGCTTCTCCAATGTCGGTCTGGGCATCGTCCACTCCATGGCACACGGCCTGTCCGCTCTGTATGACACGCCGCATGGTGTGGCCTGCGCTATCCTGCTGCCGGTCGGTCTGGAGTACAACAAGAGCGTTGCCGGTGAGCGCTACCGCGCGGTCGGCAAGGCCATGGGCGTCAAGGGCATTGACGAGATGAACGACGCGCAGGCAGCCGATGCCACCATCGCAGCGGTCAAGCAGCTGAGTGCGGATGTGGGCATCCCCGCAAACCTGCACGGCATCCTGAAAGAAGAGGACATCCAGTTCCTGGCGGAGTCCGCTTATGCAGACGCCTGCCGCCCGGGCAACCCCCGCGACACCAGCGTGGAGGAGATCGTGGAGCTGTACAAGAGCCAGCTGTAATGCTCCGCAGCGCCTGAGAGGGCAAGCCTGCTGAAAGAAAACATCCAAACACGGCGATACGCTGTCTCTGGCAAACAGAGCGTGTATCGCTGTGTTTTTTGCATTTTATCTTGCTTGGAAGCCTAAAATAGCATAAAATTGTACCATGCAATTCACACGCGATGGAAAGGAGCTGCAATGGAGCTCAATTTTTACTCTCTGAGTGTTCTATATCTGGTCTATTCGTTCCTGGGCTGGGTAGGCGAGACGGTGGTGGCAACGATAAAGGGCCGCCGCTTTGCCAACCGAGGCGTGGCGTCCGGCCCGTTCTGCTTTATCTACGGCTTTACGGCGGTGCTGCTGGCGATTTCCTTTGCAGACCGGCCAGGCCCGCTGCTGCTGTTTCTGGGCTGCGCCATTGACGCCACCGTGGTGGAGTGGCTGACGGCCAAACTGCTGGAGCGGGTGCATCGCCGCCGCTGGTGGGACTACTCCGGCAAGCGCTTCAACGTGGATGGCTACATCTGCCTGCAATACTCGCTGCTCTGGGGCGCGCTGGGCACGGCGACGGTCCTGTGGGGCAACGGTCTGCTCTTCAAGCTTTACGGCCTGCTGCCCCAGTGGCTCGTCCGGCCGTTGCTGTGGGTCTCCATCACAATCTCCCTGTTGGACCAGCTGGGCGCGTTCCTGGCAGTGAGCCGCTACGCCCGGGAGCATCCGCACCTGGAACAGCTCAATGCCAAGCTGGAAAAGCACTCCGATCAGCTCCGCACCCGGCTCAGCAGCTGGGTGGAGCGCCGTGTCCAGAAAGCTTACCCGGCCGCCGCGCGGGTGGCACCGACCGTCACAGCCGAAAAGACCCTGAGCTTTGCCGACCTGCTCTGGCTGTTCGTCATCGGGGCATTTCTGGGCGACATTGTGGAGACGCTGTTCTGCCGGGTGACGGCGGGCGTCTGGATGAGCCGTTCCAGCCTGGTCTGGGGTCCGTTCAGCGTGGTGTGGGGGCTGGCACTGGCCCTCTCTACCGTTCTGCTGCGGAACAGTGAGGACAAGAGCGACAGCGCCATCTTTGCCTTTGGCGTCTTCATGGGCGGTGCCTATGAGTATGTCTGCAGCGCCGTGGGCGAGCTGCTGTTTGGTGTCATCTTCTGGGATTACAGCGGCTTCAAATTCAACATTGCGGGCCGCGTCAACCTGCTGTACTGCTTTTTCTGGGGCATTGCGGCGGTGGTTTGGCTCCGGCTGGGCTATCCGCTGGTGGCAAAGGGGATGGACCTCGTCCGGCGGCACGTCAAACCCTGGATGACCATTTTACTGGCCATTTTTATGGCGGTGAACATGTCCCTTTCCGGTCTGGCGCTGGCCCGGTATAACAGCCGGACCGACGGCATCACGCCGCGGAACCAGCTGGAGGTCTTTTTGGACGAACACTTTGACAACGCCCGGATGGAGCGTGTCTACCCCAACGCGAAGAAAACATAAAAAGACATCAAAAACAAGGGCCTCCGCATCTGCGGAGGCCCTTGCTCGTTGTGAGTTTAGAAAATCTTGATCTCTTCTTTGTCCATAAAGGCAGCGCCCGCAAAACCGGCGGTTTCCAGCTGGCCCAGCTGTTTGCCCAGCTTCTTGGCCTGCTCCAGCACGGTCACGTTGTAGCGTTCCCGCAGCTGTGCGGCCTTGGCCAGCACGGCAGGGAAGTCGGAGCCTTTCTGATAGAGCAGGGCGATCTTCTGCTTGGCACCGGGGATCTGGTAGCCCTGTTCCAGCAGGATGCCGCAGACCCGCTCAAAGCCGATGGAGAAGCCCACAGCAGGCACCTGGGTGCCCAGGAACTTGCCCACCATGTTGTCGTAGCGGCCGCCGCCTGCCACAGCGCCGCTGAACTGCGGGCAGGTGACCTCGAAGACCATGCCCGTGTAGTAGCCCTGGCCGCGGACCAGGCTGGGGCAGTAAGCCACGCTGAAGCGGTCCCCGGCCATGGCTTTGGCGGTGGCCAGAACATATTTCAGGTCGTCGGCAATGGCGGGGTCCGCACAGCGGGCGGCCACGGCGTCCAGCGTCACATTGCCTGCGGCGATGAAATCGGCCAGGGCCTGGATGGCGGTCTCGGGCAGCTGTTTCTCGGTCAGCTCGGCCTTGACGCCCTCGGCGCCGATCTTATCCATCTTATCAAAGGTGATGCAGACGGAGTCCAGCGTGTCGGCCGCAAAGCCCATGCTTTCCAGCATCCCGCGCAGGATGCGGCGGTCATTGATGTTGACGGTGAAGCCGGTGAAGCCGATGCCCAGCAGGGCGCGGGTGGTCACGTCGATGAGCTCCACCTCGGCGTTGGGGCTCTCATCGCCCAGGATGTCAATGTCGCACTGGACAAACTCCCGCAGGCGGCCTTTCTGGGGGCGCTCGGCGCGGAAGACGCGGTCGGTCTGGATGACCTTGAACGGGTGGGGGAGCTTGTCCTTGTTGGCGGCATAGAAGCGGCTCAGGGGCAGGGTGAGGTCATAGCGCAGGCCCATATCGGAGAGGGCCTTGGGGTCGCCGCTGTTCAGGGCGGCGGTGAGCTTATCGCCCCGCTTGAGCACCTTGAAAATGAGGTTCAGGTTGTCGCCGCCATCGGATTTATCGAGGTTTTCCATATCCTCCAGCATGGGGGTGGAGATGCGCTCGAAACCGGAGGCACGGTAGGTCTCCAGAATTTTGCCCTGGATATAATCGCGCAGGGTCTGCTCCGCGGGCAGCAGGTCCCGCATACCTTTCAACGCTTGGGTCTTCATGGTTGGTAATTCCTCTCTTTTTAAAGAAGTAAAACCTCTCCGTCACGCCTGCGGCGTGCCACCTCCCCTAATAGGGGAGGCCTTGGCAAAAACGAGAAGCTTTCCCTCTTCGCCAGAGGCTCCCCTCAGTAGGGGAGCTGTCGAGCGGAGCGAGACTGAGAGGTTTCATCGTAATTCTTACCCCTCAATTATAAAGAAATATGCGGGTTTGTCAATCAAAAAGGGCACACTATCCTGTGAGGTGATGCGCAAAATGCAGAAAACAAGACCATGGGCCATTCTGGCGGCGGGGGCGGCCATTCAAATATTAACAGGCCTGCCCGCGGCCTGGGGCGTGTTCCAGCAGCCGGTCATGGAGGAGTACGGCCTCTCGGAACAGGGGGCCGGGCTGGCGTTCGGCATCCTGATCGCGGCATTCGGGGTGGGGTGTGTGATCGGCGGCTTTCTGCAAGACCGGAACGGCCCGCGCCGCGCGGCGCTCTGGGGCACGGCCCTGCTCTGCGGCGGGTTCTTTGCGGCGGCCCTCCTGCCCGGGGCCGCGGGCGGGTGGTTCTGGGTACTGTTCAGTGTCCCGGCGGGGCTGGGCACGGCCTTTTTGTACCCCTCCATCCAGTCCTGCGCCCAGAAATGGTACAAGGGCCGCAAAGGGCTGGCCACGGGCGTCATCGGCGGGGCGGTGGGGCTCTCCGGCGCATTCCTCACGGTCTTTGTCCGGACGGCATTGCGGGGCTTTGGCCCGGTGCAGGGCATCCGGGGCGCGTTCTGGGCGCTGGGGGCGCTCACCCTGCCCGTCTGCCTCGTGGGCAGTGCCCTGCTGACCGACCCTCCACCGGAAAAGCCCCGGCCCAGCCAGCAGGGCAGGGGAAAGGCGGCCCCGGGGCTGGACCTCTCCCCTGGGCAGATGCTCCGCACCAGGCAATACTGGCTCTGCGCCGGGGCGGTGTGCTGCTCCACCCCGGCGGTACTGCTGTTCAGCCCCATCATCTTAAAACTGGGGATGGAGCGGGGGCTGGACGAGAGATCCGCGCTGTGGAGCGTGGTGCTGGGCAGCGTGGGCAGTGCGGCCGGGCGGCTGCTGATGCCCATGCTGAGTGATAAAATTGGCCGCAGGCCGACGGATATGATCTTGTTTGCGGTCTCGCTGGGCCTGAGTGCCGTCTTCTGGTTTGCACAAGGGTGGGCCGTGGTGGCCGTGTACGCGGGCCTGACGTTCTGCTACTCGGCGCTGGCGGCGGTGCTGCCCGCCCTCTCCACCGATCTGTTCGGGTTTCCCCATGCCGGGGTCAACTATGGCTTTCTGGCTCTGGGACAGAGCGTGGGGAGCCTGGCGTTTCCGTTGATGGCCAATCTCTGGGGGCTGGAGCAGGGGCGGCACATCCTTGCCATTGCGGGAGCGGTGGGCGGATTTGTTGCCATCTGGGCCCTGAGACCCGTCCAGCCGCCCCGCGCGCCCCGTCCCAATTGAACTAAAAATCCATTCCGACAAAATTGACAAAAATATGACGATGTGGAAGACGAAAGAAGCAAAAATGACGGTTAGACATAAATAACTGTCAAAAAGATTGCGAATTATTTATCAGAAATGTCTTGCAAAATGCGCCAAGGTTCTCTATAATAAAATCATGCGTGGTAGTACCGGAATGTGGTGCAGAAAGAGAGCGGCACGCCCGGTCAATGCAACGTGGAACATGAAATGAGGCTGGGATACCAGGCTCGTTTTTTGCCCGCAGAGCACAAATTGTCAAAAGGAGAGTATGATTATGACCTATTCGCAGCAAGTACAGAATATGTGC